>Ga0208629_100511_pt1 | contig 18566 bp, 15 predicted proteins | sample LakWasMet19_HOW5_2_FD_183865 | JGI IMG/M metagenome (GOLD analysis project Ga0208629, IMG submission 183865) | Freshwater sediment methanotrophic microbial communities from Lake Washington under simulated oxygen tension - Sediment Metagenome... | ecosystem: Environmental > Aquatic > Freshwater >...
CCAACGCGAGCGCAATCGTTACCACCGCAGGTAGACCTTCCGGGATAGCCGCTACCGCAAGGCTCACTGAGCTCAAGAAAAGTTCAAACGGCGCAATTCCCCGTAATAATCCCAGGCCGAAAATCAGCGTGACAATACCGAAACAGGCCATCAACAGCAGGCGCCCTGCCCGTTCAAGTTGGCGTTGCAACGGGGTTTCTCCGCTTTCGACGATCTCCAGAAGCTTGGCGATATGGCCGAGTTCCGTCTCCATGCCGGTATTAACCACCAAGGCACGACCGGAACCTCCTGTCACGCTGGTGCCAAGGAAAACCATGTTGTTCCGCTCCGCTAGCGGTGTTTCCTGAGGCAGTCTGTCTGTGGACTTTCCTACTGCTTGCGATTCGCCGGTGAGCGGCGCTTCGTTGATTCGAAGAACCGATGCCTGAATCAGACGGGCATCCGCAGCGACCAGATCCCCGCCTTCGAGCAGCAGGATGTCGCCTGGAACAACCTCAGTCGCATCAACCACCTCGCTATGGCCGCCGCGTACCACGCGGCAATGGGGCGCTGTCAGACGGGCCAATGCTGCCGCCGCCTTTTCGGCACGATACTCCTGGATAAAGCCGATTATCGCATTCAGAATGACGATGGCAATAATAGCGATACCGTCTGTGGTTTCTCCCAGCGCAGCGGAAACCGCCGCTGCGCCCATCAGCACCCAAATAACCAGACTTTTGAACTGGCTTACAAAAATGACCAAGGCCGAAAAACGCTTGCCCTTGCGTAGTTTATTTTGCCCGTACTGGGTGAGCCGCTTTTTCGCTTCATTGATAGAAAGGCCTTGTTCCACATCGGTCGCGAGAAGGCTTACGGCCTCGGTAATCGATAATTTGTGCCATGCGTTCATAGAGGTATTCTTCCCAATTAACCAGTGGCCAAAAAATAGGGGGCAATAAGGTGTTGTAGCATCGCCTCAATCCGGTGTTCGTCAAAGCCACTCATTTCCTCATGAAGATAGGATGCCATTAGCGCAAAGACACTCACCAATTGCGGATCGAAGTGGCTACCACTTTCCCGTTTGATCATAGCGATGGCATCTACTACTGCCCACGACTCCTTATACGGGCGATTGGATGTCAGGGCGTCGAACACATCCACGATGGAGAATATTCGCGCATTCAAGGGAATCGCTTCAGCTTTGAGCCCCTGTGGATAACCAGTGCCATCGTATTTCTCATGATGAAATTCGACTACGTCCCTAGCGCCTCGTAGCCAGCTTGATTTACTCAGGATATCCACGCCCAACGATACGTGCGTTTTCATGATCTCGAACTCTTCCGGCGTCAATTTCCCAGGTTTCAGCAAGATCGGATCGCGGATGCCGATCTTGCCGACATCGTGTAAAAAGGCACCGGCGATCAGGTCGTGAATATCTTCACGGGAGAGCCCGATCGCCTCGCCAAGTCGCAGCGAATAAAATGTCACCCGATAGTTATAGCTATTGATATCGGAGTCGCGTTCGGCAATGGCGCATCCGAGCACATTCATCAGCTCCAGGTTACCCTTCAACAAATCGCCGGACAATTTGATCAGCCCCCGGTTGAGCGTCAAGATGATCGGATACATCAGGAAGGTGGTAAACGTAATGGCGAGGGCGACAAACAGCAGCATACGAAGCAAGTCGTCCTTAATCGAGTTGAGGGTCTGCCGATCGACTTGGTAGATACCTTCGAAATAGCCGGTCAGAGAATCCTGGACGCCTTTCAGTGGAACCAGGATAACCAGCAGCAATTCACCACGAATGAGGTGAAACTGATGGAAAAACTCACCTTCCTGTGGAAATCGATGACGATAGTAATTAATATCGTTTTCGGTGATCTCCTGCCCTCTTCTGATAGTTTCTAGCTGGAGTTGTTTGTTGCGATCGTACAGTTCGACGACTAGGAAATGCTGGTTGACCAATTGCCGTGCCAACTCTGCCAGATGTTGGCGAGCTGCGGAATCCAGCCGTTCCAGATTATGAGCGGACTCTCCGCTGAAAGTCGCGGATTCCCTGAGCGCGAGTTCATGCACGAACTGCTGGATGCGATTGACCTCCAGCCACAAAACGACACCGCCGATCGTCACGCTTAGGAACAGCCACCCGAGGCACAGCCGGATCAGGATTTTCCGGTGAATAAACCGGCTCGTAGCAAGTGCAGCGCTCGTCTGACTGGAACCGGCCCCACCGTTCATCGGTTTTTCGAATGGTGGCCTGTACTTTCAGGCAGACGGCAAAATCCTTGTGCCGGCAAATCCAGAGCGCTGTTAAACTTGCTGGATAAATTCTGGAAGGCAATGAGCCCGGTGAGTTCGACTATTTCATCCTCATTAAAGTATTCATGCAGGCGCTGAGACAAATCATCATCAATCTGCCGGTCGGTATACGTCATCGCCTCGGCATATTCCAGGACAAGCCTTTCCTTGTTATCGAACAACTCGCTGTCCTGCCATTGTTCAAGGGCTTCCACCTTATTTATGGAGCCCGTTCTTTTGGCCAACACGACGGAGTTAATATCGATACAAAAACGGCAGCTGTTTATTTGCGATACTCTCACCGTAATCAAGGAGCGTAGAACCGGATCGATAGGGCTGCTTTTTCTATCCAGCACCCCATAAAGTAAAGCTATCGCTGCAAACAAGCTAGGGACTCTGGCCCAAATCAATGCAGGCTTAAGGACTTGTCCGTATTTTCTTTTTTGATTCCAAAAGAATGGACGAAGGTACCATGGGTAACTGGAAATGGATTTTTCTGTGACTCTCATCTCATCTGTCCGAGTTGATGGAAATATTAGACATTGATTGCTCGAAGCTCCGTAATAGCCTCGCGCAATACAAATAGCGCTGACCGTAGAAAGAGAGCGGCAATTGCCAAACCGACTAGAATATCGGGCCAACCTGAATGGGTAAACCATACGCCGGCGGCGGCAAACAATATTGAGACATTCGCAATAATATCATTGCGAGAACACAACCAAACTGAACTCATGTTTATATCATCGGCTCGATGCCGCCAGAGCAAAGCCAAACATATACTGTTTGCTGCAAGCGCCAGCAGACCAATTGCACCGATGGCCTCGAATACTGGAACCTCCGGAAAAACAATCTTATAAACGGCCTGTCCAAGAGCGAAAAAACCAAAGGCCGCCATGATGCCGCCTTTGAACAAAGCGGCATTGGCTTTCATTCTTGCGCCGCGGGCCACAACGTAAATACTGAAGCCGTACACCAGCGCATCGCCAAGCATATCCAGCGAATCCGCCACCAGCGAGACGGAACCGCCGATTAGCCCCGCTGTGAGCTCTACAATGAACATGACAGCATTAATGCCCAGCACTATCTTAAGCGTCGAGCTTTGGCGAATACGAAGCGCCTCGATCTCGCAAGCCTTGTCGTTGCAACAATCAGCCATTTGATTCTCCTGAAAAAGGTTCAAAGTTGAGTGTAAGCTTGATGCGCTTCCTTCATCATCCTGCTTGGCTTCTATCTTATACCTAAATGATGCAATGGTTTTGAATGAGACTGTGTAATTTTTTGCTTTCCGATACATGACGACAATCGGCCACATTGCGGATACTCAAATGCATGCGTGTCGCTCAGCTACTGAGACTGATTCTTTTCCAAATACTTGAAATTTGCCAAACAGCATTGGCCTGAGGGGTTTCTGATTTCGCAAGCACATTCGCCTGATTTTGTTCGTTGTATGACAAAATCCTTGATCGGCTCTGCACGGTTGGCTTTTAACGCTGATGAATACTGATCGGCATCAATATCGAAGCAATAACAAAGTTTGTCTTCCTGAATCTCTGAATAGCTTCTTAAATACTGTTTGGGAACAGCATTTCCATAACTGGAAAAGTAACCGACTGCGCATTGTTTGGATGAGCAGTAAAAATAGCTGTCAGCGGTAATCGCCTGATTTTCAGGAAACCGGATCTGATGGTACAGTGTACGCATCCCGACACTGATACCAGCAGAACCGCATTCAGGGCAAACCTGCTTGGTTTTTGCAGGTGCATTCGAACAGCAGCAGTCAGACATAAACGTATCCTTAGCTTTATTGAGAAACCGGGCCGGGGCCAGCAATGCTTGCAGGATAACCGGCATCCGTCGTGGCTTTGATCAACGCCGGACTATTTGTTTTTTGGACATCGAAAGTGGCTGTCGCAGTTTTGGCATCGTAATCGACAGTCGCCTGTTGTACGCCATCGACTTTCTGCAAGGCTTTTTTGATGGTAAATGTACACATCGGGCAGGTCATGTTTTGTATATTCAGCGTCACCGTTTGCTGCCGGTTTGGCTGTTCAATAGTTGTTTCTGCATGGACTGCCGGTATCCACAGAGTGCTTGCTAACAGGCTTACAATTAACAAACCAGATTTAATTGTCATATAGGAATCCTCTCAAACCATGAAAAGGGGCGCTAACCAGGGAAAGGCGAGCAATATCAAAATGAACAAGGAGCCAAGCCAAAACATCAGGCGTTGTCGGCGTTGAATGCCGGATACGGCACACGACTGCATGGATGCAGGAGGTAGAGCAACGCATGGAGCAGTTGCCGAGGTTTCACCTTCTTCACAGCGGTAGGGCCTTAGATAGAGTCTTCGATACCCGAGCGCTATAAAAAACAGGGTCAAAATGATGAAAAATGGACGGACCGATTCCATTGCCGTAAGCGTGCTCATCCAGGCCCCGCCAATGCCTAAAGATAACAGCAAAAAAGGCCCGACACAGCACGCCGAAGCACCTATAGCGGCCAATACAGCACCGATACCTAGCCATGATGGGGTGTTAATGGGTGTTTCAGGGTCTGTTTTCATGAGAATCTCCTAACCAAACAAGTATCGATGTTGGCAAGAAGTCTAAACCCTGGTGTTTAGAACAGAGTCAAGCGGCCAGCGACATCTTTATTAACAATCAGGGCTTGGTTGATGCGTCATCGCTAAACGCATCGAGAATGGCGCAACGTTCTGATGAAACCGTCTGCTGACAGCCGTTGATCAGGGTTGCCAATTCCTGACGGAGAGCCGTTAAGTCCTCGATTTGTTGATCGATCTGCCGGCATTTTTGTTCGGCGAGTTGCCGTACATCGGCACAATGCTCCCCATCGAGCGATAACAATGCAGCAATTTCCTTCAAGGTAAACCCGGCTCGTTGCGCACGTTTGATAGAGCTGATCCGGGCAACCGCATCGGCTGAATAACATCGATAACCTCTATCGGGCTTCTCGGGTTCCGTCAGTAAACCAATGCGTTGATAGTGGCGGACGGTTTCAATGGTGACTTCGGTTTGTTTGGCAAGTTTGCCAATTGTTAGATTCATGCTGTTACCAGTAAATAAAATCGCGCACTTTCATTTGTCATTAATGTAAGCACAAGACAATGGAATGCGAGCCGTTGCAATTACTTACCAAGTTAATCCAACACGCAAAAGGCCGCGCCAGCATAGCCAGAGTGGACAACTCATAGGATATGCTGGATGCAGTAAAACGTTACATCTGACGATGCATCTTTGCCATTTCCAGGTTTTCCTCGGCAGCTTTTTCATAGGCGTTAAGTAGCCATTGGCAATGGTCTTTAAAACTTTGTGCCTGTCTACCGTAGAGATAGCTTTTTGACTGATATTGGCTAAGAAGTTTCTTGTGTTCATCAACTTTAAGCTGCATTTCTTTAGCCGCTTCTTCATAGTGCTGTGCCAGCGCCTCATGATCGGCTTTGGATGTTGCATTTTGCACAGCTTGACTCATATCCATTGGATGCGGATCCATCTCGGCGCAAGCGGACAGTAATCCAACAGCCAAAAGCAAGGTAATTAGTAATTTTGTTTTCATAGGTTTTCTCCAGAGTAATTCAAAAATTTAAAATGACATCGTTTTTTCAGGTTGTTGGCTTGTTATCAGTTTTACCTCCTTTTACTTCATGGGTTGGACTGAACAATGAAATCCAGCTGTTCTTGGTAAAAGCTGGGTTACTAAACCCAGCGTGATTGGTATTTAAAACGATCGCCCCTTATCCCATGGATGACTCTGTCCACCAGGATGTGATGAGTAGACATTTTTAATGACTTTAGTATGTGATGCACACGAAGAAACAGTGAGCAATAAAAGTGCGATTGATATAGCAACATATTTTCGGCCTCTAAATAACCGGCTAATAAACAACATCGACGGCTCCTTGCTTACGCCTTTCTTGAAATTGCAGCACCAGACTGTAGATCACCGGAAATACCAGCAGACTCAATATCAGCACGGTCAACATCCCGCCCAGCGCCGGAGCGGCGATGCGCTGAGTAACATCAGCGCCTGCGCCGGTGGCCAACATAATGGGGATTAAGCCCACGATGTTGGCCAGCGAGGTAATCGCTACAGGCCTCACCCGCATAGCGGTTGCGGCTTCGCAAGCCGCCCTGATTTCATCGCCGGTCAAGGGAGCCTGTTTTTGTTGCCGCAGTTTCTCAATTTCAATATCGATAAAACTCAGCACCATGACGCCGGTTTCAGCGGCTGTACCCGCGAGGGCGATAAGACCCACATATACTGTAATCGACAGATTGAACCCCAGCCAGTACACGAACCATATTCCTCCGATGAGGCTGAATGGAATGGCCAGCATAACGATAGTGGGCTCGGTGATATTGCGAAAAGCGGAATACAACAGGATAAAAATCAGCAGCAATGTGATGGGTACCACTATGCGCAACCGTTCCGCCGCGCGTTCCATGTATTCAAATTGTCCGGACCAAGCGACGGTGTAACCTGCCGGTATCGTGACGCGTTCCGCCAGTTTTTGTTTCGCCAGCGTGACAAACCCGCCTATATCGGAAGTTTTAATATCAACATAAATCCATGCATTAGGGCGCGCATCTTCAGTTTTAATCACATCCGTGCCGCGTTTGAAGTTTATGTCCGCCACTGAAGTCAAGGGTATTTGACTACCCGTGGGGGTGGGAATTAAAACGCGCCGCAACGCTTCCAGGTTATCGCGCAGATCGCGCGGATAGCGCAGGTTGACCGGATAACGCTCCAAACCCTCAACGGTTTCGGTGATATTCATGCCGCCGATAGCGCTTTGAATGACGTCCTGCACATCGCCGGTGGTCAGTCCGTAACGCGCTGCCGCTTCACGGTTAATATCGAAATCCAGGAAATAGCCGCCGACCGCCCGATCTCCGTATGCCGACAGCGTTTCCGGCAAGGTTTTCATCGCCTCTGCAATTTGTAGCGACAGGGATTGCAAGACGTTCAGATCGGGCCCCGAAACCTTGATACCTACCGGCGTTTTGATGCCGGTAGCCAGCATATCAGTACGATTTTTAATCGGCATAGTCCAAGCGTTAGCAATACCTGGAAAATGAATGGCCTTGTCCATTTCATCCATGAGTTGCCGGATGGTTTTGTCCGGATCAGGCCACTGCTCCTGGGGTTTTAGTTGCACGGTCGTTTCCACCATCATTAGCGGAGCTGCGTCAGTTGCCGTTTCAGCTCTGCCTATTTTGCCGAACACCTGTTGCACTTCCGGAAATGTTTTCAGTATTTTGTCGGTCTGTTGCAATACTTCCTTGGCTTTGGTGATCGATATACCAGGAAAAGTGGTCGGCATGTATAAAAGATCGCCTTCATACAAAGGTGGCATAAATTCACTGCCTATCCTAGACAATGGATATAGCGTTGATGCCATCAACAGGGCGGCCAGTATTACCGTCAGCGTACGCCAGCGCATTGCCAGCTTCAAAACGGGCGAGTGAATAAAGTGCAAAAAACGGTTAATCGGATTTTTTTGCTCAGGGATGATCTTGCCACGAACAAAATATCCCATCAACACTGGCACCAGTGTGATAGTCAATATCGCTGCCGCAGCCATCGCATAGGTTTTGGTATATGCCAGAGGGCTGAATAAACGCCCTTCCTGTGCTTCCATGGTGATAATAGGCAGAAAGGAAACGGTAATGACTAACAGCGAGGAAAACAGCCCTGAACCGACTTCACGGGAAGCGTTGCCGATTACTTGCCAGCGTTCATCTGAAGTCAGTTTGGCTTGTTTCTTCTCAACCGCTTCGGCAAGGTGTTTGTGGGCATTTTCAACCATCACCACTGCGCCATCGACCATGTCGCCAATCGCAAGCGCGATACCGCCCAGCGACATGATATTGGCGTTCATACCTTGCCATTTCATCACGATGAAGGCCATCAAAATGCCCAGCGGCAAGGTGATAACGATCACCAGCGATGAGCGCAGATGCAGCAGAAACAAGGCGACTAGGCTGCAAACGATGATAAGTTCCTGAGACAGCGCGCTATTCAGGGTATCTACCGCACGTTCGATCAAACTGCCACGATCATAAACGGTGACAATTTCGACACCTTCCGGCAAGCCTTTTTTCAATTCGTCCAGTTTTTTACGCACATCCTCAATGGTCGCCAGGGCATTTTCGCCAAAGCGCATAATCACCACACCGCCGGCAACTTCACCTTCGCCATTCAGCTCGGTCACCCCTCGACGCAGTTCAGGGCCAATCTGGATATGCGCTACATCCTGTAATCGTATCGGCGTGCCATTGGCATCGACACCCACCGGAATAGTTTTCAGATCGGCGATGGATTTGATATAGCCTAAGCCCCTGACCATATATTCGGTTTCGCCCATTTCAAACAATCTGCCGCCGACATCGTTATTGGAACGCTTGATAGCGGTAATAACGGTGGATAATGGAATTTGATAGGCCTGCAAAACATTAGGATCGACTTCCACCTGATATTGCTTGACGTAGCCGCCCACCGAAGCCACCTCGGACACACCGGAAACGGTCTGTAACGGATAGCGCAAATACCAGTCCTGAATGGAGCGCAGCTGCGCCAGGTCATGCTTGCCGGTTTTATCCACCAGTGCGTATTCGTAAATCCAGCCAACACCGGTGGCATCGGGGCCTAGTGTCGGCGTGATGCCCTGCGGCAACCGGCCTTTAACGTAATTGAGATATTCCAGTACACGGGATCTCGCCCAGTATATGTCGGTGCCGTCTTCAAAAATGACATAGACAAATGACAGGCCGAAGAAGGAATAGCCGCGCACCACTTTGGCATGAGGCACCGCCAGCATCGCAGTGGTTAATGGATAAGTGACTTGGTCTTCAACAACCTGCGGCGACTGGTCTGCATAATCGGTGAAAACGATAACCTGTACATCGGACAAATCCGGTATCGCATCCAGCGGCATGTTTTTAAAAGACCACAGCCCTGCCAGCGCCAGAATAATCGCACCGAGCAACACCATAAAACGGTCTTTCAAACATGTGTTGATGATGAAATCAGTCATGTTGATGCGCTCCTTGCTCCATGATCAATCGGTTCGGCTCCGACTTTTGCGGTGTCGAAGGTTCCATCATTTTTGCCGTGGCTTCATGCAGCTTCGATTCGGAATCGATCAGAAATTGCGCTGAAGTGACGACTTCTTCGCCTGCTTTTACTCCGTCAAGCACGGCAATATCGCCATTAGATGCTAAGCCCGTGGTAATCAGACGAGGTTCAAACTTGCCGGAGCCGCGCACAATAAAAACCTGATTTTTTGCCCCAGAGCGTATAACCGCTTCGGATGGAATCACCACCGCATCCACTTGCTTACCCGCGTAGATAGTCACTTCGGCAAACAAATCGGGCTTTAACAATAATTCGGCATTATCAAATACCAAACGCACCTTGATGGTTCGGGTTTTTGCTTCGGCATAAGGATAAATGAAAGCCAGATGCCCGTTAAAAATGCGCCCCGGCACACCGGCCAGCTGCATTTCAACCGGATCGCCCTCTTTAACCCAGGGCAATTCATATTCGTAAATTTCGGCATAAACCCAGACTTTGGATAGATCGGCGATCATGTACAGTTCGGTTTCGGGCGTCACATACTGCCCTTCACGAGCGCCTATATTGATCACGATACCGTCCGCCGGTGTATGGATATGCAGGCCTTTTTTGACTTTATGACTGTTAGCCAGGTCATGCAGTTGATGCTCGGGTACATCCAACAATTTTAACCGTTCGCGGGAACTGGTAACCATCTCCTCCGCACCCAGGCGTATGTCTTCAATAGGGCTTTTTTCCAGCGCCTTAAGATTATTTAACGCCAGAATATATTCCTGTTGAGTAGCAACCAGTTGCGGCGAATAAATGCTCAGTAAATCTTCATTCTTCTTTACCCATTGTCCGGTTTTATCTACACGTAGCGTTTCAATCCAGCCTTCCGTTTTAGGATGTAAACGTACAATATGTTCTTCATCATAAGCCACACGCCCAACGGCTCGAACAATATGCGAAAGCGAGGTCTTTTTTGCAATAGCAGTGCGTACCCCCATGTTTTGCACCATAACGGCATCAATTTTGACAGTGCCGGCTGCATCAGCAACACTGACATTACCATCGTCATAAACCGGCAGATAGTCCATGCCCATCGTATCTTTAGCCGGAACGGGTGAAGTGACTGAGGGGTTCATCGAATTCCGATAAAACAGAATTTTGCGTTGTTGGGGGTTATTATCCTTGGCAACGGTTCCTATATCCTTATTGTCGTCGGCATAAACAGGGACATAATCCATGCCCATGTTATCCTTTGCTGGTACAAGGGAGGTGACTGATGGATTCATGGGATTGCGATAAAACAAAGGCTGTTTGCTTCTGTTTGATGAACTGGCTGGCTGTTCATGATGTTGATTAGCCCACCAATATCCACCGCCAGCGCCCAAAACCAGCATCAACACCGCTGTTATTAATATCTGCTTATTCATAAATTTCCTCCTCGCCAACAGCCGCGTTTAACTGAGCCAGCGACTGATTTGCTTCGGTAAGCGCTTTCCAATACTGAGTTTCGTATTCGAATAAGGTAATCTGGCTACGTACTAAATTAAGAAAATCAACTTTGTTGACCTGATAACCGGCCAGCATCGAGGCAACGGTCTGTCTGGCCTGCGGCACAATACCGGTTTCAAACAACACCACCTGATCTTTGGCACGTCGGTAATCGTTGTAGCCTTGAGAAATTTGCGAGCGAACCTTGTTCCACTGATCCTGTAAAGCGTATTTTTCCTGCATTAATTCGCTGGTACGCTGATCAACCGCCTTGGCCTGTTTTTGGGCGGCGAAGATCGGCACATTCATGCTCAGGTTCAAACTTAACAGATCGGCCCGCTTGTCACCGGCAGGCGTGTTGGCTCTGGCTCCATACGACGCGCCCAGATTAAAATCCGGTAGCACGTCTTTTTTAGCCAGTTCCAGGCGGGATTGAGCGGCATTAATGCCTTGCCGGTTGCCTTCCAATATAGCTCTCGATGTTTCCGCCTGTTGATAAAGCAGAGTTTCCGGCTTAATAGTCGGCAATTGCGATTCAACCTTGTCCGGTAAACGGACCTCTTCGTTGGCCGGTTTATCGAGTAGCGTGTTCAGGCTGGCGGCGGCATTGCGACGCGATGCTTTCAGCATCAATTGCTGGTCGAGCAGCTTGGATAATTCCAGTTGAGCCAGCAATACATCCTGCTGCAAACCTTCGCCGACTTCATATTTTGTCCTAGCAATCTGAACAAACTGCTGCAACAGTGCATGATTGCTATCAACAATCTGAATCGCCCTATCCAGGTAAAAGAGCAACCACCAGGTCGATTTCACCTCGCTCAGCAACCGCCAGCGTACCTCGGTGACGCTTTGTGTTGCGGCTTCCGCTTCAAAAGCTGCTGCTTGTTCGCGCAAGGCAAGCTTGCCGGGAAAAGGAATAGCCAGCGAGATACCCGCGCCCAGTTGCGTCATATCTTCCTGTTTAGTGTTAAAGGTATTAACCGGTAGGCTCATCGCATTGAAACTGATTTCAGGATCAGGCAGGGTACCCATTTGTGAAGGAATAGCAGCCATCGCTTGAGCCCTGGCCTGCATTTGTGCCAGATCAGGATTATCCTGAACGGCCTGCTCGGTTGCTGCTTTTAATGTTAATACTCGCTCGATTACCGGCTCTTCACCTGCCAATACACAGGCGGAAAGCAGCAGCAAAATCAAGCTAAAGCACTTGAAAATAATTTGTAGTGACATGTGTCCTCCTACACTCGTTATAAAGTCCGTGAAACGGATGTGTTATGTTGAGTTTGCGCAGGGTATGGACAAAAAGGCCTCATACATATCAACTAAACCGAATTCAATCAATAAGGTACAGGATTAATTAACCACGGAGAAAACGCCTAGCACACCGCTACGCATGATCCATGCAGCCGTTCCTGGTTTTTATGTCTTGAATTGATCCCGATGAGGTATGAACATACCCTACGACGGTTAGAGGCTATTAATTGGCGGTCTTATTTCGGGGGAGAATGCGAGGGAACGGGAAACGGACTTTTCCCAATGCTCATAACGATACGCACTATAAGCTTGAGTAAATGAAAAAACTGCGGCGATTCCTCCATCACCACAAATATGAAAGGTGCAACTGCCGCTTGCATGGCAGGCTACTTTAAATTTATCCTGATGAAGGCAGTGTTCTGAACTCTGTGGTGCGGCATCAGCCGAATCAGCTACAGCCTGTTTGAAAGAAGGTTCAGCAGACAACGACTCCGCCATACTCGAATAATAGCCAAGCGCAGACCAAACTGGCGTAATGACCATCATGAGTATTAACAATAATAAAAATCGCTGTTTAATCATTATCTGACTGCGTTGTGTTTTTTACAGTCTACCGGTATTTATCGCAATTATCAAAGGGATAAAACAAGCCCGGCACCGATCGCTGTTAAGCATCGCTTGCTACGAATCATCAGGCGCATTCAAAGCCGAACTGCTTGCGACCTACTCATTCAGTGAAAGACGCAGTGGAATCATGGCCGAAAAACCGAAGCCGTGCTTTTGATAAAACCGTTGCGCCGACTCGTTAGCGCGATCCGTGAGCAAGGTAATGCGTTTGCACCCGTTCAATCGCGCGAATTGAACGGCTTGCTCCAGAAGCCGGGAGCCCACGCCGGAGCCGCGAGCGGCGGGGGAAACCACCATGTCTTCCAGCAGCGCAACGCGCTCGCCGAGCGCAGTCGACACGGTGTAGAGAAGATTGACCATACCCACAACCCGGCCGTCTTGACGGGCGACGACGATAAGCCCAACCTCGGGGCTGCTAATGATGCGCGCCAAGCCACGGCTTTGCGCTTCGTGATCCGGCTTGAAATCCGCTTCTTGAGAAAACAGGAGGTCCAGCAATTCACAAAGCGCCGGGATGTCTGAAGCGTTTGCAAGGGTGATTTCCATTGTTGTGCCGTTGCGCGGCTCCCATTATGTCCGTAACAGATCAGGCGGTAGTGGGTAGGGCATGCCGTGCGCGCCTTGATTTCTACTCAGCCGTTAGAAAAATGGAACGCTGATAACGTTGATAATTATGATTATAGAAGCCGAAGTTGATAAAGCGACATTTGAACTGCCCTCACCCTAGCCCTCTCCCGAAGGGAGATGGCCTTTGTGTCCTTTTATCAGCTTCATTATCTATAAATAAGATTTCATCCGTGTTCATCATATTCATCCGCGTCATCTGCGTTCCATTCCGTTCCGATTTATTCCGCAATGCCTTGCTTAAACCAGTTGTTGGATACCCGATCATGCAGTTCTCCCAACTTGTTTTGCAGGTCATCGAGGATTCCCCGTAATTGCGCCTGGGTCGTGTGCCGGGTATCGATGGCTTGCACATAAGCTTCCAGTTTAACGACCTCTTCCGGCAAGGCATCGTTATTCGGCAGGGCATTGATGCAGCCGGCAATTTCAGCGATGCAGCAGCTGACCGATCGGGGCAGGTTGGCATTCAGCAATAAAAAGTTGAGCACATCGTCGCCGTTAACGCTGCTTCTGACATGTTGCCGATACATTAACTGGGCATTGAGCGCCTTTAATATATTCACCCACAAAATAGTCTCGTATTGGCGCATTTCATCGCTGCGCGAATCGGCCAACAGCAAGGAGGCCAAATCCAGAATCCGGCTGGTCATGTCGGCGCGTTCAATATTTTTGCCCAAGCGAATGAATCGATAAGGATGATTGTGGCTCATATAGCCCGACAACAGCCCGGTAAACCGCTGGCAGCCTTTGAGAATCTCGTTCAGGAACACGACGCGGTTGCTGCGGTTGTAGACCGAATCTCTATTATTTTTTACATACAGATACATTTCGTTGACCTGCTCCCAAGCCTCATCGGGCAGCAAGTCCCTGGAGGTGCGGATGTTTTCCCGGGCGGCGCTTAATGATGAAAACAAAGAGCCCGGATAAGTTTCGTCACTTAACAGAAATCGGGTAATGTTGTGTTCGTTGGCCGCGTTATATTTTTCATAAAATTGCGGCTCCGAGGTATTGATGCGAATCAGCTGCTGCCAACCCATTTCAACGCCGTTAGGTAAATCCATCAATAAATTCATATGCACACTGACCAGTCTGGCGATATTTTCAGTGCGTTCAAGGTAACGTGCCAGCCAATACAGGCGTTCTGCTGAACGGGATAACATTAGTTGTGCTCCATATCAATGATCCAGGTGTCTTTGCTGCCGCCGCCTTGCGAGGAATTGACCACCAGCGAGCCTTTTTTTAGCGCTACCCGGGTTAAGCCCCCGGCAGTCACAAAGGTGTTTTCGCCTTGTAAAATAAACGGCCGCAGATCGATGTGCCGGGGCTCAAGTTTGCCTTTGCACAACGTCGGTGCGGTAGAAATCGCCAAGGTCGGTTGGGCAATGTAATTGCGGGGATTTTTTTGGATAATCTCCCGAAACTCTGCTATTTCTTTGTTGGTTGCATGCGGCCCTACCAACATGCCGTAACCGCCTGATTCATTGGCAGGTTTGACGACCAGCTCCGGCAAATGCTTCAACACATATTCGAGGTGCTCAGGGTTATCGCACAGGTAAGTTTGCACATTAGGCAAGATGGGTTCTTCGTTCAGGTAATAGCGGATCATTTCCGGAACGTAGGCATAAACCACTTTGTCATCAGCGACACCCGCGCCCGGCGCATTGGCCAACGACACATTACCGGCTTTCCAGGCGCGCATTAAGCCCGGAACGCCCAATGCGGAATCTTTTCTGAATACTTCGGGATCGAGAAAGTCGTCGTCGATGCGCCGGTAAATAACATCGACCTTTTCCAGCCCTTCGATGGTGCGCATATAGACGCAATCATCGTCATTGACCACCAGATCCCCGCCCTCGACCAGTTGCGCGCCCATTTGCTGGGCCAGATAAGCATGTTCGAAATAGGCCGAGTTATAAATGCCGGGCGTTAACACCACGATTTGCGGTTTGCTGATGTGCTCGGGCGCAAGCGACGCCAACATATCCTGCAAGCGGCTGGGGTAGTCGTCGATAGGCAGAATGTCTATGTTTTGCAAGAGCTCGGGGAATACGCGCTTGGTAATCACGCGGTTTTCCAGCATGTAGGAAACGCCCGACGGTACCCGTAAATTATCTTCCAACACGTACATAACGCCGTCTTTATCGCGTACCAAATCGGTGCCGCAAATGTTTGCCCAAACATTGTGGCGCGGTTTCATGCCGATGCATTCTTTGCGGAAGTTCTTTGAGCTATTGATGATCTCGGCAGGCATTTTGCCCGCTTTAATGAAGGCTTGTTCGTCGTAAACATCCGCTATAAAACAATTCAAGGCGGTCAAGCGTTGCTTTAAACCTTTTTCTATCATTCGCCATTCTGTAGAGCTGAGGATACGAGGGATAATGTCAAACGGCCAGGCCCGGTCTATGTTGCCCTCATCGCTGTAGACCGTGAAACTGATGCCCATTTCCAAAATGGCCAGTTCGGCAGCCATTTTGCGTTTATCGATATCGCTCGTATTGAGCGAATTTAAATATTGGCACAGACGGTAACTGATTTGCCTGGGTTGGAACTCAGAGCACATGAGTTCATCGTAAGCACTATCGGTTTTGTAGTTTTCCCAGATTGATTTCATGTTATTTCATAAGGCTAGTTGGCTTCAGTGAAAAATCAGCATGATTTGTGCCATTCTTATTTCGAGTGGAATTATCTGCATAATTCAATTTTGTGTACTTAGGGTTCCCAGGCCCTGCGTCACCGCCATTAAGTTAATAAAAAAACTTAATAAACAAAATGTTATTCAAGTAGGGGGTGCCGTTCGCCCCAAAGGAATGGCAAGATTTTTCATGCATCGCGAAAGGCGCGCACAGCACGCCCTACAACTGTTCAATTTTTACAAATGTAAAAGGCATTGTTGAGTGCTGGTTTCTGGAAGTTATTGCCGCCCCTATCCTAAGCAACATGAAATACGATGCCTGTTTTAGGGGTGATAACCATAGTAATACCGCTTAAATAACCCTATTTTGGACTTTATCCGCTTCAATTTGGTGCAGCTTGAACTTTTAAATGACTCCTCCAACCGACGCGCAGGAGTATCGCTTATATGATGCCGTCCGATTAACCACTTGGTATGGCACTTGCTTTATTTCTTAGAGATAAAACTTGTAAAGGACTCACTATGCCAACCATTAGCCACTCTTTATCGTTCCCTGTTCAGGGTGACAAAGACAACTCATCCTTCTTTAATGATTACCTGGGCAAGTTGCTCGAAGAGCGCGATAGCTTGAACTTAAGCAACATGATTCACGAAATCGATGCCATGATGCTGACCGTCGAGCCCGGAAAGTCGATTGAATACATCGGGGAACTCTGTCTGATGTCGCCTTACCATTATCTGGTCACCCTGGAAAGTGAGTCGCATTGGACCCACGTCTTGCGCATTGATATGACGGCCCCGGACCTGATTATTCGTGAAGTGAAAAACGATGACACCAAGGGCATTTTTCGCAGCCTGAACGAAGTGTTCCCGATTGGTTCAAGCAAGCCGCACAGCCGTTACATGGGAGAAGTTTTGAGGGTAACCAACCGGCATGAAGTGGTTAAGTTGCAGCAACAGCGGGGCTTTTTGTTTTTCTCCCAGGATGATGTGCGTAAGCTGGAGCTGCCGGGCAACCTGGCGATCACCAAACCTTCTCCGTACACCCATAACATCGTCGCCTACCTGGAACGGGAGCCCGAGGAGCCGCGCGTTTATGCATTGGGCGTCAGCAGTTTCCGTATCGATGCCCAACAAGCTTGCGAGCTTGCCAAACAACAGCAAAAGGCATTAGGCATAGACGGCCTGATTTTACCGGTGGATCATTTGGCGACGCGTATTTACAGCCAAAACAGGGAAGTAGCGATTCTGGAATGGCTGTCATTATCCAGTTATTACTACTGGGGCTCGTTCGATATAGTCGACCAGAATTCATCGACCAATGTCACCAAAAGCATCCATTACACAGATGAGATGCACAGCCCTGCCAAGGTGTTCACCGCCAATAACACGCCTTATTTTGTCAATCATTTCAAAATATTCCCCTCGCCGACCGAGAACTTTGTGCGCAATTACGGGCCGAGGTTGCACCATATTGCACTGGCGGTTAAAGACGGCAATCAGCAGGGGATGGAAAATATCGATTTTGTGGTCAACGCCATTAGCGAGCAAGGCAAAAGCTTTTTGCTGGATGTCGTGGGTTCCAAGGACGAAGGCTTAAAACAGATTTTTTCCAGCGCCTCCGAGCATTCGTCGTTGATTATTGAGTATGTGCAGCGCTTTGGCGGCTTTCAAGGCTTCTTTACCAAGGATAATGTCGCCGAACTGACCCATGCTGCGGGTGTCGAAGAAGAGTTGATGCGGATGCAGACCGAAGCGCAAAAACCTGTTCGGGTTTAATGGCTCGCCAATAACTACGCAATGGCTAAGAAATTTTCACCACGAACGACTGCACGGACAGATATTTGCTCCTGCAATATCTGCATTCCCCACATCCATGTGGGGAATGCAGGAGGTAGAGCACCAACAGTAGGCGCTTTAGGCGACGCAGGAGCAGTTGCCGAGACACGAAGAACACGAAGTTACGCTGGTTCCCAAGCTCCCGCTTGGGAACCCAGTGAGCAAAGCTCCAGCTTTGCGAGCCGGGAAGCTAGAGCTTCCCGTACTGAATTCCCAAGCAGGAGCTTGGGAACTAGCGCAACGTTTGACGGATGAAGATATGCCAGGAGTTTGCCGGAAACGCCAGTTCTCGCTATCGCTCGAACCGGCTTATTCCGGCCTACTTCGAGATGTGTATAACGATGAGCGTAGCGCGTGGGAACAAGAACAACCAGCGCATAGTTAAAAAATTTTTGTAATGCTTAACGCTTCGGCAATAGGAAAAAATCATGACCATTCGAGTAGCTGTCCGTCACAAAACCGTATACAGCTTTGATAGACCGGTATCCCTGTCGCCGCATGTATTCAGGTTGCGCCCGGCGGTGCATAGCCGGACGCCGATCAAAGGCTACAGCTTGCGCATCAAACCTGAAAACCATTTTATCAACTGGCAGCAGGACCCGTTCGGCAACCTGCTGGCGCGGGTGGTGTTTCCGGAAAAATGCTCAACACTCAGCGTTGAGGTCGAAGTCATCGCGGAGTTGACCGTGATCAATCCCTTTGATTTCTTTGTTGAAGACTATGCAGAACAGTACCCGTTTAA
>Ga0208629_100512_pt1 | contig 18534 bp, 10 predicted proteins | sample LakWasMet19_HOW5_2_FD_183865 | JGI IMG/M metagenome (GOLD analysis project Ga0208629, IMG submission 183865) | Freshwater sediment methanotrophic microbial communities from Lake Washington under simulated oxygen tension - Sediment Metagenome... | ecosystem: Environmental > Aquatic > Freshwater >...
GACGCAAGCCGGCGCGCGGCAGCGGCAGCGCCGCAGGCGAGCGCGTCTCAGGGGCTCGAGGGGGTTCCTGTGCTGGCAGCGCCGCCAGGGTCGGTGGGCGCAGGGCATCCGCCCCCCACCCCGCTGCGCACAGCACTTGCCGGGGAGACTGCTGACACCGCACCAGCGGCTCAGGTCACTACCATCGGCGCCGCAGCGGCGGTCGCTGCGGGCAACCCGCAGACACCGCCGGGGACTCAAAAAGGCACTGGTCCCGCCAGGGCTGCCGCAGGCGGGGCGGGCGCGCTGCTGGGAGCGAGCGTCCCAGCCGCGGGCGGCCTGAGCGGCGTCACGCCCACGGGGCGCGCCGCGCTGCGCGAGATGTGGCGCGACAAGTACCGAAACATCAGCCGCATCATGGACTGCATCGGCTGCGAGAAGTGCCGCCTGTGGGGCAAGCTGCAGTTCCTGGGGCTGGGCACGGCCATGAAGGTCATGTTTGCGTCAGAGGCGGGCCTGCAGCGCCTGCGCCTGTCGCGCAACGAGGTCGTGGCCTTCGTTAACGTGCTGCACCGTCTGTCCATGTCAGTCGCGGCCGTCGGCGTGTTCCGCGAGCTGGAGGCGGAGCGGAAGTTGCAGCCGCTGATAGCGCTGGGCACCGCGGCGGGCGGCGCGGCGGTTCTTGCTGCGCTCTGGTGCGTCGCCGGCCGGTGCTGTCTACCGCGCACCAGCAGCAGCGGCGGAGGCGGGGACAAGGGGAGTGCCCGGCAGGTGCAAGGGGACGATGCCAACGGGGTGTCAAACTCGGTCGGTGACGGAGTAGGCAGGGCAACAGGCGTCGCGGATTGCGCTGCACCGCGCTTGGGCAGCCGGGTAGTCGTTGACGCCGATCGCACCGCTGGCGCGGAGGCTGCGCGCTCCGCGCAGCCGACGAAGCAACGTCGCGCGCGATGATCGCTGTTCGTGCACAGCAAGCAAGCAGGGCATCGTCAGCAGCGTGGCCATCCTCCGGGCGGCAGGAGGCGGAGGCGCGGTATCCGTGTGATGAATTGGCTTGAACCGCCACGTGGCAAGCGTGCAAGGTCGCTGCGGGTTGCACGTTGGTACAACTGCACTGAGCCTGAGGTGGCGACAGCAGCCGGCGATACCATCCTGCACGCTAGTGTACGTTGTCGTCTTACTGGTGTTTCGCACATTCGCTGTGCGCGTTTCTGCGTACGCAGACGAGGTCCGCCCGTATCGTTGAAGCAGGCGTTAACTGTGGGACGCAAGTGTCGCAGCCCGAGCGCGGGAAGCGGGTTCAAACACCAGCTCCTCTTTCTTTCGACGAGAGAAGCCGGTTCGCACCTGCAACTCTCCAGACAGAGTCGGGTGCCCACTCCACTACTTGCTACGGGGGTGCTGGAGCCGTTCTACCGGCAGCTCGAATTCACTCGTCAGCCTCAGTCAGGTGTTCAACTTCGTCTCACACGTGAAACACAGCAGAGTCAAGCTTGAGCGCAAACGGGCCCGGCACTTCGAGTATACTACGTAGCGTCCAGTCTCGATCCACGCCGGACAGCTTTTTTAAAGCTTCCAAAACGCTACAATGACTGCATTTGCGCTGTCGACGTATCGTTGCACAAGCATATGTGCTGCCAGCTGGATGTGCTCATGTGCTGCGGTTGTTTTCGCGAACGCCAACGCATGAACAAGTGCTTACAGCTGTGCCTGAGGGCAGCTGATGCCGCAAGCATGAAAGACCCAGTGGTCTCCACTGCAGTTGCCGTTCTCAGCATACGAGCGCGATTGTCGCCGGCCAACTCAAGCAAACACATACTCTGTGAAAAAATGTGGAGTTGAACTTTTCCGCCGCCAGGAAACGACGCACCGGCGATCCCGCAGCAGGAGTTACTGCCCTGGAAGCACGAGAGCGCCCAACCGTTGCAGGATGGCCCTGTTTCACACTGGTACCCGCCCTTTCATCGGCGCCCGAGAGGCGCACCCGCACCCGCACCTGCACCCGAACCTGCGCCACCCGCGGCCTGGACACGGCGGCGGCATGCATCGGCACGTTCGCGCAGCACGGGGCTGGCGAACGCCTCCATATGCTCCTCGGGCAGCAAGGTATCAAGCCAATCCAGGCCGTCGTGCACGACGACGTTGAAGCTGTCGTTGATTATCTCAGGCGGGCAGGGCGCCCCGAGAGCCACCGCTTTTACGCTCTTGTTGTATGCCGCAACGAAAGGCTCGGGAAAACGAAACGGTGTGCGCGCAGCGGCGCTCGCGCTCGCGTCCAACACTGCCGACGTGCAGAAGTGGAGCACCCGCGGCTGAAAGCGCGGAGGAGGCAGCGTGGGCGTCGCGAGGGATGCAGCTAGATGCAAAATCCCGACGAGGGCGCAGAAGCCCCAACGAGCTTTGGCAACTGCGTGATCAAGGTACATTATGGGATTCGTAGCCGGTGCTAGCGTCTTGGTTCGGATGATTGCGGCTGTGACGGCCGCGTCGTCGTTCCACGTCGCAACGGTGTTAACAGCAGGAGACTTGCACTGCCATGCGTCCACGTGAATGACGGACGGGTAGTCATCGTCCGCATGCAGTACAAAGTCTTCAATCCCCACCTGCGCATTCCACGCAATTACTGTCTTTAGACAGGCACGAGGGTCGAGCGGCGCGCGCTCTGCGGCGGTGGCGGCGGCGACTACGTACGGAACCTGGCGTTCCATAACCAGCGCTAGCATGCGCTGAGAGCACCCGACGAACAGGCGGTGCAGTCGACGACGACACAGGCGCTCCACACCATGCCCCAAACGACCCACTACCCCATGCAGCTGCATGCTCGTGTACAGGATATCGCGCAGACAGCCATCGCCGATTCGCTGCCGCAACAGGTGCGCGTGGTGCGGGAACAAGAACTCGACGCGGGGGTCTTCCCCGGCCGCCAGAGGTTGCGACAGCAGGAACACCCCACCGTCGCGCCACCTCTCGAGCATGCGGCTGGCCTCCTTCTCGAAGCCAGCGTCGCGGAGGAAGGCACGGACGGCAGGCTCGGGGAGGCCGACGGGCGGCGGCAACTCAGGCGGCACGGCCGCATCCAGGACGGCAGTGTTGGCTTCGGTGCCAAGCACATGTGCCACCAGTATGGCAAACGCTTGCTCCTTCTGGAAGAGGTCCAGCGGGTCCACGCGTCCGCAAACCTTGCGTTCGCCTCCTGCAACAGCGGCGACAATCCTGCCGACGCCGCCTGATAGCGACAGCAGCGCATCCACGGACAGATCGGGTGAAAGCTTGATGCCGGTGGCGTCCAGGTACGCGGCTAGGCGGGAAACGTCACGAAGGGGCGCAATTTCGGCGAAAGCGAAGACCGCGGGGTTCAGCGAGGGGTACAAACCCGCCCAACTACCGCAACCAAACAGTTGCTCGCGTAGGCAGGATGAGGAGCCCGCAACCACCGCAACCCGGTTGGGGTGTCGACCAAAATGCAGGAGCTGTGTCACCAGCCGGTTTCCGCGCCCCTCCAACCCGTCTGTCCGGTACCAGAGGCTGACCTCATCCAGCAGCAGCAGTGGGTAGAGGCCGGCGGCTGCCATGTCCATGCCCTGAATGGCATCGTCAGAGGTGGGCACATCCTCGTCTCTCAGCGAACCGGACGCGGCCCGAACAGCGGCGGAACACTCAGCCTCACTGACACAGTGTTCGTACTGCTCGTGGCAGTTTAGGAGGACTGATATGGGGACCAGACCGCGGCGTGACGACGCTTCTTCCTCGCTGCCGATATCCAATCCTGGACTGGAAACGCCCTCCGCCTCATAATTCCACGTAATTGGGGTGGCGACACTACACAGCGCGCTCGTCACGAGCGCCAATCCGCGCATCATGTATGTTTTCCCAACTCCCAGCGACCCGCCTAGCGCACGATGACCTGTGCCGGCCACACCCGGTCCCTTGCCGAGCTTCAGCATCTCCAGCCACATGATCAGCGTGACTTCAGATCGAAGGAGCCCCATGATTTGGGCATCTTGGAAGAGGGGCCGCAAGAACAAGGGGTGCGTTGGGCTCAGCTTGGCGAACGTCGCCCACGTCGCAACAAATGTGTCAAACGCCGCGGTAGCATCGCCGGCCTCCACTGCCGACTGGAATAAGCGCCGAAGCCTCCTCGATTCGGCGAGGCAGTCGAGAGCCACACCATCATCCGACCTCGCGAACAGCTCCAACGACGCTACATCAACGGCAGTCGCTTTCTCGGAAACGCAGCGCCGCAGCCGGCACAACATCCAGCTGGAAGGGAGAAGCGCCATCGCGAGAGCGCCCAACGAGATGCCAGAATCTCGTTGTACTGTGAGGGTGCACAGCTGCTGGTGCTAGCAGGCTGCTGGGCCCATTTAGCCACCTATGCAAGTTTCGGCGAGGGAGCGAACGACGTGCACACTACGCGTGGCCCGGATTGTTTAGTGCATGTCGAAGCTGTGCTCGAAATCGCCGCGCTCCAAAGTTTGGAGTCGGCAAACCGCACTCCTAGGCGAATGAAGGCTCGGCAGGGTCGCAGCTCGACCTCGAATGCCAGTGGTGTCGCCCCACCATGGATTGCGCTGTATCCGCGTGTACTCCCCGTGAGAATACATGTTGCACCCGTGGCTTAGGTTCTGGTGACGCCTTTCAAAAGTTGGGCGCAAGCTGTTGAACACCCCTTTGGCACGTGAACGATGGCCGACAAGGAGAGAAAATGGCAGGTCCGACAAACAGTGGCGCGCTTCATGAAGACGCAACCGCATGTCACAGTTGCGGCATTGATGCTGGGCGGCTTTTTCATCGGCGCATCACAAAACCTCATGGCTCCCAACCTGACGGGCATCGCCAAGTCGTTTGGGCTTGACGCCGCCTCACGTGATGTTGTCCTGGGCGGCTGGATGAGCAGTGCGTTCTTCATCGTGGGCGCCCCCATGTCGCTCATCTTTGGCATCCTCGCCGATCGCACGACCCGCACGCAGCTCTTCTTCCTCATGTGCGCCGCCGCGGCGGCGATCAATTTTGGGACGGGCATGGCGTTCGCAGTGTACCAGCTGCTCGTGCTGCGCGCGTGCCTGGGCGCTGTGTACGGCGCGCTCAACCCCGTGCTCTTCAGCATGGTGGGCGACATGTACGCGCCCTCGGCGCGCTCGTCAATGGCCAGCTACTTTTCGCTCGCCGTCGGCGGCGGCACCGCGATCGGGCAGATGCTCGCGGGCGTGTTTTCTCGCTTCGGCTGGCGGCTGCCGTACTTTGTGGTGGCGGCGGGCTCTGTGCTCGCGTGCTTCGCCCTGGCGAGCTTTGCGGTGGAGCCGCAGCGGGGAGCGGCGGACGCGGCGGGTCCCGGCTCTGCCCCTCGGTCAGGCGCGCCAGCAGTCAGCGGCTCTGCGCAGGTGGCGCATGCAGCGGGCAGCGACGAGGCGGTGTCGTCCGCCGTGAAGCACCGGCACGCGGTCAGCGCCAGCAGCAGTAGCAGCAGCGGGGCAGGCCCAGGGCCGTCCCCCAACACGGCGGAGAAGGGAGGGTCGGCCAGCGGAAGCGGCGCTGTCGCAGCAGCCAGCAGCGTGCCATCTGAGCGCACTAGCGTCAAGGAGAAGGCGGCTGCGGCCGCTGCAGGAGCAGGCTCAGGGGCCGCGGACGCCGTCGGCAGCTCCGCTGGCGCCGCTGCGGCTGCCGGCGCAGCCAGCGGCGGCGATGCAGGCACCGGACTCGCCTCCCCGCAGACGCACGCGCAGCAGGTGCAGCACGGCGAGCGGCTCGGCCCGCGCGAGTTCCTGGCGCTGCTGCGCACCTCGCTGCTGCAGCTGCGTGTGCAGATGCGGCGCGTGCTGGCGGTGCAGAGCAACGTGCTGGTCTTCGCGCAGGCGCTGTTCGGGACGATCCCGTGGTCTGTCATCACCGTGTACCTCCCCGACTACCTGGCGCAGGAGCAGGGCTTCTCCGTGCCGGGCGCGACGCTGCTCGTGCTGCTGTTCGGCATCGGCGCGGTGGTGGGCGGCGTCGCGGGCGGGCTGCTCGGCAGCCGACTCTACAAGCGCGGGCCGAGCCTGATGCCGCTCGTGTTCGGCCTCACGCAGGCGGCGTCCGCGCTGCCGATGCTGTGGCTCATCAACGCACAGCTGCTGACGTACCCGGAGGGCCACGCCGGCAAGGGAGGAGCGGGGCACGCGGAGGGCGGCAGCGTGCGCTGGCAGGTGTTCCCCGTGGCGATCACTGCCGGGCTGTTTGCCTCCCTCACAGGGCCGAATCTCAAAGCCATCCTGATGAACGTGAACGTGGCGCAGCTGCGCGGCGCGGTATTCACCTTCGCCTACATATTTGACTCCGTCTCCAAGGGCCTGGCGCCTGCGCTGATCAGCATGGCGGTCGCGCGCGTGGGCTCGCGGCAGGCGGTCTTCTCAGTGGCGCTGCTGGGGTGGGTCGCATCAGGCCTCATCATCATGTGCATCTCCCGCTGCGTGGCGCGGGACGAGGCGGAGGCGCAGGCGAAGGCCGCCGCGCCACGCCCTGCCGCAGAGGCGGACTGATGCGGGACACGTGATGCCGAGCAGCTGCCGTCTGGCGGCACCCCCTGTGGATGGACGTCCCCGCTCCCCATTCCAACGCACAACAACACACAGCATCGCCGTTCCCCTTCTCCCTACCTCCTGGTTACTCGTGGCCTGCCTGCACCCCCTGACTGCCTGCTGGCACCCGCTGGCCACCTACCCGCCCTTCCCTGCATGCGTGACTCAAGAGTTGCAGCTGGTCCGCACGACTCACCTGTCCATGAGGGCTCACCTTGTACTTGTTGATGACTTGAACATGCACGGCCCTACGTTGTATACAGCACCGCGGGTCGAGTTCATGCTCACTACAATTCTGTCGACAAAACGCGCAATTGCAACCGGGGTGCGCTTTGACGATACGATGACACACGCGCAAATCGACTACAAAACGCGAGAGCAACGGCGCTGCGCTCGACTGATGCCGATCAAGAAAATCTCGATTGCAGGCCACCAGAGAAGGCACTAAGCACCAAGCAGAAGACCCATATGCATGCATGCACATGCGAGGGCCCGGGGGTCCAGTGGAATCTGCGCCGCTTCAAACAGGGGCGTTGGCGGCTGGCGTCTTGTCGTCTGCGATGACTCAACCACAACCGCCGGAGCCACAGCTGCGCGGCTCAATAGTGAATCGGCCTCCTTCAGCCCGCCTAATCCCGCTTCGTCTCCCGTCGCTCGGAGCCCGCCGGGCCATCAGAGCCGGCAGAGGCCGCTGCCGCCAGCGGGTTCGCTGTCTGCACCAGACCGCCCTGCGCCGCCGGGAACGGTGCAGCCGCCGCAGGCGCTGCCCCTCCCGCAGACTGGAAGGCATCGAACGCGCTGTCGTCTGCGGCCGCAGCGGAGCGACCGCCGCGAGCACGCAGCTCCGTCGTGACAGCCGACGCCGCTGCCGCCGCGGTGGCCGCGGTGTCGTCGCTCTGGACTGCCACCGCGACGGCGCCGCCTGCGCCGCTGTCGCTGAACTCACTGTCTGAGCCGGACGACGGCTGGCTGCCGCGGCTGCCGTCGTCCATCGGATCGTCGCGGCCCCCTGCAGGCGGGTTGCCGCCGTGCCCGCCCTCCATGAAGGTGTAGGAGGCGCTGCGAGAAAGCACGCCGCCGCCGCCGCGCCTGCGTCCGCCAGAGCCACTGTTCGACCCGTCCTTGCCACCGCCAGCCCCGCCAGAACCACCCCCGGCATCACCACCGCTCTTGTCGCCGCCGCCCCTGCAGCCGCCGCCCAGGCGCAGCAGCGAGAGGTCCACGCGGAACTCCTCGAGCAGCGTGACGATGAAGTCAGCGTACGCGTGGCGGCTGCGCTTCAGGCCGATGGCGATGACGGACGTGATTGGCACCGCCAGGATGGCGCCCGCGACCCCCCACAGCACGTACCAGAAGGACAGAGACAGCAGGACGACGACGGGGTGCAGCGACAGCAGCGGCCCGAGCACGAACGGCTCCACGAAGTTGCCCACCACGAAGTGGATGGCGAGCGGCAGCAGGATGGCGAGCACCTGCGCCGCGACGGACAGATCTGGGTCCAGCAGGATGATGGGCAGGGGGACGAGGGCTGCGATGAGCGCGCCCACGTTGGGGATGAAGTTCAGGATGACGGTGAGCACGCCGAAGAGGTGCGCGAGCTTGACGTGCAGGATCGGGCCGAGCACGAGGAAGACGCCCAGACCCATCGCCACGCTGACGAGCGTCTTGGCGATCAGGTACCGGTGGATGGCGGCGTCGATGTCGCTCCACATGCGGTCGTCCTCCGAGGCGACCGCTGCCGCAGCCGCCGCCGCGGCGGCGGCCTCCGCTGCGGAGCGCTCGCTGCCGCCCGCCTTGGCGTCTGCGGCCGCCGCAGCGGCTGCGGCGCGCTCCTTGGCGCGCTTCGCAGCCGCGACGCCCGTGTCGAACCGATCGTCCAGCAGCAGGAACATCATGAACAGCAGCGTCACCACCACCACGATGATGGCGGCGGCGATGCTCATGAGCGTGCTGCCACTGCTGATCTCCTTCACCAGCGCGTCGGCACTCGTGAGCAGGGAGGAGGCGTCAAAACGCAGATTTTCCTGGATCCACGCGACTATGTTGTGCAGCACCGCGTCCAGGCGCTGGCTGAAGGTGGCCCAGTACTTGTCGTGGAAGCTGTGGATGGAGTCTACCACGATCAGGACCAGGATCGCGATGACGCCGACGGCGAGGGCAGTGGCCAGCAGCACGGCGGTCAGGCGGCTGCACGACACGGAGTAAAACTCGGTTGGGTCGACGCCCTTGCGCGCGCCCGCGTCGCCGCTGTCTGGGACACCACTCGCTGCAGCCGGTGCTGCCGCCTTGGCGCCCGCGGTGGTGGCACCGCCGTCGAGGGGCTTGAGGGGCCGGCTCTCGCTGCTGCCCGCCTCCTCGTCCGTCTCGCCCTCGCTCTCTGCCTCCCAGCACTTGTACTGCCCCTGCTTCGCCTTCTGCAGCTGCTTGATGTCGCGCTGCAGCGCCTCGTCGTGGCCCGCAAGCGGCGCGTCGCCGTCGTGCTTTTTGCTGTGCGCAGCTCGCTTCTTGCGCTCGCAGCAGCAACAGCAGAGGCGGCGCTGCACCCAGCCCCACAGCCGGTCCCAGTTCGCGCGCGAGCGCTCCTGCAGGGTGCGGCAGCAGCGCGCACCGCAGCAGGAGAACATGTAGTCCAGGAACTGGCTGATGACGACCACGGCCGGGCGCAGGAGGTACGTGAGCAGGATGGCCACCGTGAACGGGATCAGCATCTCGCGCAGGAAGTACACGGACAGGAAGAGGATGAGGATGGCGACCAGGAAGAGCGGCAGCTTGATGTCATCGGGGATCTTCATCGTGCGCATCCAGGCGGTGAGGGCCGACACAACGGAGCTGCCTCGCGAACCGCTGCTTCGAGCGCCAACCGCCGGCCGAGCGTCCATCTCCAGCCGTGCACGCGGGCGGCGCCCAGCTGTGCTTCCAATTCCACCGGTGGCCGCCGCCAGCACCGGGGTGCGGGCGTCCGCGCTCGCCATGGTAGACTATGCGAAACCGAGGAAAGTCATCCCGAGCTTTGAAAGTCGCGGCCTGCGCGACCTGCAAGGGAACCGTGGTCCCTCGCAAAGCGAAGCAAAAGAAAACGTCGATAATAGTGGCCGTGGTGTTCGTGGACGGCCCGCCGTGCCCTCCCGGGTCTTCAAACCAGCGTGGAGTTCACACACATTGTCCGTCCATCACGCAGTTAGTACGATTTGAGACATGCGCCAAAGAGAGATGTCCTCGCGGCGCTGTTCGTACTCCTCAACCTTTTTGCCAACGATATCTCATCGACTTGTTATTCACGCCTTCCCAGCTTCTGGACCACCCCGAACAACGTCGGGATCAACTCGTAGAACACCTTCACAGCCGTGCGCAGCCTCCCACCATGGACGGGCTTTCGGCGCAGCTGATGCGCCAGCTGGGCATGGGCGGCGAGGAAGCTGGCGCCGACGTCCCGGTGGCGGACACGGCCGAGACCATTTACATCAGTTCCCTCGCGCTGCTCAAGATGCTCAAGCACGGTTCGTGCACGGATGCGTTGCTGCGGCGTTGCGTCGGGGCCTCTCCCCTGCCACGCGTGTGCAACTCACCAGCGCTGCTCGTTCTTTTCTTCCGTCTGCAGGTCGCGCGGGCGTGCCGATGGAGGTGATGGGTCTCATGCTCGGCGAGTTCGTCGACGAGTACACTGTTCGCTGCGTCGACGTGTTCGCGATGCCGCAGAGCGGCACGAGCGTGTCCGTCGAGTCCGTGGACCCCGTGTTTCAGCAGCAGATGTTGGACATGCTGAAGCTCACGGGCCGGCCAGAGTCAGTCGTGGGCTGGTACCACTCGCACCCGGGCTTCGGCTGCTGGCTGTCGGGCGTGGACTGCAACACGCAGCAGAGCTTTGAGCAGCTGCACCCGCGCTGCGTGGCGGTGGTGGTGGACCCCATCCAGAGCGTGAAGGGCAAGGTGGTGATCGACGCCTTCCGGTTGATAAACCCGCAGGTGCTGATGATGGGCCAGGAGCCGCGCCAGACGACGAGCAACATCGGCTTCCTCAACAAGCCGTCGATCCAGGCGCTCATCCACGGCCTCAACCGCCACTACTACAGCCTCGCCATCAGCTACCGCAAGAACGAGCTGGAGGAAAAGATGCTGATGAACCTGCACAAGAAGAAGTGGACGAAGGGGCTGTCGCTGCCGCGCTTCGACGAGGCCAAGAAAGCTTCGACCGCCGTGCTGGAGGACATGGCCGCCCTCACCGAGTCGTACGCCAAGCGCGTGGCGGAGGAGGACACGAAGACGCCGGAGGAGCTCGCGATCGCGAACGTCGGCAAAATCGACCCGAAGAAGCGGCTGGAAGCCGACGTCGCGGCGCTGCTGAGCACCAGCATCGTGGGCTGCATCGGCACCATGCTGGACACCGTCGTCTTCTGAGGGCCCGTCAGCATCGTGGGCTGCATCGCCGCCATGGGCTGAGGTGGCGCGCTGTTGTTGTCTCCCGTTGCTGCGCCCGGTCGGGCTTCCGGTGGCGGCCATCCGCTTGCGGGGCAGCTCAAGGTGGCGCGTTTCGTTATGCGCTCCCGTTGCTGCTGACAATGAGAAGTCAGCATCCTGGAGCTGGACATTGACACGCAGCGGCTGCCCCTCACAACACCCGCCGAGGCAGCTGGATGCAAGCGCGGCACGAGCGGCAAAACGGGCATGAACCAAAGCTAGAGGTTTCTGCTGCCGCTGCTGGACCGCGAAATCGGCAGTGCTTTTTCAGCATACCGGCTGTGGTGGCACTCGGAAACGTCCGGAACGGCCTTGGCGCTATTCGGTGACAGCTGGGCGCCGCTTGCAATGTTTCGTAGCAAGCCTTGCAGTCTGCCCGCTTGCTGTGCCCGCTGTCGATGTGCTCCCTGCTGGCCGCTCCTGGACGGTGCTCCGCATCCAGCATCACTCGCCGCTTTGCCCAGAGCTTGCGCGAGGCACTCGCGGGGGTTGAGCCGGCTGCTGGTGGGCTGGCTGCTGGTTGGCTGTGGTTGCACCAGCCGGCGATCAGTGACACAGCGTCCGACAATCGGTGCCATGCCGCGGCTCTGTTGGGCGACACTGCGGTGGGACACTGGCCGCCACCCGACGGGTCCACGGACGGTGCTGCGGTGGCTGGGCCAGCCTGAGGCTAACAGCTCAACTTGAACTGAGTCAATTCCAGCTTGAATCAAGTTCAAGTCCAATTTTGAAACCTGCAACAGAGCCCGCCAGCAAACACGAAGCTCCGGCGCAAGCCATCAACTAGTAGTGCTATTGTGCAAGTCTGTTTTGCTTCAAAAACCACGGGCGCGTTCTGGTGAGGCTGAAATGCGTCTCTGCATAAAAAATGGGGAATCGAATAAACTGTCGGAATCGGAACGATCGACGCGTTCTGGATCGAACACTGCCGCAACGAGGCCTGACGCGCATCGCACTAGCTTCACTTTTTGCACAACTTTGCATGTAGTAGTCCAAGAACACGAAGATGCACGGCAGCACGACAGTTTCTCGCGCGGCACGCCTCGCCCTCGGGACCGGTGGGTCTTTTGGCCGGCGATGCAGCTCCTTTGCCGTCGCGCAGCAGTCGGGCGAGCCTGCGAGAATGTCCCCCATACTTCAAACGGTAGAGCCCGCGCCTAGGCCTGCCCGCCGGCTGCATGCACGCGCTGCGAGGGCTGCAAAACCGCTGGTCCACCACCCGGGGCCGGCGTCCAAGCTCTGGCAGCTGGCCCCCGGCGCAGAGTTTGCCCGAAAGAGCAAGTTCGGCGTATTCTTCTCAAGTGAAGGCCACCACCTGAAGGCGTAAAGGCGCGGTGAACACCAACAACCGCAAAATTCAAGAACACGGGCGCGATCGAGCAAGACGATCCGCGCAACCCCCAAGCTGGAAGCCTGGGTTACGCGTACATAGATAGCTGACTATGACAAGACCTGCAAGGTCGTGAGATTCTGGCGGTGCTCGCGTTTGGGTGCCGCTGCTGGTCGATGCGAGTCGGGCGAGCTAGACTGCGGCAGTTCGCAGGCGTTCGCGTTCAGGCGAAAACGACGGGCGTGGTATGGATGTGCATTGGCTGCGATAAGTAGCACCGGCTCCCGGCACGACTTGAATGTATCGTTTGATATCACAGCGTCCATTCGCCGCTGTCAGGAGCCACAGCTCGTATCGCCCAGTCGACTGCCGCGGGCGCGCGCCGCTGTACCGCGGCTCACGAGACGAAGCGTCACCGACTGCCGTCAGATTGCCTACGCCCACCACGACTCGCATCAGCGACTGTCAACTCGAGCGTATCGGAGTCAGCTCAAATTTCGAGGTGCGGCCGGCTGGGTTGCGTACGCGATGCCGCCAGACTCGCGTTTCCTTACGCGAGCGGCGCGGCGGATGCAGCAGCAGCGGCGTCAGCAGCTGCCGGCAGCGGCATGGCAACGCGCGTCGCCGGGGTGGGGGCCGCGGCCCCTGCAATGGCAGCGAGGCCTGCGGGGCCGGGCCCGCCCGCCGCCAGCGCCGCCGTAGCCATCGTGGTGGCGATTGGCTCCATGAATCGCCCCGAGGACGGGTCGGCGGTCGTGAGGTCAAGCGGGATGCCCGGCCCCATCGTGCTGCGGATGGTGGCGGAGCGGATGAACGCGCCCTTCACGCCCTCGGGCTTCTGGTCTGAGATGGACAGCATCAGCGAGCGCAGGTTGTCGCGCAGCTGGGCGGGCGTGAACGACACCTTGCCGATCCCTGCCATAACGATGCCGCGCTTCTCAACGCGGTACTCCGCCTGGCCCTTGCGCGCCGCCGCGACAGCGTCCTTCACGTTGAGCGTCACCGTGCCGAGCTTGGGGTTGGGCATCAGGCCGCGGGGGCCGAGGATCTGCGGGGAGGGTTGAGCGACGGGGGTGGGAGGCGATTGCAGTGGGGTGTGCGAAAAGGGCTGCACGATCGCTGCGGCGGGGCGTGCAGCCGCTCGGGCGCGCGACCTGCTGCCACGTCGACAGCTCGCTGGCGCCCTGCAGGTCAGGCAAGCGGACGCGGCAGAGCGGAAGCCCCACCGAAACCCGCTGGCAGCGGCGGCACGCACCCTCGCCACCTTGCCGACGAGCGGCATCACGTCGGGCGTCGCGATCGTCTTGTTGAAGGTGAGGGGCAGCTCGCCCTTGGCGATCTTGTCCACGAGGTCCTCGGCGCCCACGTGCGTCGCGCCCGCGCGGCGCGCCTCCTCCGCCTTCTCGCCCTTGGCGAACACGGCGATCTCCACCGTCTTGCCCGTCCCGTGCGGCAGCTGCGCGACGCCGCGGATGTTCTGGTTGGGCTTGCGCGGGTCCACGCCGAGCTGCACCTGCACGTCCACCGTCTCGTCAAAGCGCGCCGTGGCGGCGGCGCGCACGATGCGGATGGCCTCGTCCACGTGGAAGAAGGGCCCGCTACGCGTCTGCAACCGCGGCAATGGCAGCAACATCAGGAGAGTGTCAGCGCGGCGGCGGCGGGTAGGCTGGCTCCAGTTGGCAACGATGTGCCCTGCGCTGCAACGCGGAGGGGTGATGCAGCTGCTGCGAGAAAGCGCACCTTGAAGAGCATGAGCTTAGCTCTCCTCTTCTTCATTCGCTTCTCTTTTTCGAGCTTCGCCTTCGCAGTGCCGCTCAGCTTAGGAGCGCCGGCAGCCGGAGCAGCGAACCCTCTTCTAAACACAACGTTCATCGGAGCCGCCTCGCAAGCAGACCCTGTCAATGGCGTCAACCTAAACAAGCCTGCTGGCAGCGCGCGGCTGGAGCCCGCAGCGTTGCACACACGAAGCACAGAACTGGCAAGCGCCATCGGGCTGGCCACGCCAGAAGCCCGGTTCAACATCGTTGCTGAGAGTACAGGTGCTGACCGCACACACGTGAACGTCGAGGATGAGGTCACGCTGCTTCGACGCAGCAAAAGCCACCAGATCGCCGCGTTGAGTCGGGGAAGAGGTCCCTCGTGTTAGACTGCGAGCGACTATCGGGCACCCGGAAAGAACCGCAGTCCTGGCGCAATATTGTCTGTGTGTCCGGCTGGTCGTTGGCAGCCAGGATTGTGGTCTGCGTTTTCATTCAACCCTGCTATCAAGCGATCGCATCGATGACAGGATTGGATGGATAACAACCATAGCCGCACGTCAGACCTCCATACTACCTTGCGGCGCGTCTGACTGTTGCGAGATCCATAGTCCAACACTTGTGACCGCGACTTGAGTTTTGCGAAACCTGTGCTGCTCGTGAGGCGCAATATTTGCCATGTATCGCGGACGTGGAAGAGGGGGCTATGGCGGCAGTGGTGGCGGGGGCCGGGGAGGATCATCATCGTGGAAGCCCCGCGGCGGCGGTGGATTCGGCGGCAGTCGAGGAGCTGGAGCTGGGGCCGGCGCGCACTCATCCAATGCCGTTGTCGACAACATGGGGCGCACAACATATTTGAAGGGTGGGGCCGGTGGCGGATTTGGTGGCGGCGGCGGGTTTGGTGGTGGGCGTAGCGGCCTCGGCCCGTCGCGGGCCAATCGCGAGGAGGACGAGGCATTCGACGCCCGCATGGGCTTTGCGCGCGCAGAGGGCACGGAGCAGCGCATCGGCTACCTGTGCAACATGCTGCCCACCACGATCGCCACGGAAGAGCGGCACGACATTGCGGCGCTGGACATGTACTTTTTGCAGCAGGTAAGGCGCGGACGCTGGCAGGGCCGCTGACGCGTTGCCCGACTCCCACGCGCCGCGGCACCGTCTCTGGGCTTCGGAGATTGACCACCTGTTGCTGTTGACTTTGGGATCTGGATTGGAAGTTTGGAATGTGTGCGCTGGCTACGGTTGGCTTCACGATGGCACCGCTGTGCTGTGAAACGCTGGTCGATCACGAATGCCCCTGTCCGGTTATGCTGCCCCCGCTGCAGGACGGCGAGACGTTCAAAGCCAGCCTCGCCTACGAGCCGTACTTCTACGTGGGCGTGGCGCTCTCCGCGCTCTCGCGGGCGCGCGAGGTCACCGCTGCGCTGGAGCGCAAGTTCGAGGGCCTGATCGCCGGCATCTCCACCGTGGAGAAGGAGGATCTTGAGATGCTGAACCACCTGTCGGGGCGCCGGCGCGAGTACCTGCAGCTGCGCTTCCGCAGCGTGGGCGAGCTGTCCACCGTCAAGGGGCAGCTGAAGCCGCTGATTGAGCGGACGCAGGCAGCGATGCGGGCGGGCGACGGCATGGGCGACGAGGTTAGTACTGCTGCGGATTTTCTTCGATTGCTACTGCTGCTGGTGCTGCTGCTGCTGCTGCTGCTGCAGCTGCTGCTGCTGGCGCTCCTGGCACTGCGGGCGCGAGTAGCGGTGCTGGGCTACAGCGCTTAATGTCGTGGGGTGGAGCGGGCTCATGGGGGATGAGCCAGCAAGCCGGCGATAGCCGGGTGCGGCGCCCGGCAGTCCTGCAATGCCGGCAGCACCAGCGCGGGCGTTCACCCGGAGCCCGGCTGACTCTGCGCGGCTCTGGAGTCGACGCACCGTGGCCACCACCCTGGCAACGGCGCTGTGAAGGGCGCGGTACATCGCACTCGGCCTCCGCTCCTGAGCTCTGACGCCCGGTAGCCTCGGGGATCCCCCTCCCGCTTCCGGAACCCGGCCACCGCTACACTGTCGCATTGTTTTTTGCGTATTCCCCATCGACGGCGAACAGCGCAGCTGGCAACGCGCGCTGCTGGCGCTGCACCGCCTGTAGGGCTGCCAACCGGCCGCCTTTCCGCCCACCGTGTGGGGCATCCCTCTCACACGCCGTGTCCGGTTTCCCGTCCCAGCGGCTCCCTCTCAGCCTTCTTCCCCTTTCGCAACTCTCCCTTGTCCCCTTCCCTCTGCAGGGCGCGGGCGCCATGTCCTTCGGTGGCGGCGGCGGCGGGATGGCCATGGATGAAGGGATCGGGGCGGGCTCCGGTGAGTGATCGGCTCCGGTTTTCATTTGCAGCTCTTCCGCAGCGCAAGCGCGCAATATTGCTGCCTCTCCAGCGTGCGGCCATACCACGCCCCGTACTGCGCCTTCACTCCTTCCCTTGTACATTGGCCCTCCCGCTACGACGCTGGTGTGCAGGCGGCCCCGCGGCGGGGTCGGCGGCAGACCCTCTGTCCCTCCTGACGGACATCCGCGAGCACGACGTGCCCTACTACCAGCGCGTCTCCATCGACTGCGACGTGCGCGTGGGGGCGTGGTACGCCGTCACGCCCACGCGCGGCGGGCTCGCCAAAGTCGTGAGGCTCAAAGAGATGGAGCGCGCTGCGGAGCCGCGCGTGCTGGCGTGGGACATCGAGACGACGAAGGCGCCGCTGATGTTCCCCAACGCGGCGCACGACCAGATCTACATGATCTCCTACATGCTGGACGGCGATGGCTTCCTGCTCATCAACCGGGAGGTGGTGTCCCAGGACGTGCCGGACTTTGAGTACTCGCCGAGCGAGAGTGAGTGTGAGACTGCTGGTGGTGCTGAGAGGCCGCCGCTGCGTGCGGCCCAGTGAGCGGGTGCGGCTGATCACCTTGCTGCGTTGTGCCTCCTGTCCCCGTCCAGCCTCCTCAGTGCCTGCTGTGCGCGCTTCGCGGTCCTGTCACCCTCGCTTCTGCTCCCACACACGCTGCCCTGTCCGCCTCCCACTCCCTCCCCGCCCCTCCCGACACCGCCGCTGCAGAGTTCCACGGCCCCTTCACGGTGCACAACCTGCCCGACGAGCGCGGCATGATCGTGGCGTTCCTGGAGCACATCAAGGCATCGCGCCCGCAGATCTTCGTGACGTACAACGGCGACTTCTTCGACTGGCCGTTCCTGGAGACGCGCTGCAAGGCGCACGGCCTGAACATGCGCCGCGAAATCGGCATCTGGAACGTGGCGTCGGAGGGGTCGCCGGCAGAGTACCGCGGCCGCACGGCGGCGCACATGGACTGCCTGTACTGGGTGAAGCGCGACAGCTACCTGCCGCAGGGGTCGCACGGCCTGAAAGCCGTCACGAAGGCCAAGCTGGCGTACGACCCCGTGGAGATCGACCCCGAGGACATGCTGCCCCTCGCGCAGACGAATCCGCTGCACATGGCGAGCTACTCCGTCTCCGACGCGGTGGCGACGTACTACCTGTACATGCAGTATGTGCATAACTTCATCTTCTCGCTGTGCACCATCATCCCGCTCGGGCCCGACGACGTGCTGCGCAAGGGGTCGGGCACGCTCTGCGAGTCCCTGCTGATGGTGGAGGCCTTCCGCGGCAACATCATCTGCCCCAACAAGCAGACGGACGCGCTCGGGCGCACGTACAACGGGCACATGCTGGAGGCGGAGACGTACCTGGGGGGCCACGTGGAGTGCCTCGAGTCCGGCGTCTTCCGGCACGACCTGCCCACCGCCTGGCGCCTGCAGCCGGCGGCCTTCGACGGCCTCATCTCCAAGATCGACCGCGCGCTCACCTTTGCGATCGAGGTGGAGGGCGGCGTGCAGCGCAGCGAGATCGTCAACTACGACGAGGTGCGCGCGGGCATCATCGAGCGCCTGGAGCTGCTGCGCGACCGGCCGAGCCGCGTGGAGAAGCCCGTGATCTACCACCTGGACGTGGCGGCCATGTACCCCAACATCATTCTCACGAACCGCCTGCAGCCGCAGGCGGTGGTGGACGAGGACACGTGCGGCGCGTGCGACTTTAACGGCCCCGAGAACCGGTGCAAGCGCGAGCTCGCGTGGCGCTGGCGCGGCGAGTACTTCCCCGCCAGCCGCGAGGAGACGGAGGCGCTGCGCTCGCAGCTGGAGGGCGAGCTCGTGGACGGCGTGCCGTACGGCGACCTGCCGCCCGCGCAGCAAGAGGAGGTGCTAAAGGCGCGCCTGAAGGTGTACTCTGCGCGCGCATACAAGCGGCAGAAGGACACGATTGAGACGGACAGGCTCGCAACCACGTGCCAGCGTGAGAACCCATTCTACGTGAACACCGTCAAGGCCTTCCGCGACCGGCGGTACGAGTACAAGAACCTGACGAAGAGCGCGGGCAAGAAGATCGCGGAGGCGGAGAAGGCGGGCAACATG
>Ga0208629_100514_pt1 | contig 18501 bp, 22 predicted proteins | sample LakWasMet19_HOW5_2_FD_183865 | JGI IMG/M metagenome (GOLD analysis project Ga0208629, IMG submission 183865) | Freshwater sediment methanotrophic microbial communities from Lake Washington under simulated oxygen tension - Sediment Metagenome... | ecosystem: Environmental > Aquatic > Freshwater >...
CGCAGGCTACGTGGCTGTGGCGGCAGCGGGGCCGTGGTACGTGGGTGACGACCCCGCGGCAGCGAGGGCGAAGGCGTGGGCGTTCGCGCGGCTGTGGCGACGCGCCATCGCAGCCGATCGGCGGCACCGGCGCTGCCGCGCTGAGTGCGACGCAGGCATGCGGGAGGCGCTGGCTGAGGCAGGGGTCTCCGCCTCCCCTTCCGCCACCACCGCTGCTGCTGCTGCGGCTGCCGCTGCGGGGGTGGTGGCCTCGTGCCCGCAGCACGGCGGCCCCGCAGCCCTCGGCGACGCCTCCAGCCAGGATGCCTTCCTGCTGCACGCCGCCTGCTGGCTGCCCGGATGCCCGACGCCGCTGCGGTACCGCCCCCGCCCGGAGGGGGGCGCTGCGACGACGCCGCCCCTCTGTGCCTCGCCCCCCGGTGCGGCCTCTGTTGGCGCGGCTGGGGCGCGGGCAGAGGCAGAGGCGGAGGTTGCGGCCTGCCCGGAGTGTGCCCTGCGGCGCGTGTGCCCGCAGCGCGAGGGCAGCCTCGGGTACAGCAGGCACTGTGAGTTCTCGGCTGTGGCTGCGGGCAGGGAGCTGGCTGACGAGCTGTGCAAGCTGGCAGCTGGAGCTCCGGAGGGCGTCACCTCCCAGCAGCCGCTGCTGCATGAGTTGTTGCTGGCGGGGACGGCTACACAGGCCGCTGACGAGGGCAGAGAGCAGGGGTTAGCAGCTGCCGACGTGCTTGCGGTTGGGGGGCCCGCGCGTCCCGGCCCGCAGTGGCTGCAGCGGTCTGTGGCGTGCCTGGCGCCCCTGCCCACCTACATGTTCAACCTGCTGCCCAAGAGCGCCTGGCTGCGAGAGAAGCGCTGGAGCGCCAAGGTGCCCGGCACCTGCCTCTCCCTCGGCGGCAGGATGCAGGGCGAGGACTCAAAGAAAGCTGTCGGCAAGGACGAGGCCTGACGGGGCGGCATTCCTGAGGGGGCTGCATTCCTGAGGGGGCTGCATTCCTGAGCGGACAGCGGGGCCCTCGCGATAGTTTGTTTCTCTGCAATGCCCCCCACGCGCCGCAACTGTTTTCAGACGCGCCTTGGTGCGTGTGCCCGGATCGATCCCGCACGCTAGCCACCATCGCGTCATCAACGCATGTGCGTGCGAATTCGAATACGCCTGCGCGCGCAGGCGACCAGTTTGCATGGCCTTGGAACTGTATGTGTACAGATTAGACTCGACCAGCCTGAACGTTAACATGAACGTCGACGATCAAGCCGTAAGCTGCAGCAGGGGCACTATTCACCGGTACATTATCACATTGTCGGTCACCGCGTTTTCCGAAAGGAGGCCTCCCTAGGGACGTCGACTGAGGGTGAAGACTCACAGTAGAAAGTTCTGGTGGGGAGGCTGCACGCGCGGCATCTGTACATGTTGCGCGCGCGCGCTGGCAGTCAAAATATAAATAGTTCTCGGGGAGCGCAGTGGACGGTGTGGCGCGGGCGCGGCTTCTGCGCGCGGAATTATCGAGGCCATTGCCAAGCGCATCGCTGCGCTTCTCTGCTGGGGGATGCTTCCGGGGGCGAATGTGTGCATTGAGCTCACGTGCTGATGAGCTAACGTGCTGATAAGCTCATGTGCTGATACGCTCATGTGCTGCTCTACCCATCGCTGTCACTGCCACTGTCGTCACTGTCCCCGTCGGAGCCATCGTCCTCGTCGTCGCCCTCCTCCCAATCTTCATCCTCATCGTCGTCGTCCTCCTCGCCATCTCCAACGTCGCCTGTGTCAGCCAACGCCCCAGGCCCAGCAGGCGCCCGCGCAATGCCAGCCAGCAAGGCGGCGATGCTGCCGGGCGGGCCTCTCCGTAGCAGAGCGGCGAAGAAGCTTGCCGCAGCCTCGTCCGCGTCATCGGCGGCGCTGTTGTAGCGCCAAGTTCGCGCCTCTTCTGCCCGCTCCTCGTCCGCATCGTGCGCGCTGGCAGCACTCGCGCGGGCTGGCGCTGCGTCCGTGCGTATCCGTGGAAGGGCGTGCCCGCTCCCGCCCCCAGACTCGGATGGCCGGGCAGGCACCAGCTCAGCGGTCAAGTCAAACTGGCCTCTGCCGGCACTTGTTGCGGCAGCTGGCTCTGCGGCCATGCCGCAGCTGCGATCGTGACCTGCCGGTGCGCGAGCATGCTCGCTTGCTTGGACAGCGCTTGCGCCCGTTGCAGCGGCGCTACTGGGAAGCGCAATTCCAGCTGCGAGTGCAAGGTCGGCGTCCCCAACCGCATGCAAGTCTGAGCGAGAGCACTCCGCCACAGGCTCACCCGCGATCTCGAGTTCTGTCGCCCGTGGCATCGCCAGCAGATGAAACAAGTGAGGCAGCCATCCGCACGGGTCGTCGCGTGACGGCCCGCCCAGGAACCCTGAGTCGGCGGAGGAGCGGGCCCCAGCGCTGCCTTCGGCCTGTGCGCGCTCCCACATGCGCAGCCACCCCTCCACCTGCGCAGACTCGGGTGGCGCGAAGGCGATGGCCATGCGCCACCGATCAGCAACGGCCTGAGCGAGGCAAGCGCAGACGGGGCATGCGGTGGCAGCGGCGGCGCCAGTAGCCGTGCGCGGGCTACCGGTGTCGAGCGCGCAACGACCCTCACCGGCCCCGACATGGGAGGTAGGATCGCTGTCCTCCTCAAAATGGCCACCGCTGCTGCACGGGCTCAGCAAAGCGTCTCGGGTTGAAAGGGCGCGAAGGGGCGCGCCAGCGCCACCAAGAGCACGACTGTAGCCACAGGCTGCGTCTGCGGCGCGAGGCGAGGGAGCGGAAGCGAACGCAATCCGGTGGTTCGCTGAGTACCACGCTCCGGGAAGCAGCTCCCGGCGTGGGGCGTGCAGCGAAGCTCGCGCCGAGTGAGGCGGCGGAAAGGCTGAGGTGGAAGCCGCCGCAGGCTGCTCTGTGTACGGGCCGCTTCGCTCCGCTTGCGCCATTGCGCGGGGGGATCGCTCGCTGGTTTCGGACCCCGCATCCTCCCCTGCCTCACCATCGCTGTCGCTGCTGCTGTCCTCTCCGGGCAGCGTGCCCACGAGGGCAGCGGCACGCGCGACAGCCGCAAGGCGCTCTGCCTGCGCAACGGTGTGCGCCATCTGAGCGCTATCAGGGGTGCGCGGCCTCCGCGCGCTGCGGACCATATGTGAGGCGGCCCCAGAATCAAGCTCCGAGACCGCCGCCGGCTGCGGCAGGCCACCGCCGGCTGCTGCGAGAGCAACAGCTGGGCTGACCCAAGCTGCCACCTCCACCCCACCAACCTCCGATGGCGATCCGGCGGTCAGTCGACGCCGCTTGCCCCGCCCGAGGTGCAGCGCCTCCTCCATCGCGACCACTCGCTGCTCCCGCGCCGCTGCTGCTGCGTGCTGGCGTGCTCGTCTGCGCGCGGTTTGCAGGAAGTCGAACGGATTAGGCACGGGAGGCAGAGCCAGCCTCTGCATGAGGGATGCCTCGTAGGCGGGGAGGTCGAAGGCGAAGGGCGGGCTGCCAGGGCCCCCAAAGTTGAGGGAGACGGTGAACGGTGCATCCAAGCCGACGCAAGGGTACCACGCCCTGCTGGCGTCCACTCGAGTGAAGGCGGCCCCGACCATCGCGCCGTTGCGGGTAAAGAAGAGAAAGGGCCCGCCAGCATCCCACTGGGGCCGTGTGCCTCCTGCGTCAACAGCCAACGCACCAAAACGCGGCCGCTGCCTGCGGCGTTGAAACACGTCGGCTTCCGACTCGGAGCTGCTGTCGCTGCCCATGTCACCTCCACTGCGCGAAGTACGCACACCGCCCGCCGCGGCCCTCCCACTGCGGAACGTGGCCTCTCTGGCAGCAGCGCTGAGAGCGTCTGTGCTCTGGGCCGCCGCTTCGCCCCGGTGTCTGCCAATGGTGCCGCTTTGCGTGGCCCCCTCGTCACCAAGCTCGGGCTGCTTTTCGTCAGATGCGTCACGCATCGACCCAGAGGGAGCCAGCAGGGGGCGCTCTTGCAGGTGAGGCGTGCATGCCCCGGCCCCGTAGTAGGCCAGCCCGCAGCCAATGACATCGCCGCAGCCAAAGCCAGTGGAGAAGCGAGATCCGCGGCCACTCCCGTGGAAGACCGCGCCGTCGTCCCCGTGCCAGCCGTACGAGTGCCGATCCCAGCCAGGCATGCGGCCCTTCAGCCCAAAGTCCTTGGTGGCAACTCCCACAGCGACACACGGCGTGCGGCGCCCTGGTCGCGCTGCGGCGGCAGAGCCGTTGAAAGCAGCATCGCCCAGCTCACGCCGCCACGCAGCCTGCGATCGCACACCCTCCGCATACCGGGCTTGCGGCAGCCTCAGCTCAACTACATGGGGCGGGAGAGGCGAAGCGGTGGCGCCGGTGCCTCCTTCGCCGCCCCTCGCGCTCGCAGTGCCAGCGCCCGCGCCAATGGAGGTCGTTCCAGCCGCGCCTCCCGCATCACTCTGCAGCACCAGCCTCGGAGGCGGCCCGATGGTTGCTTCAAAATAAGCTACCATCCGCACCGCTAGGCAAGCTAGCGGCTGTTGTGGCGCCGTGGGTGCGGTCATGGCAGCAGTGAATGAGTCGGAATCGGAGGCAGGCAGTAGCGACCCACCCCTGAAGCAACAAGCCCCACAGTCGCCCAGACTCGGTCGACACGGGGCCGCAGTGACGAACGGAACCGTACTATTGCGTGTCGCATGCGAACCCTCGCCTGCGTACACGCGCGGCCATGGCCGATCCGCCGCCACTGCACGGTTGCCCCCTGGCAGGGCGATGCAGACGACTGCGTGCGGCGCACCGTCACCGCATGGCACGGCAATGATCGGCAGCGCGTCAAGGCAACGGAAGTCCACCGCGCTAGGACACGGGCGTCGAACTATGTGAGGCAGCAGCGCGTGGATCGGTGCATGCCTCGCGAGAGGTGGTGGGACCCAGAGCTCTCGCGTTCCAAGCTTCTGGGCGCCGCATGCAACACTCACGTCCGCGGACCCAAATGCCTTGTTGAGCGCTGTAGAGGTCGCGGATAGCTGCCTCAAGCATGTGTGCGACAGAAACGGCTGCAGGCGCTGCACAAGCCACTCACTCGTGAGCACATGCGCGCCCATTACCGGGGCAGCCGACGGAAGCGGGTTCTTGAGCGCCGACATTGCGCAGAGACGGCAGTCCACCAAGCCGCCGAGAGCGACGCTTTCCGGAAGAGTCGCCTGCCGAGCAGCAAAGGATCGCCTGGCGCCGCTTTTGATTCGGTGGATTGCTGCTGGCGGTCAAAATCGGCCGAGAAGGTTTGGTCAATGGGCATGAGACGCTGCGAAGCCCGAAAGAAACTGGAGTCAAGCCTTTTAGAAACGACCAAACCGTTGCCTTGAGGCGTTTACGCTTCAACAACGCGCTAGCGGCCTCGCTACAACTCACCAGAGGCGAAACCGCTGCAATCAAAAATCGCAAGCTCTGGGAGTTCGCGCGCTGGGCGTCGCATTTGACGGCCAGTTCGTTGTTGCCGGGGTCGATGTCGAGTAAGTCGGGCACAAGTGGCTTCAAAAGAGCCAGATCTCTAAGTCGGGCTGCAAGTGGCCGGTACCGGTATGGAGTTCCGAGCTGCGACTCGGAGGCCGCCCGGCGGCCGGGCGACCACACTCGTCCCTGCTTAGCGCCGTAGCAATCATCATGCCAGTCCCACGCCCCCCATACGCAGGCCTTCCGTGACCGTTGGCGACAGCATCGGTTTCTGGCTCATACCACGCTGACTCGCTCCGCAGGGCCGTGCAGTTCTTGAATTGCGGCCCGTGGATTGCGAGTCCCGGCGCGCTGGCGGGCAAGGCATGTCAGTCTTCACGCCTGCCAGGGGTGTTGACTGAGGCTTGAACAGCTCGTTGGTTGAGCGTCCGGGGACGTGCTGCGAAGCGCAAAGCGGGGCAGTCTGTCGTAGCCTGTAACGGCGGACCGCGTTTGCAGCGGAAGCGCAAAACTCGAGGGACCGCCAGGAGCGGCGGGCACCAATCGCGAAACGGATGAAACGTGCAGACTACTGCCACACGCAGCTGCCTGGTCCGCTGGGCGCCTCGCGAGCCTCTGCGTTGTTGAGCGGTGCGGCGGGCACATCCCGCGCGAGCAGGCGGCAGCGGAAGTCCGACATGCGCACGAAGGCGGCAGGGTCCGTGGAGTCCGTTACCACGTTGTAGGACCACAGGCGCTCGGCGGAGGCGGCTGCGCGAGGCCAGATCGTCTGCAGCACGTCACTGGCGTCAGCTGCAGAACAGGAGCATCGGCACGACGCAGAACGAAGGGTCAATCAAACTCAGCACTCATGTGATGCGAGAAGGGAAATGGCAGCCGCTGACTCACCAGTCTCGCCCCACTGGCAAGTCTCGCCTCCGAGGACAAATTTCGCGTTTCCTGATGCCACGCCGGCCAGAGGGTCGTCATCGTAGATCGTCTCCCAGCTCAGGTCCAGGTGGTCCAGGTAGTAATTGCCGTTGTCGCTCATGACGCCGTAGTACCCATGCGCGGTGACGTTTGCGAGTGTGGCGTGGTCCAGCCACACATGGATGATGGTGTCGCGGGGAAGCGAGGTGCCTGCGGAAAGAATCATCCAGAGCAAGTGAGCGCCGGCCAAAGCTCAGTGGCGCCCGCAGCGACAACGATACATGCCCCCGCTGAGCGGCCCGGCATCAATCAGTACCAAGGGCCAGAGAAGGCTACTCACCGAAAGCGTTCCAGACCTCCTCCCATCGCATCGCGCTCTTGCCGAGGGTCCTGCAATTGAAACGTTGGCAATCCGAACCGAGCAGTGGCCGTCTGTCGCGAGATTCGACCGGCATGCCGCTTCAGGTGTGCATGTGCGCACGTACCGGCTGATCGCGTCCGCGCGCAGCACGAAGTACTCGTAGGCGTTGTAGGGGGAGTAGCCCTGCGAGGTCATCCACGCGGAGATGGTGGCGCTCTCGCTCCAGCAGCTGGTGTCCACCTCGTCGCCGCCGAGGTGCATGTACTGCGACGGGAAGATGGCGGCCCACTCTGTGAGCACGCCCTGGATGAGCTCGAAGGTGAAGTTGGCAGCGGGGTTGAGCGGCGCGGTGCAGTTCGGGGCAGGGCAGGCTTCCGGGTACCCGACACAGACGCTGTCGGCATGCCCTGCAACAGCACAGGGGCAGACAGGAGGCGCAGTGGACGGGTGGGTGGATGTGATGGGGGTGGGAGGGAGCGTTGAGCCCAACGAGGGTCGTGCCTGGAGCACCGCAGCCGGCAATGAATTTGGGGTGTTGCAGGCGCAAGCGGTGGCGAGTCCTGGCCTGCCCCCCCCCCTCCCCCCACCCCCTCGGCCCCTCCCTCTCCCCCTCCCTCCCCAAGTTCGCTTGTCTCACCGGGATTGTCAAACTCCGGGATCACCACGATACCGCGCTGGCGAGCGTACTCCACGACTGCAGCGGCGTCAGCCAGGGTGTAGCGCTCCGTCGGGCTCCAGGCAGCATCCCACAGCTTGGGGTACGCCAGAGACTGCACATACAATGGAATTTGATGCAACGCCGCGTGCACGTGCACGTGGGCTCCCGCAGGAGCGCGCGCGAGAGCGCACTCCGCCAGCAGGTTGGCGGAGGCAGAGGGCGCGGCTTACCTGGATCGGCCATGACTGGAAGTCGACGATGTGCCAATGCAGGACTGAGAGCTTAGCCTGTGCCATGGAGTCCACAATCTTGAAGATGGTGGGCAGCGGCTCAAAGTGGCGCGACGTGTCGATGAGGATGCCGCGGTAGGCGAAGGCCGGTGCGTCCTTGATCGCCAGCGGGGCGAAGCTGACGGTGTAGGCCTCCATGTCAAAGTCGAAGCGAGCCACCTGGCTGAAGGTCTCCAGGCCGTGGTACGCGCCGTACACGGTAGCGGCGGTGAGGGTGGCAGGCGAGCCGTCAGCGGGGATAGACAGGGTGTAGCTCTCATCCACGCCCAGCTGCAGGGGCACGCTCACGTTGGCCACACTGACGACGAGCGACGTTAAAGTTGGCGTGCCCGCGGGCAGCACCATGTGTCGATGGCGCAGGGTTTCCACCGACTGGCTCCAGGCGTGGGGGAAGATGATGGCCTGGTATCGAGCGAAGGCGGCGTCCAGATCGGGGCTGGCGGTGCTGGCGGAGAAGGCGAAGCCCTTCCCGACAAACACAGTGGTGCTGCCATTCGACACGCTGATGGGCTTGGGGAGGATGCTGAGCCGCGGCGGTTCCGGTACAGAGGCCTTCACAAACAAGTCGCAGGGTGCGGACTGATTGAAGGCGGCCGGCGGCAGGCTCTTCTTGAGCCAGCCGTCAGTATTGAAGCCGACGCAAGCGGGCAAGCCGTTGCAGGCAGCCATCAACTGGTCGGTGTCTAGACCCTGCACGCGAACATGAGAATTTGGCGATCGATCTGAAACAGCGGAACTGCGCGCTGAGGCGCAAAAGACGACCCGCACACACAGCTGAACGCCATGTCGCCATATCCACGTACCGGCATGTTCATGATGTCGTTGCCGGTGACGTCGGTTCGCGGATAACGCCAGTAGAACGAGTCTCCGGCACACGCTGCGACCCAGGCAGCCGCGAGGGCTAAGCGGGGGCCCATGCTGAAGTTCGTTCGCAGAAAGAGAAACACTGAGAGAGGTTGGCTTGCAACTTATCGACCCATCTCATCGCGAAGGTCTGTTGACGGTCTGGGAGCGCAAATACGCTCAACGTTAAGCTCCGCAGGATTCATCGCCACTCCACGTTCTGTGCAGCAAACCTAGCCCGCGCCCATATATCATATGCGACCTGTGGATTCTTGTAGCAGACCGTTGCGTCAATAACCATGCGCTGCGGTTTGAAACCACTTCAATTTTCGGTTCGGGCATCGGGCCACTTTGGTCCAGCGCGCAGCTGCCTCCTCTGGCTGGTTCCAATGGGCGGCGTGTGCTCGGGTTTCGCGAGTGTGTGCACGGCTGAGCAGCCAGTTGCGCTTCCACCGCCGCAGGAGCGGGTGGAAGCGATGCCACCGCGTGAGGTGCCTGCGTCCCCACCACCTGCAAATGTGCCCGATGCTGGGCAGGCCACGGAAGCTTCAGTTGATGCGACCGGGATAGCGATGCAGGATGTGCCTATCGAAATGCACGGGTTGGACGCTCGCAATGTGCCCTCAGGGGCGAGGCGTCCTAGCGCTGCCGGGCAGCCCAGCCAGACAGGCGCGCACACAGCTGCACGAAGCTACGCCGCAGCGCTGACTGGTGCTGGCTCGATGGCAGCAGCTTCGAGCTCTCATGGCAGCGGCGGTGGCAGCAATGCTGGCCACTCCGCCGAGATAGGGGCGCACAGTGCCCGAAGAGCGAGCACAGCAGCGTCCGCTGCTGCAGCATCAAGCGTCGTGTCCGTCGCTGCTCCAGCGGGCCTGCAAGTCAGGAGGCCAAGCGGAGTCAGCCGGGCCTCGTATGACGTCGCCCTGCTGCCAGCTGCCTGGCCGCGCTACCATTGCACGGTGACACACGTCGCAGACGGCGACACGCTGCAGGTGCGCGATGCAGGCGACGGGCAGTCGTACCGCCTCCGCATGGCCTTCATCGACGCCCCGGAGACGAAGCAGCTGTGGGGCCCCGAGGCGAAGGCGGCGCTCCAGGCGAAGCTTTCGTGCGGGGACCAGGTGCTGGTGGTCGTCACGGACACCGACCAGTACGGGCGCAGCGTGAGCGTGGTGCTGCGGGGTGGCGAGGACGTGAACCTGGCGCAGGTGGCTGACGGGGCGGCGTGGCTGTACACCGCTTATCTGAAAGCGGCGCCACGGGAGGTGCGTGCGGTGTACGAGGCTGCCTTCGAGGCGGCGAGACGCGCCCATCGGGGCCTGTGGGGGGCTCCCGGGGAGGGCGTGGGTGGCGCGCCGTTGAACCCGCGAGAGTGGCGCAAGCTCAACCCGCGTGCGGCAAACTCGTGAGCGCAGTCTGGCCGCCGCTCCACTTCCTTCCGGCATGTCACATGCGGTTTCCTTTGGTTGGCAGCTATCTCTGGTCTATTGGCGAGCCTAGCTTCGTGGATGCTGCTTGCTGCTTCGTGGAGACGCTTTTTTCACATTTCATTGACGAGCTGCCGGCAGGCGGGATTCCCACTGAGAACTCGGAGGCGCTGCAGCGCTGCCCCCACGTTTTGGCTGCGCTTGCGGTTGGGGAGGGGTGTCTGGTTCACGGGGTTGATGCGGCTTTGTGGTCGCCGGCGGTGATCGCTTTCGGGCTGGCGCCACATGCATGGCCATGGCCATCCCAGCAGCTTTGAACTCGACCTCGTGGATACTCATTGTGAGCGGTGGCGCGCGCGATGCTGCAGGTGCTTTGTGAAGCGACCACTCGCACGTGGCCACGACAGGCTCGGGCTTGCGACTGACTACCTGGTGTTGACAGGATGACTGCTGCGTTTTTCACAACTTGAATGCATGCGCAGCCGTGAATTCGAGTTGCCATCGGTCATCATTCAGCACCTGTAGCCTGCCTGCTCCAGGTCCCGTTAGCGGACCCCGTTCACCTCCTGCGCGTCGACACAGCTGGCACTCGAATTGGTGATCAGTCGTCGTCGAGGCCCGCCTTGCTTTTTCGTATCCTCTGCCCGGGTTTCAGGGCGCGCTGCTTGAACACCGTCGGGGCAGCCTGCTGCGCGGCGAACTCTGGTAGCACTTGTGCTGGGATCACTGCGGCGCCTGCGCCAGGAGCAGCGGCGACCGCGGCCGCGTCAGCGGATGCAGAGCCGGCGCCTGCGACAGCGCCCGCACCGACCGGACGGGTCGGTCTCGAGGAGGCCAATGCCGAGCCAGCCGCCCCTCCGGCCGCTGCTGCTGCCGCCTCCTCCCCGCCCTCCTCCCCTCCCTCCAGGTCGATGCCGCGGTACTTGCCCCCGTATGGGTTCAGAGCAGCGTACGCGTCGCCCTCCTCCTCACCCTCCGCGGCGAAGGCGTGCGCGGAGGAGGAGGTCGCGTCGCACAGGCGCCGCTTGCGCCCGGCCAGCGGCCCCGCCTCCTCCAGCGCCGCCTCCGCAGCGCGCTGCTGCTGCCGCTCCTCCCTCTCGCGCACCTCCTCGGCCGCGATCGGCAGCCACGCGCCCAGACCAGTGTGCTCGTCCACCTGCGGCTCCAGCGGCGCCGGGGCTGCAGCAGCAGGCGGCGGCGGCGGTGGGGCGCCGAGCTGTGCAGGCGGAGCGGGCGCCGGCACCGGTTCGGCACCCGCAGGTGCGGGCGCAGGCGGGGGTGGAGGTGGCGGGGGAGGAGGCGGCGGAGGCGCTGCAGCGCCGCTACCGTGCGCCGAAAAGCCGCCTGAGGTGGCGCCAGCCGCGCGGGATCGACTGGGCGGCAATGGAGGCGGAGGTGGCGGCGGGGGCGGGGGAGGGGGCAGCAGCTCAGCTGGCCGTGCGCTGGAGCTGCTACTGCCCCCAGCGAAGCCCATGATGGCGTCCGATGAGGCCACTCCCAAGGTGCGGCCCATAGCAGTTTGAGCGGCGGTTTCTACATTCGCCAACAGCTTCGCGAGCTCTGCCTTTGCCTTCACATCGTCCGCCTTCTTTTTCTTTTGCTCGATGAAGAAATTCCGCACCTTTTCTTGGTGTTTGCTGCCATTTTCATGACTCTTGATGCTCTGCATCGCAACGCATAATTCGTGAGCGTGAGTTCAGCGCGGGAGCTCGTGTCGTCGGAGCACACACCCGACCGTTCAAAGCGTTGGTCCGCACGCTCACCGCTTTGTCTGGCTGCGTCCATACTCCGCAGTATTCGCACCAGTGCATGGACCCACGCGGGAGAGTCGAGGCGCTCATTTGCAGACACACAGCCGAGGCGTTGCGTCAGCGAGTGGCGGCAGCGCTCATGCCCTGGCGCATTGGGCCGAAGTCGGCTGAGTGTGCAGCATGCAAACAACAGCGCTGGACTCCTGCAGCGGGTGAATAGCGCAGAGCGCACAGCTAATGTCGCCGCTGCACTTGTACTTTCTTTGGATCGGCGGTGTGGGGGTCTGGAGAGGGCTGCATGTTTTGCGTGATTCGATGGAATGAAGCTTGTCGAATTTGCCTAGCGCGAAACGGCTTCGCCGTCTCTTCCCACGGCGTCCCAATGTGTTGAAAGTGGCACCCATCGTTCGTATTTTTGTTTGGCATTCTCAATTACAAAATGGTGCGAGGGCGGGCGGGCGGGCGGGCGGGTGAGATGGGAATTGATCCTGTGCTGCTGTCACTGCGACCTCCGTGATGCATCTCTTCCCGTGCACCGTGCAGTCGGCCCTCTTCGACTTTACCAGCTTGTTGACAGTAATTTTGTTGCTGATCTGCACGTGCTCCTTCGTGCGCGCCTTGACGTTCAAGGCCAACAGCGAAACACCAACGTACCTCGACCAAGCGAAGCACGGATTTGCCAGCGTGTTCTGGAAGTCTGCGAGAATAGGGGAACGCCTCAGCCCGTGGGTTGCCACCGGCTGCCTTATTATGGCGTTTCATGTTCTGTTCATCAAGTGATCGGGCAGGAGCAGCGGGCGTTCCGAAGCGCCCACGGAATTCAGCTCGCGAACACTGTTGGACGCAAGACCAGATTGCGGGACAAAACCTCGATTGCCGCTCGTTCTGAGCCTTGCGTGCAACGAGGCACTTCTAGCGGCTTCCGCTGCGGATTGATTTTGCTGGGTCATCACGTCGCCGACAGCGGAAGCAGAGTTGACACCCTGCCGAGACACGGCGATGCGAGCGCTTGCCTTCGGCACACTTGCGGCGCGGCTGGTTCGTCGGCATGTGCAATGACGCGGCTGGTTTGTGTACCCACTCTCTGGTGGGCGGCTCGCCCGGCGGTGGGGCTGGAGCCTGAGAATGCCCTCACAGTCGCGGCCGCTCTGATGGATGCCCTGACAAGCTCTGCCGCCTCCTGGCCCTGGAAGCCCACACCAGCCGCGACTGTCACAAGCTGAGCTCTCAGGGCCTACACCATTGGATGATCCGCTGAGCCGCCGCATGGCTCTCTCTGGCAGCATGACTGAGTGCCACGGACGGGCCCAAATTAGTCTCGCTGACAACCGGGTGAAAGCCGCGCAGACCGTAGGGCGCCGCACGCGAACCTACGCCGGCGGCGTTCAGTGCTCAGAGGCTCGCGCGGCGATTCACTGAAAGCCTGGGCCTCGGAGGTTCGGAGCGGCCTCAGGCTGCCAGTGCGGCAGTGCCGGCTGCCTGAGCACCCACCCGACTTCCTGGACACGGAGGACGGCGCGACGCGGCTTTCGTAAGACCAATCCGCGGCTTCGCTTCCAACTACATCTTGTCGAACTTCATTGAACGGCTCGTGTACACCGTCGCTTCCCAAGCACATCTTGTCGGACTGACTGACGCTGTTTTGTTGTCGAGTTCATACGTTACAACTGCTCATGCGACGTTGTAAGTTTTTTGACAACGGATGGGTGCTCCTCGTGTTCCTCCTTGTTCTGATGCCGTCACAAACACGTGAAGCATATTCAACAGACCCGGTCCGGACAAATCTGCGGGCGAGCCACACACACAAGCACCGAACAGGATGGAGCGCTATCAGAAGCTCGAGAAAGTCGGCGAGGGTACCTACGGGATTGTGTACAAAGCTAAAGATCGGATGACGGGGGAGATTGTGGCCTTGAAAAAAATTCGGCTGGAGGCTGAGGATGAAGGCATCCCTGGCACAGCCATCCGCGAGATTTCGCTCCTCAAAGAGCTCCAGCATCCAAACATCGTCAGGTTCGCAGCAACCTACCCGCAATACACACGCGCGCTGCATTACGACGATCTCAGCGCCGCAGCAGTCGCTACGGCATTTCCGACGTAGGCCTCCGGATGGCTCCAACTTGGCTTGGCCTGCAGATTGTATGATGTTGTGCACACGGAAAAGAAGCTGACGCTGGTGTTTGAGTTTCTCGATCTGGACCTGAAGAAGTATCTTGACGGCTGCGAAGGCGGGCTGGAGCTCCGTATTCTGAAATCGTTCTTGTACCAGCTCTGCCGCGGCATCGCCTACTGCCATCACCACCGAGTTCTTCATCGGTGGGTACGCTGCGCGTTGGCACAGCTGAGCTGCGTTGTTGCCACAGTTGCCATTGCGACCGGACAGGCATTGATGCCAACGCGCTGCCTCCTCGCCGCGTTGCGCACCTGCCGTGCAGCGACCTCAAGCCCCAGAACCTGCTCATCAATAGGGAGGGAGAACTGAAGCTCGCAGACTTCGGCCTGGCCAGAGCTTTCGGCATTCCTGTGCGCAGGTGAGAGCCGTCGCTGCTGGCATGAGGGCGTGCCCACTCCCGCCGCCGCTGCCCTGGACCCGCACGCCACGCTCCATGCCGTGCGACGCCACTCACTCCCCGCTGCAGTTACACACACGAGGTCGTGACGCTGTGGTACCGCGCACCTGACGTTCTGATGGGCTCGCGCAAGTACAGCACCCCTGTGGACGTCTGGTCTATCGGCTGCATCTTCGCGGAGATGCACAACGGGCGGCCGCTGTTCCCTGGGGCCAACGAGGCGGACCAGCTGGACCACATCTTCAAGGCCCTGGGCACGCCGGACGAGGCCATCTTCCCCGGCATCGTGGAGCTGCCTGACTACCGCCCAGCGGCCTACAAGCGCTATGCCGCCCCCGAGGGCATGGGGCACCTGGTGCCTGGGCTGGGCCCGGAGGGCGTGGAGCTCATGACCCGCATGCTGCAGTACGACCCAGCGAAGCGCATCACAGCCAAGGATGCGCTGGACGTGAGTCGCCGCTGCGCTGCATATGTCCGGCCTGTGGCTGATGCCGGCAAGGGGACCGCCCTCCGACCAGCATGCGCCACTGCACAGGTTCGCAGCGTGTGGGGATCGGTGCCATCTCACCTCTTGCCGTCTGACTCCACCTACCACCCGCCGTTGTTGTGCAGCATCCGTTTTTCTCCGATCTGCCTCCGCAACTCAAGGCTGGAGGCATTGTCGGAGTAGCGCTCGGGCGCGCCGCCAGCGGCGCGGCCGCTGGAGCGTCGGGGAGCGCTGCTGCTGGCCCTGGTGGGGGCCATCGGGCCTGATTGAGCAACGCCCAACGCCGCCCTGCCTGCGCTGGCTAGGGTGACCTCTTGAGCTCACGAGGGCTGCATTTTTCAGCTGCGAGGGCCGCTGCAGCTGAGCCATTCAACTTGCGTCTTGTCAGAATAATCGGCGTGCGTCCCAGCCCGGGGGTGCACTGTGAGCAAGAAGCAATTTTTTGTGACTTCCAGCTGTGCGCTGGGAGGCTTACGGTTGAAGCGACGTGGATAACGTCTCACTTGAACATTTGTCTCGCAGAGTGCGGTTGCTCGCTAACCGCATATTGGACGTCGGCGATCGATCGGCTGCGTCTACCACTGACAGACCCTCCGCCAGGCGGTGTCCCACCCATGGCCCTCAACAAGCACGGGACTCGTATGAATCACGCACGCAAGGCGTTTATGACTGTTGTTGATCAAGACATTGTAATTGCGATATCGTTCGCAATCGATATCGGGCAACTGCAATTGCATTATCCAGTGATCGTCGCAAACGTTGACATGCTCGTGGATGCGAGCTCGAGTGCAACCGGTACCACCAGCTGCAACGCGGACTATCGCTGAGGCGCCTCGAGCTCGTCGAATTCGAATGTCCTCGCCACGGTGGATTATCGAGGCCGAGGGGGCCAACCTAGATGAAAAATTGCCAATGCCCACTTCAGCGGTGCACGTGCATCGAGATAGCCATGCGACCCGTTCAGATGAAGCTCCCCGGCCACCGCAGAGCATCTCAGGTATCTTTCAAGACGCCACCAACTCCATGCCGCAGACCTCGCACCCTGCGAGCTGCAGCGACGGCTCGGTCTCCAAGGGCGCGCCACTCGCATACCAACCACCGCGAGCATCAGCGGAGACCCAGGCAAGATCGGTCTGATTCCCTTGCGGGCCAGAGCCTGCTGATGGCTGCGCTGCGATCAGAGGTGCAGGCTGCGCAGGAAAGCACGTTGCAGGCTGCTCGGACTCCTCCGGGCAGCGGCAGGCCGGGGGTTGTTCGGGGGCAAAGGTCGACGGCACATCAGCGGGAGCAGTAGTAGGCTCACTACTGCCCCCCAGAGCCCAAGCCAAGTCCGCCCCTGAGAAGCACAGAGGAACTCTGCGCTGCGCAGCGTACAGGCAGCCATCGGCCACGTCGAGACGGAGGTAGCGCTGCAGGTGAGGGTGGCGGCCCTGCGCCTGCAGCAGGCCTGCAGCCACATGCCGAGGAGTGAGCTTGCCGGCATCCCATTGAAGCGCGATCAATGCAACGGCGCCGAGTGCACTCAGCAGCAGCAGTGTTCGCAAGAGAAGGCGAGTCAGCAGGCGAGAGCAGCACCCAACGCCGCAGCGCTGACGCGGAGCCCGATCTTCACCCCGCGAAAGCACCCGCGGCATGGCGACGTCCCACATGACAGGCTGCCCGCGCCGCGCAACTGCAGCAAGCAGCTCCGCCTGCTTCGCTGCCGCGTCCCCGCGCGATTCCACCTCCCTCGCAGCTGCTAGTGAGTCTGAGGAAGCGGTTGAGTTTGCTGCTGAGACCTGAGCCGCGCGCAATTGTGCCTCCCGCGCTGCGCGCGCCGCCTCACGGTCTGCCCGCTCCCTCTCCGTGCGTGCCTCCAACAGCGCCTCCTCCTCCGCCTCCTGGGCTCGCGCAGCCGCCAGCCTCAGCTCCGCCGCGACATCCTGCGCCGCCAGCAGGGCAGCCTCAAGGCGAGCCTCAGCTGCCGCCAAAGCAGCCTTATCGGCGGTAGCCGCTTGCTCAGCTGCGATGGCTCTCTCCTCCGCCGCCGTGGCGTGCTGCGTTGCCGCCGCAAGCATTTCCCGCGCCCCCGCCAGCTCAGGCAGGTGGGAGCGGGATGCGGCGGCCAGAGCCTCAGCGGCCCACTGCTGCTTGCCTGGTTCTACCTCGCCGAGTGCAGCATCGACGTCTTTAGCCGCAACGTCCCTTACCCTGGCCGCGGCGCTGTGCGGCACGCCTTCGCCGCCCACAGCGGCGGGGAGGAGCGCCTCCTTCCCTGTGCGATCGTCGCGGCTGCTGCCATCGCCCTCTTCTGCGCGTGCAGGAGACGCAAGCAGAGCGCTACCGCTAGAGCGCTGAGAGCGAGCGGAATTGGAAGACGCCGGCGGCTGCACTCCGGCGTCGCCTGTCGCCGGGGAGCGGGGCGAGACCCCCAGCCGCAGCGGGTCGCCTGCCTCGCCGAGGACTGCTCCGAAGGGGTGTGGTGGCGCGGACAGAGCTTGCTCGTGCGGGAGCAGCAGCGCGGAGGCAGACAGGGCGGGCCCAAGGGCGTGCTGATCCGCCGTGTCGTCCCGCTCCGCAGCCTGCGCAGCGGGTCGGAAGCCATCGTGCAGCGCAGCCGCATGCGGCGACACGGAGCCCGGTGGCCCACTGCGGATGCTACCTGACACCGTCGACGAGGGGGAGGCCGGACTCCACGCAGCTCGCACCTCGTACCTGTCGTCGCCCCGCGCAGCATGCGGTGATACATCGAGAGCGGACGCGAGCGAGGCTCGTCTCCCACCGACACTCGCCGCGCTGGCGGCAGCAGCTGCCTTGGCACGCTGCCTTGCCCGAAGGTCAAGTTTGAACACGTGCATGCTCAAGAGTTTGGCAAAGGAGTAGTTCAGCCGTTCTGCATGTAGGCGGAGGTCGGTTCAGGGCAGAGAACAGTCGGTGGTACTTTGTTTTTCGTGCCCGTAGTCCCTGGGTCCCGAACTGCATGAACACATGACCAACCTGCTTCGGGGTATCGCAGCAACGAAATCTGGAAGAGAACTTGCGTGAAGTTATTCAATTCCAGCACATCCCTGTCGAGGGCCCGCAGCGGCGTCATGGCCGAGATAACGTCGAAGCGGGAGGTCAGCAGCTCAGGGCAATCACGAACAAACTGCAAATACGCCTCCTCCGACATCGCGTCCCCAAGATCACAGTACGCATCAAAAACATGCTTGAGCGCCACCGACGACTGCAGGTGTGACGCCTGCTGCATCCTGTGTTCGCCAATCGAAAGGGACGTCGCGGCAGGTACGGTTTGCCCCGACCCAAGAGCACGACGCAGTCAGCTCCACCCCAGACATCAAGATCGACAAGTGCGCGAGGAAGGCGCGCTGCAGTTGGACGGGCACGAAAACCGGGACGTTGAGTTCGCAATCGAAGCACCGACCCGCTTCATTGGCCAGCGAAAGTCAGGTTTGTGTGTTTTGTTTTGTGGATTCGCTTGATCAAGCTGTTTTAGCGATGGCGCAGGATAACACACACGCCTTGAAATGCCTGATGCGAAGTTTGTCCAGCATCGCGCCATGCTGACTCACTGATTCAAGTTGGCAAGCCCTCGGTGAGGCTCCGAGTCCCGAGACGGAGCCTCGGAGGTACTCCACTCCAGTGGCGAAGTGCCACGTTTCCCCCGGTGAGCCCGCAATGTGGGGGGGCGACGTGTTATTTTGCACGGCCTCGTAATCATGATCGAGAGCTGGTTGCAGCTCTCCAACGCCCGATTTACGGCTGTCCGCTTCCGCGGGCTGCTCGCCGACGGCGTGTTTGCAGCTTAAA
>Ga0208629_100516_pt1 | contig 18460 bp, 13 predicted proteins | sample LakWasMet19_HOW5_2_FD_183865 | JGI IMG/M metagenome (GOLD analysis project Ga0208629, IMG submission 183865) | Freshwater sediment methanotrophic microbial communities from Lake Washington under simulated oxygen tension - Sediment Metagenome... | ecosystem: Environmental > Aquatic > Freshwater >...
CTATATCGTTCCGGCGTTTTATCGAGCGTGCTGTTTGCGATGGAAAAATGCAATCGGTCGATGCCGATAGCGTAACGTCATTGCTGCGATGTTTAGCCACCTTGTCGTGGATAAACGATATTGGAGAGGACAGCCGGGGCTTGCGTAGCAATCTAACCGTCGCTAAGTTTTGATGATTTCACGCAGGAGCAAGGAAATTACCCTTCAAAACTTAGCGACTCGCTTGATTATCGCCCGCTTGATAAAGTTCAAAATCCCACTGATTATTGCGACGATAACATTCAACCCGCTGAGTATCCTGTGCTATCAGCACATATTCCTCGTTAATCTCCAATATCAGTGGAATGGATAATATCCACAAGCCTTCGCGCAAGTCAAAAACCGTCGCCTATGATAAACGACCAATCTGTGGTCAACTTCACAAACCCCCATCAGTGTCTATACTAATCTTTCAATCACACTGACAGCAGACCATTACCGACATGGCCCAACGTTGCAACAAAACGCCAACGGGAATTCACAACATCATGCACATCCAGTCGCATTACAACCAAGGCTTTACCCTGATTGAACTGATGGTCACCGTCTCCATCGCGGCGATTCTGTTAGGCATGGCTATACCCAGTTTTACTTCCACCATTACCAGCAACCGCTTGACCACCAATGCGAACGAATTAGTAACGGCATTAAATTTGGCGCGTAGTGAAGCGATTAAGCGTGGGCAACACGTTGTCGTAAAAAAAACAGGGACTAATTGGGAAAATGGCTGGCAAGTATTTGTTGATATTGATCGGTCAACGACAGCAAAAGAGAACGTACTTGATACGGGAACGGATATTGAGCTAAGAGTTTATGCGGCACTTTCCGGATCTTATACCCTAAGAAGCAATAACTTTTCTGGCTACATTCGCTATACACCCTCTGGACAAAGTAATACTAACGGCAGTTTTGTAATTTGCGATAACAGCGATGGCAATGGGTTACCAGAAGCCAATACATCCAGACTTATCATTGTTAATTCACTCGGACGTGTGCGTATGGGTTTAGATGCGAATAATGATGGGATCCCCAACACAGATAGCACATCAAGCACTGCTTCCAACATTACATCTTGCACTCCTTAATTGACTGAACCATGAAAAATAATAACGGATTCACATTAATAGAAGTCTTGATAGCCATGCTAGTGCTAGCAGTCGGCTTGCTTGGTTTGGCCGGCATGCAAGCTACCAGCCTTAGAAATAACCAGAGCGCCTACAACCGCAGCCAAGCAACTCAATTGGCTTATGACTTGGCCGACAGAATGCGGGCTAATGTTGCTGGAAAAGCTACTTACACGAGCATCTCGCCAATAAGCAACGCGACAGCTAAGGCAAATTGCAAAAATACAACCGGCTGTACCCCGGCCGATATGGCTGAAAACGATCTCAAACAATGGAGTGATGCGGTTATTGCAGCCTTACCCAATGGAACTGGCACCATAACCGTTACCACCGGGGTATATACCATTGCAATCACCTGGGATGACGACCACGATGGCGTTGCTACTAATAATCCCAATTTTCAAACGAGCTTTCAGCTATGAAAAACACATCTCATCAAACCGGCATGACGCTGATAGAAATCATGATTGCCTTACTGATCGGTGCATTTTTGTTGGGGGGTGTGATGCAAATTTTTATAAACAGCAAACAAACCTACAGAATGCAGGAGGGCTTATCCCGCTTGCAGGAAAACGGCCGTTTTGCACTGGATTTTTTAGCCAATGACATCCGCATGGCTGGATTTATCGGTTGTAACAGTAGAGCCTCGCTAACCAACACCACCACACCCGCTAAAACGCCAAATACACTCAATTCACCCACCAGTTTCTTATACGATTTCCAAACTGCAATTCAAGGGTTTGAATCAACGTCAACAAGCGCTTGGACGCCGACCATAAACGCCGCCATTACCTCTCCGCTCGGCGGCTCTGATGTCATCACCATTCGCCGCGCAGATGATCAAAGTTTTAATGTGACCACGCATGCAACAGCTACCTCAGATCTTACGCTGGATGCCACCACCGCCGATTTAAAAACCGCAGGTTTTTTGAAATCTGACGGCACTAATAATTACAAAGTTGCAGTAGTTTCCGATTGCTCTGCTGCCTCAGTCTTTCAAGTGACAGGTATAACCGGAACCGCTCTTGCTCATGCCATCGCCGCTAATGCCTCGCCTTGCGTACCCTGTAATTTAACTAACGATTTAGGTAAAACCTATGTCGGTGCGCAAGTCTATCAAATCAACACAATCAGTTATTACGTAAGAACAGGCACCAGCGGTCAGCCCTCGCTTTATCGCAAAGTTGGCTCAAGTGATGCTGAGGAATTAGTGGAAGGCATCGAACAAATACAGATTTTATATGGCGAAGATACCGATGCGACGGCGGACGGCACAGCCAATTACTATGAAACAGCAAATAATGTAACCAACATGGCCAATGTCGTCAGCATTCGCATTAGCTTGTTGGCTGCCAGTCTTGACAATAATTTGACTTCAGAATCCATCAAATACTCCTACAACGGTACCAACAACATCACACCCACCGACCGCAAAATTAGACGGGTTTTTAATACCACAATTGCCGTGCGTAACCGGTTGCGATAACAGAGGCCTTATGAATACACATCCGATTCCGCTTAATACACCGAAACGCCAAACCGGCGCTGTTCTTGTAGTTAGCTTGGTGATGTTGCTATTGCTGACATTAATAAGCACTACTGCTATGCAAACGACTTCACTGGAAGAAAAAATGGCCGGGAACATACGTGATAAAGACTTAGCATTTCAGGCCGCCGAGTCAGCCCTTAAATCTGCGGAGGCCATACTGGATTCATCAGCAATACTAAATTTTTCTACTGCTGGCACAGGGGGGCTTTATTCAAGCACCTCAACTATCCCTACTGACACGGCAGTGTTGGCCGACAATTTTTGGACTTCAAACCCGGTGGCAACGTCAACAGTGACATCATTGGGAACCGCATCCACGCCGAAATACATTATCCAGCAATTACCGGCTGCCTGTGTAATCACACCTTGTTCCGGGGTATTGCCAACACCTTACAAGATTACCGTCAGAGCGACCGGCGGTTCCACCAATGCGGTGGTGATTTTGCAATCTATATACGTGCAGTCTTAACTTTTATCACGCTGGCTTCGGTCCATAACAATCCAAGCGACCACCTACACTAGGCAATCGCAATTATCTCATCGGAGATTATTCAATGAACACCTTTAAGCCTAAACATGATGTAAACCCAACAGGTTTTCTACCCAGACTGGTGCTCAGTTTATTGCTTGGACTATCGGCAAATATCAGCATCGCGGCAATTGCTCAACAGCCGCTTTTCCTTACCTCTAGCGTACCGCCTATCGTTATGTTGACGATGGGCAGAGACCATAAGCTTTATTACGAAGCTTATAACGATGCCTCAGACCTTAATGGCGATGGTTTGATTGATGTGGGCTATAAACCTGGAATCGATTACTACGGCTACTTTGACTCCCACCGCTGCTACGACTACAACAGCGCTGGATACTTTGAACCTAAAGACGCTACGTTAAATAAAACCTGTTCATCAGTAGCGGGTGATTGGAGCGGAGATTTTCTTAACTACATCACCACCGCTCGCATAGATGCGTTGCGCAAGGTACTTTACGGCGGTTATCGAAGCGAGGATACAGGGACGTCAACAGTGCTTAAGCGTTCATTCATTCCTCAAGATGCGCATTCCTGGGGGAAAGAATATAACCCCGCCAGCAATCCTGGCTATCTCATTTCAGACTATACGCCCTTGAGCCAACCGGCACTCGGCACAAGTCATCTTTTTGCCAATGTCTCATTAAGCTATACCGGGCAACCGCTACTGCGCGTACTCAGTAATAGCGATTATCGAATATGGGAATGGGTGTCAATTGAAAGACCAGTGGCCGGTACAAAATGTTTGCATGGTGGCTCCGGGCCAGACTGTACCTTACAGACCGTGCCAGCAAGTGCTTTTAGTACAAGTGCTTTTAGTAGTAGTTTGGTACGCACTACTTATGACATTTCTTCAGGCACAGGTAGCGGACACCCACATGATCATAATGATTTTGAAGATTGGGTCCATGACTATGCAGTTGCAGCAAGAAAGTTTGGTAGTGGAGCAATGGCTACACTCTATGGTAACGACAATAATCCTTACGGTGCCGATGATAACTATCTAACTGTTGTCAAAGGAACAATTAAAGTGCCAACGACTGGCAGCTACACATTTTCAGTGGATGGCGATGATGCGGTAGAAGTCATCATTAATAATACTGTAGTTGCAGGATGGTACGATGGTCACGGCGCTTGTAAATGCGATAGTCATAGTGGGACGATTACCCTGACAGCTGGCACCAATTACCCAATTGAATTCCGCCATGAAGAACGCACTGGTGGGGACAGTTTTATATTATTTTGGCGAAGGCCTGCAGCCCCAAGCCCGACAATAACAGACTACAGCGTCAACGTTAAAGTCTGCGAAGCCGGCAAGTTAGAAGCCAATTGCAAAGCTTATAAAAATGGCACTGTTACTACGAATAAACCAACCGGATTATTGCATACCTATGGCGAAAATGACTCTATGGCCTTTGGTTTATTAACTGGGTCGTACAAGAAAAACATATCGGGTGGAGTACTTAGGAAAAATATCGAGTCATTTAAAAACGAGGTTGATCCAAATACTGGTATTTTCACCAGCGCCAATGGCATTGTTAGCACAATCAATAAATTGCGTATCAGTACATTTAGTTATTCAAGCCACGAATATGCTTCTGGCTGGATTACCACTAGAGCTATCGATGAAGGTGAAGCGGCGGAATGGGGTAACCCTATCGGCGAGATGATGTACGAGGGTTTACGCTATTTTGCTGGTAAAGCCAGCCCAACCACTGCTTTTTCTATAGCGTCGACGGATGCACCCGATGCGACGCTGGGCTTACCACTACCAAATTGGCTTGATCCTTATGCGGCTTCACCCTCTGGCGGCGGCTATTTAAGCTGTGCCAAGCCCATGCAGCTGGTAATCAGTGACATCAACGCTTCTTATGATACTGATCAATTACCTGGCAGTTATTTCAATACTTTTTCCGGCGACTTAAGCGGGCTGGATGTTTCAACATTAGCAGATACTATCTGGGCTGGTGAGTCTGAAGCCAGTAACGTATTTATCGGTCAATCAGGTACGCTTAGTGATGGCGCGCCCACCGTAAAAGCGGCAAGCAGTTTTAAAAATATTCGTGGTTTGGCACCAGAGGAGCCGACCAAGTTAGGTGGTTTTTATGCCGGTAGCGTTGCTCTCCATGGCGCTAGGACCGATTTAAATACGGCGGGCGACACGGCAACATCTACATATAAAAAAGACCAAAAAGCCGACACCTTGGCAGTTGCGCTGGCATCCCCGCTGCCACGCATTGAAATACCCGTAAATGGCAAAAAAATAACTATCGTGCCGTTTGCAAAATCGGTAGCTGGGTCAAGTATTGAGTCGGGGTCAGACAAATTTCAACCTACCAACCAGATAGTCGATTTTTATGTGGAAAAATTTGTCAACACAATCGCCGCAGATGCTACTACCGCTGGCAATATGGACACCGATCCTAAATATTATGGTCGCCCTTACGTTAAGTTTAGGATTAACTATGAAGACGTGGAGCAAGCCGCCGACCATGATATGGATGCGATTGTTGAGTATACGGTTTCAGTTAATTCTTCAAATGAGTTGGTTGTTGAGCTTAATTCAACCTATGCAGCTGGCGGCATTGTGCAGCACATGGGCTATGTTATCTCTGGCACAACGGATGATGGTCTCTATCTGGAAGTTCGTGATAAAGATACCGTCACCGATACTGATTATTTTCTGGACACGCCGCCCGACAATTATTCTCTCCCTGGGTTACCACTCACTGCCTCAAGAACCTTTGACGTAGGGACTTCAACATCTGCAAGTTTTATCAAACACGATCCTCTCTGGTACGCGGCAAAATGGGGAGTAGCAGATAAAGATAGTGATAGTAATCTTGATACTAACGAATGGGATGACGATAGCGACGGCGTACCCGATGGCTACTTTCTGGTGACCAATGCCGGCAAACTGCCTGAACAACTGGGTAAAGCCTTCGCCAAATTACTTAATAATGTCAGCTCGGCGTCTGCAGTGGCGGCTAATACCACTCGGTTAGATACTGGCACGTTGTTGTATCAGGCTAGATTCGACCCCAGAGACTGGAGTGGTCAATTACTGGCTTTAACAGTGAATGAAACAACCGGGGTTGTTAATACCACAACTCCGAGTTGGGAGGCGGCTGAATTATTACCGGCAGCAGCGAGTCGCAAAATTTATACCTATGATCCTAGTGCGACAGCTGGTTCTCGCGGCATTGAGTTTAAATGGAACACACCTTCTACCCCAATCATCACAACAGCTCAACAAGCTTATCTAAACCAATTGGGCGGCATTGCTGATGCAAAAGGCCAGGATAGGCTTAATTGGTTACGCGGTGACAATGCCAATGAAAAACGCTTAGGCGGCAGTTTTAGAAATAGAATTAAGTTATTTGATGCCAATGGCTCTTTTATTACTGACCCGACTGAGCTTAGTACGGCAAGTATTAAAACCAACCACCTAGGCGACATCGTCAACTCTGACCCGATTTATGTGGGTACTACCGACCTTGGCTACAGTGATTTGCCAGGTGTTGAGGGTAGTGGTTACACAACGTTTAGAGCCTCAACTACATACAAAAACCGCAGGCCTATGCTCTACGTCGGTGCCAATGACGGTATGTTGCATGGTTTTGATGCCAGAGAAAACTCTGGCTCTGTCACCACTGGCGGTGCTGAAGTTTTTGCCTATGTGCCGAATGCATTGTTCCCTGAGCTTAGCAAGCTGACGTCACCCACTTATTCCCATCAATACTTTGTTGATGGTGCGGCTACTGCTGGAGATGTTTATTACAGTTCAGAATGGCACACATTGGTGGCAGGTGTTACCGGTGCAGGTGGTAAAGCAGTATTTGCATTAGATGTAACCAACCCTGATACATTTGGTGCCGCCAGCACATTATGGGAATTTACCAGTAACGATACTACTTACGGCGCTGACTTGGGTTACACCTTGTCGCAACCTGTTATTGCCAGAATGCACAATGACAAATGGGCAGTAATTGTGGCCAATGGTTACGGCAGCAGTAATGGCTCAGCAGTGCTGTTTGTTCTTGATGCCGAAACAGGTGATGTCATTCAAAAAATTGATACGCTCGCAACAGGTGGCAACGGCCTTTCATCTCCTGTAGCCGCTGATTTAAACGGCGACAATATTGTCGATACGATTTATGCCGGCGATTTAAAAGGTAATTTGTGGGAGTTCGACGTAAGTTCAGCAACTGCTGGCAGTTGGAGTGTTGCTAATAGCGGATCACCTTTGTTTGTAGCCTGCACAACTACTGGAACGAGCTGCGCAAGTGGAAATCTTCAACCCATTACTGCCAAACCTAGTATTGGCAAAGTTGGGGCTAGTCAGGCTAGTGGTGTGATGGTTTATTTTGGCACCGGCAAATATTTTGAATCAACGGATAATATCGTCGGAACAAATCCACAAGTGCAATCGTTTTATGGTATTTGGGATGACGATACTGGAACGATCAACGATCGTGCAAAGCTGCAGGAGCAAACCATTAACTTTGAAGGCACGCCTAAAAATTCAGCTGGTACAATAAAAACCGGCTTGATTCGAGTCTCTTCAAGAAAAACTGTTTGTTACTCACTCGCCACGGTGGCCTTGTCCAATGATGACACGCCATTAATCACCTGTAGTTCTACCAACCTTAAAAAAGGCTGGGCAATGAATTTGGAAATTCCAAATACAGCCACTCCTGCAACGCCTCCAACTATTGCCCAAGGCGAACGCGTTGTTAGTACGCCGGTGATGTATAGAGATCTGATTTTATTTTCAACACTCATCCCAAGTACCGACCCCTGTGAAGGCGGCGGCAAAAGCCGAGTGATGATACTGGAAGCATTAACAGGTAAACGCCCTGCTGCAAGTACTTTCGATATATTTGGCACTGGGAGCACAACAGCCGATGGCAAAGTAAACACTGATGACCTGGTCGATGTAGGCGGCACGATGTTTGTCGCAACCGGATTGGATTTAGGAATAGATATACACGACAGCCTAAGCATAATCAGTAACTTTGGCTTTGCGTCAGGTTCCAGCGGTGGCATTGCTAAACTTACCTTGATTAGTGGCGGCACTGGTAAACGAGCATCATGGCGACAATTAAAATAATTTGTAGATGTCAGGGCTATTGCATCTAAATGCTTTCAAGAATTAAGGAATAAACGATATGAAACAGACCCAACTAGGCTTTACGTTAATAGAATTGATGGTAACCGTGGCAATTGTTGGTATCTTGGCCAGCGTTGCTTATCCAAGTTATCAAGATAGCGTAATGAAATCTCGGCGAGCGGATGCAAAGGGAGTTTTGCTGGGCTTAGCGAATGCGATGGAACGGCGGTATACGGAAACAAATAGCTATGTGGGCGCTGCAGGCACATCAGGCACACCAGCAGACACTGGAGCGCCCCGGATATTTACCATTCCCACTGAGACCACTAGCTTTTATACGGTAACGATTAGCGCTGCCACTGCCAGCAGTTACACATTAAGCGCGGCTAGAACGGGTGCCCAAGCTAACGATAAATGCGGCTCTTTAACGTTAACTAATACAGGCGTTAAAGGAGTGACAGGTGCCGATACCGGAATCACCGCAGCAGATTGCTGGTAAGCAGTCAGTTAATACTTGGTTTCTGCTCACCTTTTATCGTTTGCTCCGATGGCCTTGGTAAGTTTCTTGTAGGCAAAGGCCATCTTTAAATATTGCGCTAAAACAAGCTATCCCACATTGCATCGACTTTTTTGATCACATCGGGAGACATCACAATTGTTCTACCCCACTCGCGGTTGGTTTCGCCGGGCCATTTGTTGGTGGCATCGAAACCAACTTTAGAGCCCAAGCCGGACACCGGCGAGGCAAAATCTAAATAATCAATCGGTGTATTTTCCAGGATGGTTAAGTCTCTGGCCGGGTCCATGCGTGTAGTCATAGCCCAAATAACTTCTTGCCAATTGCGCACATCAATATCGTCATCGACCACAATCACAAATTTGGTGTACATAAACTGGCGCAAATAAGACCACGTCCCCAGCATGACCCGTTTGGCATGACCGGCATATTGTTTTTTCATGCTGATCACCGCCATGCGATATGAGCAACCTTCGGGCGGCAAGTAAAAATCGATAATTTCCGGGAACTGTTTTTGTAGGATCGGCACGAACACTTCGTTTAAGGCCACGCCCAAGATGGCAGGTTCATCGGGCGGCTTGCCAGTGTATGTGCTGTGGTAGATCGGCGCTTGGCGCTGGGTAATTCTTTCAATGGTGAATACCGGAAACTCAGCCACTTCATTGTAGTAGCCGGTGTGGTCACCATAAGGCCCTTCCGGTGCGGTTTCACCGGGATAAATAAAGCCTTCCAGAACAATTTCAGCACTGGCCGGGACTTGCAAATCGTTCATCATCGACTTGGCAAGTTCGGTTTTGCTGCCTCGTAATAAGCCGGCAAAGGCGTATTCAGACAAGGTATCCGGCACCGGTGTAACGGCGGCAAGAATGGTTGCAGGATCAGCACCCAAGGCAACAGACACCGGAAACGGTTTGTCAGGATAAGCGATTTGCCATTCCTTAAAATCTAACGCACCGCCTCGATGCGCCAGCCAGCGCATAATGACTTTATTTTTACCAATGACTTGCTGGCGATAAATGCCCAAGTTCTGGCGGGTTTTATGCGGGCCTTTCGTGATGACTAAGGGCCAAGTAATTAATGGCGCCGCATCTTCCGGCCAACAGGTTTGAATGGGATATTCGCTAAGGTCGATTTCATCGCCGATTCTGATCAGCTCCTGACAGGGTGGCGAGCTAATCAGCCTAGGTGCCATATTCAGGACTTGTTTAAATACCGGAAACTTTTCCCAGGCGTCTTTCATGCCTTTGGGCGGTTCGGGTTCTTTCAGGTAGGCCAGCAATTCGCCAATACCGCGAAGTTCGCTGACCGACTGCGCGCCCATACCCATTGCAACCCGGCGTGGCGTGCCGAACAAGTTGGCCAGCACCGGGATGTTATATCCCACCGGATTCTCAAACAATAATGCTGGCCCTGCCTGTTTTAAGACACGATCAGCAATTTCAGTCATTTCCAAGTTGGGACTAACCGGCACAGTAATGCGCTTGAGTTCGCCTTGTTTTTCCAGTTGTTTGATGAAGTCTCGTAGATCGTGGTATTTCATCCCGCCGTAACTCCTGCTGCCGGTTGGGTTTCGATACCACAATGTCTGAGCAATGCATCAATGCTAGGTTTACGGCCACGGAAGTTAACGAATAACTCCATCGCGTTTTGGCTGCCGCCTTGCTCCAGAATATTAGTTAAAAATGCGTGCCCAGTTTCCGGATCGAAAATGCCGTTTTCTTCAAACATGGAAAATGCATCACTGGATAGCACTTCCGCCCACTTGTAACTGTAGTAACCAGCCGCATAACCACCGGCAAAAATGTGCCCAAAACTGTGCGCAAACCGGTTGATTTTGGGTGGCGTTACAACAGCGACTTGTTGTCTAACTTGGTCGAGAATATCGTAGATGCGCCCGCCTTGAGCCGGATCATAATCTTGGTGGATTTTAAAATCGAACAGGCTGAATTCTATTTGTCTAACCATGACCATGCCGGCCTGGAAATTTTTCGCAGCCAGCATCTTGTTAAACAACGCATCCGGCAACGGTTCGCCGGTTTGAAAATGCCCTGAAATTAATGCCAGGGCTTCTTGTTCCCAACACCAGTTTTCCATAAATTGACTAGGCAGTTCGACCGCATCCCATTCCACACCGCTGATGCCGGAAACGCTTAAATGATCAACCAGAGTGAGCATGTGGTGCAGGCCGTGGCCGAATTCGTGGAACAAGGTGGTGACATCGTCATGCGTTAATAGGCTTGGAACCTCTCCCGCAGGCGGGGTGAAGTTACACGTTAAGTAAGCAACCGGAATCTGAATTCCGTCATCGGTCTTTTTACGGCCAACACAGTCATCCATCCAGGCGCCGCCGCGTTTTTTGGCGCGAGCGTACAGGTCTATATAAAACCTGCCGCGTAATTGGCTGGTTTTGTCGTGGATCTCAAAAAACTGAACGTCAGGGTGCCAGCTGTCGAAGTCTTTGATTTCGGTAATGTTTAAACCGTAAAGCCGTTGCACAACGGCAAATAAGCCGGGCAATACGCGGGTAATCGGGAAATAGGCTTTTACTTCTTCTTGAGACAGTTGGTATTCATGCTGGCGCATCTTCTCGGAGTAGTAAGTCATGTCCCAAGATTGCAAATCATCACTACCGTCGAATTGCTTGGCGAATGCGCGCAGTTCTGCCAGATCAGTACGTGCTTGTGGCAAAGATTTCGCGGCCAAATCTTCCAGAAATTGCACAACATCATCGGGCCGGTCGGCCATTTTGGTGGACAGCGATAATTCGGCATAATTGTTAAAACCAAGCAGCTGGGCTTTTTCATGACGCAGCTGCAGGATCTTTTCCATGATGTCACTGTTATCAAACTGCCCTGCTTGCGGCCCCTGATCCGATGCCCGAGTGGCAAAGGCCTCATAATGTTCGCGACGTAATTCGCGGTTGTCTGCGTAAGTCAGTACCGAAATATAAGACGGAAATTGCAAGGTAATCAGCCAACCTTGTTGATCTTCATGTTCAGCGGCCTGTCTTGCTTGAGCCAATGCAGATTCCGGTAATTCTGCCAAATCGTTGACATCAGTAATCAATTTGCTCCAAGCATTGGTGGCATCCAGCACATTTTCTTCGTATTTGCTGGTTAGTTGCGACAATTCTTGGCTGATTTCTTTATAGCGCTGTTTTTTGGCCTCATCCAGACCAATCCCGGATAACTTGAAGTCTCTTAATGCGTTATTGATAATTTTTTGCTGGGCGATATTGAGTGCTGCGAATTCTTTGCTGTCGGCAATAAAGCGGTAGGCGTTAAACAATTGCTCGTTTTGGCCCATTTCGGTGGAGTAATCGCTCAACAGCGGCAAGCAGGCGTTATAGGCGTCGCGCAGAGCATCAGAATTGAGCACGGAATTCATATGACTGACTGGCGACCACGCCTTATTCAGCTTGTCTTCAACATTTTCCAGCGGCTCGACAAGGTTATCCCAGGTGTAATAATCGGTAGCTTCCAAACGGATTTTTATCTCGGCACGCGCGTCAGCCAATAATTGCTCTATGGCTGGCAGGACATGCTCGGGATTGATTTGCGAAAATAACGGTAATGGGCTGTTGGCTAATAATGGATTTTGCATGGCGTTACCAGATGGGCAATGGCGAGAAAGAATTTATTCTTCAAAAAATATCGCGGTTTTAGATAAATGATCGTGCCAGCTGCGTTTATTTTTGTCGATGAGGATCCACAGAAAACCGCAACCTAAGGCCATCCAAGATAACACGGCAAACACAAAGCGCAAGCCTGCTTGAGGCCAACTGATGACTTGTTTATCGAGCGTTAATACTTTGATTTTCCAAGCGCGGAGGCCCAATGTCTGGCCGCCGTGGGTCCAAAACCAGCCGTAAAAAAGAAAACTAATGCTCAGCAAATAGATACGGTAAAACCATAGCTGGCTATCAGTAGCCGCCGCGCCTGAGTTAAATGGGAGTAAGAGTGCCGTGGCGGCAAATAAGATTGCAACCAGTAATAAGAAGTCATACAGCATCGCCGCAAATCGGCGAAAAAAACCGGGAGCCAATGTTAAATCAGCTCCCGGTTTAGATTTGTTATTTGTGTTTTTTGATCTGGACAATTAGTCTTTAAACAAGGCCAGTTTTTGGCCAAAGTACATACACATGGCTATTAAGAAGCCGAACATTGCCAGAGAAAATAAAAAAGGCGGCCTATGGAACAGAAGAATAAAGAAATCTGTTACAAAAAGGCTAGTTAATAAAGGATGGTCAATAAAGCCATTTAGAATCTTTTTGTACATAACAATTCCAATTAAGCTCGCTCGAAAGGCGAATTTTTAAGGTTAAGGTTGTCTAATTTTCTGGCCTAGCTAACGACATCGGGGTGAAAAATGGCATTGTCGACAGCTTTCAGAGTCGCGATTCTACTATACCGAAAAGGGGAATGTAAAAGAAAACCAGCTTGGCGGTTGGGTTGGAATTCGTTCAAATGATATGATTGCCGGAATCGCTAAACCAACAGGGAGTGAGAGCCATTTTAAACTTTTTCAAAAAAATCATTAAGGGGGCCAAAAGCGAAGCCGCCCCGGTCGCCACTAATGGCAAAATATATAGCCGCTCGGAACATACTATTTCGCGGTCACAAATCAGTGAAAATGCGCTGAAAGTATTGTATCGACTGCAAAAAGAGGGCTTTGATGCCTATCTGGTTGGCGGCTGTGTGCGCGACTTATTACTGGGACGTGAGCCCAAAGATTTTGACGTGGTCACCAATGCGGATCCTGAGCAAATTAAAAAAGTTTTCCGCAATTGCCGGTTGATTGGCCGCAGGTTTCGTCTTGCCCATGTTCATTTTGGCCGCGAAATTATCGAAGTTGCCACCTTTCGTGGCGCAAGTGATGCCGATAATAATAAGCAAGTGCTGGATAAAGAAGGTCGCTTATTGCGCGACAACATCTACGGCACCATAGAAGAAGACGTCTGGCGTCGCGATTTCACCGTCAACGCCTTGTACTACAACATCAAAGACTTTTCTGTAGTGGACTATGTGGGCGGCATGGACGACCACAAAATGGCCTCACTCAAGCTCATTGGCGACCCGGCAACGCGTTTTCGTGAAGATCCCGTGCGCATGCTCAGAGCGGTGCGTTTTGCCGTCAAACTGGGCTTTAATATCCACCCTGATTGTGAAAAGCCCATGCATGATCTTGCCGGAATATTAGCAAGCATCCCGTCTGCCCGGCTTTATGACGAAACGTTAAAACTGTTTTTATCCGGCTATGCACTGCAAACTTTCGAAATGCTCAGGCATTACGGATTATTTAAAGTACTGTTTCCCTCCACTGAAGCGAGCTTATCGGTTGAAGCAGATGGCTTTCCACGGTTGCTGCTGATTAAAGCGCTGGAAAACTCCGACAATAGAATTGCCCTGGGTAAAACCGTTACCGCTTACTTTTTATTCGCGACCTTCTTGTGGGAACCTGTCCAAATCCTGGCCAAGAAAAAAATGACTCGCGGCGAACCGGAGTTTATCGCTTATCAAGAAGCAGCCAACGAGGTGCTTTCCCGACAAGTTAAGAGTACCGCAATGCCCAAACACATCACCATGGCAATGCGCGAAGTCTGGAGTCTACAACCCAAATTTAACATTCGGTTAGGCTCAAAGCCCAGTCGATTACTCACTCACCCTCGTTTTCGGGCGGGTTATGATTTTCTGCTGTTACGCGCCGAAACCGGCGGCGTAGACCCAGAAATAGCCGAATGGTGGACCCGCTATCACCTTGCCGACGAAAACGAACAACGCAAAATGACCCAGCCGCCGCGCAATGCATCTGCTGCCAAGCGTAAAAGAACTTATCGCAGAAAGCCGAAAGTCGACACACCAAGCCCGGATGCTTAACGCATGACAAACACGGTAACCGCTTTCATAGGGCTGGGCAGTAATCTCGCCACACCAAGCCAACAAATTAACGGCGCACGCTCAGCACTAGCAGCAACCGCCGGAATACAAGAACTGGCTTTTTCCAGCTTATATCAAAGCGCGCCGATGGGGCCTAAAGATCAGCCGGATTACGTCAATGCGGTAATGGCGATTGCCACCGAATTAACGCCAACAGCGCTATTGCACTGTCTGCAAGGCATCGAAAACGAACATGGTCGCGTTAGAACCGGTGAGCGCTGGGGGCCGAGAACGCTGGACCTGGATTTATTACTTTACGGCGACCAACAAATTCACTTGCCGGACTTAATCGTGCCACACATAGGCATTGTCGATAGAGAATTCGTCTTATACCCTCTTTACGAAATTGCCCCTGACTTGAATGTACCGGGCAAAGGCAGCTTGAGCGACTTAGTTGCTAACTGTCCATTACGTGGTTTACAGCGCTTGATCCAATCATGACTCAATATATAACAACATCTAGCCCATTGACCGTCAACGACTTGGCGGCAATGAAGCAACGCAGTGAAAAAATCACCTGCCTGACCGCTTACGATGCCAGCTTTAGCGCTGTCATCGATAAAGTCGGCATTGATGTCATGCTGGTGGGCGATTCTTTGGGAAATGTCATCCAAGGCCAGAGCACCACCTTACCGGTCACCTTGCGCGACCTTGTTTATCACACCCAATGCGTCGCCAAAACTCGGCGGCGAGCATTTATCATCGCTGATTTACCTTTCTTGGGCTACATCACACCGGTACTTGCCGCTAAAAATGCCGGTAAATTGCTGCGCGCCGGGGCGCAAATGGTCAAGCTGGAAGGCGCAAAAATCGACTGCGTTAAATTTCTGGTCGACCAAGGTATACCTGTTTGTGGTCATTTGGGCCTGCTCCCGCAGTCTATCAATCTCTTGGGCGGTTACAAAGTGCAAGGCCGCGAGCCGGAAGCCGCGCAAAAACTCATAGACGATGCTCATTTGCTGCAACAGGCAGGCGCGCAATTGCTATTGCTGGAATGCGTCCCTGCAGCCCTAGCCAAAGACATCAGCAGCCAGCTAGACATTCCCGTGATCGGCATCGGTGCGGGCGTCGATTGCGATGCTCAGGTACTGGTACTTTACGATATGCTCGGCATAGGTGTTGGCAGCCGTCCACGTTTTTCCAAAGACTTTTTGCAAGATGCTGCATCGATTGAAGAAGCGATTGCCTCTTACCATCAAGCCGTCAAACAGCTTACCTTCCCTTCTGCTGAACACAGTTTTTAAGCGCTATGCAAATTGTCAGCACAGTATCCGAATGTCGCCGCATCATCAAAGCCTGGCAACAGGCTGGAGACCGCGTCGCGTCCGTCCCCACCATGGGCAACTTACATGATGGGCACATCAAGCTGGTCACCGAAGCCAAGAAACAAGCCGAAAGAGTAGTCGTCAGTATTTTTGTTAATCCCACCCAATTTGGGCCGGGTGAAGATTTTGACAGTTATCCGCGTACCGAAGCAGAAGACCAAACAAAATTGGCTGCAGCAGGTGCCGATTTACTATTTTTACCCACCGTATCTGAAGTTTATACCAGCGACGCCAAAACCACTGTTTCGGTCAGTAGTTTATCGACAGTTTACTGCGGTGCTGCCAGACCAGGCCATTTCGACGGTGTCGCCACCGTTGTCTGCAAGTTATTCAACATCGTGCAGCCGGATTTAGCCTTGTTTGGCCGGAAAGATTTTCAACAACTAGTCGTGATTCGCACCATGGTTCGGGATTTAAACATCCCCGTCGACATCATCGGCGTAGAAACCGTCAGAGAGCCCAGCGGCTTGGCGATGAGCTCACGCAACAGCTATTTATCGGCGCAAGAGCAACAAATCGCCGCGCAACTTTATCAAACCTTATGTCATGCACGAGATGCCGTGTTAGCCGGTCAGCCTGTTGCCGACATAGAACAACATGCGCTCAGCTCGCTACAAGCGGCAGGTTTTGCTCCCGACTACTTTGCGGTTTGCCGCAGCCAAGACTTGGCAAAAGCCAGAGCCGAAGACACCGAGCTAGTATTACTGGTAGCCGCTAGATTAGGTAAAACCCGGCTAATTGATAATATCGCTTTTAGCCGATAAAAAGACTGAACTTAAAACTCTTCCCATTCTTCCCCGGCAACTATTTTTTGCGGTTGCAACTTACCCATAATCGGCTCATACAGACTAGCGGATGAGATAGCACTAGATCGTTTGATGATAGCCGGCCCGTCATTTTGGGTATCGACTTTAAATTGCCTGATGGTTGCCGTTAAATTTTGCGTTTGTTCTTCCAATGATTCGGCCGAGGCCGCAGCTTGTTCTACCAACGCGGCATTTTGCTGGGTAACATCATCCATTTGCCCGATCGCTTGATTGACCTGGTCAATGCCGCAGGTTTGTTGCACGGAAGCCGCCGCAATTGCTGACATAATTACCGTGACGCCGTTTATTGAATTGACAATCTCTTCCATGGTTTTGCCGGCATGCGTTACCAGACGGGTACCGTCTTCAATTTGCTCTACAGAATTGCCAATCAGGTTTTTGATTTCCCCGGCCGCAGCGGCTGCACGTTGTGCAAGATTACGGACTTCTCCGGCAACCACTGCAAAGCCACGGCCTTGTTCCCCTGCGCGGGCCGCTTCCACCGCAGCATTAAGAGCGAGTATGTTGGTTTGAAAAGCAATGCCGTCAATTACTCCAATAATATCCACAACCTTACGTGAAGACTCATAAATGGATCCCATGGTTGCCACCACCTGGCCGACTACATTTACGCCTTTACCGGCAACATCTGAGGCTTTGGCGGCCAGCGCATTGGCATGTTTAGCATTTTCGGTATTGTGACGCACCGTAGACGTCAACTCCTGCATACTCGCAGCCGTTTGTTCCAGGCTAGCGGCTTGCTGTTCCGTGCGGTGTGACAGGTCATTGTTACCCGAAGCTATTTCTTTCGTTCCCGTGTAAATGCTGTCCGCAGCATTCTTAATTTGGCTAATAATAGCTTTAAGTTTTTCCACCGTAGTATTGGAATCATTTTTAAGTTGCCTAAAAATACCGGAATAATCATTAGTGATCGATTCCGTCAGGTCGCCGCGAGACAGTGCGTTGAGTACGCGCACGACTTCATTGAGCCCGGATTCACTGGTTTGCATCAGTTGATTAATATCTTCACCCAGATGGAGAAAGAATCCCTCTTTACCGGCAAGATTAAAACGCCTACTGAAATCTCCCTCGGCAGCGGCGCCGACAATCGCAGCGACCTCATTTTCCGCCATTACTTCATCGGTTCGGTCATGCCATTCTGCTACTGTGCCCAGTCGCAGGCCTTGTTCATTGATGACAGGATTGGCTATCACCCGCATTGAACGGCCACCAAGCACCATGTTGGCTTCATAGGGGGCGGTTAAGGAAGTAAGCATTTTTGCCTGGTGTAATGGATCTTTGTGAAAATTATCCATATTGGTACCAACCAGGCTGTCTATAGAAAATTTTGGCAACTGCTGTCTAATTTCTGCTTCGACTTTGCCGAGTATTTTCATCAGCTCTTGATTGACGTAGATAATATTGCGGTCATTATCGGCAATCATTACGCCGGTGCTGACATTGTCCAATGCAATCTTCACGCGCAGAGTTTCATCAGCCACTTTGCGTTCGGCCGTTATCC
>Ga0208629_100517_pt1 | contig 18457 bp, 3 predicted proteins | sample LakWasMet19_HOW5_2_FD_183865 | JGI IMG/M metagenome (GOLD analysis project Ga0208629, IMG submission 183865) | Freshwater sediment methanotrophic microbial communities from Lake Washington under simulated oxygen tension - Sediment Metagenome... | ecosystem: Environmental > Aquatic > Freshwater >...
GATCGCTCCTGAAAAGGGGTGTACGTAACTTTAGTTGGCGCGCTGCGCACCTGTACGTAACTTTGGTTTACGGCCAGAAACTCGCCAAAGTTACGTACACTGTACTTAACTTTGGCACTCTACGGTATCGCGATCGCAAGCGTACACGAACAAAGTCGATTCGAAGGCTTCTTCAGCTAAAATGGCGCGCGAACAACACGCGCAGAATCGACATCGCCATCCATCTCGTTGACAACTTTGAAACTTGAGCACGGACAACGTTGGCAACAACGCCTGCGCTGGTCAGCGGGACGCCCGCCCGAATCGTATGGCCCTTTCACATCATATGCACTGCCTCGCAGAAGGCTGACTGTGGCTAGCTGCCGGCCGCTTCGTAACCGGAGCAATCAGGGCCCACGCGTTGAGCTTGCCCAGCACTAGGTGCCACCGGCGCCTGCTCGTGGGGTCGGCTGTGGACTGGACTGCGCTGTGCTGCCTGCCGCAGCCGCGGCCCCGACCGCCATCGCTGCCATGCTGAGGGCTGCGACGCTTTCATCGACGGACGCGGTGCGTCTGCGCTGCTGAGGCTGGGGATGGCCGGGCGCGCCCCGAGCCCCCAGCGGGAGTCCCATGTCGAAATGGATGCTGCCGCCGGCCGCCCCCGTGCCCGCCGCAGCGGTGCCAGCGTCGTGCGGCAGCTGAAAGGCCATCCCCAGCGAGAGGGGGCCAATGCCAGCCGACGCAGGCCCTGCGCCGACCGCGGGGAAGGCAGGGAGTGCAAAGCTATCCCCTCGCCGCCGGCCAGCCGACGGCCCCAGGTGCAATCCAGCCCCGGGGCCGCCCATGGAGAGGTGGAAGGGCTGCGGGTGCCCCGCCGACAGGCCGGCGTGCTGGCCGTGCGGGTGCAGCGCTGGGTCGGAATGCGGGCCGTGGTGGAGCCCATGCAGGCCGCCTGCGCCGCCCAGCGCCACCCCAGCAGCGGCGCCAGGCAGGGCTGCGTGGTGCATTGAGTCCCGCCGCAGGGCCGCCCCTCGGGCACCGCCCCCCGTCGTGGCCGCGCCGAGGCCCGCGAGGCCGGAGCCGCCCATGGCAGCGCTGGGATACGCGCCGACAAGCGAGTGAGGGCGGTGCTGGCTGTGCAAGGACTGGCCCTGTGGGTGGTGGCTGGGCGCCGCCCCCTCCTGCTCCGCGGCCTCCTCCTCCTCTGCGTCTGGGTCGTACACCTCAGGGATGCGGGGGCGGCCTGCTGCAGCGGATGAGGCGCCCTGCCCCTCCGTCTCTCCGTCTGCCTCTGGATCATAGACCTCGGTGATGAAGCCGCCTGAACCGCTGGGGGCACCGATCGCCACTGGTCGGACAACGCCGCGGGGACCGAGGCCTGGAGACCCATGGCGGGAGAGGCTGGCCATCGGAGCAGCGGCAACCTGCCCGGCTGGCTCCTCCTCGCCCTCCTCTGCCCCCCGCAGTGCCATCAGAGCCCCCACAGAGACAGGGGACGCAGCCGGCAGGCCGGACCGCCCCGCCGAGGGCTGCTGCCGCCCCGGCGTGCCGAATGCAGCGCCGGCAGCCGCAGCGCCGGCATCGGCAGGGCGGGCAGCTGACTTGCCCTTGGCGGCGCCCTTGCTGCCCTTGCTGCCCGCGCGGCCGCGGCCGGCCGATGCGCCCGCACCCGCACTCGCTGCCTTGCCGCCGCTGCCGCGGCGCCCAGCCGACTTGCCGGTGTCTCGCGCAGCGCTGCCCGCTAGCCCCGCAGGCACCTCCAGCGTGTCGTAGTGGCCGTACCCATCCCCTGCCCCCTCGCCCTCACCCTGTCCCGCCGCCTCCTCGTCGTCCTCCACTCCGAGGGAAGACAGGCCGTAGCCGCCCAGGGTGAGGGGCACCGCAGAGCCGCTAGCGTCAGCAGCGGCCAGCTCGCTGTCCTCGCCCTCCTCATCGGCATACGCCCCGCCCTCGCCGCCGCCGTAGTCGCCTGCGCCCTCGCCCTCCTCGCCCTCACCCTCGCCCCCCTCCACGGCCCCTCCGATAATGAAGCTGCGGCCCCGCGGCCGCCCGCCACGCGCCGCCGCATGCGTCGCTGGAGCGGGCAACCCCTGCAGGCCTGCCAGCATGGCCCGCGTAGCCTCCGCGGAGAGGCCGTAGCCGTCGCCTGAGAGGCCGTACCCGTCGGGCAGCAACAGGCCGTGGTGGCCCTGCAGCAGCGAGAGCCCGTCTCCCTGCCCCTCCGCCTCCTCGTCCTCGTGCGGGCCCAGGGCCGGCCTGAAGGCTCCGTGCGCGGCAGCTGACTGCATCGAGCTGCTGCCGCCCTTGCCCTTGCCGGTGCCCTTGCCTCCGCCCTTCACCGCGCCAGGCCCAGCCGCAGCCTTGCCCGCCTTGCCCTTGGAGGCGGCGCCAGCCCCCGCAGCTGCCTTCTGGGGCTTGCTCGGCTTGCCTGTCGCGCCAGACTTCGCGCCCAGGGCCGCCGCAGCCGCTTTCTTCTTGCTGCCGGCAGGCTTAGCGGCGATCGCAGCCCCAGCGCCGGCCCCAGCAGCGGATGCCTGCGCAGCGGAGGCCTCGAAGGTGTAGAGCGGGAACACGGAGAGATCGGCCCCCGCAGCGCCCGCAGCCGCGGCCCTGGCTGCTGCACTGGCTTTCTTGCTCGCCTTGTCCTTCTTGCCATTGCCTGCCTGCCCCGCGGCCTCCGCCTCCCCCTCTCCAGAGTACGGACCGACTGGCGCCCCCGCGGCCGCAGCTCCCCGCTCCAGCCGCTGCTGGTGGTTGGTCAGCCAGCGCTGCCACTTGGCCTCCTCGTCGGCCCACTCTGCAGGCACCACGTGCGGGCCCACGAGAGCCGTGGCTGCGTCGCCATCTGCCGCGCCCTCCTCCTCGTCGTCCCCTCGGGCCCCCTCCCAGCTCTCGAACAGGGCAGCCTCCTCGTCCTCCGCCGCTGCGTCAGCCTCAGCAGCGGCAGCGCCCTCAGCGTCGGCTGTATCCAGCGACAGCCCCTGCATGCGGCGGCGCAGCCCGAGCGCTGACTGCGCCCGCGAGACGAGCGAGCGCCCCAGTGCCTCAAGAGCCCGCTCCCCGCTGCCGCCCACGCGACACAGCAGGGAAGCAAGGGCCCCCGCTGCGGGCAGCGCCGCAGAAGAAGGGGAGGCGGGGGGTGCGATCGACCGTGCGCTAGCTCCCGCCTCTGCCTCGCCGCCCTGACCGGCAGCAGCGACAGCTGCCGCTGCAGCCGCTGCGGCTGCCTCCGTGCGGTGCTCGGCCGCTGCCGCCGCAGTCCTAGCCGCCCCTTGCGCCAGCGCCGCAGCGTCTGCGCCTAGGTCGTCATCCACGCATGAATACTCTGGCTCGGAGAGCACGAGGGAGCGCAGGCGCAGGGCGTGCGAGGTGAGGCCGCGGTAGTCTGCGAGGCTGTTCTCCTCAAGGGCCGCCGCAGCCGCTGCAGCGCCCATGCCGCTCACGTTGATGTGGCTGGCAGCAGCGCCGCCGCCGCCGCCACCGGCAGAGGCGCCGCTGCCAGCTTCTGCTGCGGCGCCGCCCGTCCAGTGGTCGATGTATGCAGCCAGGGAGCCGTCGGGGGCGGTGTCGCCTGCCCGGGGCGGGTGCAGGTGGGCTGGCGTGAAGGCCAGCCCTGAGGCCAGCGAGGCGTAGAGAAGGGAGAAGGCCACGTGGCGATACTCCACACGCAGGAGGGGGAGGGGAGGGGAGCCGTACGCTGCATAGTCGCCTGACGCCCCGACGCCGGCGCGCTGCGGCTGCTGCAGCGCTGTGGAGTGTGCTGCCACCAGCGGCAACAGCACAGCCACCACGTCGTCCCCCGTCTGCCGCGCCCGCGCTCGGGCTGCGAGGTAGGCCCCCGTGACGGCAGCCCGCTCGTAGGGCAAGCCCAGGCACGCCATCTCAGCGAGGGCCTGCTTTGGGACCACCCGCCCCTTGGAGCGGACCCGGCCAGCCTCCGCGTGCACCGCAGCGATGCGCTCATCGACGCTGGGCCCGCCCAGCACCAGCCAGGAGTAAGGCGAGGGAGAGGAAGGGCTCGTGCAGGGGTCGATGCGAGGGGTCTGGCGGCTGCCGGCAGCTGCTGCGCCGCCCCTACCGTCCACGCCGACACCGCGGGCTGAGCTGCTGTCGCTGCAGGCGTACTCCGGCAGCGGCAGCGCCGTGTGGGCCAGCGCAGCGAGGAGGGCACCCGCTGTGGCAGCCACGGCAGCGCAGAGGGGGGCGAGCCTGAAGTCAACGTGGGGGCCCAGGGCGGCGTCTGCGAGCATGCCGGATGGGGCCTTGGCGCTGGGGTTGCTGGCAGCAGGCGCGGTGCCGTCCCCTGTGCCTGTCGGTCTGTAGCTGGGGATGTGGGGCAGCAGGGAGGCGTAGGGGGCCAGGAAATCGAGGGGTCGGGGGGCAGCGCAGTGCTTGGGTGCGGTAAACGCCCGCTTGACATCTCCCGAGGCACCAGGAGCGGAGGGAGCTGCAGCGGCATTGCGGTCGGCAGCGGGCTCCTCTGGCCCCCCCTCCTCTCCCTCCTCCTCTGCATCTTCATCCTCCTGGCCCTCCTCGTCCGCTCCCTCCGCCCGCCCCTCAGCCTCCCCGTCGCCCTCCGCGTCCGCTGCATCCGCAGCCTGCTTGCCGCCTCCCGGGCGCTGGCCGCTGCCCAGTGAGCGGCTGCGGCCCCGTGCCTCCGCAGAGCGCGGCAGCGGGAGATCGCCCCGCGGTGCCTTGCCTAGCAGCTGATCGACCAGGGTGATGCGAGCGTCTGCGAGGGAGACGGGCAGACGGACGCGCATCGGGTGCGGCACAAGCACGCCGCACTGCCCCTGCGGCTGGCACACCGCCGGTGCTGCTGCTGGGCCAGGCGGGCGAGGCGCGGCGCCAGCGGGGGGTGCCGTCGCCGCCTGGCCGATGCGGAGGCCAGGCGTGCGGGCGATGGCCTGGGCGATCACAGCGAGGGTTGCGCCGCTCGCTGCCGGCCCCTCCCGCAGCGTGACCTCGGCCATCACCGCCTGCCTGTCGTACGCGCAGAGTTCCCGCTTCCACGCCACAAGCCGCGCGTGCCGCTTGCCGAGGTAGCGGGCGAGCTTGAGCTGCCGCTGCGAGAGGGAGAGCTGCAGGCCGACCCCTCCAGTGGCGGGGTTGGGCGCGGCGTGGCCCCAGCGCGAGTGGGGGATGCCCGCGACCCCGCCCCCGAGGGACGTGGCGGGGTCGCACAGCGGGGAAGAGAGCAGGCTGCCTGCGAGGGAGGGCGGCTGCTGGGCGGCAGGTGCGCTGCCGCTCGCATCTTGCTCCTCCCCTGCGCCCCCGCCAGGCAGGGGGCACAGTGTGTCGCCCTCCTGCTCATCGGCCCAGCTGCAGCCCCGGGCACCGGTGCCGCTGCTGCGAGGGGCGGGCAGGATCGGGTAGAGCGTTGCTGGCACCGCGAAGAGCGGCACTTGGGGCAGGCGGCCTGGAGGGGCGCGGATGGCGGTGTAGCACTCCCAGCCGCGAGCCCGCGCACCAGCGGCAGGGGCTGTGGCAGCACTGGCAGCCAACGGGGCCCCCTCAGGCAGGGTGCTGGCGTCCGCTTGCCCCTCGCCGCCGTGCTGAATGCGCGCACAGGCGCGTGCGAAGAGGAACGGAAACGGGGCGGGCAGCGGCACCCGCACCGGCACAAGCACCTGCCCCGACGCGCCCCCCTCATCATCCGAGCTCTCTCCGTCCCCCTCCTCCTCCTCCTCCTCCATGGCATCGTCGCCTTGGGCCACCTGCGCCGCCTGCACGGTGCCTTTGCCAGCGCCAGCACCCGCGCCCCACACCGCAGCGGCAGTGGCAGCCCCCGGGTCTGGCTTCATGGCGGATGAAAGGCCTGCCCCCTGCAGCAGCAGCTCCTCTTCCCCATCGCTGCCCGCGGTGAACAGCCCTCCGCTGCGTGCCTGCTTCGCCGCTGCCGCGTGCTCGGCGCGCTGCCGCTGCTTCTGTCGCTCCCGCTCCGCCTCCCTCTCGCGGCCCCGCTCCTCCCGCTCTGCCCGCCGCAGGGCCCGCAGCGGCACCGCCACCGCACACGCCTCCACCAGCCGCTGCGGGTCCTCGAGGCAGATGTCGGGAAGGTACCGCAGCGAGCCCAGCAGGCTGGCCACGGCTCCAGCCGCCTCTGCGATGGCCGTCAGCAGGTGCCCCTTCTCAAGCTTGTTGTTGGCAGCCAGCACCGCGGGAGGCGGGTAGACCAGGGGGAAAGGGTAGCGCTGCAGGCGGCGACACAGCTCGGGGCCGTGCCGCCGCCACCACGCGTGCGGGGACAGCACCAGAGGGGCGCTGCTGGGCGCAGCTGCGGACACGATAGCAGCGCTGCCCGCGCTGCCTGACGCCCCAGCAACAGAAGCAGCGGCTGTGCCACTGGCTGGCGGCTGCGCCTCCACCAGCGCCCCCTCCGCAGCAGCCGCAGCGGCAGCTGCCTCGACCGCCTCCACGGCTGCGGCAGCCAGGGGGTGCGGGGTGGCCAGCAGGTTGGGCAGGGACGAGGCGGCCACCTCCGCGTTCTCGCCGTGACTGGCGTGGCTGCCCAGAAAGCTGTGGGCCCAGAACTGGCCCGCGGGGGTCACCGTGACGGGCACAGGCGCCCCCGTAGCAAACATCGCAGCTGCGGCGGCGCTGGAGAGCGCAGGCGCTGCCCTGCGGCGGCCCGCCCCTGCGGCGGATGACCCAGCAGCCGCTCCGCCCTTGCGGTCAGCCTGCGCCCCCGCGGCCGCACCCAAGCCGCTGCCGCCGCCTGCACCAGAAGAGGAGCCGGCGGCGGCGGACTTGGCGGCGGGGCGCTTGCGCAGCGGCAGCCACGGCCCCACGCCGAGGCGCCGCAAACGCGCAGCAAGGCGGCTGACGGAGGAGACAGACGCGCCCGCGCCCGTTGCTGCTGCGCCGTTGTCTGCCGTCCTCTCCTCGCCGTCACCCTCGTCCTCGTCGCTGTCGTTCGCATCCTCGTCGCTGGAAGCGTAAGCGAAGGCGAGGGCGAGGGGGGCAGCCTGCTGGGTCGAAAGGCCGCGCACCGGCCGGGAGACGGCAGCCTCCCCGCCCTCCCCGTCAGCAAGCCCGTTCAATCGCCTGCGCTTCGCAGCGCCGCCGACCTCGGCTCCTGCGGCAGCAGCAGCAGCTTGGTCGCCCGCTGCTGGCTGCGTGCCGTCGCGCCCTGCCATCCCCCCAGAGCGTGTCAGCAGCGTCAGCAGCGCCCGCAGCTCACCAGCCCGCTCCAGCCGCGCCCTCCGCCGCTTGCTGCCGCTGAGCAGAAGGCTGGCGTCGCCGGCGTCCGCGGCCATCGCGAAGCCGAGCGCACCGAAGGCGTAGGCCCCAGCCCCCTCCTCGACCCCTTCCCCGCCCTCCTCCTCCTCCTCGCTGCCCGCCCCGCCCCCGTCACCGTCCTCGTCGTCCTCACCCTCGCTGGCGGCGTTGCCCTCCCCGCGCCGCAGCTGTCTCTCCCGCAGGCGGCCTAGGCGCCTCTCCTCCCGCTTGCGCATGAAGCGCCGCATCGCCAGGCGGGAGAGAGTGACGGACGAGGGCGGGGCAGGGGCCCCCGGGGCTCCCGGGGCGATGCCGGCTGCGTATGCGACGGCAGCTGCGGCAGCGGAGGTGGGCGCGTGTGCCCCGAGGGAGCCCGCGGTGCTGCCAGCGAAGGCTACAGCCAGCGCCTCTGGCGAGAGGACGCTGATGGAGAGGGCCGCGCGGAGGGGGGCGGTGAGGGGCAGGCTTGCCCCCGCGCTGCCCCCGGCAGCGAGCAGCAGGGCAGCGAGGGAGGCGTCAAGGGGCTGCGCGTTGGCGGCGTTGGCGAGGGCGGGGGCGAGGCTGGAGGGCCGCAGCGGGTCCAGCGGCAGCGAGACAGCCCCTGCGTAGACGGAGAGACAGCCGGAGCGGGCACCGAGGGGCAGGTCGCTCGCATCGAAGGCGCCACTGCCGCTGCCGCCGCTGCCGCCTGCGCTGCCCGCGCCCACTGGACCTAGCCCGTCATGGTACAGGAACAGACGGGACTGAGCCCGCAGGTCCAGGGGCCGACCAACGGGGCCGCGGCCGCCCTTGCCGCCCCCTCCGCCTGCCCCTGCCCCTGCGCCGCGGGCGCTGAGCAGCAGGGCGCCGGCAGACTTGCCCCCTGCGCTCCCTCGCGATGCCTGCGCCATGCGGTGCAGCTGCTGGCGCGTGTGCTCGGCCGCTGCTGCACCGCCCGTCCCTGCCCGCAGCACCTCCAGGGCAGCCCGACAGAGGGCACTGCGCAGGCGGGCGCGGCCAGCAGGGGATGCCCCCGCTGCATCCAGCTCGGCTGCGGAGGGCAGGCGGGGCAGGCGCGTCCGGAGGTGTAGCGCAGCAGCGTAGGAGGCCTGGCCTGCACCCGGCAGCGGAGCCGGCAGCGCCAGCGGCGTGGCTGCAAGCAGGCGCTGCAGCAGCGGGGAGCCTGCCACCGCACGCGCAGCAGCCGCCTCGGCGCCCGCACCCGTGTAGTGAGCCCCTGCGATGCCTGCGGCCCTTACGAAGCGAGCCGCAGCGAGCACGAGGCCTGCCCGCAGGCGGTGGCTGCCCCGCAACCCCAGCGCTGCGGCGAGGTAGCTAGCCTGTGAGAGCGGACCCTGGGACACGGACGGGAAGAGGGCTGCAGCGAGCGGGACGAGGGCGCTGGAGAATGCTGCACTGCCGCCCTCGGAGCCGTCCGTGCCGGCATCGGGCGGGGCTGCAGCCTCCGCCTGCTGCTGCTGCTGCTGCTGCATGGCCCGAAGAGATCCCTGCGGGTCGCTGAGGGTGAGCCGCAGGTGCAGCTGCGGGAACGCGTTGTCTGTCGGCTGCAGCACACCGCTGGCCACTGACTCATAATCGGCCCCCAGGGCTGCGGACAGCAGAAAGGGCCAGCCCGTCGCCTGGCCTCTCCCTGCCTCCGGTGCAGGAGCAGCCCCCGGCATTGGAAGGGCTGCGGCCTCAAAGACGGACGCAGGCTCTGAAAGGAAGTATAAGCCGGCAGAGGGGTCGTCCGAAGCGCCCTGTGAGGCGCCGCCCTCACCGCCCTCCGCCGCCTCAGCGTCAGCCACCTGTCCCGCTGCCCCCGCTCTGAAGCGAGCTGCCGCAGCGGGGGAGGTGAACAGCAGAGGCACAGTGCCGGTGAGGGGGCTGGCCTGCACGTAAGGAAGCGCAGCTGCGGGCGCTGGGGGAGCGAGCGATGCATGGGAGGCAGCGGCGGCGCCGGCGGCTGACGGTGCGACAACAGCGACGCTGGAGCTGATGCCGACCTCTCGCCCCGCGCTTCCCTCCGGCGCTGCCTCCCCGTCGCTCCCCAGCCCTGCGGCATACATGGCCTCGTCCTCCTCGTCGTAGCAGTCCAGCGATGAGGCGCAGGACCACATGTCATCATCGCCCTCGTGCCAGCGCAGCAGCTGTGGTAGGGAGGTGGCATCAACGACCGCGCGGGCGGCTTCGCGGGAGAGGAGGGCGTCCGTCTGACCCGCCTCCCACGCTGCAGCAGATTCATCGGCCTCATCCGCCTCCTCCCCAGCCTCCTCGTCCCCCTCCCTGTCAGACCCATCCTCCGTCTCCGCGTCTGCGCCCTCCTCCTCCTGCTCCTGCTCCTCGTCGCACGCCATCGCATCAGGCCTGACAGCAACAGGCGAGGGCTGTTTCGCAGGGCATAGCACTGCTGGCACGACTGCGGCGGCTTCGGCCTGGCTCGGAGCTGCGGAGACAGTTGTGGCCGGCGGAGGCAGCGGGACGGCAGCTGCCAGTGCTGCCTGTGGCTGTGGCTGAGGAGAGGGGTGGGCCGCAGCCACAGGCATCGCTACCGGTTCCACAGCCGCAGGCCGTGGCTCTGGCGATGCCGCCGCCTGCTGAAGCGCCGGTGCGGCCTCGGTTGTACCCTCATCAGGTGCCTGCAGCCTCCGGCGCTGCGCCCGCATGTCAAAGATCACAGCGGCGACGGGGCAGGCGGGCAGCGCCGCCACGGCGGCTGCAACCTGCGGCGGCAGCAGCGCCCTGAGCGCCCCGCTCAGAAGCAGCGACTGCACGGCAGTCAACGGGGCGCCACCATCTCTCGGGGTCGCGTGGGCTGCGCCAGCGGATTGCAGAGCATCCAACAGTCTGTCCAACACAGCCTCCGCAGCCGCGCTCCCAGCAGGAGCATCAGCGGCAGCAGCAGGGCCGCTGGGAGGCTCGCTGCCCGCCCCCTGCTGCGGCTGGTGCAGTTGCTGAAGCAGCTGCTCCGCGGGCATGAAGCGTGTGGCCCACCAAACGCCATCGGTGCCCTCGCCCTCGCCCTGTCTTTCCTGCACGGATGCGGCCGCCTGCCGCGCTGGTCGGGCGGCTAACACAGGCAGGAGCAGGAGGCCTGCCAACCCGGCGTCCTCAGCGTCGGGCGCCTGCTGAGAGGGCCGCGCCAGCAACGCAGCACTGCCGCTGCGATCGACGATCCGTCTGCGTATCCGCCTCCAGGGGCCCGGCACGGCTGCCACAGCTGCCGCGGGCTCTCCAACGGCAGCTGAGTGGGGCAGGGGCAGAGGGATCGGGGGGCAGCCGCGAAGCCGCAGAGCTGGCGCCCCAGCCTGCAGCATGGAGGCTCCTGCCGCCCTGCGGCCTGCTGCGGTGACGCGGACGTGCATACGGGGCAGGCGGCCCGCAGGCGCCGGCCATGCGGGCAGTGGGAACTCGGGCGTTCGGATGGTGAGAGCCACGGTGAGGCCAGGCGCTGGGGCCGGGGCACCAGCAGCAGCTTGCAGAGCGCCCGTTGCCTGTGCAGACACAGCATCAGCCCGGGGGCCAGCCGCCGGGGCGAAGACGGAAGCGGCAGAGGCGGCATCTGCCAGGCCAAGCCCCCAGGCAAGGGAGTCTCGCCGGTGTGCGCTGCTGCCTCCGTAGAAGAGGCCTCCGAGGGACCCCGTGGACCCGCTGCGGCCAGCGATGGAGGAGCCCCCAATCGACCCTGCGCGAGGGTGCTGCAGCGGCAAAAAGGGCCCCGCGGTTCCTGCAGGCGCTGCGCCCTGCTGCTGTGGCTGCTGCAGGTCCCATGCCATGCTCAGGCCCCGGAAGCTGCGCCCGTGGGGACGCGAGGGGTGTGGCCGGTACTCTGGCGGCCCCGCCAGCGGGACAGCGACGCCCGAACCAGCAGCGCCCCCTAGCGTTGCGGGCGCGCTCGCCTGCCGGGCCAGCGATGGGTTGCTGTCGGCACCCGCGCCGCTCGCTGCCGTGGCCGCGGCAGAGTCAGCCGGGGGACTCCGGGAGGGCACAGCGGTGGGGTCGAACCCAAGGGAGAACTGCCTATGCCGACCCGATCCGGCCGACGCATCAACCTGTGGTACAGCAGGCGCCTGTGCTGCAGAGGCGGCACTGCTGCTGCTGCTGCTGCTGTCTGACGGCTGAGCTGCTGTTGCTGTCGTTGGTGCGTGCTCCTGCTGGCCCTGGCCCTGCTGCTGTTGCTGCTGCAGCTCCCTCTCGTTCTCTGCCATCGCAGCCAGCAGCGCCTGCGTGATCTCATCCTGAAAGGAGTCCCCCGTCTCACGCCCCGTGTCATCATCGCTGCCACCCTCCTCCGCCTCCTCGCCTCCGCCTGCACCCTCCTCGGCGGCATCGCCTGCCACACCCGCCCCTGCGCCGTAGTCCGGACCCGCCGATGCCGCACTGAAGACAGAATACGTGCGGGGGCCGCCGATGAGGCGTGCAACCGTGGCGGCGCCGCCGCTCGCCCCGCTCCCGGGAGCACCCGCGCCTGCTGCCAATGTCGCGGCTGCGCCCGTGCCCCCATCAGCAGCAACAGCAGACGCTGCGCTGCGGCTCGCGAGTGCCTGCTGAATGGCGGCGGAAACGCCCTGTGCGATCAGTCGCATCTGCTCCTGTGTGGCTGCCCCTGCCGGGCCACCGGCGGCAGAACCTGCGCCAGCTGCTCCGGCGGATGCGCTGGCGGCAGCCGAAGAGGCCGGCTGGGCCCAATCGCAGTCAGATACCACGCCGGCCTCGCGGGCAAGCGCTCGCACGGCCTGATTCGCCAGAGCTCCGGGGTCGGCTGCAGGCGCGGAGAATGAGGGGCGGGGAGTGATTCGTGGACGAGTCTGCGCTAAACTAAAAGACACTTGCAGCAGTGACCGGAACCAAAGTACGCACCGACGTCTTGCCCATCGCACAAAATTTCGACTTCGAGGTTGCTGATGAAGCCAAAAGAGCCGGCAGAGGTTGCTGACCACCCGCGACCTCGCTGCTCACGATCGTCCATGACGCCCCACGTGTCTTGGCATGCCAAGATCAACCGCGAAGAGGAAAGGCGCCAGTGCCTTCGACGTCAACGCAGCCCAGGAGCGCACAGATTAGAATGCTCGAGATTGCGACGACGAAGGATCCCCTCAAGATGTTGACCGGAGCAAGCTAACAGTCGATGAAAGATGTCGCGTGCGCCGTTTTCCGCACACGATGAGCAGCGCCGTTCAAGCGTATCGGGCAGCGTTCCCGAAGTGCCCGATGTATTGCGTTGCTCTTTTGCGAAAACTGCATTTCCGTTTTCGCTCGTGTGTCTGCCGTGAGCTGGGCCAGAGTTGGCTTTGAACTCGACATTCAATCGTGTGCCTTCTGTCGCAAGTTCTCCATTTTCCTAACGGCATCGCCCCATGTCAGTAGTGGCTCCACGATCTGAAAGTGGGTGCTGGCTAGCGAGTCCACGTCGAGAATCCGCAGCCCGCGGGCCGCAGCCTTCGACAACTGCCAGGCTGACAGCGCCAGCAGCGCCGCCCTTTCGGAGCCGCACGGTAGTGGAGCGCATTTCCCACTCCAGAATGAACGCTGACCAGGCAACGGGATTCGAACGCCTGTGCGCCGCATTCTTCATTGCGCAAGATGCCAAGGCAGGGGCGGCCCTGACTTGGCTTATGGAATGTACCGCGCGGCACATGGCCGTGCTGGGTGACGAGCCACGGTTGTGCGGTTGTTACTCGGCGGACTCTGTTGTGTCCCTTCTGCATGCCCATTTGCCTGGCCTATTTCGCCCTGCGGCGTCCGAAACTCCGATGCCAGCCCCGAAGCTCGCATTCACGTACTCTGTGCCCATCTGGCAGCATATGGAATCCATTCGTTCGCGCGTGCGCCGTGAGGCTCATCTTTGTTCCCAGCGTGTAAAAGTGGCTGCCGTGGCAGCGGCCGTGAAAGAGTGCGAGCAGCTAATCGGCGCTGATGGGTCTGCTGCAGGGTCGGGCGCTCCGGCCACGGCTGACGTGGCAAGTCGGCCGCCGCTTGCCTCCGTCTTTCTGGCTGCCCGCGGGCATTGTGGCCGCACATGTGCTCTGCTGCGTCAGATCGTTGAAACCCACGAGCCTGGCCTTGCGTCTGCCTGCTACGCGAGCCTGCCACAGGCCCCGGCCGGAGTTGCCGGCAGCAGTAGCCGCGCCAAACGCTCTACGTCGTTCCCAGCCCCCCGCGATGCCCTGATATCACCAGCGCTCGCTGGCAGCCGTCTGGCCCCTTTCCTGGCAGGGCTCAGCGTGTTGCTGGAAACACGGTTGCGCGTTTCCGCTGCCGAGGCCAACGCTGCGGCTTGTCAGACGGCCGTGGCAATGGCTTCTGCGCGCCCTGTCGCGGCATCAGCAGCCGCGGCTTTACCGGAAAATACCGGCGCTGGCGTCGGGTCCACAGCACCGGGTGCGGCAGAGAAGCCCTGCAGCCCTGTGTCAAGTCGGTCCATCTGCTGGCTGCTGGAGGATGAGGTAATCGCAGAGGCCGCAGGGCCGCTCACGCCAGAGGAGGCCTTGCGACACAGCGAGTGGCCTTCGCAGGCGGCGAGTGATGGTACGCAGGGCCTGTCAGGCGGAGGCGATACTACTGCTTTGCCCAGTGATCGCACGGCTGCTGCGGACGCCGTTGCGTCTCCCGGTGCCTGCGACCGCATCCGCGACCTGGTCTTCTTCCTGGTGCTCGCGCTCGGGATTCAGCCGTGCACGCTGGTCCAGGCGACAGCGACTGCAGGGGCGAACAGCGATGCTTGTGGGATGGCTAGTCGCAGCCCCACAGGGAGTGAGGCTGGCGTCTCTGCAGGGGCTGGCGCGATTGCGACGCCACCTGCGGGGGTCGCGCCTTTGGTGCCGCCCAAGCCCGCTGCGGCAGCTCGCGGCGCCGTCCGTCTGTGGACGCTTGGTGCAGCAGCCCCGTCTCTCAGCGCCGACCCCGCAGCGGCGCAAGCACTCGACGTCACGTGCCTAACGCTGCTGCTGACCGCTCCGCTGCCGCGCCCCTCGCACACCCTGAGCCACAACGCGTCTGGCCCTGTGCCCGCGCACGCCAGGCCTGCGCAGAGCAGGCCAGCGGCGGGGTTGGGCAGCCTTGCCCCGCAGGCGCATGCCTGGGGTCCTCCAGCACACAGCGCCTATCTCCCCTGCGGGCAGCTGCCCCTCCGCACCCTGTCCCGTGTCTTGCTCGCCCGCGCTCAGACGGGGCCACTGTCTACTGGATGCGCGGCGGGGAGCGACATGCCATCGCCACAGTACCTCGCACTGCCGCTAGACGCCCTGCCCGCCTGGTGGCGGTGGTGGTACCTGCACCCACAAACCGCAGTACCGGGACATGTCGACACAGAGGGGCTGGTGGCGCCCTCCCCTGCAGCGGCTGCCGCTGCGCATTGGTCCAACATGGCTTTCGGCGGGCCGGCCGGGGCCGCAGTAGGCGCCGTGGAGCCTGGGGCGGCGTGGATGCAGCTGTTGTGCGGCGGGAGCGGCAGTCTTGCTGCGGCGCACCGCAGCAGCGGCGTCGCAGCAGCGGGCGATGCGTGTGTGGCCGTGGAGGTGAATTCGCCCGCCGCCGGAGCTGACGCAGCGCCGCTGTCTGCGGATCGGGAGCCGTCACTAGCCGCGTTGCTGCTCGCGGCGCGCGCGCGGCAGACGGCCTACACGCCACTGCAGCTGGGTGAGCTGTGCTGCCTCCCCGCACTGCAGTTGATTGGTCCTGCGTTGCAGAGCCGGCTCTTGGTCGGAGTTGGTACATTGGACTCAACAATGCTGCCAACCGGTATAGCTCGAAGTGCCGCCGAGAACGGGTCGGTGGCAGCCCCCGCGTGGCCCCCTGCACTGTATGCGCCCGCTCTCGCCGCCAGCGAGCAAAAGACGCTGCAAGTGCTGGTTCGGGTCTACCGGTGCGGGGACACCCACTCTCAACTGCTGGACCTGGCGCGCCGCTTGGCGTTGCCATCTTCAACGCCGATTGTGGGTTTGGCTGATGAGAGCGAGCAGTTTGACGGCTCCGCTCTGCGGGTCACGCAGGCAGCATCTCTGTGTGCACCAGGCCTCGTGCTGATAGGGCCCGCGGTCACGGACACCGGGGCAGCGATCAGCGGTGCAGACGTACCAGCCGCGTGCCTTGGCGTAGCCGCAGGTGGGCTCGCATCTGGACTCGAGTCACCGGTAGGCACCCCGCCCCTTCACACGCTGCTCCCGCCGGCTGGAGTGACCCGGCTCGCCCATTACGGCTCCTCGCCGAGCATCAGGGATACTTGCACGTCGCGTGAGCTGGGCGGGTGCGATTACGCCTCAGCACTGGCGGTCGGCACGTCTTCTGGCGTGGCTGCTGCGCCAGCTGCTGTGGTGCTGCACATCGGGGACGTCGCGCCTGCCCACACACTGCGGCCCATCCTGGCTGTCACCGCTGTCGAGCGGTGTGCTGCCTCGGCGAGCCGGCGAACAGAGTCCGCCCGAGCCGATGGCGGCGGGACCCGGTCGCTGTGGCGCTGCGTGTTCTTGTGATCTGCCGCGCGGTGGGCCGAGTCGGCCGGCAGGCGCCTGGCTCGCGGGCTTGCTTGCAGCAGCGAGGCACATTCGAACTCCCGCAGCTGAAGGCTGTGCTGGCGTCGATATCACTTCGGCATGGCTAGTCGGCGCCGCGCAGGCCTAGGAGTCGCAGGTGAGCGACATTCTACGATGAATGTCGTCGATTCATGATCATGTGGACAATGAGCTCGAGCAGGGCATCACTGGCGTCGGCTAGCACTAGTATTCGTACGCACCAGCGCTAACGAGTGTTGTGCACGTGCAAGTTGTTGTTGTCCATAATTAGAGACGTCGACTTCTCGAGAAGGTACGATGCGTTTGCAAACATGCATATGTGTGACGAACAAATCTGATGTTCTTGAATTCGAACCAAGTGGACTAGTACTGCGACGCACCAGTGCGTACTGCGACGCACCAGTGCGTGCACGACCAATTATGCATGAGTCCGGGGCGACCACGAGTATGTGCACCAACGGGAACGCCAGGCGAGCGTGGGTGGTGCGTGGGTGGGTTCGCGATGCTAAGCACGCAGGTAGAAAGGGAAGGTCAAGCCATTCGCTCGGGCGGACGGCGCAGTCGGGGGCGTGTCCGAGCAGAGCCAGCCCTGCTCTCGAGCCCGTCGCCACAGACGGGGGCTACGCAACGTCCATTGCCGCAGACGAGGAAGCCACGGGCCGAGACGATGCCTTGCGTTTCCCGCCAACACCACCGGCGGAGGCACCCGCCCCTCCCGCTGGGGCGGCGGCTGCGGCCGATGACCCTGCCCGGCTGCCTGCCCCTGCAGCCCCGGCGACGGCCGCTGCCGACGCCGAGGAGGCGGAGGACAGGGAGGGGGCGCCAGCTGAAGCCCCGAGGATGGGCGCGGCCAGCGGCGCCAGGCCAGTGGCGGGGTGCGGCCGAATGAGGTGTGTGTTGGGCCGCCATGCCATGCCCTGCAGGGGATAGTACACTCCTCTGATGGTCACCCCGTAGGGGCCCCACAGGAGCTCGCCCCAGTCCAGCCCGCTGGCCAGCGGCACCGCGTAGGCGACAGGGAAGCCAACGTACTGCGCAGAGGCGGCGGGCAGCGACCCCGACGACGTCGCAGAGCCGCCCGTGCTGCTGAGGCCTCCGCTGGCCCCCCTGCCCGAGCCTCCAGAGGCCGCGCGCGAGTTCCGCGCCTGCTTGCTGTTCCCGCCAGAGCTCGACGACAAAGACGGCGCAGCGGCGCCTGCAGGGATCGCACCCGACAGCAGGGCACTCGCAGGCGGCTCGGGCGCAACCTGCAGCGCTGTGGCGGGGAAGGCAAGACCCGTGGAGCAGCCCGAGCAAGCGGACGGGCGCACCAGCCCGCGGTGCTGGGGCGGGAACGAGGTCACGGGCAGGAGGCACCGCTCCAGCCCGCTGCGCCTGCCGCCCGCCTGCAGCGGGCTGCTCGGCAGGAACGCAAGCACGCTGGGGGAGAGGGAGGCGCGGTCCGCATCCCATGCGGGGGCCTGCGCGCTGCCGCCGCTGCGGGAGGCGGCTACAGCAGCCTGCGACCCTGGCAGCCACGGCAACACGGCATCGCCCGAGGCGGCACCGGCACCGGACAGCTGCGCTGCAAACAGCGCGAGTTGCGGCAGCGCAATGATAGCGCCGCTGCTGCTGCTGCCGCTGTCACCGCCAGAGCTTCGAGGGCCAGCAGACGCGGCGCTGCCGCCGGCCCTGCTGCAAGCGTTGCTCCCCGCCCCCAGCCGCAGGTGCTGCAACAACAGGGGCCGCAGCGCGCGCATCAGCGCGGAACGGTGCCGCCCCAGCTGCGCGCCTGCGGCAGCGGAGGCCCCGCTAGACCCGGCTCCTCCGGCGCCCCACAGCCCGCCGAAGGAGGCCTCATCGCAGGCAGCCTCGGCGCAGCACAACCGCACGACCTCACGGACGAGGGCAGCCGCGGCCCCCGCATCACTGCTGCCGCTGCTGCCCTGGAGCAGGCCCGACGCCTGCAGGTGCGAGAGCGCTACCGCAAGGTCTGTCGCGCCGCCCGTTTGCCCCGCCTGCGTCGCGGCCTGCACGCACTCTGCCACGATGCTGGAGGCATCCCGCAGAGAGAATCGAGCTGACAGACGAAAGGGGGAGGAAACGCCGCTGCCGCCTGCGCTGCTGCCGCCAGCAAGCTTGGCCGACAGGGCGTGCCACGCAGACAGAGGCTCGCGCGCATCCGCCGCGGCAGGCAGGAGGGCGGTGTGAGACACCGAGGGGAGAGGCACCTGCAGAGGGATGGACGAATGACAAAAAGGGAGGCAAACACAGTGACGAATGACGCGGGGATACGTGACTCAAGGCAGCGATCTGTTGGCGGCAGGCATCGCTCAGCCATCTGCTCTGCGGCACGGGAGCAGCCGCAGCAGCGATCTCTCGTCTGTCCACGCACCATCTGGCGCGCCATCACCTCCTGCAAGGACAGGCAGAGGGGGCCGCCTGCGCCGGGGCGTGTCGACTGGGCCAGCGCAGGCAGCGGCGCCACCTCCGCCATGGGGGGCGCCACAACCTCGCTCCACGTGTAGGTGTCGTAGCCGTCGGAGGAGGGGGCGGCGGGGTCGCAGCGCAGCTCGTAGCGGCGCGTGATGCCGTGCAGACGGAGGGACGCGGCAGACTCCCCCGCTGCGGCCGCCGCTCCGGCAGCAGCAGAGGCGGCGCCCGGGCTGCTCCCGCGCGACGCTGGCGCGCTGGCTGCAGCGGGCTTAGGGCTGCGGCCACGGGGCGCTGGCGGCGCAGCCGAGGCAGCAGGAGGTGCGGCTGGCGGAGCTGCCGCACCTGCAGGCCCG
>Ga0208629_100518_pt1 | contig 18451 bp, 16 predicted proteins | sample LakWasMet19_HOW5_2_FD_183865 | JGI IMG/M metagenome (GOLD analysis project Ga0208629, IMG submission 183865) | Freshwater sediment methanotrophic microbial communities from Lake Washington under simulated oxygen tension - Sediment Metagenome... | ecosystem: Environmental > Aquatic > Freshwater >...
GCGTCACCGCCCGCCAGGTGAAGGAAGCTCGACGCGTACATCTATCCGTAGTCTGCTCTTCAGGCTGCGCTGACTGCAGCCTGCACGCCGAGCATCGTCGTCCACCTTACGCGGGAGCGCTGCTTCAGGCTCTGCTTGCCTTCGGCCGTCGACGACGCGCCCTGTCGCTGCGGCGAGCGCAGCCACAGCCAGCTGTACACACACCCCACCAGGTCGGCAGGTTGGCGGAACGTGACTCTGCCATAGCTGTCGCCGAAGCCGCTCGCTACCTGCCGGGACGGACCACAGCCTCCCCCGCCACAGTATCGTGGCACGTCTCGTGGGCGTCGGTACTCAGCGTGCTGCCTGCGCATGCCGACCTGTGGCTTGCGAATTCTCAACGCCGAAATTGGAGGAGGTCGGATGCGATGCCGCTCCATTGAATATGTACCACTGACGATCACGATCACGATCTCGAGGCCTCACCTGCACCCCGGTGGCCAGCGCATGTCATAGCATGTGCGCGCGAACGTTACCATTCGTACACAAGCAATCGCTTTCGGGAATCGTGATCAGTACAATGTGTTCATGTGTGAACGTTTCCCATCAACGTTTAGTCAACTGCAATCAATACCAGCGCTAGTGCGCCCCGCGCATGTAGACACATGTTTTCGCGCGTGCGCACGTGCAAGTTTCGACTTGCAATTGTGCCGGGGCGAAGCTCGAGGGTTTTATAAGCTTCGAATTCGTTGTATTCGGATTCAGGAGCCGGACTTGACTATGACTTGGTCGCGATCGACCTGCCGGCTTGGGTATACTGGCGCACACGAGTGCCTACGTATAAACAACGGACGTACGGCACGCACCGCATCGCATCGTCTCCAGGACCTGCACCGCTAACCCGCCCGCGACTCCACGGCGAGCCGTTGGCCCTCACTGCGACCCACGGCAGCTACGGCGCCGCCCGCAGCCACGGGCGATGTCGATGTGTCCACCCCGCAAGCCCGCCCGCTGCGCCAGCATGCGCGCCTACGCGTAGAACTCGTGCAGAAGCACGCGGACGCGTAGAACTCGTGCAGAAGCACGCCTACGCGTAGAACTCGTGCTCCGTGTCCTGCTTCTTCACCACCTTGCGGTACGCCTTGTTGAAGTCGGAAGGCAGCACCACGTACCGGTTGTGGCGCACCGCCTGCAGGCCGGCCTCTGCGCCGATGCTGGCGATGTCCGCGGCGGACACCTTCTCGGGTCGGTTCACAAAGTCCTCGAGATCCACCTCCTCGCTCAGGTTCATCTTGCTGGTCACCGCCTGGTAGATGAGGCGCTTCTGGCGGCGGTCGGGGTTGGGGAACTCGATCTTGCGGTCCAGGCGGCCGGGGCGCAGCAGCGCGGGGTCCAGCGTGTCAGGCCGGTTCGTGGCCATGATCACCTTCACGTTCACGCTCTGGTCGAAGCCGTCCATCTGCGTGAGCAGCTCCAGCAGGATGCGCTGCACCTCGCGGTCGGCGCCCGTCTGGCTGTCGAAGCGCTTGGTGCCCACGGCGTCGATCTCGTCGATGAAAATTATGGAGGGCGCGTTCTCGCGTGCGAGGCGGAACACGTCGCGCACCATGCGGGGGCCCTCGCCCAGGTACTTCTGCACGAACTCGGAGGCCACCACCGCGATGAAGGAGGCGCTCGTCGCCGCCGCCACCGCCTTGGCCATCATGGTCTTGCCCGTGCCGGGCGGGCCGTACATGAGCACGCCACGCGGGGGGTCGATGCCGATCTGGCTGTACAGCTCCGGGCTGCTCAGCGGCAGCTCCACCGCCTCCCGGATCTCCTGCTTCTGGATGTCCATACCGCCGATGTCGTTGTACGTCACATCGGGCTTCTCCGTCATCTGCATCGCCTGGATGGTGCTGTCCGCCTCGGGCGGCAGGATGTCCACCACCGCGTGCGAGTGGCGGTGCAGCGCGACGCTCGAGTTCGGCTTCAGCTTCTCGCGGTCGAGCGTGGACAGCACGCGCACATAGTAGGACGTGCCGGCGGTGCTCTGCACGATGCCGTGGTACTCGTCGATCATCTCCATGAACTGGCCGATGGTGAGCGGCACGGACTGGATGCGCTTGATCTCCTCCTGCGCACGAATGAGCTCGCGCTTGAGATTCTTCATCTCGTCGCGAATGTACTCCTCCTGCAGTGCGTTTGACGCTCAGTGCGCAATAAGGTAGGGGTGTAGAAACGACGAACAGGCCTTCCAGCACTTGCGTTCCGCACCGAACAAGGTCGTCATCAGTGCGCACCTGAATCTCCAGCATCTCGAGCTGGCGCTGCGAGCGCTTCAGTCGCAGGTACAAGTCCTCTTCTTCGGGGCCCTTGGCTGCCTTCCCAACCGGCGAAGCCGGCACCGAAGGGAGACTGAGTCCGAGCTCCTCCATGTTGCGGTCTTCTCGCTCGTCGTTACACGGCAGGGTACGGCCACAATTCGACAGGGAAATGAGAGTGATCGGCTGTGTCAGTGGTTATGCACGGGAAGGGGCAGGCAGCCCGAACAGCGTCTCCTTCTTGGAGCAATTTCGGCGACGAAGTCATCGAGAGCAGACCGACAGTCTTTGAGAACAGCAAAATGAAAGCACTGGAAGAGGAAGAGGTGCCGAGCACAAGGGGAGTGCGGTACTCTGCGACAGGCGCTTCTTGTTGCGCGAGAGCTCAGCGCCGCCCTTGCTGTCAACGACGTACCGCATCTCGTCGTGCCGCTCAGCCGGCGAACCCGCGTCGTTCCCTTTGCCCGCCGGACTTTCCCACGATGTTGAGCGCCCTCTTTTTGATCAATCAGAAGGGCGAGATTGTGATCTATCGGTTTTACCGGGACGATGTCACCCTGAGCGCCGCTAATGCGTTCCGGCTGCAAGTGCGTTGTGTACGCTGTTCAGTGCGCGACAATCACTCCGCTGGCCGCCATTCTCCACGGATGAGCAACCCAAATGTCACATGAGCGCGTGCCACTGCGTTCGTCGCCTGGCTCGCAGGTCATCGCCGCAAAGGAGGCAGGCTCCGCGGCGCCGGTTCGCAACATTGAGGGGAACACCTTTCTCTACACCCGTCACAAGGATATGTTCTTTGTGGCCGTGACGCGCACGAACGCCAACGCCGGTAGGTCTCGCAGAGCGACTCATGGGCCGTGTCAGTTTCCTTCTACACCCAGAGCGTGCATGTGCTGATCAAAGTTCGAGGGGAACTCTCTCCTGCCGCTTGCAGCCCTGGTGTTTGCGTTTCTGTACGCGATGGTGGACATCTTCAAGGGCTACTTCGAAGAGGACTTTGACGAGGACAGCATCCGCGACAACTTCACCCTCGTGTATGAGCTGCTGGACGGTGAGAGAGGCGGCAGGTGCTGCGAGGGCAAGCAGATGCGCTCCGCTCTGCAGAGACAAGGCGGCTCAGCGCGCCACGGCTGCGTCTCCCATCCGCTTAGCACTGCCTGTTTGCTTGCCTGCCTGCACTGGCCCCCCTCCCCGCAGAGATCCTTGACTACGGGTACCCTCAGAACAGCAGCCTGGACGTGCTCAAGATGTACATCAACTTGGGGTCGCTCAAGGTGCCCATGGCCAGCGCGGAGGAGAAGAAGATGACGAGCATGATCACGGGGGCGCGCGACTGGCGGCGCGACGGCATCGTGCACAAGAAGAACGAGGTGTTCATCGACGTGTTGGAGTCCGTCAATCTGCTCGTCTCCGCCACGGGCGCGGTGCTGCGCAACGATGTGACCGGCCAGGTCATGATGCGCTCGCAGCTGTCGGGCATGCCCGAGTGCAAGCTGGGCCTGAACGACAAGCTGGTGCTGGACAGGGATGCGGGGGGCGGGGCGGCCAAGGCGGGCGCGGGCGGTGCGGGCGGTCGAAAGAAGGCCTCGGGCGTGGAGCTGGACGACGTGCAGTTCCACCGCTGCGTGCAGCTGGGCAAGTTCGACGCGGACCGCACCATCACCTTCGTGCCGCCGGACGGAGACTTTGAGCTGATGAAGTACCGCATCGCCGACAGCGTGAACCTGCCCTTCAGGCTCATCCCCGTCATCGAGGAGCAGGGCAAGACACGCGTGGTGATGAACGTGAAGGCCATCGCCAACTTCTCCAGCCAGCTGTTCGCCACCAACGTCACCTTCAAGATCCCGGTGCGTGGGCGCGACTGCAGGGCCAGCAGGGCCAGCACGCCTGGCGTGCTGACGCAACGCTGCAGCTGCTTTTCCTGTGTCGCATCTGCTCGAGAGGCAAGGGATGACGGCCTGTACCGCGGCGTAGCTGGAGCCATCAATATCCCCTTCGCCCTCTTTGCCCCTCTCTCGCCTCGCCTCGCAGGTGCCCAACAACACTGCGCGCTGCAAGATCACGGTGGGCATGGGCACGGCCAAGTACGCGCCGGAGCAGAACGCGATCGTGTGGAAGGTGCGGCGCTTCCCCGGCGGGCAGGAGGTGGTGCTGAACGGCGAGATCGAGCTGATCATGTCCACCAAGAACAAGGCCTGGCTGCGGCCCCCCATCGCTGTGGACTTCCAGGTGCCCATGTTCACGGCGTCGGGCCTGCACGTGCGCAGCCTCAAGATCTACGAGCGATCCAACTACCAGACCACCAAGTGGGTGCGCTACGTCACGCGGGCGGGCTCCTACCAGGTGCGCATCTAAGCGTGGCGCCCCGGAAAGACGCGGTTGCACGGCCCTGGACCCCGCCGGCATGGCCGTGTATCAGGAGGCAGCCCCCGCGTCACGAGTGCAACAGCTGAGCATGAAGCTGCGGCGCTTTTCGCTGAGAATTAGAAGCCTCCTGCCAGCGGCTCCTGGCTAGCTTTTTGTCTGTTACCGGTATCGCTGCGACGCTGCCGACTCGCTGGCCCACGGGCTGATTGTGTCAGCTGCTTGGGAAAGGAAAGTTGACCTCGGCATCTCGAAGGGGTGGTTCTTCAGAATTGGGGTGGTCGTGAAGCGACCACCCTGCAAGACCGACTGACGCCGTCAGCTGGGCAGGCCGTCACCCACTTATGGCGCTTGAACCTCCTACAGACGGTTGAAGAGTGTGCATCGGAGAACGAAAACCACGCGCACGGGCGTGGACGACACGCCCCACGCATGTCCTCAGCCCAAACTTCAGCTTCGGGAGCAGGTTGTCACACACGTCCGACACCAAAACACACGACAACGCACGGGCACGCGCGCGCCGAAAAATCACGACTTGTCTCCCTTTCGATCCTCGATTTCGTGCGCACGCCCCACACCACGCCGGACAACACGCGGCCGTCACCGACATTTGATGATCGGCGTGACAATTGAGGGCACACGCTGAGGACGCCTGCCCACTCGCACACGCGTTCTCAAAAATCGAGAACTTGCTCCGACAGCAACCGCCACACCGAGGCGCACCTTCGACCACGTGCACTACGCCAACACGAGCGCGCACACGAACAGCGACCATGTCGGGCACTGCGACGCATGACCTGCAACAACACATACGGACCGTCGAGCGGATGCGGCAGCAACGCGCGCGACAGCGGGTGCACCTGATGGAACCGCAACCCGTGGCGCATTCACTGGGACAACACGTACAACCGTCTGATTGAGATCGAGACGGGCTGGTACAGGTGAGCTGCAGATCATGTGTGTGCCGCTGGCTCCTGGCGCACAGCCCGCTGATCACGCCCGCAGTGTTCCGAAGGCCTGCCGCAGCACTGCGCGTCGCATTTCGTGTTTCGCTGGAGCCCAAGTGGCTTGCATCGACGGACAGCTGGAACCGGCCCGCATTCCACTACCGTACGAGCACCCTCAGCCCCCGCTCCCCAACAACGTGATGAACATCTCCGCCATCACGACCGTCGGCGACCAGCAGGTGAGGCCAACCAACTGCGTGTGGGATGGCGCCGTGTTGCTGATGTGATCCCTCCATGACAAGCGCAGTCTGCCTGAGTCTGCGATCCCTGCACGATTGGACAACTGCATACGAGTGCTGCCGGCAGACTGTCACCCTGCAGTGTCTGTGCCCTCGCTTCTGCTGCTCCCCTCCATCGTACAGATCGTTGGCGATTCCACGCAGCACACCTCGGACCAGCTCGCCAACTTCGTCGACACGGGCGCCATTGCGCATGACATTGCACTGTGACAGCTGCGCACCCTGCCCTCTAACACCGTTGCATTCGTCGACTTCGAAATATCGGCGCGATCAGCTTCAACGCGCCGCTCGCGAGCCCTTCGGCGACCCCCCGCCCGCCCATCGCCCGCATCGCCCCAACGTGCCCGTGCTACTCCGTCAGCGACCCAGTCCCCAGCGACGGTTCCCGCGGCGGCGGCAGCACTGTCAGCTCGGACAGCAGCTCTGGTGTGGTGTCCAACGGGCAGCATCATTGCAGCTGCCGCCGTCGTCGACATTGCCGTGATTACGGGCGGTCTACGCGGGCCGGCGTGCCCCAGTAACAGCACTCTGTAGAGTACACGCACGTAGCTACGGCAATGGGCCACTGGCAACAAGTACACACTTGAAGCTGCCAACTGCCAAAAGTGCGCACTGCACCGCGTCCGACCGCCAGGAGGCGGCCTCAGGTCCAACTTTGAAATCACAATCGCCGTGTGTAAAAAACCGATCACGACCACCCCACTCATCGGCGCGCGGTCCGCGCGTCGCGTAAGATCTATTGTGCGCAGTGATCAAATCAAGCTTCGATACATACGCAGCGTTGCGACTGTGCAACTTGCGACAGCTCGCAGTTGGCTCACAGGCTTCATTCGACCGCGGTGATCCAGATGTGCGCACATTCGCGGATGATGCACGATGCGATAAAACGTAAGCGAGGGCCTAGAGAGAGCGTGGGATACCAGCTACGCATGTGATACTCGTACGGAGGGTCGCAGTTTTTGTCACCTGCGGAGCGCCGCAGATGTCGTTTGGATGCGACTTCCTCTGCGTCCTCGACTTCGAAGGGACATGCGATCATGCCTTTCGGATGAAAGATATCATGCCTCGGGAAATTATACAGTGGTCTGCGGTGATGCTGGCGCGCAGGTCGCGCGGATGGGCGCAAATCAGCGAGTTCGACCGCATCGTTAGACCGCGCTTCCACCCTGTGATGACCCCGTTTTGTGTCAAGCTGACTGGGATTACGCAAGAAATGATTGATCGTGAAGGCGTTCCGGTAGAGCAGGCCGTCAGCGACTTTCACACATGGTGCAAAGGCGTAGTCTTGAGCGCCCCCGGTGCGGGCTCGTCCTCCTCCACGGCGACCGTGGTAGCACGGAGTTTTCGGGATGAGTGCAGCGCCATCGCCGAGCGCATGCTGGCGGTTACGCTGGGACATTGGGACTTGAGCGAGGAGGCTCCTCTGGAGCTTGGCCGCCGCCGTTTGCCCGTGCCCGCCTACCTGAGGCGCTGGGTGAACGTCCAGGACGTGGCGCGCCGCATGCACCGAGGGCGGTGGACGCATTCCCCTGGCCTGCGGGACCTGCTCAAGCACTACGGGCTCCCGCTGGCCGGCCGCGAGCACAATGGCTTGGATGACTGCCGCAACACTGCCGCAATCGTGCGGAGCCTGCTGCGTGAAGGGTGGTCCCCTGCACCCGAGCGTGCCATCGACGACGCTCACGTTGAAGGGGTGCTGACGGCACACGCTGCGCGACTGGGCGTGCACATGCAACAGCGCGCCCTGGAGGAACGAAAGCGGGCCGGTAAGGGTGCAGTCAGCGGCTGCACCGGCGCCGCAACAGTGACCGACACCGCCTCAGCGGCATCCACTGCTGCATCCGCTGCCGTGGCTCCGGCTGCGGCTGCTACTGCGGGTGACACTCAACCGCCACACGACGACGTAGTCTTGGCAAAGGTATGGGCCATCCGCAAGCTCAGCAGCAGCGGGGGCGGCAGCAGCAGCAGCGGCGGCCCCGGCCCTGGCCCTGGGCAGCCCTTACACGGGGCTGCTGCGACTTCGCGCGCGTTTCCCGGTGGCCGCATCCCCCACTTGGGCTTGCACGTGGGCCACAAGCGGTCCCGAGCCGCCGCGGCAAGCCGGAATGAGAGTACGGCAGAGGCTGCGGGCGCTGCCAGCGCCAGTGCAGCAGCCGTGGGCGGTGGCTTTACTGACGGCGACCATGCAGGTCACTATACTGGGGATGAGGACGATGGTGAGGCCCTGTTGGTGGTAGCACACGGCGACGAGAAGGACGAGGACTCACAGCGTACGCAGGCCGTGGCGGACGAGGACGAGGAGGAGGACGAGGAGGAGGTGGGCGCCCTGCAGGTTGACAGGGGCGGTGCGAGGGCGGGAGTCGGAGGCCTCGGCAGCAGCGTCGCGGCAGGCAGCGCTGCACCATCGGCAAAGCGGGCACGGCTGGCATCTTTTTTGCATCTGGGATCTGCTATCCCCAACGATGGCGGAACTGACGTGAGCAGCGGACAGTGTGTCGGCGTTACTGCAAGTGGCGCCACTGCGGCTGTAGCCGACAGTGAGAGGATGACTACGAGAGGAATCTGGAAGTACGAGGGATCTGAGCGTTTGCCTGATGTCGCAGTGGCTGTGGACATTGATGGGTCTGCGACAAGGGCAAAGAGCAGCAACAGCGGCAGCTGCATGAGTCAGCCTTGTGGAATCGAGGGGCGGGATGCTCGCACCCGAGGGCCTGACAGACCCTCCACTACCGCAGCCGCTGGGCACCCCTTCAAGCTGCCCGTGGCTGGCTTTGCGGCAAGTTTTACCAGCGTAGGGGAGGCGCGTCCGGATGGGGCAGGTTTGGGCGAAGCTGGCCCCACCGGCATGAGTGCTAGCAATTCCCTCGGTGCCAGCGGCAGCAGCGGGCTGGCACTGAACGGTAGCCACTCCAGCTGGCTTGGCAAAGGCGGCTCTTCGGCGCCTCGTGCATTAAGCGGCAGCGTGCACCATGGCAGGCGCCGGCGCAAGCGGTTGCCCAATGGTCTGCTGGTGGAGGAAGGGAGTACCAGCGAGGAAGGCGACTCATAACCGTGCTCGTGCTACGCCGGCGCCTCCGCCCCGCGCGCGTATTTGGGAATGTGACTGCTGCTTTAACTGATAAGGTGAGACAATACCGCGTCCTCTCGTTCGAATTCACAGATAAATCTTCATCGATTGCAAAGATGATCGAATTTTCCAGCGTTGACGGTATGCAATTACGTAGAACTCGTTGGGTACGTTAACATCATAGCGGCGCGCCGACCGCGGCGCCGCTGAAACGTTAGCTTGGCAGCGAGCTGCAAGTCACTACAACGCTGACGCTCGAGATTTCGACGGCGCCTGCCGACTGGCCGACTCTTGAAGCTCGAGGGGCACAGGAAGGCAGCATCCGTGAGGGACCACGCGATCCACATCCTTGCAACCATCGCTCAAGACTTACCAGACTCGAGTCGCTAACCGCACCAGCAGGCAGCCTGAGCGGGCTGCAGTCGCGCGGTCGCGGCACAGCTGGCTGCAGAGGGATCACGCGAAACATTAATGCGGACAGCAGCGGGCCGTCGCGGGCCATCGGGTCCCTCTAAAAGCCGCTGACCCCTGCTAGAGGCGCAAAGTGCGTGGGGGCATGCGGTCCGAGGCAAGTCCGCCTCCACTGGCAGCTGCGGTGCCGGGCAGGGGCGAGCTAGCGGCATTGTGACCGGTGCCGGCCCTAGCAGATGAAGGGGTGCGCCCCACACCCCTGCTTGCGTCAAGATGCGGTGTCAGGCGGCCGCTCACTCCGCGAGAGACCAGACTGCTGACGCTGCCTGGGGAGCGAGCCCGGCCGCCACTAGCAGGCCGACCTGGGGTGCTGTCGCGGCCGCCCCCACGGCCGGGCGATGTCCGTCCACTCGGGAAGCAGGCTCTCGCTGCGGCAGCTGCAAGCTGAGGGGAGCCGCGCTCCCGGCTAGGGCCGCGGCTACCCGCCATCAGCGCACGTCTGGAGGGATTTCGAGACGAACTCGCGGAGTGGGGGCTGGGGGATCGGGTTCGATGGCCGCTGCCGACGCCTCCTCGCCGCCCCGCGCTGCCCTCGGGAGGGATAGCGCTGAACATCGCCCTTCCGGCACTCGCAAGTGGCCCCGTCAGGCGGCTGCTCGGGGAGCCACGGCCGCCGGCACCTGAGGGGGTGGTGCGCCTGCTGCTGCCAGCCTGCCCCGGCGAGCGTGCTCTCGACTCCGTGTCCGCGCTTGTGGCGGCAGCCGACCCAGCGGCCCCGAGCGGTCGCGCCGCCACAGGCGCCGTAGCTGCTGTGCTGGTCCTGCTCGCCGCTGCACCGCCCCTGCTGGCCGCGGTGTGCGCGTTGGAGGCGGCTAGCAGCTGCGCCAGGTCTGCATTCAGGGCGCGGGTGCTGACGCACATGTGCTGCATGTACGCGCCGACCGTGTCCACCACCGCATCCACCAGCCCCGCAGCCACGACTAGGGCCGCCGTCTCCTCCAGCGGCTCCGTGAGGGCCATGAGGCGCCGCTTGGCCTCCGCTGCCTCACTCAGCTCCGCAGGCGTTACGAACTCTGACGCGGGCAGCCGCGCCTCCAGCACGGCAGCCACCAGCGGGCCGTCCACTGCGTGAAAGAACTCCCCGGGCAGCGGGCGGGCGGCGAGCAAGCCGTCGACGTCGTCCTCCGCAGCGGCCGCAGCGGCAGCCTCCGTCCGTCGCCGCTTTAGGGCCCGCGCCCTCTTGCGCACCTCAGGGTCGTCGTCATCGCTGTCAGAGAGGCCAGCCTTGGAGGCGGCGAGGGCACGGGCGGCAGCGTGGCTGGAGGGCGCGCTCACCTCCTCGCCTCGGGCGGCGTTGAGGGCAGCGATGCTGAGGCGGGTCGTGGCGCGCTTGCGTGCCGCGGCGGGGCTGCTGCCGCTGCTGGGGACCCCTCGGGCGCTGAGGGATGCGGCAATGGCTGCTGCGGCACCACTACCCGGCTCCGCACCTGCGCCGCCGGGCACCTCGCCCCTCCCCGCGTCCCGATCGCCGCTCTCAGGCCCAAGCGCTGCGCCGCCCAACCGAGGGTCGGCACCCGCAGCCACCCCTGCCGCCTGGGCAGATGCCGCTGTCGCGATGACGAGCGAGGCTCGGCGCGCTGTCCGGCCGGCAGCAGCGGACCCGCCGGTGCCTGCTGTGCTTGCGGAGCGGGCGCTGCCAGCGGAGGCAAGGTCTGGGCCCCTGGGGGCAGCGGGCGCTTCCGTTGGGTGCGCAGCGGCTGCCGCTGTCCCCGCCGCTGCAGCCCCCAGCGCCCCTTCCAGCAGCGCAGCGATGCTCTCCCGCCGTGCCGTGGGGCCCGCTGCACTTGTGGGGCGGCTGCCGCGGCCCCCCAGGCCCCCGCTGCTCTCTCGAGACCCCGGGCGGCCGTTCCTGCTGGAGGGGCGGCCCCGTCCCCCGCTCCCGGGCCGCTGCCTGCTGCCCCTGCTGGCTGCCCTGTCCGTGGCGTAGGCGGGCGACCTGGATCGGGCAACCTTTTTACTGTAGGCGAGGGAGGCGCCGCTGCCCCGCAGCGCCAGGGCTGCGAGCGCCTCCAGGGAATCCCGCACCCGCGCGGCGGTGGGGTGTCGGGACACGGGGCTGCCAGCCTGCGCGCCGGCGCCTGGCCGCGAGAGGGGTCTGGGAACCGCTGCTCCTGCTCCGGGGGCAGCGGGGTTGGGCTGGGGCGGCGGCGCTGCGGGCCCGATGAAGGAGGGGGCCACAGCGGAGATGAGGTGCAGCAGCGGCTCCGCAGGGCCCACGCCTCGGGCTGGGCGCAGGCGGAACGCTGCCGGGCTGAGATTGCGAGTGCCCGCACGCGGCAGCTCTCCGGCTGTGCCGGGCGTGGCTCCCCTGCCCCACCCCCCGCCCGTGGCCCCTGCACTGGAGCTGCTACTCACCCACGTGCCTGCGCTGCGGCCTGTGCTGAGAGGGCCACCCCCGCCAGGCCTACCCCAGCCCCCGCCCCCGCCCGCGGTGGCGGGGGCTGTCAAGGTGGCGCCGCTGCGGCTGCTCTGCAACGGGGCCCTGTCGCGGGCGCTGTAGCCAGAGCTGCCGCCCAGGCCTGCAGTGCCCGGCCTGCCCGACCAGGCGCCGGCGCGCGCAGCAACGGCCGGGTGAATCACGGCTGTCCCTGACCGGTGGGTGGGCGGCGGCCCCCGCAGCGCCGCCGCAGGGGTGCCAGCGAGGGGGTCCACGGGCAGGTAGAAGTACTGCACCAGCCCTGCGAAGCGGCGGCGCAGGTTCTGGCAGCCCACCGCCCCCTTCGCAGACCACTTGCCCGTCCCCTGCCGCCCAGAGCGTACGAGGGCATATCCCGTGGCCTGCCGCACCACCGTCTCAGCGAGGGAGGCCACGTCGCGCCGCAGCCGCTCGCGCAGGGCTGGAAGCGTGAGGCCGAAGGCTGCCGCGGGGAAGGGGCGGGGTGGCGGGGCGAGCGCGAGGGGAGAGGGAGCAGCCGGCGGATCGAAGATCGAGCGAAGCTGCGGCTGCGGCTGCGGCTGCTGCAGTGCAGCCGCGGCTGCCTCGTGGCCGTGCTCGCCCCGCAGCGCCGCCCGCTCCGCCTGCAGCCGGGCGAAGGCGCGGAGGGCCTGTGTTGGCGTGGCGATGACGGGCGAGGCGCGCCAGCGCTGCCGCAGGCGGGCCACCGCAGGCGCCGACAGCGCGGAGGTGGGGAAGACGAAGGCAGGGGAGGGGTCGGCAGGGGAGGGGGTGGTCTGCCCTGCGCCAGCTCCAGCCGATGGCCCACCCGCGGCAGCAGCCCCGCCAGGCACCCGTGCTGCAGCGATCATGCGTCGAACGCGCCGCCCCAGCCACAGGGCGTGAATCCGCTGCGCCAGCAGCCCCGCCTGCCACTGCCGGCGCGCCCGCAGGCGGCGCAGGAAGGGCTGCCGGCCCACGAAGCCACGCCAGCAGCGCTGGATGTTGCCCGCCGCCGCTACGCGCAGCGCGTGCCTGTGGGCGGCGAGCAGCTGCGCGAACACGTGTCTGCGCACCCACCAGCCCCGCCACACCCGCTGCACCGTCACCGCAGCCAGCGCCAGGATGCGCGCACGCAGCACGAGGACGAAGACGCGGCGGCCCAGCCGGCCCCGCGCCACACGCAGCAGGTGGTGCCCCGCGACTCGGCGCTGGAAGTCCGCCATCTCCACCATCGCAGCCTCCAGCTGCAGCATCGCACGCCGCGCCTCCGCGGCCATGGCGAGGGCCTTGGGCACGGCCACGTCCAGCCGAACCCGCTGCACCTGGTGCTTGCCGCCGTGCACGACATCGACGTCCACGTAGATGCCCTCCTCGCGCCGCGACCCGGCCACGTGCAGCGTGAAGAAGGTGCGAGGGTCCTCAGCGGTCATCGCCACCGTGCTCAGACGCTCGTGCTCCGCCTCGAACAGCCGGTGCTCGCGGCGCAGGTCCGCCAGCAGGTGCGCACACACGCGCAGGCCCCACACGAGGTCACAGCGGTGCGGAAAGCCCCCCAGGCGGGCGAGGGCTGGCCCCCGCAGCAGGTCGCGTGGGTACGCGTAGACGCATGAGCCAATGCGGATGCGGTCGTGGCCAGTGGCGAGTGCGCACGCAGGTCGGCTCGCCTCACCCAGTGGCACTGGTGCAGTACACGCCACACAGCTGCCGCAGCCCTCATCGTAGAACAAACATTCGCACCCCTGCGATGCTGGACAGCCGCACGACAAGAACAGCCCCGCGGCATCCATGCTCGTGCAGTTCGGTCAAGCACCGACAGATCGATCCAGCCTGTAAACAGGCAGCTATATGGCAAACGCTGGCAGGGACACGCATCCGCAAGCGTGACTGGCCGCCATGTTGCTGGCTGCACCGACTACGGCGAGCACGCTGAGAGAAACGGTTCCACTTGCCGGGAAAGTGTCACTAGCAGGATTGAGCCTGTTCGCCGCCCTCTACCGGGTGCACACAAGTCAGGTAGCTCAGTGCGTGCTTTTCTCAATCTCAGCGAGGCTGGGCGGCAACGCCGTCAAGAATTGCAGCATAATCTGGACGGTCAGACAACATGTGTTTGGTGATCTGGCCGAATTGTAGACGTTGCACGCTGCGCCCTCAAAGGTTCCTTGCCCTTGATGTCAAAGCCTGCGCCTCTCGCTGTGCGACGGGAAAGGGATCAGCCTGGCTGCAGTCGAAGTGCCGAGCTGCGGACCTCTCCGCCTTCCCGAGTACCGATATGCAAGCGCTGTTCGGGGCGTTTGGCCCTTCCGCGACTCTGGACGTTGCGCTCTCCAACACTGAGGGGAGGTTGACGCTCAAATCTGACACAGAAGCTGCCGCAGGCGGCGGAGCGGCCGCTGCCCCGCAGGCTGTTCAATATGTCTACTCCTCGTTCGACAACGTGGACGGCGAGGCGCGGGTGATCGTTCCTGCCGGGAAGAAGCTTGAGCATATTGGTATCAGGGCCGAGGTTAAGGGCGTTGTTGGTGAGTCTGCTTTGTTGGCCCCTTGTGCACTGCGGCGATGATGGACGCAGTGTGGACCAGTTCTTGCATCACTGGCTCGCCGACGTGACTGCAGAGCTTTTCGGGGACCGATCCGGCGGGCACGAGTTTGTGGCACTTGTAAAGGAGCTCGCGGGGCCAGGGGTGTTGCAAGGAGGCTTGCACCCATTCAAATTCAGCTTTCCGCGGGTGGAGATGCCCTACGAGAGCTACGACGGCATCAACGCTCGCTGCCGCTACTACGTGCGCGTGACCGTCTCGCGCGCTTCGTACGCCTCCAGCAACATTACAAAAGACCTCGAATTTGCTGTGCGCAATGTGGAGCCGGTGCGTGTTGGCCTAGCTTGCTGTCGAGAGCTGCAGGCGCCAGGAGCAGCGAGCCGCTCGTCACGCACACACGAGCAGCACGCAGCACGTGTTTGATGCTGCACAGCCGTGCGGTATGTTATCTGCCAGTTTTCCGGTGATCCGCCGCTCTGCGCTGTTCGGCTTGCAGGAGCCCGCCGCTGACTCCTCCGTGAAGTTGGAGGTGGGCATTGAAGAATGCCTGCACATCGAGTTCGAGTACGACCGCACGCGCTACCACCTGGCCGACGTGGTGACGGGCCGCGTGAACTTCCTGCTGGTGCACATCGCCATCAAATACATGGAGGTTGCAGTCATCCGGCGCGAGGCAGCAGGGCCAGGTGCGTCGGCTGGCTGGCTGCCTGGGCTGGGGGTTGGGGGCGGCGCTCGATCTTGTGCTGTGGATGATCGCTGCGCATGTTGCTCTGGACCGACAGCGCTCATTTGTCGGTTCCGAGCAAGGCCACCCTCCCCACGCCCACCCACCATTGTTGCATCACTGCTCACACGGTGTCCCCCTCCCGATGTCCGTCTTCGCAGCTGGCTCTGCGGCGCACGAGAGCGAGACCCTGACCCGGTTCGAGGTGATGGACGGGTGCCCTGTGCGCGGCGAGCGCATCCCCCTGCGCTTGTACCTGAGCGGCATGGGCGACCTGACCCCCACCTACAGCAACGTGGCCAACAGCTACAGCGTGCGCTACTTCCTGAACCTGGTGCTGGTGGACGAGGAGGACCGACGGTACTTCAAGCAACAGGAGATCACGCTGCGGCGGAAGGAGCTGCAGCCGCCGAAGATGTTCTGAGCTGCTGGCTTGCCGGCGTCGTAGCGAAGCTCAGCGGTGCGGGGGATGATTCCGCACGCGGCCGGGACTCCGGATGTGCAGCAAACTTCAGGCCGAATGGCCGAGAGATCCAAGACTGTAAATTGCTGGGGCCCACTTGAATGTATTGCGTCGAACTCAACCTCGTTGACACTGACCTCGTCAGATACCGAGTCAGTGGCACGGCTGCGTTTCCATCTATGGCTCTTTTGTACTTGGTCATTCGAATTCTTGACGTTGAGTTCGGACTATATCGATGTCGATCACGCGTATATTCGTATCCAAATGTTAGCGCCAACGCACGTGCACGTACTACCTAAGCGTGTTGACGTTCGTTCCCGGACCGGTACGTACACCGGTTCTAGTGGGTCGCCGGGTGACCTGCAGCTGCAGCTGATATACTGTGCCCGGGCCCAAAGCTTAAGCGAGGTCGACGTCGATAGCAATGACGCTGCGGCGCAACCACCTGTGCGAGCGTGCCTTGCTAGCAGCGCTGGTCGTGATAAAAGCTCAATCTGTCAGTCTGAGTCGCTCTCCCCGTCGCTGTGTATGCCGTCGTCGACTGCGCGTGGTGCCAGCGACAGGCGTCCGGGTGTAGCATCAACTGAGCCCTCGAGCGACGTATGCTTGGCAGCACGCGAGGTGCCAACACAGGAGCCCGAGCCACCTGCGCTACCGCCCAGTCCTCCGCCGCCCGCGGCAGGTCCGCCGTCACTGGCATCTTCAGAGCGGTGCTGCTGCATCTGTCGGCGCACTAGCTTTGCGTAGGCGCCTCCGCGGGCGAGCAGAGACTCGTGGGTGCCCTCCTCCGCCACGCGCCCGCGCTGAATGACGCAAATGCGCGAGGCGTCTCGGATGGTGGACAGACGGTGGGCCACTATGACTGTGGTGCGCCCGGCTGATGCCTTCTGCAGAGCATCGGTCACGACGGCTTCGCTCTCCGCGTCGAGCGCGCTGGTGGCCTCATCGAGCGTGAGGATGGTGCACTCCCGGACTATCGCGCGGGCGATGCACAAGCGCTGGCGCTGCCCCCCGCTCACAGTGCCCGCCTTCTCCCCAAGCACTGTGTCGTAGGCGTCGGGCAGCAGCTGGCGGATGAAATCATGAGCGTTGGCCAGGCGGGCGGCGCCCATCACCTGCGACATCACTTCGAGGGTGGGCGTGGCAGCGGGCAGGCCGTACGAGCTCTGTGACAGCCCCAGGGCCGCGTCCTCGTCCTCTTCGTCGTCCTCGTCGCCCTCATCGAGCTCCAGCTCAGCAAGCAGCGAACGCAGATCGCTGTCGCGCTGCGGCAGGGCACCCCCACCTGTGGACGCGCTTGCGCCCATGCCCTCGGAAGAGAGCTGTGCCAAGTCAGAGCGCGCGGCCGCCGTCGCTCGTGTGACTTCAGCGGTGGACGTTGCACCGGTCCCTTGTGGAAAATCCACCGGCTCGGTGGACACCCCCCACTGCTCCAGCACCTCTGCGGCTGCTGCGGGCTGGGGGCGCCCCTCGGCCGCAGCTGCCTTGAGCTGCTGGTCTCGGATATACTCGCGGATCCGGCGTGCCCTTCGCAGCTGCCGCTTCAACTTCTCCTTCTCGTTCAAGCCGTCGCCACCCGCTTGCACTGCGGCAGCAGCAGCAGCGGGCCCGTCCCGTCCTTCACTGGAGCCAGCATCGCCCTCTGTGGAGGCAGTGGTGCGGGCCAGCGGCTTGCTCAGCATGGATCGGACTGCGGCGTGGAACACCTCGCTGCGCGGCACTCCTGCGTTCCACTTGTGCGCAGGGCACAGTGCGTTGAGAAGCGCTTCCGGCGGCAGAGCAGCGAAGAGCGCAGCCCGGGCTTCTCCCCGATATCGGCCACCGGCAGCAACAGCCGCGGGCGCTGCCTCCTCAACAGAGTCGCCGTGTGCTTTCTCCAATCGCACGGGCACCACCACCGCATCTCCGTGAGTATCGGGAAGCAGCGGGACGCTGGCTGACTCAGCCCCGTCGAGGAGCGAAGCCGATGGCCCCGATGCATTCAGGGATCCGACCCCCACACCCGGTCCAACAGTTGACTGATCGGCACGCTTTAGCTGTCGCACGCGTCCCGCTGTCTCAAGCACGAGCTCCGCCAGCCGTGCGCGAGCCTTCACAGTGATTGCGTCCACCGCCTGCCGCGCCGCCTTCTTGTAAGCAGCCAGCATGCGCTTACGCAGCACAGCCATCCGCATCACCGCAGGCACGTTGTCCACTTGGTTCGGGTCGCTTCGCCACGTGCGCTCGCCGCCGCCCCGTTGCACACTCGCAGCAGCAGCGCTGCTTGTTTCGTCGTGCCGGCCGCCGCTCAGCGAGGCCATACCCCGTGGTCCTGCCCGCACGTGTACGTAGGAAGGCACCTCCCGAGGATCCAGCGGGTAGTGCACGAGGGCGCGAGGGCCGCCCAGCCGATCCTCTGTCTGCGCATCCATGCCGAACGTCACGTTCTCCCACACGCTGCGGGCGAAGAGGAGGGGCTCCTGGTTGACACAGCTGATGGTGCGGTGCAGCCACTCGTGGTCGAAGGCAGCGAGGGGCACGCCGGACAGCAGGATTTCGCCTGCGTCTGGCTCGTACAGGCGCTGCAGCAGCTTGATGATGGACGTCTTGCCGTGACCAGAGGGGCCCACCAGCGCCACTACTGATCCGGGGTCGATTCGCAGGCTGAAGTCTCGAAGCACCTGCACCTCCGGCCGGGTAGGGAAGCTGAAAGTAACGCGCCGGAACTCAATGCTACCAGAGAAAGCCGCAGGGTCACATGGCGCAAGAGCAGGCGTGCGCGGCGCGCGCGACAGAGCAACGGGCACGGCCACAAGATCTCCGCGCAGTGCAGTTGTGTCGGCGCTCGCCACCGCCTGCCCGGCGGCGGCGGCGGCGGCGGCTGCAGCCGGAGGCTTGCTACCGCGTGCTGCCGTACTAGAGGGCGTCGGCATGGGCGCGG
>Ga0208629_100520_pt1 | contig 18423 bp, 10 predicted proteins | sample LakWasMet19_HOW5_2_FD_183865 | JGI IMG/M metagenome (GOLD analysis project Ga0208629, IMG submission 183865) | Freshwater sediment methanotrophic microbial communities from Lake Washington under simulated oxygen tension - Sediment Metagenome... | ecosystem: Environmental > Aquatic > Freshwater >...
GAGAGCGGCGCACAGGTCACTTCCCGCGCAGGCGACGTGCTGGCGCTGGGCGATGAGCGGGTGCGTGAGGGGCGGCTGTAGGGCGGAGAGACCCCTGCGAGAAGCTGCCGGCTCTGCACCGCGGCTTTGAGAGGGTTGCTTGACAGCTGTCTGTAGCCGATCGCTCGATCAGATAACCACCGGACATGATTGCGCTGTACGGCGACACGGGGCTATGACATGCATCTCGCGTGACTTCAGCATGACTCGGTGGACCTCATTTGTGTCTGTCGCTCTGCTGCAGGAGGTGACGACGTACCTGGCCGGCGTGCGGGGCAAACCGCTGGTGCAGCAGACGGTGGTGACGTGCATGGAGGTTATAAACAGGGATCGGGACGGCGACAAGGAGGTGGGTGGCGCAGGTGCAACTCAGCGTTTCGTAGTGGGGTTGATGCGCTGCAGGGGCCGGCGCGGGGACGCACGCAATCCGTGTGGTTGTTTGTAACTCTCGATTGGCGGCTGAGTCGCTTCTGCCAAGCCGTCTGCTGAGATGGCACGTCATTATTCTCCGCTCCTGCTCAATGCGTCAACCTCCCGCAGGTATCCTCGCTGGTCGTGGGCACGGAGGCGAAGCAGCTGCTGTTCCTCGACCCCGGCTGCACCGCCATCGAACTCGCTGTGACCCTGCCCGCAGTGCCCACGCACCTCGCCGCGTACGGCCTCCTGAATGTGGAGTACCGCGTGAACGTGGCCTGCCGCGACGGCGTGGTGTATGCGGTGAAGGATAAGACCCTCATGGCCACGAAGATCGAGTGCGGCAGCCTGCCGTGCGGCCTCGTGCGGACAGAGGCCGCGCTGTGGGTCGGCACGATAGGCTCGCAGCTCGTGAGCTTCCACCCGAAGGGCAAGAAGACGTGGTCGACAACCCTGCCCGCGCCCATCACGGCGATGGGACGCATGTTCGTGCGGAAGGCGGAAGTCGCTGACTGCTGCGCCGTAGCGCTGGAGGGCGGAGAGGTGCGGGTGTACAGCGGCCGCTCCTGCGTTGCCACTCTCACGGCGCACGATACAATCACAGGTGCGTTACTGCAGGCTCTGCGGGTTCATGTTGAGCGAGCAACACGGGCGTGTTGCGAGGGAGGGCGCACCCTCGCATATGTGTAAGCACGCTTGCGGCGGCGCAAAAGCCATCCCCTTTTCTGGCGCCGAGCTTCTGTTTCCTGCAGCGATCCGCTTCGGGCAGTACGCGCGCGAGGCCAACAGCCTCGCGCTCGTCTCCCGCAGCGGGGCGCTGACCATCAAGATGACGCGACGGACAGCCACCTTCAAGGCGTCAGAGGCCGCCAGCGGGCCGCCGCCGGAGCAGGACATCCCGCTGGCGGTGCCCAAGAAGACGCGGCTGTACGTGGAGCAGACGCAGCGCGAGCGCGAGCAGGCGCTCGAGATGCACCGCATCTTCCAGCGCGACCTGTGCAAGCTGCGTCTCACCGCTGCGCGCGCGTACGTCAAGACGATCTCCGACGGCGGCAGCGCGCTCGCGACGCTCACGGGCGCCTCGCTGCGCCTGAACGCCACCGTCAGCGGGCTGGGTCCCAACTTCAAGATCACGATTGACGTGTCGGTGGGTGCCGCGGCACCTCGCTGCCGCCAGCATGGTGACGGTCTCCCAGTGAGACTTGGCCACGGGAGTTGCCTTGCGGTTCGCCGGCTTTGGTGCGGCGCTGGCCGGAAAACTTTCGAGCGCCCGCCCAGTGATGACATATATCTCGCGACTGACGCTGAGCACCACAATTTGCACTGGCTGGCGTGGCCCCTCTCTCCCTCGCGTGCTCCGCTGCAGAACGTGGGCACGCAGCTGGCGATGGACGTGCAGGTGTTCTTCGCGTACAGGCTGAGCCGCTACATGCTGCCGCAGTCCTACCTGAAGATCCCGCTGCTCGTCCCGGTAAGTGCACCGCTCGGGTGGCCTGTGCGTGCTTTCCTGACCTCCGCTGAGCTGCAGTTGAGAGGCTTGTCAAGTCCGTTCGTTGCAACCCTCCGCTTTCCGAGCTCCCGTGCGTGCCCACACTACCCTTTTTGATGCCCCCTTTTGATGCTTGTGCGCAGGGGGTGCGCTACGAGTATGAGTTCCCGGCGATTTGTGTGGACCCCTCCGGTGCCGCAGACAGCATCCGCTGCCTCGTGCTGCGCGGGCGTAACCCGGTGCTGCCCGCAATCAACGCAATCATCAACATGCCGATGTCGCAGCCGCTGCCTGTTGGATAGCGCGCACACGCGCTGACATGTCCCGTCAGTCGGGCTGGTGTGTCCGTGTGGCTGCAACGCTCCCCCAATTCTTTAGGAGGGGATGGTTGCGTTGAACCGAAACGTGCCATGAGCAACGGGCTGCATGCGACAGGAGCCAGGTGACCGCCTCGCGCTGCAACGGTAGTATTTGCGACGAATGCGTGGACTGATGGGGTGTGATACATCGAGGCAATTTCGAACAGCTGGACCTCACTGGTTCCGCAGCCTGATACCGAGCGTGGCAGGCTGCCTGCCGAGGGTAGTGCGCATGCTAACGTGGCGAGCCTCGCGGACACGCTTGAATGCCGTACGAGCAATTGTTTGAATCGTGCAGTGCAGCGGCGAACGGACTAGTCGAGATTCGCGTTCCAACTAGGCAGTACGTACACTGGCCGCAAGCTTAAGTTGCCCTGCGTTCTGCAGTTGCACTGCACTCATGTCGTGCCGCTCAAGCACACCTTGTTACGTGAGCAGGCGTGAGTCGAAAACGTAGTTTATGAGTACTAGTCGAGATCAGCTATCGTTGGGGTGATCGCACAATTGTTTGCAACTGCGCCACCGTCACGGTTGCGCGCGATAGCATTAATGCGCAGGCTCAAATCATCGAGCAATAATGTAATTGCACCCGTGCTGACGATCGTGCGCGGGCACTGGCCAGCCCGCTGCCAAAGATGCAAAACGCGTCACCCCAGCGATCCTACTCTGCTTGACCCTCGCGCCACCTGTACAGCAGATCACAATTAAATTGTACCTCCATGATTTGAAAAAAGCACGTCCAAGAAGAGTCTTCAGGCGCCTTGGGCGGCCCCACTGTCACTCAAGGTGGAGGAACTTCTATTCGCTCAGGCACGTGCGCAGCACGCCCACATGCTCGGGAGGGGACGATGCAGGAAGGGAGGCCGCAGTGGGTGAAGCGACGGGGGCTGCTCCTGATAATTCGTCAGACGCAGGAAGCAGCGGTGCACCAACTTCCGCCAGCCACCTTGCAGACAATGACTCAGCAACCGATGCCGCGCTGAGATGGCTCGACCGATGCAGCCAGCGCATGACTTTCGCTGCGAGCCCCGCATCCGCAGCGACCCCGTCCTGGTTCTCTGCCCGTGTTGTCCGCAGACGAAGCAACAGCTCGATGACGGCCTTTGCAGCAGGGACACGAGACAATCCCCAGGCTGGCTCACCGTCACGACCCTTGGTGGCGTGCCATGCAGCGGTTGCCAGCCAGTGCAGCGCTCCCACGCGAGCGGGTGGAAAAGTGTCTGCAGCGACTTGGGCTGCGAGCTCTTCGAGTCGCACCTTCACGTCGGCTACGGCGGGAGCAACATCGCGCACGGTATCACGTACCGCCGAATGAGGTTCAGAGCCGCCCAACAGCCACATGCGCAAAGCGGCATCGGCGTCGTTGTATGCGCGTGCCGAATACAGGAAACGGTTGCCTGTGCGCGCGCTTGCAGAACCTGCGCTGGCCGCTCCCGCGCCCGTTCCTGCGATCGCCTCAATTCGCGCCTGCGCGCTGTGCAAGCGGGAGCGCACAAGCAAATAGTACGGCCACGCCCAGGCATGCCTGGTGCCAAAGACTGTCGAGCGAAACTGCAGGCAGGTATTGATGACTCCCACCGCTGCATCAACTCCTCGCACCTGGAACAGCGCGTGCGGCAGCAAAGGCAGCTTGTCGACGCGGGTTTGCGTAGTGCGTGACACTCGACTGCCAAAATTCTCCTCGAACTCGCCGACGAGCAGGACATGCACAGCCTCCGGGCAGATGTTCCAGAGACAGCCGATGCAGGACTCGACGAGTGCTGTGAGCCGATCTGCAGGGCTGGGAGCGCCCATGGCAGCGCACGCCACCGGAAGCAGCACGGCAGGAAAGCACGAGTGGAAGGTGCGAAGCCTGCCCTTTTTCAGCCGGAAAAGAGATGCCCAATCGCAGCCCATGACCGAAGCAGAATCTCCAGGGCCCCGCAGCAGCTGGATAAACTTGTCCTGCAGCGCGTCGAGAACCACGGGAGGCAAACCGTCGAGGACGTATCCGTCCAGCAAGGCAACGGCTGCGATGAACTGCACTGACGGCAACAGCGTGCCAGAGAGAATAGCACCCGCCCCGGTTGCCGGAAGAGCAGGCGGCACAAGTTGCTGAAGCAGCCTCTGTAAAGGCACGAAGGCTCTCGAGCATGCCGCAAGCCGGACAGCAAACAGGCTCCGCTCCAGAGAACGTTGCACCACTGACGCAATGCGCAGCGCGTGCTCTGAGCGGGCGCTCCCGCCAGAGGCATCATCCGCGCCACCCGACGGGACTGCCGCAGATGCAGGTGTCAGCGGAAATATGCCCGTTGCCACGCTGGCAATTGCCTCGGCTCGGCTCGGGAATGCGGCAGCGTACAGCGCAATAGCATCATCCAGCTCCCTGTCGTTGAGGCGTTGGCTGAGAACGACGTCGGCGCCGCACCGCTCACCCAACGCTGATGTGATATTCAGTACAACAACTGCGATGCCCGTCCGATCTCCAGCAAAGCGCGCTTGCACTTGCTGAAGAGCGGACTTACCGAGTGCACTGAAACTCCGCACAACAGCAATCACCAATGTCGAGTCCAAAGGCGACCCAAACTTCACCCAGCCCTCTGCTGTGTGATCAAGCAGGCACAGGGAGGCGAGGGGTACTCGAGCTTCGGTGAGCACGTCAGCAGCTGTGCGCAGCGCGAGAACCGTCGCGCCGCAGCCATGGCTGGTTTTCGCAACAACGAACGAGGCGGGCACGCAAGACAGCTCGCGTGCACGCCAACTCTCCACTGCCTTCTGCAGCCACTGGCGGAGCTTCCTGAAGTGTTCAGGATTCCGCGATATGTCAACGCGCCGCTCGCCGGCTTCCCTGGACAGTTCAGCGCCGCCCGCCAACAGAGCCCCTTCGCGGCCGAGTAGAGCGTCTGTGTTGCCATGGAGGAAGCTGAGAGCGAGCAGTTTGCGCTCAGCGGCGACACCATCGCTCCCCGACTCGCCGCCTCCCGCGACTGGCGGGGCAGGCCGAATTGCCGCAGAAAGCAGCGTGGTTAGGTCTGACCGGTGATAGAGGCGCAGGTGAGGAAGCATATGCCTGCGGTCAGCCCGAAAGCTGTCGACGGTTTGTCGCACGACGTTCGCATGAGCGTGTGCTGTGCCGGTGATCAAGTGAAGGCGCAAATCAGCAGGCTCCCGCAAATCGGCGCACAAGCTAAACACACGGCTGAGGAGCGTACGCAGCGCTGTGTCAGCTCGATCAGGAGGCATGCCAGCAGCCGCGACCTGCATCACCACATCAACACACGCGCGCGGTTGTACTAGCCACTGCAGATGCAGCTCCTCGTACCACCCCGCATCGCCCAACAGTTGACGCAGCGCGCCCAATGGACTCAGAGGCTGCGTCGGTGCGGCGCCAGGAGTGGACAAGCCGATGCCATCAGGCTCTCGACCTGCAGGTCTTGCACACGCACCTGCGCCAGCACCGTGGAGTGCGGCATGCTCTCCGCTGCTTGCCTCGGCATCACCGGCACCGGTGCCCGCCACGCTCAGGGGAGCAACCGCTGTCACATCTACGGGCAGCGTTAGGTCGACGAGCACGGTGACGCTTTGTCGGGTGCTGTTCAGCAGTGACATTAATGAGTGGGTGGTGGCGACACTGGCGCTGCTGTATCGCAGCCATATGTCCTCGGCACCCCACGCCACGAAAGTGGAATCGGACCACTCGCTGGAGACACCGCCTGCAGGGCCCACACAGTCAGCTCGAAGAGCGTAAGTGCTGAGCATGCCTCCTGCCAAGCGGATCACCCGACGTTCGCGAGGGGGAAGGTGAACGGTCACCACCACGGCGCGCGGCAACCGCCAGCGACCTTCGTCTAGATCACTTGTGACACGGTGGATGCCATCCTTCACAAGAGCAGCATCGCGAGTAGCAGGAGGCACAGCCACGCGCGCGCGGGTGAACACGAACAGCGCTTGAGCGCAAGACTGGACAGCTGATTCGGGCGCGCTGGCATCTCCAGCCTCAACGGCAGGCGGTGCAGCCTCCGATGGCTCTGCAGGTGGCGCAGAGCCCCACCACGCTGGACCACGCATGATGTATGAGAGACCAGACCCTCTGCTTTCGCAATCTATCAAGGGCAACGGTACAGTCGGTACCCCAGGATGTACAAGGGCCCCAGCGTCAACAGCGCCCGGATTCTCGGACACAGGGGTGCACTTCGCATGGGTCTCAATGAGAGCAGAAAAGGCCTTGTCGTTGGCGCAAGCGAAGGCGACAACACGGTCGTCGCAGGTGGCCAGATCGTCCCAGGAGATGGGCAGCTCCGCGATGTCCACGCGCACGCCGCTCTCATCGACCGGTGGGACGAGATCTCGTACAGCCTTCCCCACCCCCGCAGCGACGGAAGCGCAAAGATCAGCGTCGCTCAGTTCGGGATGAAACAGCAACGGGTATGGACAGCGACTGGAGTCCTCAACGCCCACCGTCAGCGACGCATTGTCATGGTCGCCGTTTAGCAACTGATACCCATACTCAGCCAATCGCTCTTGCACTTGCTCTGCAGCGTGCCGAGCGCCTCTCGCAGGCTGATACCAGTTGGCGGCATTGTTGTCGTGGACAGAAGACTCATCACCGCCCAGTTGCGTTGACCAAGCCCCTCTGGGAAGCTTGCGCAGCGAACAGTTGACGCCGCCGCAGCCGGCCAGCGGGATTGTCACAACGTCGCTCAGAGCTTGCTGCAACGCAGAAGTCGTAGACCAATCATGACTTGTGTTGCCAAGGCGCTTCTTGAAGAGTTGTGTGGCGTTTGACGCGAGCAGCACACACGGGCTTGCGGGAGAGACTGCGAGGACGCAGGCGATGCGTGTAGGCGAGGGGCGAGCACCCTCACTCGAGGCTACACCAGCACCACACCCTTCGCTGGCCAACACCTCCTCCACGGCAAGCCAGCAGCCGGTATGGTCCTCGTTACTTCGAGCGAAGTCTGCCATGGCGAACGGCGGAAAAAAGTCAAGGGGAAAGCGAAGACGCATCGTGCGGTCCAACTTGGCGGCGGCATCTGGGGTTGCGGTCGGGTTGAGGCGGAAGCTACCTCGATCGTTCGGCGCGATTCCGAATACGACGAGGCCACCGGAGGGGCTGTTGGCGACCGCGCAAATAGCGCGCTGAACATCGGTATTCCATGCCACCGTGCTCATGAAAACCGCATTCGGCGGCAGCACGAATGCGTCGGGATCTGCGGCAATCGCGCGCGCTGCGCGCTCTGCGGCACCTCTCACAACGTGCCCGCACTCCATCGTCTCAGCCAGGTCTCGCACAATTCGGGAAATAGTACCGTGGGGACGACGGCAAATGACGGCGCCTCGCTGGACTGCGACCACTACACGGACGCAAGATGCAGCAGCGACGCAGAAACGGCAACCCGGAAACTACCTGTATGATCGCACCCTTTCCACCTCAAAACGGCGCCTGTCCAACGGCGTAGCTCGACCAGTACCAGTGGCTGACTGCATGAACAGAAACCTTTCCTGCATCGCGTGCGTGTACCCGGCCCCCCTTGCCCATTGAAGATAGCGAACACGTGCGAATGGTTAGGTCGACTGGGTAGTCCCAAGGCGGCGCAGCTGACGCCGCAGGATGGGTGGAGCTCATCGCAGCAGGCTTCCGCGTCGCCGACAGCGACGGGTGCGAAATTGTCAGAAGACGGGATCGGGCTGCATTTCGTTGCTGCGATTTTCAACACACGTTGCTTCACTCAAACTGGACAGGAAGGCCGCATGTGCTGATTCCTCGCCATTCATTTTGGTCCATTGTAACCCACTCCATGCTCGGACGACTGGTTCGGCGCGCAGCGAGTCAAAGACTGAGTCGGGTCCGCACAATGGCAACTCTGCTGCCCTACCCGCACGCGCGACGCGACGAGGCTGTTAAGGATGTTCTGCACGGGAAAGAGATTGCAGATCCCTACCGCTGGTGTGTCGCCGCGGCCGTATAGATTGGGCATCCAAGAGAATGACCAGTGGAACCCGCCGCTTTGTTCCGAGCCCCAGCCAAAGTCTGACAACGAATGCCTAGTTTGCCGCCTTGATGTTTTGATGCAGGCTCGAAGACCCAGATGCCCCCGAGACAGCTGAGTTCGTCAGCCAGGAGAATGCGGTGACGCGCGAGTACTTCAAAGGGTTTCAGGAGTCAAGAGACAAGATCCGCACGCGTCTGGAGACGCTGCAGAATTACGAGCGCGTCGGCTGCGTCATGAAACGGGGGTCGAACGCGTTTGTATTCCGCAATGCGGGCCTGCAGAATCAGGACGTGCTCTTCAAGCTCCCGCCTGGGACCGAGGAGGGTGGCGCGGCTCCGGCTGACGTGTTTGAGCGCTCCTCCGCATTCATCGATCTGAACGCCCGCGATCCCGCCGGCACCACGGCCATGGGCGCCGCCAGCTTCTCGGAGGACGGCGAGTACTTTGCGTTTGGGCTGTGCAAGGGCGGCTCGGACTGGCAGACGGTGCACGTGAAGCGGACAGACACGGGGGAGGAGCTGGCGGATGCGCTGCCGTGGGTGAAATTCAGCTCCATCAGCTGGATGCACGACGGCAGCGGCTTCTTCTACTCGCGCTACCCCGCCCCGGCGAAGGTGGGGCACGACAAGGCGGGCACGGAGACGGCGGCGGCGGAGCACGCGATGGTGATGTTCCACAAGCTCGGCACGCCCGCCGAGTCTGACCTTCTCGTGTACGCTAACCCCGCGCACCCCGTGTGGCTGTACGGCACCAAGGTGTCGGAGGACGGCGAGTGGCTTATCCTCACGACCTCCAAGGGCACGGACCCCGTCAATCGGGTGTACGTGTCACACTTGCCCTCTGTCTGGCCGACCTGGTCCAAGGCCGCAGCCCCCGTGGCCGTGCCCGAGGGCGGCCAGCCCCCCGCGCAGGGCGGCGGCTACGCGTACCTGCCCTTCCACCGCCTGGTCGACAACTTTGAGGGCGAGTACGACTACGTGACGAACGATGGGGCGCGCTTCTACTGGCGCACCAACCTGCACGCCCCCAAGTATCGCGTGGTCGCGCTGGACGTGCCGCGCTTCGACGCCGCCGCCGCGGCAGCGCAGGCGACACCCGCGGGCGCCACGGACGCGCCCACGCCGCCGCTGTGGGACGTGGTGCCGGAGGACAAGCGGGACGTGCTGGACTGGGCGTCCGCCGTGGGCGGCCGCCACATGATCCTGTGCTTCCTGCGCGACGTAGCGAACGTGCTGCAGCTGCGCCCGCTGCCGGCCGCGGACGCGCTGCCCGCCCTCACGCCGGGCGCGGCGGACGCGGCGCTGATTCGCGAGGCGGTCGACGTGCCGCTGCCCGCCCCGGGCACGGTCACCGGCTTCTCCGGCAAGCGCAAGCTCAGCACGGCCTTCATCAAGTTCGTCTCCTTCCTCGCGCCCGGCACGCTGCTCAAGCTGGAGCTCGGCGCCGGCGCCGCCGCTGGTGGCAGTACCGGCGCAGGCCGCTTTTTGGCAGACATCGCCCTCGGCGGCGACGCGAGCGGGCCCGCTGCCGGGTCTGGCAGCGGCGCGCACCATTCCTCCGGCGCTCGCATCTCGACCTTCTATGAGACGCAGGTGCCAGGGTTCGACCCCTCGCGGTTCGAGGCGGTGCAGCACTTCGTGCCCAGCACGGACGGCACCGTCAAGATCCCGCTGTTTGTGGTGCGTAAGAAGCCCGCACCTGGCGTCACGCCCGCCCCGGCGCCCGCGCTGCTGTACGGTTACGGCGGTTTCAACGTGTCGCTGCAGCCCTCCTTCAACGCCATGCGCCTGCTGTGGCTGGGCGAGTGCGGCGGCGTGTACGCGCTCGCGTGCATCCGAGGCGGCGGCGAGTACGGCGAGGACTGGCACCAGGCGGGCATGCGACACAAGAAGCAGAACTGCTTCGACGACGCGGCGGCGTGCGCGCAGTACCTGATGGACACCGGCCTCTCCGCGCCCCGGCGTGTGGGCATCATGGGCGGCAGCAACGGCGGCACGCTCGTGCTGGCGTCGACGCTGCAGCGGCCCGACCTGTACGGCTGCGGCGTGGCCCAGGTGCCCGTTGCCGACATGCTGCGCTTCCACAAGTTCACGGCGGGCGCCTTCTGGCGCGGCGAGTACGGCTTCGCGGAGGACGACGCGGCGGACTTTGCGAACCTGCTGCGCTACTCACCGCTGCACAACGTGGCGGCGCCGTCGAGCGCGGACAAGTGCCTGCCGTCGCTGCTGATCACGACGGCGGACCACGACGACCGCGTCGTGCCGCTGCACTCGCTCAAGATGATCGCGACGCTGCAGGCCGTGGCGGGCGCGTCGCCACACCAGCGCCGGCCGCTGCTCGCACGGATTGAGGAGAAGGCGGGCCACGGCGCGGGCAAGCCCACGGGCAAGGTGCTGGACGAGATGGCGGACATCTACGCCTTCCTGCAGCACGAGCTGGCGGAGGGGCGGTGAGGCGCCATGCATGCCCTATGCATGAGCTGGCGGGGGTGTACATGTCGCGCAGGCTGGGTACCCGGTTGTCGCCGCGGGCATGAACGTGAACGTTCAATTGCAAGTGCCCACGTGGGTGGTAGACGTCGAATAATCACAGGAAGTTGATTAAGTGTGTTGATTCATGTAAAAATTGATGACGTGGTTGCTTGTAACGCACGCCAAGAGACGTTCAATGTCTGCTGGCGCCCTCTCCATTCAAACACGATCAACTCAGTGCACACGCACAGCGCTAGCATGGTTGACACCGACCCTTAAGCTTACGAGTCTCGTACGTGCAGGCGTGCGCGCTGGGAGTGCGGGCACGCACACACACACGCAAGGTGCACGCACCAGTCCTCACTCGCAGCGCTGCACATTTCGTAGCGTGAGGCCGAAACCAGGCCAGACTCTGTCTGTCAACTCGCATGCACGTGGCACGTTCATGTCGGCAGAGGGCAGGGTGCTGGAAGGGGCCCCACCAAGCCGGCGCGGTCATCGCAGCGGCTCACCCGCGGCGGCGGCGCCTCTCGAAGCCGCGGCCGTGAAGTGGCGCAGGCACGTGTCGTACACGAGGAAGGTGACGGCATTTACGGGCACGGAGCGCACGATGCACGGCAGCGCGCCCTTGAGGAACGCCTGCGGGCCCTGCTCCGCCAGCAGGCGCCGGCCCACGGTGAGGAAGCGCAGCTCCGAGCGCGGCGTGCTGATGTCGCTGCCCTGGATGTTGCTCTTGATCACGTCCGCCGGCAGCGCGAGCGACCAGGAGACGATTCCGGCGAGCCCACCGCCTGCCAGGATCACCCACGTCGGCACCTCCGGTGCATGCGCCGGCGCGCTGACGGAAGCTGTGTTGACGATCTTCGCGGGAGAGGGCGCCTCGGCCGCGCGACGCGCCTGCGACCGCAGGTACGCCCATTTCACCCACTCGAAGGAGGCGAAGTAGAGCCCGAAGGTGGGCACGTCACGCAGTGTCGTGGCCACCCAGCCGCGCATCAGGCCACGGCCGACGCCGCCCCCGCGCTCGGACAGAAGCTTGATGCACTCCGCGACGCCCGGGTGCGGCGCGCCCTGCCGGCCCGCGCCCAGCACCTGCTGCTGCACCTTGATGTGTTCGAAGGGTGCGAGCGCCACGGACTGCAGCAGGCCGCTCCAGCTCCCGGCGAGGTACACGTTCAGAAAAGAGACGCCGCTCGCGTCGGGCGGGTTTACCACGTCCAGGGAGCGGCTGGCCCAGCCGTACGTCCCGAAAACGAGGAAGTTGTTGGGAGCCTGCCCCAGGCTGGACACCATCGCGCCGCGGTAAAAGCCGCCCAGACCCTCGATCGCATGCGTCGTCTTCACGCAGCTCCACAGGCTTTTGAATGCCCCTGTTTGCAGCCGTGTCTTCACAACGTCGAAAGGGCTGCCAACCCAGATGCCAACGACGCCGCCAATCGTGCCCGCAGCCGCATCTAGCGAAAATGCCTTGAGGTCATCTGCCCACGCGTGCCAGTCGAAGAGCCGCTTCGCGAGGACGTCCATGCTGTTTCATTGGTGTTGCTGAGGCGAAGCAATCTGGTGTATGTCGCGCGTCCGTCAACTGAGACCGAGCTTGGTTTCAGGCTGAACTTTCAGCTGATCACGTCAGAGTCGCTCGTGTCATTGCGCAAGGACGTTTCTCGGGGCTCAGTAATTCAGGGTTTACCATAATCAGTGTCGAAATCGATGGTTGTCAGGTTTCTGCACCGCAGCACGCAACCGTTCTCTTTTTCTGTGCGGTCACACACAGCAGAGTCGGACAACAGAGGGCGACAACTTTTGCGCGCTGTACTCGGTAGCTGATGGACTTCCAGGCTGGTCCCTCCGTGCACGGCAGCACACAGCTCACAGTCCTATTGTGGGACGCAGGCACAATGCATCAGTGCGTGGATCTTAACTTCGAGCTGGAACCAATGACTGGCACCCCGCTTGGAGCCTCACCAGCTGCTTAACGGCACACCCCACACTGCCTGCTCCCTACTCCCCCTGCAGATCATTTGGGTTCAAGCCCAAGTTTGCGCCGAAGGCGAGCAACCCGTTGCCGGCTCTTGCCGACAGGGGCGACAAGCCGGCGCCCGCGGCCAAAGTTGCTGTTGAGGTGTGTGCTGTCGGCCAGTGTGTGTGTTCACGCCTTTTGTGCAAGCCCCGGGTGTGAGAGAACCCCTAACCGAGCTTCTTTTCTCGCTGGTGCTCCGGTGTGCTGATATCTCGTCGGTATGCTCCCCCTCGGCTCCTGCGTGTTGCAGAAGCTGGTGCTGCCGCCCCGAGGAGAATGGCTGTCAGACCTGCCACTCCACAAGATTTTGCGCTGGAATGGCAGCAAGGGCCCTGCACGGGGCCTCGTAAACTTTGGCAACACTTGCTACCAAAATAGCTGCCTGCAGTGTCTCGCCGGCACTGCTCCCCTAGTGCAGTACCTTGCCAGCGGCCAGGTGCGTGACCCTGTGGCCGAATTGTCGCGGGCGGGGCTCGCATACTGTGTTTGCCCAGTCCTGCAGGGCTACTCTTGTGGTAACTGCCTGTGGTCTTGCTGCGCACGCCCACGCGTCATGTGGTGTCTGTTATCCCGTCCCCGGCCTTCTGCAGCACAGAGATGAGTGCAAGCGCGCAGACGGCGAATTCTGCAGTGTCTGCCACACCGGCGCCCTGCTGACGACCTTGCACAGCAGCGTGAAGACTGGACCCTTTGCCGCCCGGACGCTCGCGAACAACCCGCGTCTCATCGGCAAGCAGCTGCGCGCCGGCCGCCAGGTGGGTTTGCCGTGGCAGCACGTCAGAATGCGCCGCTTGTTTTGGTGTGCCTTTCTTGTTATTGTGTGCGCGTCGCTGATGTAAGAATATTTCCGCCGTTTCTGAATGGCTGCATTTTGCGCCTTGACGATAGGTGAACCTCAATAGGACTTCTGAGACACATGTTGAGTTGCTGAGTGTGAAGTTACTGGTGGGTGGTGTATGTTCGCTCCCCCGTCGATGATGCAATAATATTTCCGCCGTTTCTGAATGGCTGCATTCTGCGCCTTGACGATAGGTAACCTTTGCGCTTATTGGACTTCTGAGACGATGGCCTGCAATGCGTGGACGTGTTGTGCTCACGATTGTTGCTGCTTGTGTTGTGCTGGTTGTCGATGATGTAAGAATATTTCCGCCGTTTCTGAATGGTTGCATTTTGCACCTTGACGATAGGTTAACCGTAACTGGACTTCTGAGACGCGTACCATGGCTGCTGTTGCTGCTGCTTGTGCCCGTACGAGCGGTGGTGTTCGCCACACCAGCAGCGATAGCTCGCACGCAGCATCGCTCTCCTTCTCATATTGCTTTTACGCTCGCCGGCTCTCGTTTCTGCCCTCCGACCCTTGCGCCCTCTTGCAGGAAGACAGCCACGAGTTTCTGCGCTGCTTGCTGTACGCCCTGCACAAGCACGCGCTGCTGGGCGCGGGCTGCAAGGAGGGCCGCAAGGACCGCCTGGACGAGACCAGCTTCATCTATAATATCTTCGGCGGCTACTTCCAGTCCACGACGCACTGCACCAACCCGGGCTGCGGCTTCGACAGCAACACCTTCGACTCGTTCCTCGACCTGTGCCTTGAGGTCGGCAACGGGATTCGCAGCGTGCCCGAGGCGCTCCGCCACTTCAGCAGCACCGAGACGCTGGACGCCGCCAACAAGTGGAAGTGCCCGCGCTGCACGAAGGCCGTGTGCGCGCAGAAGCGCATGACCATCCGCAAGGTGCGTGAGAGGGGCTGTGAGGTTGGGCGTCGCTTCAACCGTGTCGTACCCGATGTGGTTGAGAAACCGAGTCCCTGTGTGAGGCAGCTTGCAGAAGCATCCATGCTCTCGTCTGTGCTGGTTTTGTGTGTGGCCATTGACCTCTTCACGTGTGTGCCGCGGGGTGATGAAAATTGTGTTCCCTTGCCGCAGCAATGCGGTCGGGCAGATGCCGGCTCGCCGGCGCCTGATTGACGCTCTCACAACTATTCCACATGAGATTTCTGACCGCAACCGTGTTCTCCTGCTGATGTGATATCCCGCAACCGGTTGCTCGAAGCCTAGCTAGTGCTGCATGCATGTGCCTTGTGTACCAGTCATTGGGCAGTGTGTTACACAGCACGCGGCTGCTGTGCACCGGTGTTCGCTTGTGTTGGGCTTCCGCCAGCGTTATTCACTCGTGCTGTGCTTGCCTCTGTCCCGCGGGGTGATGAAAATTGTGTTCCCTTGCCGCAGCAATGCGGTCGGGCAGATGCCGGCTCGCCGGCGCCTGATTGACGCTCTCACAACTATTCCACATGAGATTTCTGACCGCTCGAGGACGTGTGTTGCGAGCTGCCAATGTTGGTACTTGATTTTTCTCACGGTGTGCACTGATACTCAGCCTTTCACGTAGTGCGTCGCCTGCACCACCCTTACTGCTGTGCCTGGTGTCCTCACTCAACGCCCCTCCTGCAGCCGCCCGCGGTGCTCACGATCCAGCTCAAGCGCTTCTCCTTCACGCCGCGCGCGCCCAAGCACATCATGGAGGCGGCGCGGCGCGGGGACAAGCGCGCGCAAATGGCGCTCATGATGCAGGCCATGGGCGGGCAGCGCAAGCTCGTGGACGTAATCGCCTTCGGGGAGAGCCTCGACATCGCGCCCGCGCTCGCGCCCGAGGCCATTCGGGAGGTGCGTACCCGCTGCTGGGCGGGCGCTGCAGGAGGGTGCCACACGTGTGATGCTGCTGTCATCTTCACGGCTGCGTGTTGTGTGGCATGAGCTCGCTTGAGCGTGAGCGCGTGTCCTGAGTGCTGTTTCTTCGTGTGGTTTGCCGCTGATAAGTGGGAGCGTCCCCGCCTTTGCGGCGTGTTGTGTCGTGTGGCATGTGTTTGCTCCTGTGCTCCGTCGATGATGCAAGAATATTTCCGCCGTTTCTGAATGGCTGCATTCTGCGCCATGACGATAGGTAACCTTTGCGCTTATTGGACTTCTGAGACAATGGCTGGGATCTGTGTGGACGTGCCTGGGCTCTCCTGTCGAGAGCTGCCCTGTTGGACTGATAGCGTTTGATACTTGCGCGCTTCCGGAGCAATATGAGCACCACCTGACCTGACTTCCAACTGTGTTGACGCTTTCAACCCCCCTCGTCGCCGTCTCGACCCCTCCCCCACTCACCCCGTCCTCCTCCCCCTCCCCCCTCCCCTCTCGCAGGGCGTCTCCTCTCAGTACGACCTCTACGGCATCGTGGTGCACCACGGCTCCTCGCCGCAGTCGGGCCACTACTTTGCGTACGTCAAGGCGCCGAACGGGGCCTGGCACTGCATGAACGACGAGTCCGTGCACAGCGCGGGCTGGTCCACCGTCAGCCAGCAGCAGGCGTACATGCTCTTCTACGCGCAGCGCCCGAGCAAGGCTGCCGCCGCGGCCGCTGCAGCCGCAGGCGCGGGCGCGCCAACCCCTGCCGCGGCCCTGCCCGCCAAGCTGCCGCCGGCCGGTGTGTCGCCGGCGCCTGCCGCAGGGGCTGCAGGCTCTGCGAAGCCCGCTGTGCCTGTAGCTGCCCCTAAGGTTGCTGCGGGTGCGGCGCTTGCCGCTGCAGTCAACGGGTCGGCTATGAACGGGCACGCTGGCAGTGGCAGCGACACCGACAGCAGCGATGGCTCCACGTCTGACACTCTGTCGACCTCCTCCGCGAGCGACGACGAAGAGGAGGCTGGCGCTGACGACGGCGCCAGCGGCAGCGACGCCTCGTCAGCCTCTGCGTCGACCAGCGCCTCCCCGTCCTCCGCCTCCTCGCCCCGCGGCGTCGACTACTTCCGCAAGCTGCAGCTTGCGGCGGAGCGCGCGGCGGCGCACCACAGCGCCGCCACACTCTCCCGCCTGCACGCGTACCTCCGCCAGGGCCGTTTCTCGGGGTGGCGCCTCGACCGCTCCGAGGGCGACGTCGGCGGCAGCGCGGGGCTGGCGGCGGAGGCCGACGGCGCCGCCGCGGCGGCGGTGCTCGGCGGCGACAAGCTGCTGCAGCTGTCCGCACGGTTTCACTGGGACGTGCCCGCCCGGCGCGCGGAGCGGGCGGCTGCGGCAGCGAGGGCGCTGCGGGCGCAGGAGTACCGCCGCATGCTGGCCGCCGTGCGCGGGCGCGCCGACGGCAGCAGCAGCGACGGCAGCAGTGATGCGGAGAGCGGGGATGAGGAAGACGACGAGGAGTACGAGGGGTCGGGCAGCGAGTCTGCGTCTGAGGCCTCCGGCAGCGACGACGAGGGCAGCGGCAGCGACACCGCCAGCAGCGGCTCCGGCGCTGAGGGCGCGTCTGGTGTCCCACTGGGGCCGCGGCGCTCCAAGCTGCGGGCCCAGCAGTACATCGCAGCTGAGGTCGCGGCAGCGGGCGGGTCGGTGGGCGGGTCGGCGACTGGGAGAAAGAAGCAACCGCCATCGTCGTCTGGTACTGCCGCCGCTGTTGCTGCTGGCAAAGGCGGCAAGGTTGCAGCCGCGGGCGCGGGTGCCGCCAAAGGAGGCTCTGCGGGCCGTGCAGCCATGGCTGAAGACCTTGACAGCAACGACGGCGACGGCACTGACGAGTCTGACGCCTCGGGCAGCGAGGGGAGTGAGGAGAGCGAGGCGTGGGCTGCTGCGAAGCGGGCGCGGGATCGCATGGCACGTGTGGAGGCGCAGATGAAGGAGAGCGAGGACGAGGACGAGGGCGAGGATGAAGGGGATGAGGAGGGTGACGAGGGGGAGGAAGCGGACGAAGGTGACGAGGGGGATGGGGAGGAGGATGGGGAGGATGGCGAGGACGGGGGGCAAGAGGAAGCCAACGAAGCCCCGGCGCTGTCTGCAACAGCCGCGGCTGCGCCCCTCGACCCCGAAGCCGCCGCCGCGGCAGCCGCCGAGGCGAAGCGCAAGGCCAGGGAGGAGCGCCGCGCACGCAGCCAGGCGATCCAGAGCGGTGCGGGCGGCGCGCACGCGGCGCTCGAGTCCGTGCATCTCACGGGCAAGAAGAAGGCGGGGGGCTTCGACCCCGCGCTGCTCGCGCAGGGGCGCCCGCACCTCGTGGGGGGTGTGCTGCAGGCCCCGCGCGCTGCCGGCGCCGCTGCGGCTTCTGTCGCGCCTGGTGCCAAGGCCGCTGCTGCTGCTCCACCGGCAGCGGGTCTCGCGTCGCTGGCTGCGCTGGGCACGGGCGGGGCCGACACGTGGGGGGACGGCGGGGACTGGGCGGCTGCGGGGGCAGGCGGCAGCGCCGCCGCCGCCTCCTCGTCCTCCGCAGCGGGCCGGGGAGGGGTGGGCGGAGTGGAGGGGCTGCTCGGCAAGCGCTCCCGCGCCACCGCCTTCGGTAGCAACTACGGCAGCGGGTACGACGCGTCCACGGGGCGGTACGAGGACGAGGAGGAGGCGGCGGGCATGGACACGGACGCATGGAACGCGCACCTGGACGCGGGGCGGCTGAAAAAGGTCAAGGTCAAGCCCGATCCCGACGCTGAGGGGGAGGAGGCGGACGACCCCGACGCCCCCAACAAGTACCAGGCGGCGCTCGACCGGCGCAAGGCGGCGCAGAGCGCGACGGGCGACGGGCGCGGGTACCGCAAGGGGGGCGACGAGCCCCACCACGCGCAGAGGGGGCGCGGGGGAGGCGGGAGAGGGGGCGGGGGGCGCGGCAGGGGCGGCGGGGGCTTCCGCGGCCGGGGAGGAGGCGGTGG
>Ga0208629_100521_pt1 | contig 18388 bp, 3 predicted proteins | sample LakWasMet19_HOW5_2_FD_183865 | JGI IMG/M metagenome (GOLD analysis project Ga0208629, IMG submission 183865) | Freshwater sediment methanotrophic microbial communities from Lake Washington under simulated oxygen tension - Sediment Metagenome... | ecosystem: Environmental > Aquatic > Freshwater >...
GCGAGCGGCAGTGTGACACGCGCGCCCGCACCCACGAATCTGGTGTATTCTCCCGCCCACGACTGTGAGCCCCGCGAGTGTCTGCGGCCAGCAATCTGCTTTGTAGCAATAACAATGGTCACTCCCTTGCTGCAGTGTCGGCGCTTTGGTCTTAATTGCCCATCGGTTGCATCCGGCTTGTTGGATTTGCTGTTTCCAAGCTGTGGCTCGTACACGATACAATCAAATTTGATATCGATGGATGTGAGCGAGATATGATCGATCTTTATCATGACTCATCGGCTGACATACCGCTTGACGCTGAGTGGCGCCCAGGCATAAAAAAAAAACAGTCGGCCGGACTTCGACTTGACGCATGCACACGTGTCGGGCTCGAGCTGCGATCCGAAAGTTGTTGGAAGTGCGAGTTCAACCCGACGGAGGTGCTGTCCGGATCCAGGTTGTCCCCAGATCGATATACTCATCCAGTACAACCGGCGAGTCGAGGACTGGTTGCCCATGAAACTGCCAGCGCGCTCTGCGCAAAACGCCAAAGTCGGCGCAATCGGAAAGGCTGGGTCGCGGGAGGGTCAAACTAGACCCCAAGCCCACTACTGGCCGCTGGCCTGGCTGCCTTGCGATTGGGGGTCTCTCGCGGCCGGACTGCGGCCATCCCAGCATTGCTCCCCTCCGCTTCGGCCGCAGCAGTCGTTTGCCGCAACCGGCGGAGTGCCACCGGGAGCACGAATGTGCTGCTGGAGGCAAGCGCGGCGTCTGCGTGAGCAGCATCGATGAGCCGGGCTGACCCAGCCCCAACTGCAGCCGTCGGCCCCTGCGTGCCATGCGCAGAGCTGGCAGCGGCTGCGCCGCCTTGCGGCATCCCCCCCGCTGCGTCTGCCCCCGCGACATCAAGGCCCGCGGCCGCGAAGAAGGCCGCCGATGCCTGCGCGCGCCGCTGTGCCACCAGCGATGCCTCCGCGGCGCCCCGGGGAGGCGAGGGCGAGGCGACCGAAGGGGGCGACAGCCGCGCAGAGGGCGACCGGTGTGCGGTGTGGCTGCGACGCGGAGCGAGCCTGTCGCGTCGGGTGAGAGGTGCCACGCTCGCAGACCACAGGTCACCATTCACGATCCCCGTTGGCGGCGCGCTCCTGAGGGCGGAGCCAGCAGGCTGACCTGCGCGCAGCCTCTCACGGCTGTCATCGAAAGCCACTGCGCTGCTCGCACTGCCAGAATGAAGGCTTCGACGGCAGCTGAGCGCGGAGGCAGCCAAGGCGGCTGCAGACTCACCCTCGCTGTGAGCCGGGCTCTGCGGGGTGTAGGCGTGCAGCCGCCTCGAGATCGCAGGCGAGGTCGGGGTCGGCCGTCCAGCGGTGAGGGCTTCCGCACCTCGCCCAAGAGAGGCCGCGGCGTGGGAGGCCACCGATACCGCAGCCTCAAGCAGTGGTGCGGCAGCAGAGTGCTGCAGGCGCCGTACTGCAGAGGCGGCGGCACCCTGTGCTGGCTTCGGAGCGTGCGGAGGCTGCGGCGGAGTGGCGGGAAAGGTTGCGATGGAGCTCTCAGCAGGCACCGCAAAGCGCACATGGCTGCGGGCTGCTGTGTGAGGCTGCTTCGTGTGGTCCGACAGCATGGGTGCCGCCATGCTGCTGTGCATGCCGATGTGCGGGCTGCGCAGCTGCCGCCGCTGCAGTGGGCCCATCGCCTCCACGCCCGAGGCATACAGGCGAGATTGCGCAAGCACGGCCGCCGCAGCATCCCCCTCTGCTGCCGCAAAACCCTCCGACGGCCCGGCCCCTGTGTGCAGATCGTCCCCGGGCTGCTGGCCGGCGGCATCAATGCCTGCAGCTGCGGGCTGCTGGGCGTGCAAGTAGCCAGCTTCGGCTGCCGGAAGGCGGAAGCTCGGGGGAGCTGCGTAAGAATGCCCACGCACACCAGAGGCAGGGGCAGATCGAGCGCTGCTGGGGTGCTGGGGCGACGCCTGGTCACCGCTGTCAGTCACCTCCAATGGCGGGCTCCCCCCCATCTCTCTGCCGCTCCCGTGCGCAGCCGGCGAGTAGGGCGAGTCGGCGCCGTCCTCTCGTGCGCTGGTGAAGTCCAGGGCACCGGCGGGGGAGCGTGCGACACGATGGCCCATGAACATCGCTGGCAGGGGGGCGCCATCGCATGGCATCTGCACGTCCGAATCAGGCACGCCCGCGGGCGCAAGGCTGGGCGGCGCATCCGCTGGCGCACCAGCGCTGGGCAACGGGGGCTGCGGCGTCCCTGGGGTTGCTGGAGCAGAGCCAGATGGCCACATTTGCCAGCGACCCGCTCCGGGGAGCGGCAGCGCGCCAGCTCCGGGACCGGACCGCGGAGACGGGCCGCCGCTCGATGGATGGTTCTCCACCGCAGTATCCGCCTTCCATGCCTGTTCCCGCACCGTAACGGCTTGCTGTTGGGTTGCTGCAGCGCTCAGCAGCCCTGCGTCGAGCTCCCGAGTGACTGCGGCCGAGTCATGCTGCGGAAGGGGACGAGTTTCGATCTCGAAGCTCCCGCTGCGGTGGATTCTCGCGTGTGTTGCGATGCGGCCAGCGCTGCCCCCCGAGTGAGAGTGGAAACTCATTGCATCAGTGTCAACGCTTGAGCCCTGGTGTCGCTGAGAGCTGCCATGAGGCCCGAAGGGCATCCCTGCTCGCATCACAGCTTCACTGGTGAGCGAGGATGTCGACTGAGAGGCAGTCACCCGTTCCACCAGAGAAGCCGCGGTGGCTAAGTGCTGCTCGTCAGAGGAACGGATGGCCTCGTCCGGTCCGATGGGCGGATCAACGTGCTCAGCGGCAGTGAACAGCCCATGCCAGCGAGGGGGCCCTGGGAGAGGCGATGTCGTGGCAATCTCGCCAGCAGCGGCAGCAGACGGCGACAGATCCGCGCGGCCAGCGCGCATGGCGGAGCGCGGCTCCGGCGCGCTCTTCGCTGCAGTCGCAGGCACGTGAGACTTGCGGCGCGGCACGGCGATGATGGCGCCTGGCGTTGCCCACAGCGCGGCCTCGCTGCTGAAGTCAAACCCGCTAGAGCGCGCGAGGGGGCTCTGCGCCTCACCCGCGGTGTGGGCGAGATTGCTGCTCGCAGTCAGCCCGGGTGCCACCACTCCGCCCACTCGTACGTATTCATACTCCTCCTCGCTCTCGCCCTCCTCTCCGCGCTCGGCACCACCACCGCTGACACCCGCAACTGTGCCAGAAACTGACCGATGACCACTGGAACGAGTGCTCTTGCGTTTGCCGCCCGTCGCACCGGCGCCTTCATCGTCGCTGCCAGTGCGAAGGAGCTCTGCAACACTGGAGTCTAGCAGCGCGGCGCTGCTGTCGCCATCGCTCCTTGCATCGGTGCTGTAGCTCGCATCTGCACCGCCCAGGTGGTCGCTTCGCCCGGACGACTCTGCTACGACAGGCAACGGCGCGCTCCAGTGGGGAGCAATCGGATACGGCCGCCGCCCAGGAGAGCTTTGCAGGGTCGGAGCTGCTCGGCCGGTTGAGCTTCCGTCCCCAGTGCCCGTGAGCTCTGGTGCCCCAGCTGCCCCATCGCCATGGAACGACGAGCCCCCGGCAGAGCCCTCCAATCCAGCTGCAAAGCGGACCTGGGTGCGGCTTGAGCGAGCCGCAGGGCGCGCCCCTCGCTCGTGCGCATCGGCAGAGGAGGGGCTGAGCCCTGCAGCGGCAGCGTCAAAGCGCAGACTGATGGACGAGGCACCTGCCTCAGCGGCACGGCCGGATGGGCGGGCGGAAGCTTCAGGGAACGCACCATTCGGCAGCGCAGAGGCACCTGCGGCGCTGTTCGGCTGCGCAGGACTCCCCTCGCTCCTCGCGTCCCCGCCCATAAACCGGCGCTGCCACTCGCGCTGTGCCCGATCGGTGGTGGGCAGGGGGACGGCAGCTGCCGTGTCGCTCCCCCGACTGTACCGTGACCGTGCCGGCGCGGGCGTCTGCAAGCTTGCACGTGCAGAGCGGATTCCCGCGCCGCGGGCATCCGCGGCTGTAGGGTGGGGCTGCGCGGTGAGCTCCACACCTTGGGGCGCGGCAGCGGCATGTGAGCTCGGCGATGCAGTAGCTGCCTGGGCGCTGTGGCGGGATCCCCTTGAGGCAGAGGGCTGCTCAGAATGCAGCATGGTTGGCGTCAGAAGCTTGTTGCTGGCATGCGAGGACCCAGCCGCAAGTGGGGCCCCCGTGGCCTCGGTCGGGTGGCGACCGCTGGTGATGGATTCGAGTGGTATTGCAGAGGGCCGCGGCCGATAATCTCCGCCTGATGGTGGAGAAGTGGTCGCCTCGAGGGCTGAAAGGTTGGCATCATGTCCCGTCGCTTGACGCTCCCTGATACCGGGATCACGGGGCGTGCCATCGACGCTGAAGAGCCCGTGCCGCCGCGAGACGCCCGGGCGTGCTTGGACGAAACGGCGTACTGGCGAGGACACTTCTTCGCCAGCGAGTGAATACGCTAGAGCCGCTGTGGCAGTCGCCGCACCCCCCGGTTGCGAGAGGCTTGAGGCGGTGATGCCGATGTGATGAGACGACGGTGCTGCCGCAGCCGCGCCAGCGTGGCCGCATCCAGCATCACGGTGCCGATTGGGCAACAAAGCCTCTGCGTCGCTTGTCACCCCCGCCGCCGATCGGTGCGCAGGTTCCCCCTCGACCGAACCGGCGACGCCGTTCAAAGCGTGCCTCGCCGCTCGCATGCCAGCGAAGCCTGCTGACATGCCGGTGTCAGTGCCTGGGGGCGGGACGGAGGCGCGGCCAGCACGGCGCTCCCCAGTTCGCCCTGCTGCACTGAGCCTGGCCGCCAGACCGCGGTCGGCGGAGCTGCCGAATGCGCCGTGAGGCCTGGGGGAGGAGGCGGGGAAAGGCCCGCGCACTTGCACGGCTGGCTGAGACCGCGGTCGCCTCCCGCTCACAGCGGATCTTGACCACCGAGGCAAGAAGGCGTGGCTGCGAGCAGAGCCCGCGGATAGCGCACGGCGCCCACTCGAAGCTGTGCTGGGAGAAGGCCGCTCGCGAGCCATCCCGACGTCTGCGCCGGTAGCCTCGCCGTCGCCTGCAGCCGCCCTCCCGCGGTCTCCACCGCTGTCCCTGATGCGCCCTCCAAAGCCGGACGACCCCTCCGCGCCGAGTTCGCCTTGCAGCAGCGAGACGACAGAGCGGATCGCCTGCTCAATGGCGGCCCGGCGCTGCTGCGCGGCACTCGGGCGCCGGTGTCCGTCTGTTGCAGGTGCAGGCGGAGACGTGTGTCGCAGAGGCGCGTGGGCTGCTGGCTGGGCAGGGGATTCAGCTCCCTCCTGCATGCCAGGCAGGGCAGCAGCGGCTGAGGGCTGAAGGATGCTGGCTAGAGCCGGTAGGGGCACCGACGAAGCTGTCGAACCACCGGGGAGCGCACTGTCCTGCAGTGACGCCCTATCCAAAGTCGCAGCGAGTGGTCCGTGGTTCCGCTGGCTGGCAGGGCTGGTCCCTGCGCTGGACTCTGGTGTGGAGGCCGCAGGGGATGCGGGCTGGGCCAGCCGCCCAGGCGCCACGGCATGCAGGAGTTGCACCAGCTGATCAACCGTGAGCTCCAGCCGGGAGTCGTTTGTCCGGCCAGCTCCGCTGGGCTGATCCGGGGAATCGCGAACTCGAGCGGGGGCACCGTTGACGGCATTGCCGGGAGCACCCGCGGCCTGCGCGTCGCTTACCGCGCCGGATGGTGCCGGGGGTGGGCCCACCGGGCTGTGCTGCAGGTCAGAGAGCCGGACGGTCACGTGAGCTGGCGAAGCACTTCCGGCCTGCAACGCAGCGGGTTGGACAACAGAAACGCTCCAAGTCTGCGCCGGACCCAGCGCGCCGCTGCCTTGCAAAACAGCAGGAGGATGGCTGCTCGCCGATGCCGGCGTTGAAGCATGCGCTGCTGTGAGGCCGATGCCCTTTACGGCCAGGCTGTCCAGTGAGGCGCTCACGTAGCGGAGGGCTTCAGAAACGGTGCGCGGGGGCAGCATCACCGGGGAGACACCTGCAGCAGCCACCCCCGGCTGAGACAGCTGCCCGTGTGGGGGCTGCGGCTCCATGCGGGACCTTGCAATGAACTCGGTGTGGATGGCGACAGAGGTCTGCTTCGTTGACGCAGCCTGCAATTGCGGGGAGAGGGTGGCGCCGGGCCCTGGAATGGACAGCCGGCGGCGTTGCAGCCCACCACCGCCGAGGGCTCCAGCCTCCACTGCATCGCTGAGGTTTGAAGGCCTCCCCGCAAACACACTCGTTGCAGTACTCGGCTCCAGACCGCCGCTCGCGAACCTGCGAGCGTGCAGCATTGGCGTGTCTGCAGCGACCACGTCTCGCCAGAATGGGCGCGCCTCTGGCTGCGAGAACGGGGACCCATCGGAATCGCCAGGGGGCGCCGAGGCAGGCGAAGCAGGCGCGGACGGCAGAAGGTCAAGCAGTCGCAGCACATACGTCGGATCTGCCACGAGGCCGACAGCGGCGGCCAGCGGCAGGAAGCAGCGTACCAACAGGAGGCGCAGGGCAATGTTGCTGGAAATGAGGGACGCGGGCACCGGCAGGGAAGCAATGTCCTCGGCGACACACCAGGCGTTGCTTCCATTCAAACCGGGACTTCCTTGTTCGGTGGCGAGCCCGGCGCCCCCCGTGCTTAAAGGCGAGGTAACGCCTTCCAGCATCACGGGTGCGGCTGCTCTGTCCGCGGTGTCGTAGCCTTGCTGCGGCACAGCAGGGATGGTGGCGTCAATAGCAGCATAATACGCCGCCAGCTGTCGCTCCTCGTCTTGTGCTGCAGCTGCGGCACTCAACGACGCTGCGGCCAGGGGCGTGGAATCCAATCGGCGCTCAGTACCGATATGATCGTGCCCGACGCCGCTGCTCCACGGGTCTACCGAAGCTGGAGACGCTGGAACACCTGCTGCAGCCCCGCCCGCACCCACCACCACAGGGCTCCGAAACCGACGCCCAGCGAGCTGCAGCAGCGCGTGCACAAACGCTGGGTAGTCAAGCCCCATCCGCAGCATGGACCGGGTCACCTCGCGCTGGTGGTACCCGCTGGCAGCCCACACCTTGGAGGTGATACCCACCCCTGCCGCGGCGCTGCCGCCAGCGCCTGACGGGGCAGAGTCGGAGGCAGACACCCGCGCACCGGTTTTATGAGCATGCGACTGAAGCCCAGCAGCAGCGCCTGGGGCCGCACCTCCGAGCGGCTCGGGTCGCAACCCCACCATGTGTGCGAGGGCCGCATTGAATGCGACATCCACGTCAGCCCTACGAATGACGCCAGAGCCGTGTCCGCCCCTGCCCGGCACCGACGCATCCGCGCACAATTTGGCAAACTGAGTCAGCTGAAGGCGCGAATTGGGCTGCGCCCCGAGCGGTCTGGTAGCTCCGCCTAAGCCTACCGCGGCCGGTTTGGCGGGAAAGCCATACTTGCTGCGGTCCCCGTACAGGCAATACCTGTGAAAGAGCGCCTGCAATATTTCCTCAGCGGCTGTCACGTTCATGCAGTAGGCAGCTTGCAGAACTTCACCGTAAGTCACCACGCCCTCCCCATCAAGCTCCATGCCGGGCTGTGACGACGCGGTTGGGTTTTCACATCGCCCGGCGCCAATATCGTCCACATGCACGGGTCTATTTACAGCGGATACGCGCAGAGGCTGGGGAAGGGGGGCAGAGGCCGTCGTCTCGGCATCAGTTGCCTGTCCTGCGGTTGGCCCTGTACTCGCCGAAGTTTTGCGCCGCCGTTGCCACGCATCAAAGCCAGCGACAAGACTGCTGGCACTGGGCCGCCGACCGGCCGGCGCAGATGCGACGCCAATCGAGCTGCGCCTCCCGCGTGTCAACGGATTGCTCTCATTCGCAGCCTGCCGGCCCATGCTGCAGATGGCCTCAGGGGAACTTGCGCGTCGCGCTTGTGAACTGCGCGCGAACTCAGCACTGCCGAGTGGCTGCACGTCCCGCACCTCAAGGGCATGCTGCAGCAGCAGTACCGCTTCCGCACTGCCCCGCCGACGTTTGGCCTCATCAGCGTCTCCACAACCGTCAGCGGCAGGAGGCGAAGCGACAGCGCGAGCGCTGTCGGCGCGTGGACGAGTCGCTGCGCCCCGCTGGTCTGTGGTATCACCAAGGCGTGCCGCCGCCGTCAGACCTGCATGCCCGCGGGACCTCGCTGCGAGGCTCGCGACGAGGCTGCTTGTCGCATCCACAATGGCGCCGACGGAAGCCATGCCAGCCAGCTGAGGCTTCGCCCCCAGATCGAGATCGGCTTCGGTCTGGGAGAACCGCCTGTGCTCCACGGGTGCGGAGGCAGCTGCTGACGAAATACTGTCTCGTCTGCGTCCGAAGTCAGCAGGTGGGATTCTGCTCGATCCAGCATCAGGCGGCAGACGCTCGCTCGCCGCCACACCCGCCCACGGTCCGCTTGATGCAAGTACTGCCCCGGCGCCACCCGCGCGAAAGCTGGTCACCGAGCTGCAGGACTCAGCAAGAGAGTGTAGTACCTCATCCAGCTGCTGCATTGCGCCTAGCCACTGCTGGCGACCGACAGGCAGCACATCACTCGGCCCCGAGGTGGCGACGGAGCGTGCGACCGCAGCCTGCCCAACGGCAAGTCTTTCCCTCACTGGAGCGGGCTGCAGAAACACCGGACCTGTGTGCACAAAGAAGCGCTGTGTGGGGTCTGCCACAAACAGGAACAACTTCAGCTTTGAGGCGGGACTCCGACCCTCCGCGTCGGAAGGCGAGTCCCTGCATTCCAGTGCCAGCTTGCAGCACAGCGCGACCAAGCCTTGCAGTGATAATCCCTCCCCTGGATCCAATAGCATTGTAGCGCGGTAAGCCGCACATACACTCGCTGAGAGACACAACTTTCCAATCACTGTGTCACGGAGCCAGTCCAAAATTGCGTCCTCAGAAACGGACGAGTGCCCTGGCCTGGCTTCCGCAAGCGCGCTGTGAAGTCGCCCAAATCCGGGCATCAACTCGCCGATTGTGGCAACTAGCTCCTGGTCGGCGAGCAGGTCCATGGCGTCGCGCGTGGGAGTGGAGTCTGAAATGGAGCGTCAACGGGAGTTGACAACGGCGCGCCGTTTTCGAGGCTTGCCAGTCGCTCGCGGACGGCTCCACGCAGAGAACCGCGGGTCCAACTGCATGTAATTACAATTATATCATAAATCTGTCTCGAATGATTGTTCGATTGCTCCGCTGTATGAAAAATTTGGTGAACGGACTGGCGCGTCGGACCGGCAGATGAGTCGTGTGTGATCCCCACTGCTTGCTGCGGCAACCTCAGGGTTTTGCAGAAAGAAGTAGGCGTTTGCCAGCGCACCAGCGAGCTTCGGAGCTTGACGAACAAGCCAGTATCTTGGTCGGGAACGACAGCCACGATGCGCGCTCTCGTGGCAGCAGCCAAGCGCACTTCTGGCCTCGCCCGCGCGACGGCGCCCACGGGGCTGGTCGGGAGAGGGGTTTGGCACCGTGCTGCCTCTGGATTTCGGGACCTTGGCATTTCGGATGAGCTCAGTGGCCGCTTAGAAGCACTCGGAATCCGAGATCCAACAGAGACGCAGCGCGTTGGCATCCCTTCGATTCTCACAGGCAAGGATGTCGTTCTGCGCGCTGAGACGGGCAGCGGCAAGACACTTACGTACCTCTTGCCGATGCTGCAAACGGTGCAACGCATGTATCAGCCCCAGCTGGACATGCTCGCTGCGGGTGCCACTCAGCGCGAGCTGCTGCAGGCGTTCCAGTCCGGAGAGGTGCAGGGTGGCCCCACAGTCCCCAGCATGAGCGAGCTTGTTGGCGATCACCAAAGTGAAGAGGGCAATGAGGACGAATTGTTTGACGGGTCAGATGGGCCAGGTAGCAGCGGCGAGACCCTGGGTGGTGGACGGGTCACTGGCCGTCCGGTGGGGGCAGCGACGCTGGTGCTCGTGCCAACGCAGGAGCTGGTGCACCAGGTGACGCAGGTGATTGGCGACCTCGCGCCCGCCATGGCGCCGCTGGTGCGCCCCGCGTATTCGAATAAGGGCGTCAGCCGCCGCGACGTGTGCGCGATCGTGGTGGCGACGCCCGTGGCCCTCAAGGATAACGTGAACCACGCGCAGCTGCAGGCGCTGAAATACCTCATCCTGGACGAGGCGGACATGCTGCTGTCGGGCACCTATCTCGACATGACGCAGGGCTACGCGCTCGCAATCTTCAAGCAGCGCGTGCCGGAGCGGCGGCCGCAGACGCTATTCTGCGCCGCCACACTCCCCAGCAAGGGCAAGCGCAGCGTGACGGCGTTCCTGGACCGCTACTACCCCGAGCCCGGCACCCTGCGCGTCAGCACCAGCGGCGTGCACCGCCCCGTGTCCAGCCTGCAGCGCAACACGTTCGTGCAGCTGGACGCCGCCCTGCCGCTGACGCTGGAGGAGCTTGAATCGCGCAGCCGGCTGCAGGACAAGGTGCGGCAGCACGCGGCAGAGGTGCAGGCCAGCCTGGCCGCCCCGCGAGGGGCAGCGAGCGGGGCAGAGCCTGCGCCCGTCGATGCCGACGATGCCGCTGAGGACGCTGAGGCGGGAGCTGAGGCAGGCGAGGACACAGATGACGCTGGCGAGGGCGGCAGCGGCGGCGACCGCCTCGCAGAGGTCATGGCGGTGCGCAGCGCAGAGAACCACGCGGAGACGCTGGCGGCGGACCGCGCGCAGTACCAGAAGCGCGTGGACAGCCTGCGCCGGCACGCGCTGCTGGAGGCACTGCTGATTCCCGTGCGCAACGCCACAAAGAGCAGCGCTGGAGACGCCAGCGGCAGTAGCAGCGGCATTGGCGGAAGCGGCGCAGCCGGCGTCGAAGCGGCGCGCGCGCCAGCTGCAGAGCAGGCTGCAGTACCTAGCGCGGCGTCGCCTCCGGCGGCGGCCGGGAAGCGCCGACGGCACACGGCTGCCTCCTCGCTCCTGTGCAGTGTGCCCGGGGCGGCTGAGAACAGAAAGAAGGGCGCCGCGGCGACGCTGGCCGCAGCCGCCGCAGACGCACCCCCGAAGCCGGCGGCAGCGGCAGCGGGCCCGCTGCCGATCAGTGACGCAGACTCGGAGGACGCCGTGCTGCCGCTGACGCTCGCCGCCGGCACGGAGCTGCGGGGCCGCGTGCAGGAGGCGGAGGTCCCGCCGGCGGGCCTGCCCCCGACCCTCGTCTTCTTCAACTCCGCGGACAAGGCGGACGGTGCGCGCAAGTTCCTGCAGCACTCGCTGCCGGGCCGCGTGCGCGTGGCGGCGCTGCACAACCGCCTGGACGACGAGGACCGGTCGCGCATCGTGGCGGGCTTCCACAGCGGCCACATCCACGTGCTGACCTGCACGGACGTCGCCTCGCGCGGCCTCGACACGCGCCGCGTGGCGCACGTGATCCAGGCCGAGTTCGCCCAGGACGCGGTCTCGTACCTGCACCGCATCGGGCGCACGGCGCGCGCGGGCGAGGGCGGGTGCGTCACGAACCTCGTCACGCGAAGCAGCCTCGCGCTGGCGCAGGCGCTCGTGGACGCGGCAGCGGAGGGCCGGCCCATCGACGACGCGTTCAGCCGGCGGCGCAGCTTCAGGCGCGCCCAGAAGCGGGCGGCCGTCACGGCTGCGGAGGAGCGGGTTGTGATGGCGGCGCTGGAGCGCGAGCAAGCCGCAGCGGCGGCGGCGGGGGTCGCAGCATCGGCAGCGGCAGGGGCAGCGGTTCCCGCTTGAAGCGTGTCGCACCAGCGTACTGCGTCCCATGTCGCTCGTGTTTGCAATTACCAGCTCGTGTGGGCTGACCGCTCTACCTTTCGTTGAGGGTGCGCGAGGAGGCACGACCGCAAACACTCGAGAAACAGGCGAGAGTCAGTTCGGCGATCCTCATTTTAATGGGCGCATGTTTCATCGTCACGGGTGCGCTGTGCATGAGTACCGTATTCATTAAGGCCTGGCCGGCGTCATCATGACGGCAATGAATTGCGGCATCACTTCCTCGCATGGCGGCCACGCCAGCAGCACATCGGTCATGTGTGCCGCGGAGTCCCCACAACAGCGGCTGCGAAGGGCACGAGCAGCACGCCCCAACCGCGCCCTGTGTCAAGCGTGCCACGTCACCCCTCTGCGCCGCGGGCGGCCGCAGCCGCTATTCTGAGGTGGCGCAGTGCGTCGCGCCACTCAGTCAGCCGCGCGAGGCGCGTGCTGCAGAGCTTTCCGATGCGTCCCTCATAGCGGGAAGACGCCCGCTCCAGGCCCCGCGTGATGGGCTGCAGCAGGTGCAGCGCGCGCACAGCCTGCGCCGCGACTGCGTGCCGCCGCCACGCGGCGTCATATGCGGCGAGCGCCGCAGACTCGTCATCTCCGTCCTTCCCCTCCGCCTCGCCTGCTCCGCCCGGCTCATCCGGCACCGCTGGCGCCTCCAAGTCGCCAGCGCTGCACTCGTCCCGTGCGGTGCGCAGCAGCGCGTCCAGAGCGTCCAGCACGTTTCCGGCGCAGCGCGTGGCGACCGACAGGTAGTCTTCGAACTGGCTCCGCAGCAGCCCTTCCAGCACGGGGGAAACGTACTCCAGCCACTCGATGCTGCCGTACGCAGGGTACTCCCAGCAGGGAAGGCCTCCGACTGCTGTCACTGTGACAGCACCAGCGGATTCACCTCCATCCACGGCCTCCGCATCGCTCTGGCACGGTGCTGCAACGCTCATTGCCTGGTTGCAGGCGGCCAGCGCGTGCAACACATCTATTGCGACTGATTCGTGAGCATACATCTGGAGGTATCTCAGTGCGTCCACGACGTCCCCGTTGCGCCAAATAGCTGCAATGTTTCGTGCTTCTTGGACCCGGTGGATGATGATGCGCTGAAAAAGCGCGTGGTCCTTCTCCATGTCCGTTCGCGCTTCGGCCGCTTCTGCGAGCATGTCCTGTAGCCGCGCTGCGAGCGCTGCAGGGAGGGACCCGCCCTCGCCAACTCCAACAACCGTCAAAGGTCCATCAGCGTCTTTGCTCTCTTCGTCTGCGGCCTTGCTTTCGCCGGCATCGCCAGGAGACCAGGCCAGAAAGTTCCCCGCGCCCGCAAGATTCGCCTGCTGCCGCTTCGCAGCGGTGGTGGGGCGCTTCGGGAGCATGATCGTGACTTTTAGTACACGAATAGAAAGTTTGTTGACGTAGGAATGCTTGTGGTGAGCAGTTGCGAGGCAGAGTCTGCAGTGCAGAGACTCAGTCATCGTCTGTCCTCCAGCCGTAATGTTTCGCCGTTCGAGGTCCACGTGCATCCGGTCAGGCGAAGGGAAAGTCAAACTAGGCATGCTTCCTCAGCAAATAATGAACAGAATGGAATAGACAGGGGCGAAACGGCTCCGGAATGCCTCAGAGATGGCGACGTTTTCGGCGCTGCAACGCGCTGCATCGTGTGTGAACGTTCCTTACCTTTAAATCGACATGGCGAACGGCGCAGATGCTTCTCTTGCCGCCGCCACGGCTGTGGAGCTGCGTCGCGAGATCCTGCTTCTAGAGGCCCCACCCGTTGTGCTCGGATGCTGCCGCAGGCGCAACCCTGTGCGAAAACTTGCCTTGACGGCGCTGTATTCAGACTGGTACGAGCTCGCGAGCAGTGTTCTCATTCTGTCGAATGCGGTGCTTTTATTGTTGTACGATCCGCTTGCGCCCGCGAGCGCCCGCAGTGGAGCTGTGGACCAGGCACAAATCGTGCTGACCATCATTTTCACTCTGGAGGTGGTGTGGAAGCTGATAGCACTCGGCGTACGCAGATTCTTTTGGTCAGACTGGGCCAACTCGCTGGATTTGCTGGTTGTGGTGCTGGGCTACGTGTCGTTGCTCCCGTCTGTGGGGAACTTGAACGCGATCCGCATGCTGCGTCTGCTGCGCATGCTCAACCTCTTCGGCGATACGCGCATCGTCCTGAACGCCGTGGGCGCGTCTCTCGCGGGGCTCTCCAACCTCGGCCTCTTGGCTCTGCTGTTTCTGGTCTCGTTCTCACTGCTGGGGGTGCAGCTGTGGGCGGGCGTGCTGGCGGGCCGCTGCGGCTACATCGATCCCGGTACCGGAGCGGCGGTGATGGCACCACACCAGATCTATTGCGCCCTGCCCTGCTCCGAATTCGGCGGCGCCTCATGCACCCCGACTTTTGGGGACGCGTGCCCTGCGTCGCTGCTGGTGCCGATCACTAATGTCACCGGGAACGCGAGCACGCTGATCACGGCCTCCATGCCGCTCGCCTGCATGCGCTTCCAGAACCCGGACTACGGCCAGCGCTCCTTCGACAACGTGCTGTACGGCACGCTGCTCGCCTTCGTGTCGTGGACGACAGAGAGCTGGACGGTGTCGCTGTATGCGCTGTGGAGCACGTGGGGCCTGGGCTGGGTCGTTGCCTCGCTGCTGACGGGTTTCACTTACTTTGGGTTTCTTTTCATCCTGGAGCTCGCGCTGGCGGTGGTGTGGGACAAGTTCCGCGCGGCGCAGGGGGAGGAGGAGGAGCGCAAGGGCGCCATGCTGCAGCTGCTGCAGCAGCTGCGGCAGATCGAGGACTCGCTCGCCTACATGACCACTGCGGGCGAGGGCGGACCGGCAGAGGACAGCGGCGAGGAAGAGGGCGAGGCTGGCGACGGCGCTGCAGAGAAGCCCGGATCAGCCCCGCAGCCAGCGGGGGCCAGCTGTCGGACCCCCAGCGGGCGACCCGACATTGGAGACATCGGCACCACCCTCATGGGTCTCGGGCGACTTGGGGCTGTGGGGGCGCTGGCACCCTCCCTGGCGACCCCGGGCACTGCGCGGCTAGGCCTCGGCACGCACAGCCGGCGCGGCGGATTGCAGATGCCACTGTTCCCTGAGGAACCGGACGGCGGGTCGAAGGCTGGCGGGCTAGGGGGCGGTGCAGCGCGCCCGCGGCTGCTCGAAGTCGCATCCACCGCGCGCGGAGTGCACGGTGCTGCGCGGGCGCTGCGGACGTCGCAGGTGCTGGCCCACGCCGCCCGGGCAGGCACACGAGGCAGCGCTTCGAGCGTCGGTGGCAGCGGCAACGACAGTTTGAGAGTGGGTGGCGGCGCCAGCGGTGCCGCCGGCGGCGGCAGCGATGCGCAATCGCGCCACAGTGTGACGGGCAGCAGGCACAGCCCGACAGGGAGCAGCCCCGTCCGCAGCCCCGACGCCGCTGCGGGGGCGGGGAGCGCGCCCGCTGCGAGTTCGAGCGGCCGCGGCGGTCTATTTGATGTGTCGCGAACGACGGCGCTGGGAGCCTCCCACGCCACGAAGCTGCTCCAGCGAGCAGGGCAGACGCGCCTGTCTCAAGCGGGCGCAGCCTCGGCTCACGTGGGGCGGAGCATCGTGGCCGAGCAGCACTCGCCGGTCCTCGGCGGTACACTGGCGCCGCGTCTGTCTGGTCATGCCAGCACGGGAGGCGCAGCCGCCTCGCAAGTGCCTCGCCTCACCTCCTATCTCTCCGGCGCCTCCGCTGGCGGCGGGAAGGCAACCGGCAGCTCGCCCGCCGCCGGCACGCCCTCCTCCCCGTCGCCCGGGTTTGCTGGCCCGCCCTCCGCCCAGGCGCTGCGCATGCTCATGTCTGTCCAGCGCGCGAAGGCCGCACTGCGCAACGGCGGCCGCCTGCCGTCGCAGGGCGGTGGCGCCGCCTCCTCGCTCGCTGCCGCCGCAGCTGGCGGCCGCGTCCGTGCGGGCAGCGTCGTTGGCATGTCGCCTGCCGGCCGGGGCTCCATCGCAGCGCCGGCAGGGCCCGCCCGCATGCCGCAGGTGACGCTGCAGGCGCTGGGGCGGGGCCTGGGGATAAACCCCAAGATGCTGCGCACCGTCACGCGATCCGCGCTGCCCGCGGCGCTGGGCGGCGATGGCGGGGGCAGCGCTAAGCGCTTCTCCCTCGCGGCACCGCAACCGGACAGCCCGCAGGCGACGCACGACGCAGCGCTGCGCCGCTTCCCCTCCCTGCGGCTTGCCGCGACGGCCATCACGGAGGAGGACGTCAGCCCAACCCGGCACCCGCAGCCGCAGCCGCCCTCTTTTGGCTCCCGCATGGGCCCGACCGGCCTGCTGATGCTTGCGGCCAGCAGGCGGCACCTGGGCGCCGACGCTGCCGCACCGCGTGCCTCCATGCTGCCGCATCGGGGCTCAATGCTGGCGCCTGTGGCTGAGAGCACGCGCAAGCTGCCGCCGCGCCCCGAGTTTATGCTCGTGCCCACCTCCGACGGCAGCGGGCGGGCGGTGGCGCCAGAACCACGCGAGACACAGGCGGACGGCCAGACAGGCGCCGCGAGGGCAACGCCTGCGGGCCGGGCGGCGCGCTGCTGCCCCAGCACACGGTGCCGTGGCTGGCGCCGTTGCTGCGGGCGGGGCCGGCAGCGATCGCGCTGCCGTCTGCCGGAGGTCCCCCGATCCCTGGGGCGCCACTTCCTGCACCACAACACCGCGCAGCTGCACGCCTGGCTCGTCTCCATGCGCGTGGGCGGCCGCCTCAAGGGCGCGCTGTCCGTCTTTCCCGCGCCGCCGCAGCGGCTGCGGGCGCTCGCGTCGCGCGCTGCGCTCTCCAACGCGCGCTCCTTTCTGATGGCGATGGTGGTGCTGGCCAACGCAGTGGTGCTCGGCTGCGCCTCAGCCACTATGTCGCCCTCCACGGCGCACACGCTCGCCATCATCAACACCACCATCGTGGCGGCCTTCGTGGGCGACCTGCTGCTGCAGCTGCTGGCCTTCGGCCTGTACGACACGGTGGCCTCCTCCTGGCTCGCCTTCTGGGACGCCCTCATCGTGGCGGTCTCCGTCGCAGACGTGGTCACAGATGCGTGGGGCGGCTCCAGCGGCCCCGCGCGCGCCCTGCGCATCGCCCGCGTGCTGCGTGTGCTGCGCATGGGCGAGCTGTGGCCGAGCCTGCGCCTGCTGGTGCTGGACCTCCTCACCGCCATCCCCGCGGCTTCAAGCGCCATCGCGATCCTCGCCGTCTTCGCCCTTGCGATGGCGGTGCTGGGCATGCACCTGTTTGGCGGCCCCGCCTACCAGCTCGCCGTGGACCGCGGGGCGGTGGACGCGATCCCGCGCCTCAACTTCCAGACGCTGCAGGACAGCCTGCTCGTCGTGTTTGTGCTGGCGGACAACGAGAACTGGGACCACGTGCTCTACACGCACATGGCCATCTTCGGCCCCTGGGCGGCGGTCTACTTCGTGGTCGTGCTGCTGATCGCCAACTTGGCGCTGCTCAACGTCGTGACGGCGGTCGTGCTGCAGAGCCTGGAGGCGCGCGCGTCGCCGCGCGTGACGGTGGAGCGAGTGATAATGAGCGGCGCGCAGGCCATGTGGCAGGCCGCGCTGGTCCTGAGCCGCTGCGCGGGCCGCCGCTGCGGTGGCTGCTGTGGCCGCCAGCAACAGCATGCGCTGGACCCCAACGCGCATCCAAAGGAGGCTGCGAGCAGCGCGTGCGCACCGCAACCCCGGCCTCGCTGCGGCGGCAGCTCGTGCTGCTGCAGGCGCAGCCGGGGCGCTGCCCTGGTGGTCCCTGTGGGCTCGCCTGTGGCTTCCAACTCCTCGCCCCTCTCGGACATCGGCAGCCCAGTCGCTGCCTCGCAGCTGTCGCTGTCGTCCGTGTCGTTGCTGCGGGGTCAGGCAGAGCTCGTGCCGCTGAAGCAGGTGACGGTGGCGGTGCCGCCGGAGCCGCCATCCGACCTGCCCCGGGAGGCAGCGAGAGGTGAGCCTGCAATCGCGGTGGCAAGGGAGGGCACATGCCCTCTTGGCGCTGTTGACGCAGTGGCGTCGTCCGGTTTTCGTGAGGCGGGGCCGCAGAGCGCGCACCTCGATCCGTCACCTGATGTGCGACAGCAGCTGAGGGGCCTCTGTGGCGACGAAGCATCGAAGCCTGCCGCCGCTGCGGCTGTCGACCCCCCTGCTTCTGCCGCTCGGCCACAGGCTTCGAGCTGGGCGACGGCCTCCGCTCCTGCGCCGCCGTCTCCTGCAACCGCCAGTCGGCGGCTCGCGTGGTCCGACGCTTGGGGCGAGCTCTCGAAGACGCCGCCCCTGCCCGCTGCTGCCCACCCGGGGGCGCAAGGGCCAGCTGATGCCCGAAGCTGTGACGTCGCGGGGCGCGCAGCTGCCGGCAGCGCGTTTCTTGCCGCTCCGTCAGCCGGTGCTCCAGGCGCCAGCAGCGCACTGCGTGCCGGGGCCGTCTCCGGCGGCACCCTCCACGGCAGCCGCAGCAGCAACGACGTGCCGCGCAGCCCAGCGCCCACGGACTCGCCTGAGGTGGTGCGGGGGGCGTCGCGCGGCTCCTCCTCCCGCTCGCTGGGGCCGGGCCCCCTCGCGCGCACCACAGAGTCGCAGGCATCGCGCGGCGGCCTGGCCACCGTCTCCCACAACGGCGAGCTGCGGCTGCGTAGCGCGCAGTCCGCGGGGCCGGCACTCGAGGCGGAGGGCGAGGGCGCCGGCCGCAGAGAC
>Ga0208629_100525_pt1 | contig 18320 bp, 4 predicted proteins | sample LakWasMet19_HOW5_2_FD_183865 | JGI IMG/M metagenome (GOLD analysis project Ga0208629, IMG submission 183865) | Freshwater sediment methanotrophic microbial communities from Lake Washington under simulated oxygen tension - Sediment Metagenome... | ecosystem: Environmental > Aquatic > Freshwater >...
GCCAATCCTGCCTCGCGAGCTGAACGCTTGCCAAGAAGAGATGACCGCACCATCAGCGAACGTGTTGGTGAGGGGCCACGATGAAGGACCGAAGTCAATCACGCCAAACGATGGAAGAAAAAATTGGTCGTGGAAATGAAACAACCGTGGCTGCGAAAATGAGGACTTTGCTTTCGGATGTCAGGTCATCCAGGTTATCTGGGGAGAGAATGTCTACGAGCTTCGACCGCCATCAAATTGTCACGGTTGCATCATTCATTCGCCAGTTTTGGACAACGCTCAATCCCGTGATTCTGTTCGCGGGATTCATGTTCAAGGCACTGTGGCGGGGCCCATCGTGTGTTTAGCAAATAACAACATGTCGGCGTGCGTCGCAGCCTGGGGTTTTCCGATTGCCGTGCCGGACTTCGGAGCCGAACGACAGCCGGCGGTCGGCAGCGACGGCCTGAGCGTCCTTGATCGCCCGCGAGCGTCGCGGTGACATTGTGTTGAGGCCGTCTCTTCATTTCAAAGCTCGCCAATCCGAGACTGAAGGGATGGTTGTCAACAGGGGCTCGGCCGTCAATCATTTACTGCGGCGGGCGCTTTGATGCGTGTACACAACTTATCCGACGTAACACAGTGACGACACGCCCACACTCGATGAACCTTGTCCTCGAGCTCGTCAACTCCGAGCTTCAACCGGCGGTGCTGCGAAACGAATGAGTTGCGGGAGTCGCCGAGTATGCGTACTGTGGCACGCAGAGGGCCACCTCCCACAGGTTCTGCGATACAGCCTCCTCCGGCGGCAGGCCTCGCAGCCGGGCGTCGCTCATGACGTTGAGCGGTGTGATGCTGCGAGCGTCAGGTGAGGCGGAACGGCGTAAAGTACTGGTGCCGAACCGACAAGATATGGAAGCTTGCACACCCACCGGCAGGCGGCGAGGGCCTGCGGCAGGTTCCCAGCTCGTTGTGCCGCGATCGCCAGCACACCGGACATCGAAGCTGCGTCGGGTGCCGCAGTCGGAAGTAACGATGGCTGCCCAAGCCAAGCCGCGAGGAGGAAGTGCGTGTAGCGATCGATGTCCTTGTCTGTCACGTCCCAGGCCGCGCCCGCTACAGCGGGACATCCACTCAGCAAAAGAGAGATGGGGTTGCCAAACGGTTCCCCACACCACGGCGCCGACAGCTGGAGCCGAGCCGAGGAGCAGCCCATTAACAACGAAGTGTTGCAGGCTGGCAGTGAGTGGTGGAGCGCGGCCGCCGACCGCGCAGGCTCGAAACCGCGCCCGGTGCGGACAGCACTGAGGTAGCTCGCCAACCGCTGCAGGTGAGCTTCGCCTCCACCGTGCCCGCCGTAGACGTATGCGCCGACTAATGGGTCGGGAGCAGGCCGAAGCATGGCAGCGAGCTCCTGCGGCTGTGGAGCACGCCCGGTGATGAGGAAGCCCGAGTCAGAAGCAGAGCCACCCGCAGCGGCGTGCACGGTAGGAGTAGCCGCCAGCTCGGCAGCCTTCGTGAGCACAGGAAGCAGGCGGGCTTCAGTACGTGGGAGGTCGTTCGACGGGTTCAAGACGCTACTTAGCCGGACATGCAAAGAGCGCCCAGCGCCAACTGCCGGTGTACATGCGCGCTCAGTCCCAGCAAAGCAAACCGCTGCAGCGTCTGCGACGAGCTGCGAACGCCTGCGTAGCGGCGGCTTCTCGACGGCGAAGCTCACCGTGAGGGCGGCTCCCGAGCGCTTAGATACGAGGCGAGTGCCGCGATCAGAGTCAGCAGAGGAGCCGCTCGCATCGTCAACGCCACGGCCAGCTTCCGGATGGAGAGTCAGCGCGAAGCATAGAGCCGGCAAGCGCGTAAAGCCGGACATCCGAACACACGCGGGCGGTGGGGCGCTCGTTGCCGAATCGTCTTGCTCCCGAAGGGAGGGCATGTTCTCCCACGGCAGCGAAAACGTGTACTCGTCGCAGAGCAGGAGAAGAAGGCGCGGTGGGGTGACGGGACCTCGAAGCGCTGCCGGAGACGTTGAGCCAGTCGACACCTTGCTGGCGGCGCATGCAGCGGTTGCAACTACGCCATGCGCCGTCTCGCCCGCCGGCAGCCCGACCTCACGACAGGGCCGAGCCAGGAACAGCTGCAGCGTTTCCAGCAGCTGTGGCTTTTTGAGCTTGCTTAGTGCCGCGCTTCCACCAGGATGCTCGGCTGCGAGCCCACAGCGTGCGGCGGTTTGCCGCAGCTCCACGAGTGTCAGGGCCGCGCTCACCACAAGTGGCTCGGGCGGGGCCGACGCTGTGGTCGCGCGGGCGCTTGCCTTTCCGCCACTCAAAGAGCGGACAACGCCCGTGTCGCCAGCCGCTGTGGCGGCGACCTCCTGGGCGCGTCGCAAGCGGTCGGCAGCACCCGCTCCAGCTTCGGTCAGTGACTTCGCGGCGCGGACAGCCGTGCCGACACGAGGGTCGAGTGCCGAACAGGCGCCTTCCACCGGTTCAGGCTGCAGAAACAGCGACAACCCGGCTGCGGGCACCGCAGCGGGATCGGCTCCTTCCAGTGCAATAATCCCACCGCCGAGCATGTGTTGCAACGCACTGCACAGGTGCCGCATCCGTGTGTCCAGCTGGTGCCGACTTTCCCACCACGCCTCACGCTGCGCTCGAGACAGGGAAGGGGCAGCCGCGGGAAAGGGTGCTTGGGCGATGTCTGGCCTTAAGTCGACGCTTTCGTGCGCCCCGCTGCGGACACGGACGGGCTTATCACCAGCGGGCATCGATGAAGCGAGAAGAGCAGGGGAGGCGCCCCCCATGAGCAGCGAGGAGGCGGTCGACAGCACGCTGCTGGTTGAGCCCAGTGACGAGACCGAGCCCAGCGAAGAGACGGAAGCGGAGCGCGCCGGTCGCCTAGCGCCTCTGCTGCTGCCGGCGCAGTCCTCGTCCTCGTCCGGCTCTAGCATCGTCTGCGGGTGCGGCGGAGCGCTGACACGCTCTGCGCTGTCCACAGCTGCGGTGAGAGCCTCCGCCGTCACCGCGCCGAGGTCTGAAGGCTCGGGCGGCAGCGGCGCCCTGCGCTGCCGACCCCGCGCCCCAGGGCCCCCTCGCGGCGGCGAAGCCTCGCCGGCTTGACGGCACCGGATGCCACGGACGCCCCCGGCCCCGCTGCCCACAACACCCGCCAGCTTGCCGCCGCGCCGAGGCGAGGTAGGTGCCTGCTCGGAGGCGTAGTCCCTGGGCGACTGCCCCGGCATCTCTACCCCGCCGCTAGCGTTGCCAGCGGCTGATGGCAGTGCCTCATACCCGCTGTTGGCATCGCGGAGGATTGCGCCCAGCTCCGCGACGGCGGCTGACAACGGGTTGCGACCCTCGGCTGCGAAGCCGGCGCGGGATGTCGCACATGCATCACGCGGAAGCAGCGGCATAACTGCAACGGCCGTGTCGGCAAAGTGCGCGGCGGCCGACGGCTGCAAGGTGGCGTGTAGCGCTGCAGAGCCCACCCGCGCAGCAATGAGGCTGCAAGTTAGCGGCTCATACACGAGGCCGATGGTGGGGCAGCAAGGAGTGAGAATCAATGGTGTCGTCATTGCCACTGCCTCGCCGTTGCAGGAGGACTCAGCGAGATGGAGGAGCGAGTAGGGCTCGGCGAGGAGTGCAGGGCTGTAGTCAGCGGGCGTAGCGGCGAGGGCTGCGGCCGACTCAGGCCCGGGGCTGCCGCCCTCCTGCGCCTCAACCCACATGCCCAGCGTGTCGCCCAGCCGGAAGGCGGTCGCAGGGCCGACGGACAGCAGCGCGAGCAGTGCAGGCGCGAGTGCCTCGCGTCCGTGAACTGTGGTGCTACCGGAGCCGAGGGGCACCGGCGGTGCAACACTCTTGTCCATCCCACCCTGTTGCTGCTCAACCAGCTGCAGGCAGGCAGCACGGCACGCCAGCCGAAACAGCGTGGGAGTAAGCGCTGCATGTTGGCGAGCAGGCGTGCAGCAACGCGCCAGGGCCTCGCGAATGGAGGCACAGGGCGCATCGCCGCTGGCACGGCCATGCGGCTGCGCGGCTGCGGCGGCTGCCCACCCGAGGTACGCTGTCGCGAGGTCCGAGCACCCGAACGACGCCGCAAGGGACGCATGCGTCGCGGCAGCGGCGACAAGTGCGGCTTGCAAAGACTGCACGCCAGCCAGCGCGCCCTTCAGCGCGCTCAAACGGCCGACAGCGACGTCGGGAGCATCATCCAGAGCGAGCGATGAAAGCGCGGAGAACCCAGCACCCACAGCAACCGCCGCCTGAAGGAACGACGGGGGTGCAGAAGCGGCGGGCGGCAGCGGCTCAGCGACGGAGACAACATCAGGAGCCGTGGCATGCGGTGGCATATCGGGAAGGGCCCGCAGTACCATCGGCAGCAACGGGGAGTGCAGCGCATCGCCCGACTCGCCCTGTGCAGCGGTGGTGGACGGCGTCAGCACGCAGTGCACCACGTGGCTCGCTGACAGCATGGCAGGCACCAGCCCTGCCGCGCCGCGGTCGTCATCGCTACTCCGCAGCAGCGCAGCCACTCGACAGCGCAGCCAGGCGGTGCTGACCCCACTGCTCCACAGCAGCGCGCACCCCTTCCGCAGCACCCATGCAGCGCGGCGCAGGTCTCCGGATGCGAAGCACAGGCGCGCGTGCGTCAACAAGGCGCAACACTGCAGCCGCAGCAGCGCCCACATCCCGCCAGGTGCCGCAGCGGCGATCATGCGAGCGTGCAGCTGCGCCTCGGTGGCGGACGCGCCAGAAGAGGCAGGTGGCATCGCGCCTGCACCCGCTGCCGAGCCGCTGGGCGCCCCACCGGTCATGACAGACGTGGCCCCGCTGTCCCGCTCACGCAGCCCTGCGACAGCCCACGCCTGCGCGCGCTGCAGCGCTGAGCGTGCGGCCTGCAGCTGTGAGATGGTCGCCGCTGCAACGTGGATCCGAAAACTGAGCGGAAAGTGATCGCTGGTCTGTGGGGAGCGGGGCGCGGGGGCAGGCGCAGCATCGGTCACATCGCTGCTGGCCGGCCCCCGCACCAGCCATACCAGCTGCGAGAGGCCCGCTGCTGCAGAGGTGGCGGCGGTGCGCAGATACAGCGCGAAGGCAGGCGCCACCGATGGAAACCCTTGTGGCTCGCCCTGCGGAGCGGCGCGGCCCTCTGCCTGCCGTTCGTCGGGAAGCGCGCGCGGCAGCGACGCAGCGAGGCAGGCCTCCACCTCAGCGGCGAAGTCGGCAGCAGCCCGCAGGGAGTCGGGGCGGGAGACGCGCACGCTGCTGGACAGTCTGGCGAAGAGCCGAGTCCACGCGGCGAGCAGCGGGTCTGTGGTCGAGAACAGCGGTCGGCGTGACGACGCCGGTGGTTCTGGGCCGCTGTCGGAGAGGGCAAATGGAGCGGGGTTAGCTGCAACGCGGGTGCCGCGCACCCCCTTCCTCGCGGGAGCGCCAGCGGCAGGGCCCGACTCTGCTCGCACAGCGGGGAGCGCCGCTGAACCGTGGTCGGTGGCGAGCGGAGCACATCCGGGGAGCCGCGGCTGCGTTGCTTCTTCGAACACAGCGACGAAGCCGGGGATCAGCAACGCTGCGGCAGAGCGGAGCGATGCGACAGCAGCCCCGCACGCGTCGGGCCCTACGCAAGCCGCGAGTTCAGCCAACTGCAGAATCAGGAGGCCAACGCTGTGGCCGTCCAGCGCTGCTGCAACGGAAGAAGCTGCGGTGGCGGGGTGAGAGTGTGATCCCGGGATGTGTTCGCAGACACGCTGCGCCGCTGCAGCAGCCGCGCGCACGATGGAGGTAACGCCAACAGCTGCGGACGCGGTTGTCTGAGACCTGGCCGACGTTGCCAGCCATGACTCCGGGGTGAACGCAGAGGTCGTGGCTTGCACGTGCAGATGGAGGGCTCTGCAACACAGCAGCAGAAGCTCGAGCGTTCCGGCTGCGCGAGCGCTGCCCGTCGCTCCTGCAGCGTGGGAGTCAAGCTGGAGTTGCAGCGACGCTAGCTGGCCATGGGCAGCGCCGTCTGCAGCGCTGACGAGACTTGAGATTGTTGCGGGTGCAGCGGAAGACGTTGACCCCAGCTGCCTCTGCAGGCTTGTGAGAGACTCCCACGCATCGATCAACGTGGCTGAGGTCGCGGCGGACGCGCCAAGAGGAGGAAGCGGCGCTGCGGTGCAACCGACACAAAGCCGTGCCCACAGGGCCGCCACCTCCTCGCTCCGCCGAGGTTGCACGCTCAGCAGCGAGGGAAGAGCAGAGCCGACCGGACCGTCGAGGGAGACCGCCTCGTCGTCGGCTTTGATGTTCATGTGGTCACGTTGATTATGCCTGGTTGCGTCCTCTGCTTCACTGCCACCCGCAGCCGCAGCCTCGCCGGCAGTCGCGTCTTGAGAGGAGGCTTGCGGCAGCTCGCTGTCCTGCGTCTCTTCAACGTGCTCCACGCCTGCCGCCGCCACGCCGCGCACCAGCAGGCTGCAGATGAGCGCAGACACGGTGCCGGCAGAAGGGAGTTGCCCGGCCGGCACAACGGTCGGCGCCGTACAGACCTCAGCGTGAGCGGCTTGGAGGGCAGCTTGCAGAGCGGCGAGGCAGGTGTCGGAAGCGCCCGCGCCGCCGCCTGCCGTCCCGGTGCTGTCACGTTCGCGCTCGCTAGTGCTCGCTTGTGCAATAATCGCAGACAGCCGAGCTCGGCGCAGCAATGCTGCAAGCGACGCCGCGCCCGCTGCAAGGCGAGCGTGTATCGCCAATGCGGCGGCTGACATAGCTACCGCAGCTGCCGAGGGGTCATGCAATGTGAGGAGGTGGCTGCACGCCTCGGGCAGCGCCAGCGCAAGGGAGGCAGCCATGTCTGCGCGCGCAGTGCCCGACACCGCTGAACCCTCCGAGCGTGTCGCTGTTGCTGCTGCTTGTGCTGCCCCTGCTGCTGCAGCTTGTGCTGCCCCTGCTGCGTCCAGGCAGTCGAGTAGCCAGGCGCGGAGGAAATGTGTGAGGCTTCCCCTCAACGCGCTGAGGTAGTGCGGCAGAAGCGGCCCTGTGAGGTCTGGCACAGTCGTTGCGTAGAGGTTGAGCGGGCAGCTGAGCATGCCGCCGGTATGCGAGGGCAGGACCTGCGGGCGCCCGCGACACGCCAGCGCCAGCATGCCCGCTGCCAACGTGAAACGATCGCCCAGGCGCTGCTGCCCCTGCTGCAGAAGCGGGTGGTCAGGAAGGGCGGGGGAGACGCCGCGCATCGCGACCCAGCCCTCGCAGGCGGACAGCAGGAGCATGCTCGCAAGCCTCGCGTGCCGCCGCAGGGCCTCGCTGGGGGCGCGCTCATCACTAGGCTCAGACTTCCCTGCCAGCGCCTTGTGCTGCGCCCTCGCCAGGTTCGCGTAGGGAAGCGCAGCGTTGTAGACAGCGGCCAGCAGCGCTGCTGCGGAAGTCGCGAAAGCAGACGCAGCTGCTATCGCGGCAGCGTCAGCCGCGCTCAGTGCAGCCTCGACAGATGGGGCATGCTGCATTGAGCCGGCGACGGCAGCAAGAGCCCGTTTCAGCGGGGCGAAGGCGCGCTGCAGGGTATCTGCCACAGCGGTCTCTGCCCCGGAGCCAACGAGGAGTGAGAGGGGCGGAGTGGCGCTCAACGCGTCCCCGTTGGAGGGCGGGACTGCCGTTGCATCATCCGAGGCAGACTCGCCGTTCGCTGGCGCCGGTGCGTCACCGAGGCTGAACACAGCGTGGCTACCTACCTCCCCGTCGCTGCGGGCGGGTGACCACGCCGCAGCAGACGAGGCGGGAGACCACAGCCCGAGGGCCGTCAAACGCGCGGCTGCGAGGGACAGCGGCGCACCTGCGGGCTGCGTAGCTGCTGCGATCCGGCTGTGCGGCGACGGGGAGGCGGCGGCCACAGTCAGCGTGACCACGCTGCGGGTCAGGCGGCACTGCAGCAGCAGGGAGGAGCACTCGCCCGCCGCAGCTGCGCACTGCCACTGCAGGCTGCTGGCAATGGCCGCGTGCGGCGCGGAAGCCGATGGTGCGGAGTTGGAGGTCGAAGCAGCGCTGCTGGGCGACATGCTTGCGCTGGCAGCGCTGGCGGCAGCGTCTGCGGCGCTGGCGAGAGCAGCCTCGAGCAGGCGCAGCCACGGACCTGCGTGCAGAGCCGTGGCAGCCGGCAGGGGCGGCACTGCTGGTTGGCTCGCAGGCTGCAGGAAGGCCTGGGGTGAGCGCTGTGCAAAGGCAACGCCTCTCCGCGGCTTGACCGCGGGTGTGGCTGCGCCCCTGTGTGCGGCGCCGGCGGCCTCCTCTGCGTCTGACGGCACAGGCGAGCTCGGCGCTGACGAACTGGCAGACGAAGGGGCTGACTCGCCGATGACTGCAGTCGAGGCGCCCGCAGCGGACCTGCCATCGCCCTCCGCATCGTCGAGAGCGAACCGCAGCTGCCGTCCGGGCTGCCGGTGCCGCCGTTTCAATGGGCCGGCGGCGACAGCTTCCGCCCCAACGGCTGCGGGTGGCACCGCGCTGCCGTCTGCGCCCACCACCTCGTCCTCGCCTGCAGCCTTCGGCAGCTGCCAGCTCAGACCCTTGGCTGTGGAGGCGCCCCTGCCTGCCAGCAGCCTGTGAGGAGCTGGGGTCGGAGCCGACAGCGCCAGGTGAGCAAACGAGCGCTCCATCGCCTGCCCGCTGCCCTCGCCCTCCTCTTCCCCATCCGACCCGTCGGAAGCGTCATCGCCGTCAGCGTCGCTGCCGCTGCTCTCGTGCGCACCCCTGTCTCCCCCATCGTCTGAGCCGTCGTCTGCATCTTCACCGCCCCCCTCCTCCAGCCCTCCGAAACGCAGACGGGTGCGGCCACCAGCCAGCCCCGCCTTGGTCGATGGAGAGCTCTCACCCCCGTCCGCATCGACGACACCCCCGCCTGCCTCGTCCCCGTCATCCGCCCACCGGAGGCCCCCGCGCCCTCTGCTGCGCGGGGCTGTCGCGGGGACAGCGCCGGCCGCGGCAGGGCGGAGGCGAGCGAGCGCGGGCGTGGGGGCACTGAGGCCGCCTGAGGGCAGCTCAAGAATGCCAGCGCCCTCCTCCTCCTCCCCCTCGCCCTCGTCGCCGCCGCCTGAGCCCTCTGCACCAGCGCCCGCGGGCGGGCTGCCAGGCGCGCCAAAGGCAGCGGAGCTATCGCGGCTGGCAGCGTCAGGGGACTCTGCGAACCGCACGCCGCCGGCTCGGCGCTTTCCTGCGGGCGGTGAGCGCGTAGTTCCTGTGCGCTCGGCGCCCGCTGCGGCGAGGTGAACCGGCAGCGCACGCGTCACAGCGCTGCTGCTTGCAGTGCCCTCGCCCTCATCGTCAGAGCCCAGCTGCAGCGCCGCAGCTGCGCTCACTCTTGTCCCGCCCACGGCAAGCACAGCGTCAGCTTCCATCTGCAGGCGCCTGCGAACGCGAGGCGGCGCCGTCGGGGCGGCAGTCGCCTGCGCGGAGACAGCCGCCAGCGCCGAGAGCTTACCACCTGCCCGCTTGCCGACTGCAACGGAGGGGGCAGCTGGCTTCAGGCGGCTGGCTGGCGCGGCAGCGGAGGACGCGCTCGCAGAGGGCGGCAGCGGAGGGCGCCCGGTGACTGCGGCAGCAGCGCGCGCGGTGGAGCCAGCGGCTGCACGGGCTGCACCTGCCTCGTTGTCGCTTCCACTGTCGCTGCTTGCGCCGCCCTCAGATCCGCTCGCCCCGTCGCCGGCCTGGAAGCGCAGTTGAGCGCGTCCGCCCGTGTGGCGCCGGGGCGCCGGTGTTGCAACAGCGGCAGCCGCACCTGCAAAGCCAACCCGCTTTCCCGGTCGCAAAGCAGCGACTTCAGGCGCCATCACGGCAGCCGAGGGCAGGGTAAGCGGGTGCAGCAGCGGGTACCGCATCCACAGGCCGGCGATGCGGGCCCACACTGGCAGTACGCGCTCCAGCGCTGACGCCAGAATCGGAACGTCACTCTGCCGCGAGGGAGCAGCAACGGCTGCCTCGGCGCATTTACGGGTGTCGGCCGCGGTAGAGGCAGGAGCTGCGACAGATGTGCCAAGCACAGCGTCGGCGAGGGCACGGAAGGCGCTGTGGCTTGCCGCGAGCAGGTCAAGCGCGCGCTGCAAATGAGCTTGCAGCGCCTCCTCGGCCGCAGTGCTGCTTGCCGGCGTCGGCACCGCGGGAGCCGCGGGCGCATCGGAGCCCGCAAGCAGTGCAGCCTGCTGTCGCGCCGCCAGAGCTCGCGACGCATCAATCGACTGCAGGAGCGCAAAGCAGGCGCTGGCAGCAAACTCGGAAGCGCCCGCCAGAGCCGATGCCCGTATCTGCTGTAGGGTCAACGCCTCCTGAGCAGATTCACCGTCTGGGAGCGGGGCGGCGGCTGCAGCCTTGTTGAGCGCAGAGAGGTGCGCATGGGAAGCGGAGAGCACGGACACCGCTGACGCTGGGTCGGGCTTAGACGATTGCGCAGCAGCTGCGGGGCCGGCGGTGGACACCGCCGGTGCCGCGGAGCCAGCGTCAGCTGGGGCGGTACCGGGAGCGACGGCATCTGGCTTCAGCGGCAGCGCAGCCCCCAGCGCCCGCACGAAGGCACGAAACTCTGCCAGTAACGCAACGCGCGGCTCGGGCGGAGCGGGCGGGGCAACAGGCGCCCTCGGATCCACTGCGGCGGCGGCCCCCGGCTGCGTGGCAGCGAGCTGCAACGGTGGCTGCAGCCACATGGCAAACGACGGAGCAGACGGGGCGGACCCTCCTGCGCTGCCTGCTGGCGGCGGCGACACCGGGGCCTCGGCGGCACTTCGCAGCAGCGCCTCATGCAGCCGCACGAAGCGATGGCGACACGGCCCCGACAGCGGCTGCGAAGCCCGGCCGCTCTGGGCAGCGCCCTCCGCTGCGGAGCGATGCGGCGCAGCCCCGGACGCCGCATCGGCAGGGGGTGGTGCGGACAGCTGCGCCGCCAGCTTCGTGTGCTGCAGCAGCGCCATGCGGGCAGCGGTGGCCGCATAGGCCAGCATTGCCGCAGGGGAGCCCCAGCGGTGAGGCGGCAGCTGCGGCAGGGGCGTCGCTCCGGGTGCCGCACCAGACGGTGGGGCCTGTGCAGCCCCCGCGGGCTTGCTACCTTTGGTTGGGGCCGGCGCGGGAGCCCCGGAACCTGCCAGCGCCCCGGCGCCTGCCACAGCGCCTGCCTTCGGGCGAGTGCTCGCATGCGGGGCAGCTGCCCCGTCGCTGGCGACCCCGTCATGTCGCTGCAGCAGCACCGCAGCGGCGGCGTGGCAGTCCAGCACGCCTGCGGTGCTCACGAGCCACTCCAGGGCTGCGGCCCGCAGGCAGGTCGCCGTCTCCAGAGCGAGCTGCGGAGTGGTGTGCTGTGCAGACGCCGACGGGGCAGCGCCAGCGGTAGCACGCACAGGGAGTTTGACAGCGGTTGCCCCCCTTGTCGGCTCTGCATGGCCCCCGGGCCCGCCAGAGCTCTGCGCCTGCGCCTGCAGGTCTTTGGCGCGACCCCACAAGGAGTCAAGGACGGACAGCTGCAGGTTGCTCGCCACGCCGAGGGCATCCACGGCAGCCCCGAGCCGCGCCCTTTGACGATCGCTGTCCCTGGCACTGTCGCCGTCAGCGCAGGCCGCCGCCCCCGCAGCTGCTCCGTGTCCCGCCTCGGACGCTTGCTGCTGCAGCAGCATCGGGGAGAGGACGCTGCGGGCTGCCCGCACTAGGGCACGGACCCATGGGACGGCCACCGCAGTCAGCAGCTCCGCAGTCTCGGCGAACAGGCCTGGGGCCGGCGCGCTGAGCGTGCGCACCACGGAGCAGAGGGTGGACAGCGCAGCGCGGGCCATCTCGCTGCTGTGGCCCGCTGCGGGTGCGGGGAACGCCTCCAGCAGCGGGTACGAGGCAAAGGACCGCAGCGCGTGCGGCGTGGCAAGCCCTGCTGCTGTTGCTGGTGGCAACAGCGCGTCGGCGGAGGGGCGGTGCAGCACAGCGCGGAGCGTAGCGGCGACCGCTGCGGCCCCCTTGGAAGGTGTGAGTGAGCTTCGTCGCCACAGCAGCTGGCCGTGGATCACAAATATAGCCGCCATATGACGAGGCTGCAAGGGCCGAGGGCAGAAAGGGGGAGATGAAGCCCATTGTAAGATGACTGTTGAAAAGGCGACACCTCACGGTGCAAGTCGCGATCAGTCGCGATGGCCCGTGGGCAACGTACCAGTTTCGCACACGACATTCCAAGCGCGGAAGCGGCCTGTGCAAGTAGATGGTCCAGCGCAAGACCAGTGTTGTTCACCTCCACAAGCTTGTAGCACGCGCATACACACGCAACAGCGGCATGTTGGAGGGTTTCGGATGCCGGCGCCGCACCGGACTTGGCCAACAGCTTTGTTGCCTCCGAGGCAACGACATGGAGGTGCTGCCCGAAGCTCTTGAGCCTACATGCCAAAAAAGGAGCGGGCGCGGAGCACGTCTGATTTGGGTTCGCAGAGAGCCGCGCCGTCGTGGAGCTGCATCAACCGCTCCCTGGTCACGCACTGGTCAGGGTCAGTCGGCGGGGAACTTGACAGCGCGACACACAGCTGTTGAATGTTAACGCGTTGCGCGAAGCCATCCGGCGCCCGCAGTGAGCGCACTACGGGCTCCATCGGCGAGGGCAGCCCTCGCGGCCACGAGAGGCGAATCAACAGCCCTCGACGCAGCGCACGCCGTCTTGATGTGGCCGGCAGCAAAAAAAAAACAACGAAAAAACAGGCCTTAGTACACCCTCAGCTGCTGCGGTTGACAGTCTCGGGCACATGGCCCTCTGCTTCAAGCGTGGTCGCGGCAACCGTTTGGAGTATTGCTTCGCCATTTCCGGGTGTTGCTGCACGGATTGCAAGCGAAGAATGCGTCGAAGTTCAACAGTTTGAGCAAGTCATTCGGCCCCCCAAAACAATACCGGGTTCGCCTCTTTCTCTTGAACCGTGAAGGCGCTCTCGTGCTGCCAATAAAATGCTCCGGTCAACACGCGTGATCCGACGGGTCGCCCCCAGCAGTGTACTGCCGCTAGTGGCACCTGGCAGCGTGCATTGCGCTCTATCGACCAGAGCGTGGGCTGCGAACAAGTTGCAGGGCCTGATTTCTCCAGGAGCAAGCGGCAAAACTGAGGCGAGGCTCGCAGTATTCTCGATGCACGCGTCGTTCCGGCCATTCGTAGCTGCGATGCACCAGTGGCTCCAAGACGTGCAGGCGCTGGATGCGCCCGCGCGCAACGCTCTCTTGGCAGCCGCTACATCTTGGGACGGTGGTCACCTGCGCTCCGGTGAAGTTCGCCTGCCGTACATCCTGGAGGTCCTCCGCGCAGTCGCTTGGATTTCTTCTGATCCGCAACTTCCTCCGCCCTCGCCTGTGCTCAGAGGGTCCGCCCTTCCACACATGAGTCTGCCTGGTGATTCTTTGGCGGACATGAAGTCAGCTGTGCTCTCTGCGCTTACGGGTGACGCAGTGTGTCACATGGACGTGCGTGCGCGAGCGACTCTCGTCTGCGCGCTGTACACGTGCGGCCGCGGCTTCGAGCTGTCGCACGTTGCGGTTGCAGCAGAGCAGCGCGTTGGGCGGCACCCACACGCATACCCGCCCAGTCACCGCCAGCACGCTCACCCGCACGCCTTCCCCAGTCCGGCGTCAACGCCGAAGCATTCGTGGACCGGGCTGCACCTGCGCCAAGGGGCGAAGGCGTTGCTGGCGAGGGCGACTTCTCGCTCAGGCAGACACGTGGATGCTGCTAGCGAGGCCGACCTTTTTATTGATGACGGCCGGTCCGGGACTCCCGATGGGTCTGACGCAGCCGTGCCGCGGACAGAGGATCGCTCCACAGCCCCGCACACGCATTCTCCGCACAGACATTCCGGCCATGGCTCCCATGGCACCCAGGCTGCACGCCAGCACCTCGTACTCCAAGCCAGGCTGACTTTCACCAGTGCGCTGCAGCCTGCGTTCGCGCGCGCCATCGCTGCAGTGCTATTGCAGACGACGGGTCTCGAACTGACCCAGCTGAAAGATGCGATCAACGTCAGCGGTGCTGCAGACATGTTTACGCTTGTCTTTGAGGACATCGGCAGCCAGGCGCCTGCTCTCCAGGTGCAGTTGCTGCAGCACTTTGCGCTGCAGGCCGCGGCTGTCCGCCGGCGGCGAGCTGCGGAGCATGCGGAGGAGCCGCGAGCTGGCTGTGACGACACCGGCCTGGAAGAAAAGGCGCCGTCATCGGCCCCGCGCGGGCGTGTGGGCCTGCAGATTATCAGCGACCTGGACGACACGCTTGTGGCGGGGGGGGGAGAATCCCGCTACACGAGAGGGGCGCCGATCCCTGGGGCGATCGCCCTCGTGCAGGCGCTGCGGAGGTGCAACCCCTGCAGCGAGGGGGCGGTGGCGCCGCTCGTGCCGCCGAACTGGTGGCTGGGTGCGCTCGGCAACGGCCGGTCAGCACCGTCAGCCTCTGCTAGCGCCTCCCAGGCGAGGCACGCTGCTAGCGGGGCTGCAACCGCCACTCAGGTGTCAGATGCCTCGGATACGGTCATCGCTCAGACGGCTGCTGCACCGACGCCTGTGAGGATCGATGACGTCGACCACGCCGACGCCAGCTTTAAGCCCGCTCTGCTGAAGCGCGCACTAGCGCGCTGGCGCCGAATGCGCTCCCCACGGGCTGGCGCGGCCGCAGGCGTCGGCCCAGACGTTGGCGCTGATGGGGTCGTCGGCGCTGCACCTGCCGTGGATGGGGACTTCGGCAACCCCGACGATGCTTGGGTGCTCCACGCGATTGCCGCCCTGCAGGAAGAGAAGATGGCACCCGCTGCAGGGGCGGGCAGCCACCGTGACGCGCCCCATGCCCCACGCCGACACCACGCTGACACCAGTGCCCCGCCTGCCCCTCACCTCGACCACGAGGGCTTCGTGACCTCCTCGGGGCTCGTACAGAGCAACGATGCACCGGAGGCCGCCGCCATGCGGCGGTTTGCCGCTCTTCCTCCTCTACACGAAGTGCTGCGCCAAGCAGCTGCAGCTGCGCCCGTTGCAGCGTTAGGAGTGTCTGATGCGCTTGCCCCTCGCGTGCACCCGTCAAGCAGCAGTGACGCCGAGCCTGTAGCATCTATCATGCCTCATTCCACCGAGGCGGGATGGGACGAGCCACTGACCAGCCATGATGGCTGCCTGCCCTCCTCCCTGGTGGTGGTGACGGCGCGGCCGTCTGATTTCCGCGGGTTCCTCAAGCGTCGCACCCTCGAGTCACTGCGGTTCCTGCCGCTTGGCTGCCACGTGCTGGCGCTGCTGGGGTCCTTGCTGCACTCCACAAGCACAGCCGGCATCGTGGCCAAGAAGGTGGACAATGTGATGGCATACGCTGCCCTATTCCCCGAACACGACCTGGTACTGCTCGGCGACACCGGGCAGGGCGACGCCGCGGTGTATTCGCACGTCATGCACCGCCTGGCGCTTGCTGTGCGTGCATGCGGCGATGCTACGGGGGACGACGATGGCAGTGCAACAACTGAGCGGCCGCCCCAGCGCGCCTTTGCCTTTCTGCACCACGTCAACCCCGACCCAGCCTCCACGACCGCGCCAGACGTCGCCGGCGACGGCTGCAGCATCAGCAAGTTTTACGACACTCCAGCTGTCCGCGAGGCGGGGCTGCACATTTGCCCTACGTGGGTGCACGCTGCCGACATCGCTGCGCGGCAGCACGGCCTCATGACGCAAGCGGATGTTGCAACGGTGTGTGCCCACAGCGTCGCACAGCTGCGGGCTCAGCTCCGCGCACAAACCAGCGAGGGTGTGTTCGACCAGAGCAGCAGCGGCGGCGCTGACGGGGATCGGGCAACCAACGCGCTGCTGTCAGCCCTCGATGACCCCGCTGGCAGCCCTACCGGCGACAATACTACTGTGCCCAGAGCCCCCAGAGTGAGTTCGCGCCGGGGTGACAGGCAGGGGACGTCGCCAGCGCAGATTGCGATCTTGAGGCAGATGCAGCAGCTCGCATGAGCCCCCGTTCAGGAAACAGCAAGCCGGGCGATGTGATAAGAGCTCGAGGTCACGCCCGGCGCCACTACAGTAGCTACAGCTGCCTGGTTTTCAGCGCGGTTGACGTGCACCTGCGTGCAACTCGAGTCAGTGGCCATGGGGGGGGGACCGAAAGCAAGCGTCCTGACGACGCGCACGCTCGCTGTTGCCGTTGCTGGCGCTTGCTACTGCGTTGATTCAAGATCTTGTGAGCTGCGGCCACTTCGAATTCCGTGCATGCACGTTTGCGCGAGCGTGCGAGATTTGAGACAATCGAACCACGGTGACCGTGAGATGCAAAGTTCGGCACACTGGCACCGAGTAGCATAGCACTGCCTTCAGGTGGAGCTCGATGCTCGATGAAATTAAAGTGTGGAGGCGGCAACCATCGCTTTCGCGGCGTTAACGTTCTACAGCCGGCGGACGAGGGCCGTGCTGCCTGCGTCGTGTGCAGCAGCGGCGGCTGACGGCCACCCTGACGAGGCGCCCGCAGGCGGCATCGCCGGAGCCGACTGGTAGGCATGCGGAAACGCCCCCACGCCACCCGCAGATGCATAACCGGCGCCCGGATGAACGGGCGCGGGCTGCGCACCCGCCGCAGCGCCGTACGCAGACACCGGCGCGGGCTGCCGCAGCGCGGCAAAGGGCTCTGCGGAGTGCCCCGCTGCGATCGCCTTCTGCAGGTCGACAGACGGGTCCGCTGCCGGAGTGAACACCCCCGTGTGGATCGCAGTTGCGGCGGGCGAGGCGAGCGAGCTCAGGCTGCCGCTGCTGCCACCCCCTCTGCTCCCAGGGCCGTGGTGGTGCGTCGGGAACTGCTGCGGCTCGGGAACGGCCGGCTGCGGATACCAGGAGGGCACGGCACCTGGGGGCGAGGAGGCCGCTGCAGCAGGCGCCGCGCTGCCGCGGCTTGCGCCGGGCCGGGTCTGGTACGCGCCGCCGCCGCCGCCCCGCCGCGAGGATGCCAGCGCCAGAGCGGTGGGCCCAGCGAGCCCCTCATCGCGGTCCACGCTGCCCGCCGCCGAGGCGTAGTGATAGAGATCGCCGGGCAGCGCTGCGGCGCTCACCTGCGCGCTGGTGAAGCCATTCACAGTGTACTCACCGCCTCGCGCGCCGCCAGGTGCAGCGCCGCCGCCGCTGCTTCCGGGGCCCCCGAAGGCGCCACCGGCCGCACCCCCACCGATGCCTGCGCCCGTCCCGCCCGCGCTAGCCCCCGCGCCGCTGCCCCCTCCATCCCCGCCGCCCTCGTCGGACGCCAGCGGCAGCCGCTTGGAGGCGAGGATGGCTGCGGCGATGTCCTCAATCATCTCCTGCGGCGCCACCAGCCAGGCGTACATGTCCAGGCTCTCCTGCCCCAGCGCCTCGGCGTAGCGCCCGCACAGGAAGGCGAAGGCGTGCCAGAAGGCGATGTTGTCATTCATGGCCGCGGCCGCCTTGTTCAGCACGCGCGCCGAGCTCGCGTGGCGCAGCAGCGTCTCCGAGTGCTCCTTGCGCTGCACGATCACGTCCAGCACGATCTCCATGTTGCCCCAGAAGTTGACCGCCTGCAGCAGGAAGCCGTCCACGGCGCGCAGCTCTGCGAGCGCGCAGCCGAGGCACTTGCGGTGCTCGCGCGAGGGGCGGTGCCGCTCGTACCCGCCCAGCGCGTGCGCCGCCTCGTGTGCGTGCGCGTGATCGTGCCCGTCGTCGTGTTCGTGACCGTGGAAGCTGCCGTGGAGGCTGCCGGCAGCAGACGACGCCGGAGAGGGCGGCGCGGTGCTGCCAGCAGCGCCCGGTCCCACCCCCGCAGCTGCGCCCGCCGCTGCGCCCGCCGGCCTCCCAGCTGAAGCCCCCGCCGCAGTCGCCGCTGCTGCGTGCCCCGTGCCCTCCGCGCCCATCGCGCTGAGGATGCGGTGCAGGCGGCCCGGCTCCCCCGCCACGGCGGGCGGATGCAGCAGCAGATCCATCAGGTCATCCTCGGCCATCGCAGAGGAGGAGGGGGCGCCAGAGGGGACCGCGCCCCTGCCAGCGCCGCCAGACGCATGCCCAGCCGCAGCAGCAGCGGCAGCCCCCGCGATGGGCACGCCCGCATGCAGGCCCGCAGCTGCCGCGGGGACGCCAAACGCACTCCCGCCCCCAAGCATGCTTCTGCTGCCGCCTGCGGGGCTGGTCACGCCCGCCGCAGCTGCAGTGGGCGATTGAAACTGCCGGCCGAAGTCAGCACCGCCAACCGCAGCAGCAGCAGGCGTCGGCGTCGCTGCAGTGCCCACGCTCGGCGAGGTGGAGGTGGTGCCGGAGTGCAGCCGCTCAATCACCACGGGGTGGGGGCCCGGGTAGCCGCCGCCCCCGCTGCCGAAGGCCCCCGCCAGGCCCCTGCCGCTGCCGGCGCTGCTCCCG
>Ga0208629_100527_pt1 | contig 18189 bp, 11 predicted proteins | sample LakWasMet19_HOW5_2_FD_183865 | JGI IMG/M metagenome (GOLD analysis project Ga0208629, IMG submission 183865) | Freshwater sediment methanotrophic microbial communities from Lake Washington under simulated oxygen tension - Sediment Metagenome... | ecosystem: Environmental > Aquatic > Freshwater >...
CCACGCTGGCTGAGGCAGCCGCAGCAGCCGCCGCCGCCGCTCCGGCCCCGGCTCCGGCCGCTTCAGGCTTCCCCGCGGCCGCGCCCGCCTCCAACCCCTTCCGGGTCAACTTCGGCTCAGCTGCAGCGGTCTTCGGGTCCCCGCGGCCAGCGAACGGTGCAGCCCCCGCGTTCGCATCCCCATTCGGAGCACCGCCCAAGTGAGACCAGCCGTATGCGCTCGCAGCGCACGGGCGCGCTACTGACTTGAACGTTCGGTACGAGTCGTTGTGCAAGGCGCACTGCCCAACTGAGACCACGCGCGCAGAGTCCCCTCCGCGCCCTAGGCCTTGCAAGCTGCGCACAGGCAACCAGATCGCTGCTGTGGCTTCGAATCCGGCCGCGCACATGCATTTACGTCACGGTGGCGGAATTCGAAACGTTAGCCAAAGCCGTCGTCGACGTCTGCTCGAGTGCATCCGCGCACGAATCTTGCAGCGCCTGCCGATCGATATCCGGCGTGGACACGTGCATATGCATCGCTGCAACATGTACAATTGTGCGCCCGCGTTTGCACTCAATTTCGTAATGATCGTACTATTGTATTGAATGTGGAACGGTATCGATCGGACGATCGACTGAAGCGAGCTCGAGTGTAAGAGTCGCCACCGGCGAACGCAAACACGGACACCAGGCAAGCCAGACATTCAACGGCTGGCTGCTGTCAGGTACAGCAGCCAGCGTGTCAGAACGTTTGCCAGTCACAGGGGTCTCACTGCGTCCGCTAAGAAGGGCGTTAAAACACAGCCTGCCGACAGCCTCAAGCTCAGATGAGGATGGGGTAGGTGGGGGAATCCGTGACACCGCACACGTTGTTGGCGCGTGCGATCTTGATGTACCCTCCATCACCCCACCTGCACACGGGCCAGAGATGGGGACGGGGAGGAGAGAGGCGACATGGTGGAGCGGCGTTGCGTGCGACATGCAGGGGCGATCAATCGGCGTGATACGAAGATTTCACAGCGCACAGCAGGCGAAGCAGACACGACTCCTCACCATGTGCTCCAGCTGTTGCGGGCGATCCAGTACGTCTCCCCCGTGGTGGCGTCCGTGCCGTACCCGATGGCCACGATGGTGTGGTCCTGGTCTGCGGGGTCGCCCAGGCACGCTGGGTCGTCGAGCACGCCCGAGGAGTAGAAGGTGAAGGTGTCCACATCTGCGTCCACGGAGATGGAGATCGGGCCCACGTTGGCGAGGGCATCCATGAGGGCAGCCTCGGAGCCGGAGGTCACGTTCACGTAACCGCTGAGGCGCGCAGTCACGCCAGCCGTGTTGGCCTTGCAGTAGCCGTTCTGGGAGAGGTAGGGGCCGTACTGGTCCTTGGAGGCCAGGCCACCGTTGGCCATCATCCAGCTGTAGGCCAGGAAGTCCTCGCCGCCGCCGCAGCCGTCCACACTGCAGGGGCGCGGATGCGAAAGGAAGGCAGGGCGGGGTGAGGCGCGGAAACGAGGCGGACAGAGGCCGACACCAGCCGCCTGGCCGCAGCAGATCCGACGCGCGGCAGCCCCAGCACCACAGCTGCCCCGTCAGCAAGCCTCGCGAGCGACACACAGACCGACGCCCCGGCCAGCCCTCGTCATCATCGTCCAACGCACCCGAATGGCCAGGAGCAGTCCACGACCTCCTGCTTGGAGAAGCTGACCATGCGTCCGTACTTGAGGAAGTACTGCCCGGAGATGGCCGCCGTGGCGCCGAAGGTCCAGCAGCTGCCGCAGACGCCCTGGTCCATCACGGGCTCCACCGCGCCCTGGATGCGCCAGTCCACGGAGACCGGCAGGTCGGCGAGGGCCGCGGCGCTGGGTGCGGGGTGCACAGAGGAGGCGGGCTGCGCAGGCTGCTGCGGCACGGCCTTGGCCTTGTAGGAGGAGCCGTCGGGCTGGCGGCCCAGGCGCAGGGCCATCTCCTCTGGCGTGGCGTCTCCCAGGTGGTTCATGGCCAGGCGCAGGGACCGGCGCTCCACACGCGACTTGCGGTTGTGGTGGTCGATCACGCGGCGGGAGCGGGTGAAGAGGCTGTGGCGCAGGCGAGCCTCCGCGTCGTCAGCGTACCCCTTGCCGTACGCCTCCATGAAGGCGGCGAAGCGGGGGTCGCTCGTGTGGGAGACGGGCTGGCTCAGGGCCCCGGGCATCAGCTCGCGGATGAGGGCGTTGCCCTGCGCGGCAAGGTCACCCGCGCCCGGGCCGGGGAAGCCGCCGCAGTCAAAGCCAGCGGGCTCGCCGAAGATGCCCTGTGGCCACGAGTTCGCATTGCCGAACTTGGCCACCGTGTAGTCAAAGACGTAGACTGCAGGGGACAGAGCGGGGAGGGCGAGGCGGCAGCGTGGCGACAGCTGCGCACGATCAGGGTGCGACCGCCCCAGCAGAGCAGCAACACCAGCAGCCGCACGCAAGGTGATCGCCAGTCCCCTGGGCTACGCACTGTCGGTGTGCGACCCCAGCACGAGGTCGCGGCCGAGGAAGGACAGCTGCACAGGCGTGTAGTTGTCGGACGCGAGGACGCTGAAGTTGTAGGTGGCCGTCTTGTTGCCCTGGGAGGTCACCAGCTGGTACTGGTTGACCGTCTGCCCGTTCACGAGGGCGTTGCCCGTGAACTGGTAGCCGGTGGTGTCGGGGAGCAGCGGCGTCACGGACACGGACCCGTTGGAGGTGAAGCAGGTCATGGCGTTCACCTCAGGGGACAGCTGCCAGGTCACGTTCAGGTCGCTGCAGAGGCGTGGGGGGCGGTCAAGCAGTAATAGGACCGCGTGTCGAGACGTGATGTGCAGCCTGCGCGTTGTTGGCAACCCTGCAGGCCTCGTCAGCGTTGTTGGCGTGCGGCTGCACGCCGTTCCGCGCCCTCCCCACGCACCCTCGGTAGATGTAAACGTCCATGTCCGCGTAGTAGCTCAGGCGCTGACGACCCGCACCCGTGCCGTCGACGTAGGTCTCGAAGGGCATGGAGAGGTTGATCTGGGGGTACGGCCTGCGGGCGGAATGGAAGGGAAGAGAGCGTGCGCGAATCGATGAAGCCGCGAAACGACGCGAGGATGGCGAGCCGAACGACACACAAACCGGCGCGAGTGAGCAGCGGCCGACCTGTGTTTCCACAGTCAGTGGAGCGTGCCCCGGTGTTGAAATCCCGCACTCACATTGAGACCACACCCGTGGCATAGTACTGGGCGTTCGCGGGGTAGAAGGGCACCACCGGGATCGCCGCGGAGGCAGCCGCCAAGGCAGCGCCGAGCGCAGCAGCTCGGAGAGGAGCCATCGTGGATGAACGCTGCAGGGCCAGAACGAAGCGGGCGTGAGAGGTGTTTCGCCGTTCGTCATTCGGTGTAAAACCCCGCTGGGGGAGCCGGCTTCAGCACGCTTTCCTGTCCAGCGCAATCACGCAATATTGACACGCAGCAACACGATGCAAGCAACCGTGTCGAGGAGAACTGCCTCGCTGTGCCGCGAAACGAGTGCTGGCTCGGGCGGAGAGCGGAGTGTGTGGCGGTGTGTTAAAGCTACTCACGGAGACGCAGCCAAGTGGCCAAAGCAAAAAGACAGGGCAGCTCGCTTTGGACTGGGCGGCAGCCGGGCGATGCCGGCGGGGTCCACTGTGAAACGCAGCGGGGAAAGTGCCGGACTTCGGGCTCTGAGACAGACACATAGACACGCTTCCGCGAACAGTTTCATCCAGGGAATCACATGGTTGGTGTTGTAATCCCTCTTCTTCGATTCGACGCGCAATTTTGCAGTGCGACAGGGCAGCAGCCAGGCGTCGCGGCCGTTGCAATTCGAGCAGCTGCACTGGCAGTTGCAGGCAACTTGCACTGCAAGTCTTGCAGCCTGACCCAAAGCGGTCAGTATCTAGATATCCGTGCGCGGCAGCGGCAACCAACGCTGTGCATCCCCACGCAACTTAGGGCAAGAATGTGCACCTAAATGAAGTAGCTGCCTAATTGCCGTCCTGGACGAATCTTGGCATTCGAAACTGCCAGTGGCACACGAGTTGGTGAACAAGTGAAGGCTTTCGGCTGAGCGCGCGATCGCCAGGCTCGTCCGCTGCCGTCCAGTGCCCCTGAGAGCAGGACGTTGACCCCGCGATATTTCAGTGCCTATCGGCACGACCATTCGCGACATCTCGGATACCCTGCGGCGCAGGTTGAACGGGGCCGCTGCGCAAGCCTGGCTTGCCACGCCACCAGCGTCAGGTGCGCGGAGCAGCAGGTATTCGCACAATAGGGACGACGCCGGCCTGCAGCAACGCAGAGCCGCTGCGATCTTTACAAGGGTGAGTGGGTGGCTCCCAATCGCCCAAATGACCGTGTACGTACATGCGAGTTTATGTCGGACGTCGGAGGCGTAGGTTCGTTCGACACAAGCGAAACTGCGAGCGCTGAACGCGTGCACAGGCGTACGCGGCGCGTGGAAGCTCGCGTATGCGTGCAGTCGTGCACCACGCGCACGTGGGGGGACGCTGGAACCAAGGACAATGCAAATGTTCAACAGACTCGTTGCCTCGTGCCACGCAGATACACGTTGAACAGTACGGGCAAGAAGTACGCCCACAGGCCATTCTGACTTGGCCCGCGCAACTGATGCATCCGCAGGCGTGGGTGCGTGCAGTCATCGGCTGCTCGGGTGCTGTTCCAGCGGGTCAAGCACCAGCCTGCTGCAAAGGCGGCAGACTCACACCGGCAGCCCCACTCGTAAAAAAGCCCTCTCACTCGGGTCAGAAGGGCCGTGTGGGGAGCAGTACGCCCGTCGCGCTCAAAACTGCGACGTCGGCGCCCCTGCCCGTGTCAGACGTCACATGCACCGGCCCCAAAGCCCGGAGCGAGCATCTTGGGCTTCAGAAACTCAGTCACCGCACATCCATGGCCGATGACGATGGTCCGCAGGGCGACGCCGCCAACGTGGAGGGCGCGCACGCTGCCGACACGTCAACAGAAGGCTGCTCTGCGGCGGTTGGTCCCGCAGCTGCAGCAGCACCCGGCCGTGCGCCCGGCAGGCTCAAGCCGCTGCTCGGGCTGTCTCGTCCTCCGCTCTCCACACCAATCTCAGCGTGCGCGGCGGCCACCTGCTCTGCCACGTGTGCGTATCCGAGGGCTCGCAGCGCTGCAATCACATGGCTCGCCTCGACGCGAATGGAGGAAACCGCGCTGCCGCCTCCGGCGGGCACGCCTTCAACTGCCGTGTGGTGTGCCGACAGCGCAGCAGCAGCCCCAAGCCCCGTCTGCTTCGCCGAAGCGATGTCCCGAGCCTCCGCCGCCAGCATGCACGCAAACTCAGTGCCGACTGCAGACAGCGCCTCCAGCGCCCCCGTGGCCGCCGAGGCACCAGGCGGAAGCGCCCGCCCTGCGGCGATTGCAACTTGTGGCATCGGCAGCGCATATTTGTGTGAAGCAGCGAAAATAGTACTGACAGGGAAGACGGACGGCAGGTTCAGCACCACAGCTGCGTTCGTTAGCGCTGCGGCGTCGTCAGAGCCGAGCGCGTGGGACAGCACCTTCGCTGCGGCCGTGCGGTGTGCGGCCGACCCGTCGCCTTTGCACGCCGTCTGCACCCCTCTCAAAGTTGGCGGCAGATCGCGAGAAGACGTTGACTTGACAGGGCGGCCGCGGCCGCTTCTCGCTTCGGGCACAGTCGCGACGAAATCCGGCCCGAGCGCGGTGGATGCGACGCGGTGCCGAGACGGAAGAGCCTCGACGTGCGGCAGACGGCCCCCAGCGAGGGCCTTTTCGCCAGCAGGGTGCTCTCGCTGCCTCGCGCTGGAGAACGCCTCGGATTCTGCAGTGCTAACCCGCTCGTCAATGTCCATTGTGCGCCGTTCAAGCCTTCGAGCCCGCGGACTCGGTGGCACAACAGGAAGGACGCCGTGTTAAACGACTCGGCAACGCATTCCGCCCACGTCTTGTGGACTTGCGTTCCAGGCAATGCCTGAAAGGGCTCGTCTCAAAAAGGACTCGCAGCCAAAATCCTGGAGCATGAAGCGCGCTGTTGGTGCAACTCTTCGCACCAGAGGCGAGCAACGAAGGCCGCTCCCGACGATGTACCTTTTGCCCCGCATGCCTCAGCTCGGCCGTTTTTATAGCGAGGCGCGCCGTTGCGGTCTGCTGTGGGCAAACCTTGTGGATTCCGCGCCCACTCCGCCAACAGAAAGCCCTGTCCGGCGCTGCCCCGCCCCATGCAGCCGCAGGTTGTGTGGACCATCGGCAGCGACAGCCATGTAGCTGTGGCAACCCCAGTTGCGTCCCCGGCGCTGATGAGCGCGCCGCCAGGTCGGCCGGCGAGTGCCGCGATTCCCGCAGCTCTCTCCAGCCCTGACGAGCAACTCCTCGCACCGTTGCGGGTGAAGGGCCCTGTCGACCATTCTGACTTCCCTGATCTATGGCACCCGGTTATTCCTTCGTCGGATTCTTCTTCGGCGCCCCGGCCGCGCCCGGCATACCGCAATGCGCTCATGAGTCGCGCTGCCGCCTCGCCCGCCGGACGGCCGCGTGGAGGGTCTGGCAGTGCAAGTGCCTCCTTCCACATGCCAACCAAAAGCTTCGATGCGTCAAGGTCAGCCAGCAGCGTGCGGGGGTCTGTCCACGGCACCAGCCGAGGGCTTGACGTTTACTCCCGCGGGGCGGCCGCAGACGGGGTTGATGATTCGCCCTCGGTTGGCCGGACCCCAGGCGGGGCTGCGCTCCCTCCCACAGCAGGGTACGCCTCCACCAGCACGCCCACACCTGTGATGGCCAGTGCCGGGTCCCGTGCCGGCAGCGGCTACGCGCTTGCCCACCGAAGCTGGGGCAGCAGCAGGCCCGTGTTCGGCGAGGGCGGAAGCGCAGGGGACGGCTCCCCCTCCTTCCTCCTCTCGCGGGGTAGCAGGCCGGCGGCGCCCAGCCTGAGTCACGTGGTGAGCGCTGCGTTGGGGTCGCTGTTGGGTGCGGGCGGCCCAGGGGCCGCTGCTGCTGCGGCACGTGTCCCGGGGGCCTCCCCTCCGCCCCCTGTGGGTCGGCAGGTTAGCACACGCTCTGGGGACACGGCACCCAGCTACGCATCCTCGTCCGCCTACTCCTTCGCCTCTGCGCGGGGATGCGGCCCCGGTACCGTCACCGCTGCGGCGGTCGCGACGAGCTTCGCTGCGGCGACAGTCTCCGTCGGAGCGGTGGACTCCGCTGCCTCGCTGGCTTGTGCTGCTGTGGCCTCCGGCAGCGTCGTTGCGGCGGCCGTGGACGAGGCCGGCGTGCCTCCTCCGCTGTCGACTGCGCCCCCGGGCCCGCGGCCCGGCCTGGCTCGCAACGCAAGCACCGACAGCGCCTTCAGCAACGTGAGCACGAGCAGCCGTGCGTCGCTGCGCACGCGCCGTCGAGAGGCGGATCCAGACGCCACCGTGGAGCCTGCGCTGGTGTGCAAGGTCTTCTGCAACTACACCATCGCCACCCCCATCCCTGACGACATATCGCTCACGGCAGCGCTGGAGGTCGGTCCCCCGTACGCGCAGCCGATGTTCATCCGCACCCGCTTCCGGCCCGTGCTGCGGCCCACGGCCATGGAGCGGCTCAAGCACGGCCTGCTGCCCTCCGCCCGCTCCATCCTGGAGACGCCGAACGCGGGCGGGGAGAGCGAGAACAGCGAGGCCCTGAGTGTGGAGATCCTCGCCGCCACGCAGGGCATGCGCCTGTGGGCGAATGAGATGCAGGTGGCCTACGCCGCCTCCAGCCCCCTGATTGATTACCTGGCCGTGAAGAGAATCGTGGCGCCGCCGCCGCTGGGGCGGGCTGCCTCGGGGAGCACCGCAGCGAGTGGCGGCGGCGGCGGCGGCTTCCCTCCGAGCACCGCCTCTGCCTCTGCCTCCCCCTCCTCCATCTCCTGGGCCCCCTCCTCCACAGGCGGCGGGCAGGCCGGAAGCACGGCTGGGGGCAGCGCCGACCGGTTGCGTGGCGCCGCTGCTGTGCCGTCCGGTGGAGTCGCCGCGTACCGCGATCGAGCTGGCAGCGGCGGCGCTGCAGGGCTGGGGGCAACGGCCCCCTCGCCTGCCGGCAGCGGGCGAGGGGGCCTGGTGACGCCCCACGGCCACATCGGCCACGCTCTGATTGAACGGCTGCGGCGGGAGGCGGGGCAGCAGCAGCAGGCGTCTGCGGGAAGCAGTTGGGGTGCAGCCGGCGCCAGCGGCAGCGGCAGCAGCCTGGACGGTAGCGGCGCTGCCCGCAGCGGCAGCGCGGGCCGCGGCAGGGGCTCATCGGGGGGAGGGGCGGGCACCTCGCCCTCGCGCGGCAGCGGCGCCGGCACTGCCGGTGTGGCTTCGGGTGCCGCCTCGAGCGGAGGCAGCGGCAGGGGGAGGCGCGGGCCAGCAGGCAGCGGCGGGGGAGGCTACGCCGCCTCTCCGCTGGGGCTGCCTGCGTCGCTGCCTGCGGGAGGCTCCGCGTGGCGCAAGGCCGCACTCTCGGCAGGCAGCATCAGCGGGGCGTGCGACGGGGGCGGCAAGGCGCCGGCCTTCGGAGACGCGCCCACCAGCGCTGCCTCCGCTGATGATGGCTTCTGGGGCGGGAGCGGGAGCAGTGGCGTTGATGCTGCCGCCGCTGCTGCTGCCGCCGCTGCTGCTGCCGCCGCAGACGCTGCGGCAGCGGAGTGGGCTGCGCACCAGCGGGCTGAGCGAGAGCTGGATCCTCTGGTGGCCCGCTGGCAGTCCAGGACAGCAGCGGGTGGGGCAGCGGCTGCTAGACCGGCGGGAGGGGTGGGCGGCGCTGCAGCAACACCCCGGGCTGGGGCCGCATCCTTGCTTGCCGCTGGCGCCGAGCCACCCGCCTCTGCTTCCGTTGCGCTGCCCGCCCGCTCTCTCGAGGAGGATCGCAGTCCAAGCTCGATCTCGGCCCGCCAGCGACGCAAGCGGGCGGAAGCGGCGGCGGCTGTGCGGGCTGCCGGCGGCACCCCGTCTGAGGTCGCGGTACCGCATGCGGCTGCTGCTTCCTCGCCGCGGGAGGCGGTCGTGCCAGCCGCCGATCCAGCTGCGCCGGCCACAGGGGCCGTCACAGGAGCCCCTTACGTGGACTCTGACGAGGCGTATGCGGAGGCGCTTCTCACGAGCGAGGCCCGGTTCGTGCCGCACCCCTCTACCCTGGGCCCTGTGCATCGCATGCTGGGGGTGCCTGCGGATGTGGCCCCCGATGAGGTGGTGGTGGCTGTCTCCGTCACGCGGGCGATGAAGTTCAAGGGCGGGCCTCTCGCCTTCAGCCACGACGACGCAGAGCGGCTGCTGGTCAAGAAGCTGAGCCGGTTCCTGGGGGCGCGGGCGGGCGTGCACCCCGCCATGGGCTGGTCGCGGGCCGTGCTGCACGTGTGGAGCGAGCACCCGCACGTGTCACGGGTGCTCGAAGAGACGCTGCGCGACCCTGCCCGCGTGCCCCCGCGCCTGTGGCGCACCACCATCGTACTGCTGACGGTGGCCCCCGCAGCGACGATGCACCGCATCATCTTCAAGAACGCAGAGACCTTCGCCGAGGAGAGCGACGTGCCTTACGACGCAGCCAGGCACGGCAAGGAGGTGGCTCGCCTGCGGGCCCTGGAGTCCATGCGCTACTTCTGAGGGGTGGCAGGGCAGGGAGGTGGCTCGCCTGCTCATGAGATCAGGTCGGAGCTGCACGCCGAGGAGTGCTGGCACTGTGGCAAGTGCCGGGCGCCAGCGCTATACCTGTATCTAGCCACAGAACTGGGTGCAGACTCGAACGGCAGGATGTTGGATATTCTCCGTTCGTATACGGCTGCTTGAGCTTGACGTGCGGCCTCAAGTTGAGCTCTGGCCTGGCGCCGGCCAGTGGCTGCACTTTGAAGTCCATCGATTCGGCGTGCTCACGAGACTATGAGGCTTAAGCTTGGGGGTGCAGCCAAGCTCTCGCTGCTGGCCAGCCGTGGCCATGGCCTGTGCACTGCATGGCATCTACAGCGCCGTCGACGTCATGATCACTTGCAATTGCGCATTATGAGCTGCCATGCGCCAATTCAACGCGCAACCGAAGCGGAGCAACGCAATAACATCGTTAACCATACCGAGCAGGGGGGACAAATCGAACGTCGACGAGAAAAACGCTCGACTCGCGGGGCTCAGCCACGAACCTCGCACACCAGCCGCTATAGCTAGCTAGTCCGAGACTTCGAGCAGCGAGCCGGTATACGTATACACGGCTCCTTATATACATCCGCCAACGTGTCAGAGAAGAGCCCTCGCGATCAAGCGCTATCGCGTGAGGTCTGCGATGTCCCGCATGAAGCTCTCGTACTCCCCGCTGGCCGAGAAGCCGACCCCAGCCCCCGGCCCCTTGCCGCGGCGCGCCCCACCCGCCCCGCCCCCACTGCTGCCTGGGTCCTGGCCATCGTCCCCCTGGCGGCCGCTGCCTGCGGAGGGCCCGCCTGCTGCGTGCCGCTGCAGCAGCGCCGCAGTGCGCGAGGCAGGCGCCGCAGATGGCTGCTGCAGCAGGCGGGCTCCCGCGGGCGCAGGCACAGCTGACACCCCCGCCACAGAGCCGGCATGAGGGCCACCCCCTCCCCCTGCCCTCTGATCCCCCTCCTCCCCGCCCTCACCTGCAGAGCCGACCGCTGCCGCACTGACGCCGGCGCGGGAGGCTGCGGAGACGACCACAGCGCGCACTGCCGTCCCACCGCCGCCGCCGCTGCTGCTGCCGCCTGCCCTCCGAGCAGCCGCAGCGGCTCCCGCCCCGCCCCTGAGATGGGCCGGGACGAAGGCTGTGAGGCGCGGGTTAATCACGACAGGGCCGGGCGCAGCAGGGGCAGCAGCAGCAGGCGGGGGTGCCGGGACAGTGGCGGCAGGGGCGCCCACCCCCGCGCTGGGCGCCTCAGCGCGAGGCGCAGGCCCGATGGCCCTCCCCGCCCCTGCTGCCCCTGCTGCAGACGGCGCCCCTGTCACCGCTGCCCGAGCAGGGGCAGCAGACAGCCCCTCCTGCTCCCTCCGCCGCTTGGCGGGGCCGCCTTCGAAGCTGCCGGGGTGAGCGGCCCGCTGGGGATGCATCTGTTGCTGCTGCTGCTGGTGCTGTCTAAAGTGGGCTGCCTCCCCTCCCCCCGCTGCCTGTGCGGCGAAGGCAGGGTGCGGGGGGTAGCCGTAGGGGTGGCCGTACCCGAAGCCATAGCCGCCGCTGTAAGGGAAGGGGGCACCGGGGTACGCGCCTGGTGGTGCTGCTGCGGCAGGAGCAGCAGCAGGGTAGAAGGCATACGGCTGCGGGTGCTGCGGCCACGGACCGCTGCCGTAGCTGCCTGCAGCAGCGGGCATGGAAGCGACCCCCTGCGGGAAGGACTGCTGCTGCTGCTGCTGGGGCGGGAAGGGCGGCGGCGGAGGCGGCGGCACGCCAGCGGCGAACGCGCCACTCGCACCACTTGTCGCAGGTGCAGCTGTCCCGCCTGCCGCCTGAGGCTGCGGCACTGCCCCCAGCGCAGCCAAGGCGGCGGGCGGGACAGCAGCAGCGTCAGCAGCAGCGTGCACGGCCGCGGCTGCCCCTGCCGGCTGCGGTGTGGGCAGCGGAAGCAGGGGTGGTGCTCGGGGCCCTCCAGCGCCTGCAGCGGCGTCTGCGCCCGTGGGCACCGGCAGCAGCCCCGATCCCGTGGCAGAGCCCGAAGGCAGCGCACTCGACGGAGGGGCGGGCGTGGGCAGTAGCGGGCCCGCGGAGGGGAGGGCGGCCGAAGCTGGAGCAGCGCCCACAGGCACGGCGCCGGAAGCGGCACCCGCTGCTGCTGCTGCAGCAGGCGCGGCCACACTGGCAGGAGCGGAGGGCTGGCCCGCAGGCGCAGGCGGCAGTGGATGAGGTGCAGACACGAGCGGAGTAGCAGCAGCAGCGGCGGCGGCGTATGCTGGTGGTGGCGGCGGTTGCAGCGGTGCAGTGGGGGCGCCGGGCTGTGCTGGCGGGTGCGCAGCCCCTGCCTCAGGCGCGGGTCCGTACCCGTAGGGGAAGCCAGCAGCAGCAGCAGCGTAGCCTGCGTACGGCTGATAAGGGTACCCGTAGGGGGCGTGGCCGTAGGGGGCGTAGCCGTAGGGCAGTGCATACATGCCCCCGGGGGGGAAGGGCGGAACACCGGGGGCAAACGCAGCAGAGCCCGCAGCAGACGCAGCAAGCGCTGATCCCGCAGCCGATGGGACAGCGCTGCCACCCTGAGCGGAGAGGCTGGGTGCGCTGAGCGCTGCCGCTGGTCCAATTCCGCCAGAACTCGGCCCCGTGGCCCCGTGTCTGACGACCCCCTCATCAGCCTCCGCTGCTCCGCCCTCTACCCGCTGCCGCTTCGCTGATGGGTGCGCCCCCGCCTCATCTCCGCTGCTGCTGTCGCTGCCCGTTCCGCCGACACGGCCTCCAGCACTGCCCTCCGAGCTGTACCCGTCCCCCTCCCCGTCACTGCTCTCGCTGCTCGCTCCCTCGTCCTCGTCGTCCTCGCCGCTGCTGCTGCCACTGTCGTGCCCGTCACCACCTAGGATGCCCTCAAGATCAACGTGCGCCCGGGAGCGCGCGCGCTCCTCTAGTTTAGAGCGCTGCGCCAAGCAGATTTCGAGCGACTTCTCGAGCGCCTGCAGCCGTTTCTCGCCCGTCCCATCGAGGCGGCCCAACAGCTGCTGCTTCTTGTGCTTTGAAATCTGCTCGCGCAGCGTTTCCGGGTCCTTGTATGTCAAAGAGACCTCGCGGATGGCGGTCCGTTGCTTCTTGTTTTTCTCCAATTCCTGCAGGACGTGGACAACGTTCGGGTCGAAATGTCGTCGTACCGCAGCGGTGTTGGCGTGAAGGCAACGTCATCGCATAGACGAACGAGCTGCACGGCGCACATCGCATCACTCGGCGATCTCACCTTGCGGCGCTGCGCTTTGCGGTAGGCATCTGCAGGGTTCAGAGACTTCTTGCCCATGTTGAGGCGTCCAATTGGCAAGCCGTCTGCGCACTGACCCGCCACTGCATCAAGCGGAAGCTATTAAAGCAGGTGGATGCGATGGCGCGAGAGCCAGAAGAGTATCAGCAGGCAGCAAGGCAAGCCAGCGGATGCGAGTTTGAGTCGCATAAAGAATGCAAAAAGCATAAACAAATCTCGCTTGAAGGACAAGTTTTTTCACGTCATTTTTTCCGCGTGCAGGGCACGGGAACGCTGCTGGCGTGCACACAATTGCCACTACATCTCCATCTGGTGGTATGCTGTCGTGAATTCATCGCCCGCCGGGCGGGTGCGCGCTTTCGCGCACGACTGGTTTGGTGACCTCGCAAGCTGTGAGCACATCGCGTCGTGGACGACGGTGGCGCCGAGTTTGCCGAGGCACGCTCTCTCCGACACTCCACAGTTGTACCGGCACAAGCTCTTTCAGGTGTGTGCATGGATTATTATGGCAACAAGCACGCAGCGATGGGATTGGTGCTGGCGTGCCCCTCACCTGGATGTGAATTGTGCCGGGTGTGCAAGCGCGTCCGGGTTCCGGGCCTTTCGAGGCGTGGTGCTTGGCGTGAGTTTGTTGTGGAGCATGCACATTCTCTACTGATGACAGAAAGTCCGACGGGCGGACGGAGTGGAGTGGTTCGCCACGCGCGATGTCGATTGTCGGTGCTCAGTGTACAAAACGAGCGACTCTGAAGAGATGTGCGGCTGGATGTGATTATCTTGCGTATTGTCTGTGTGGGCGTCGGGTTCTTCAGTGCCATGTTCACTGGCTCCGCCGGTGACTGCGCCTGCGTTGGCTGGCTCACCGTGGCCGCGGGTGATCATGCGATCGATCTCCATCACATGCGTCGAATGCAGGGTGTCGGCCCACGTACCCCTGCGTCTGCGCACTGAAGCTCTTCCGTAGACAAGCCCGGTGCTGAGCGGAAGCTAGGTGTGTGTCGAAGCTGTGTTGGGCCCTGGCACGGTTGCGCTCGCAGCGCGCGTTACTGCGTGTGGCCCGAGTGTGTGCTCCCGCGTGAGGAATCAATATCTTATCTACATTATCTTAGCGCCGCTTTGATGAAATCAATCTATCTGCGTTATCGTTTTCTGATGGGATCTCGTGTGTGCGTCGCTCATCCAGCTCCAGAGTGTCATGCTTGGTGCCGGTCCGTGTGAGGAAAGCATTAACAATTTCTATGCCTGATGCACATTGATGAGGCAATTTAATCTGCGTTATCGTACTGATGGACGTGTTGCCCAGCTGTTGCTGTTGCGTGTTCCTGCTTGCATTGCGGCCATGATGATTGTGTCCCTTCCGGCACATCAAAGTTCCTAATTCCCTCGTGCTTGCACGCGGGCCATGAAGGTTACTAACTTCCTTGGATGTCTGATGCCGCATGATTCTCGATCTCGCAGCAATACAGCACCTCTGCTTCATCGTGTGCACATGCATCCCCTTGTGCTGCTTTCCTTCACCTGTCCGCCTGCTGCGTGCCACACCTCGATCGTCTTCTTCTGCAGACAATATCTTGTAAGCAAGGAGTCGCCTTGGTGCCGCCTCGTAAGACGATCAGGGAGAGACAAAGCTGGGGTTGTTTCTTGCAAACCGGCACCTCGCGAGGCTGGATTCGGCCGGGCAGTCTTTGGGGTGGTGTTGCCTCCGTGTTTGTCACCCAGTGGCGGAGAGCTCATGTGCCGCGGCTCGATGATACTTGCCTCGCTTGCACGTTGGAGAGGTCACCGGTGTCGCGTCGGGCGTGGCTGCGTGCTCCGCCGCGGTGAGGCACGGAAGGGTTGCTTAGAACCCTTCCGTGCCTCAGCGGAGCCTCCGTGTTGTTTGAGAGTTGAAGGCCACACCTCATTCCGTACTAGCAGTCTCTCGTATTTCATCGGTGTCAAACACGGTGCTGCTACAAACGCCACGAGCGATCTTGCCGTTCAAGCCCAAAGAACTCTCAAACGAGAACTCGTGACTTGTTCATAAATTCATCTGCCACCTTCAGCGATCGTTTCGATAGCGGGTGTGCTCATCCAGGACGGTGCTTGAGCATACAAATCTGGGGACTACTGCCAGATTGCGCTTGGAGCAACGCTGGGTCCGATTCATAAATCTGGAATGCGCCGCGTCGTAGTACTCGGCGGCGGCGTGTCAGGGCTCGCAGCGGCGCTGTCCGTGCGGTGAGCGCCGTCGGCCGATGCGCAGTTGCCCTTCGCGAGACTGTGTGTGACTTCGTGTGCGTATCTTTTAGCCCCTGTTGGCCTCGATAAAACGTGTCCGATCTCTGCAGGCGGGCCGCGCCTTCCGCACACATTGCAGTGCTCGAGGCATCACCTCGTCTCGGGGGCTGGCTCCACAGCAAGCGACACGATGGCTTTCTGTTCGAAGAAGGGTGCCGTGGCATTCGGTGAGGCACGGAAGCCGCAATGATCGGTGTTGCTGGCGCAATGGCCCGATTCTCGTACTCAATTCCAGCGCTGCATTGATCGCAACCGTTCTTACAGACCTGTGGGAAGTGGCAAGGAGGCAATGGCGTTGATCGAGAGCATCCCAGGGTTGGCGGAGCGAACTCTTGCTGCGTCCCCGGCCGCAAAAATTCGGTACCTGTATTACAAGGGCCAGATTCGGCCCGTGCCCACGTCCCTGGGAGGTGCGATCGCGTCTCCGCTCACCGCGCCCCTGGTGGCGCCATTGGCCCGGCTAGGAATCGCAGCCGGCCTCTCTGCAGCGGGGCTTCCGGCGCTGGCTGCCGCTGCTGCTCCGGGGGCAGCCTGCGCGCCCTCGTACCCGGACCTCTCGGTGCACGCCTACGTCCTGCGGCTGCTCGGGGCTACGGATGGCGGGGCGACCGCTGCCGCGGCCCTCTTCGATCGGTTGCGCGATCTGCCTGGCCTTTCTTCTTCCTCTGCAATCGCCCGCGGCAGCCCCGTCCTCGGCAGCGGGGGCGCCCACGCAGCGGAGGTGCTGCTCGATGCAGTCATGAGCGGGGTGTACGCAGGGGACGTACGGCAGCTGTCGGCGCGCAGCGTCGTGGGCGCGCTGTGGCAGCTGGAGGCGCAGCACGGGGGCCTCCCAGCAGCGCTCGGTGCCAAGCTGCGCGCCGCTCTCCTGGACCGCGTGTGGACAGACAGAGGGGGCGGCGCCGCGGCAGAGCTTGGCAGCGCGTCCGAGACGCCTTTCGTGCGGGAGTGTGCCGCTTCAGCCTCCGTGGCCTTCACGGGAGGGATGAGTACGCTCATTGAAGCCCTCGCCGGAGAGTTGCTGCGCTGCAGCGCCCCCGGGAGCGGTGCCGACGCCGCCGCTGGCACAGCGAATTCTGTGAGGGCTGCGGACATGTTTCGGAGCGGCGATGCCAACCCTGGCGCGGTGTTCACAGAGCCTCAGCCAATGCTTGCGGGGGAGGGTGGCCCTGGCGGAGGGTTTATCGCCCTCAACACCGCCGCTACCGCCCTGTGCCACAGCGGCTGGCGCCAGCCGCACAGCCGCGACACGGGTCAAAGCGATGGCAACCGCAGTGGCGCAGCGAGCAGCTGCCCTCCCCCTCGGTTCGAAATCCATTTCTCCCGGCAGGGCGTTGCAGGGCACGCGTTGTCTGCCGAGGGCAGCCGCTGTGGCGGTGTGCTCTTCGCAGACCATGTGATCTGCGCGCTGCCCGCCCCCGCCCTCGCAAGGCTGCTTGCCCCCCAGGCGTCTGCGCGGCACCGTGCACCGCCCGCCGCAGCCGCGTCCCGCATCGCAGCGGCTCGCGCAGAGCTCGCAGGCACCCCGTGTGCCTCCGTTGCGCTCGTCAACCTAGGGTACCGGGGCGCCAACCACCTCGCTGCACCGCAGCCCGCCCGCGCCCAGCGAGGGCCAAGCATGGGTGCGCCAGAGGCATCCGGGCAGCGAGTAGGTAGTGGGGGCAAGCAAGCCTCCAGCCCGCGTGCCTTCACCGGGTTCGGGTACCTCATCCCCTTCTGCGAGCGACGGACAGCTGCTGCAGGGCCCGCAGAGGCGCAGGCGGGGGCGATGTCCCCCTCTGCACGCTGCGCAGCGACGGCTGCCGGCGCTGCCACCCCACCCGTGACCGCAGGGCAATCGAGCAGGGGCCGCTACGGCGGCTCGGTTCCCGCTGCCGCCGCCTCTGGCGTGCTGGGCATGACTTGGGACAGCAGCGTGTTCCCCGGGCAGGCACAGGCTCACGCTGAGGCCGTCGCAGCGGGGCGCGTGCCAAGCCGACGCTGCCCCGCAACGGGTGCCCCGCTGCCGGGCAGGGCGGAGGACGTGGCTGCCGAGGTTGCAGCGGGCGAGACGCGGGTGACGGTGATGCTGGGCGGGGCAATGCATGGCGACATGTTCGAAGAGGAGGGGGGGACAGAGGGCTTGCAGCGGCAGCAGACGCAGCGAGCGGCCGAATGTGGGTTCGGCCCCCTCATTGCTGCGGAGGAGGCCAGAGCGGCAGCATCAGACAGCAGCCTCCTCGTGTACAAGGCGCTGGCCGCTGCGTGCGCGCACGTCGGCTTGCCAGCGAATCCTGACTCCGTGAACGTTGCGGTGGCGTGGCATGCTATCCCGCAGTACTCGCTAGGGCATGCGGCACGCACCGCAAGCGCTCTCAGGCACTTGGCAGCTGCTTTTGCGGACCCATCTCCCCCTGGCCAAGTGGGAAGCGGCTCTGCCTGCCATTTGCAGATCATTGGAAACAGCTTTCACGGCGTTGGCGTGGCCGATAGCATCAAAGAGGGATTGGCAGCGGGTCAGTGTGCTGCGAATGCGCTGCGGGCGGCGTGATTTTCTTGTTCGTGCGGCAACAGCCTGAGCTGAGCTTTGAAGTGCCCGACGGCACTGAATGGCTGCGCGCGACCCCATGGAGCCCGTGAAAATGCTCTGTTGCAGCGCCGAGTCGTCTGATCCCGAAAGCGATGGGCGTGGACGCCCAGCTGGCTGTCCTTTGAGTGCCGGTGATGCAGTTGAGTTGCGCTGCACGTCGCCTTCGTTCGAGATGACGCCCTCGCAAGTTTGAATGCTGGACAGCGCGGGTTCATGGTTATCGCATACGAAGTTCGATGGCCGCCTTCACAGCCGTCGGCTGCGGGGGAGCCACCTCTGCCGGCCGTACGAAGGCGCGCTTGCTCAATTGCTCAATTGCAGCTGTTAACGACCGTCAAATCGGACCAAGCATGGCGTCAACCTAGCATGCGAGACAAGCGATAACATGCGAGGGACATCGGTCCCTTGGTCGCGCTTCTTTCCAAAACACCACTTCATATCACTGTCCGTCCGACATCCCAAGAAACTTCGATTTTTTAAAGCCTGCAGAGAG
>Ga0208629_100528_pt1 | contig 18156 bp, 13 predicted proteins | sample LakWasMet19_HOW5_2_FD_183865 | JGI IMG/M metagenome (GOLD analysis project Ga0208629, IMG submission 183865) | Freshwater sediment methanotrophic microbial communities from Lake Washington under simulated oxygen tension - Sediment Metagenome... | ecosystem: Environmental > Aquatic > Freshwater >...
AGCGGCACAACGCTCGTGCGCGGCAGCGCAGTCAGCTGCTGCTGCTGATGCGGGGGGAAGCTGGGACTGCTGCCGTTCTGGCTGTTGAAGGTTGAGTTGATCCACCGGCTGATGCACGCGGTGTCGTAAACGTAGCAGCCCGCCTCCACCAGCGTCGCAACGAGCGGCTGCGGCAGGCTGCGCCACTGAACGGCCAGCGTGCCAGCGAAGTCGGGCGCGTCGGCCAGCACGACCTCAAACGGCTGCGGGACGCATGCTGTACCGTTCCAGAACTCGACCCAGCCGCAGGACCAGCCCGCCTCCTCCACGCCTGCGGGGTTTGCGAAGCTGGGAGCCACCTGCGGCGGGAACGCGCCGTCAATGGGGTCGGAGAACTGCGGCAGACGCATCACCAGCAGCGAGCCCTGCGGGCCGCTCGGGCCGCCGTCGACGCGCTCCCGCGCGTCAGCGCCGTTCCTCCCGCGACCCCACCGCACCCCCGCATCGCGGAAGCTCCGTGCGCCCGCACGTCCGCCGCCGGGCGCGCCGGTGAGCGCAGGGGGCGTGCTGACGCCGGGTACGTACGTTGCAATGCTCAGCCAGACGGACGAGGGCTGCACCTGCAGCGGGCCGGCAGCGGAGCCGTTGCCGCCCGTCGACGCGTTCACCGCCCCCGCGGGCGGCGCCAGCAGCGTGACCTCCGAGAACGCATAGAAGGCCGAGATGGCGGTGCCGGGGCCCAGCTCGCTCGCGTCGAAGGTGCGCGCCGCGGGCGAGAGGGCGAGGTCCAGGCTGTCCGTCACGTTAGCGCCCTGCAGCGCGAAGGCGAAGGTGCTGACCGTCGTGTCCGTCCCCACGAAGAACAGCGCCGTCTTGCCGCCGCAGCTGCCCGGGCCGTAGAAGGGCGCGTACGCGGCGGGCAGCGCGTCCACGCCGCTGGGCAGCGAGCAGTTGTAGAAGGTGGAGGCGGTGCGCAGGGACATGCTCTCGTTGCCAGGGATCGGGCGGCCATCGCTCAGCACCCTCCACCGCGCCACGGGCAGCATGCACGCGTACTTGTACGGCGCGGACTCGTACACGGCGCACAGGGGCGAGCCCGCGGGGAAGTACATGGAGATCAGCACGCTCCAGCCGAAGTGCGGGTTGGCGAGGTCGCTGTTGTAGATGAGGAGCGCGGCGAAGTTGTGCTCGCTCTGCGCGTCGTACAGGCGCTGCGGGCGCCAGTAGGCGTCGAAGGCGGCCAAGCCCGTCGCTTCCTCGCGCCGCAGGGGCGAGAACCGGCGCGACCCGCTCGGGGTGTCCTCCTCGTCGTGCAGCAGGCTCGGCTCCCCTGCCTGCGCAGCCGTGGCCTCCGCCTCCAGCTCGGGTGACAGCAGTACCTGCGTGCGCCGGTACGCCCGCCGCATGGCCCGCAGGCTGCGCTGCGCGGCGTCGTTGTCGCCTGCCGTCAGCAGCTCCACGCGCCGGTTCAGCGCCGCCGCCGCGTCGGAGCCCAGGGCCGCCGTGAAGAGTTTCACGTCCGCGGTGACCGCGGGCTGGTCGAACATTTCGCCGCTGAAGGTGAAGGCGCTGAGGTTGGCGATCCCGCCGGGCACGCGTGCGTCCAGCTCGATGAAGGAGAAGTACGTGCAGCCGCGGTCGTCGCAGGGTGGGGCTGGGAAGTACGAAAAATTGTTGTAGGCTGCGCCGCCGTAGACCACCAGGGAGGTCGAGCCATTCGTTGCGATAAGTTCCTGGACGTCGATAGAGGAGATGGCCCCCCAATAGCCCTGATCGGGAGCGATGACGAGGTTGAAAAAGGCGTCGTAGATAGACAGGCTTGACGTGGGTTTCGCGGCGCTGCTGTCCCTGGACGCCACGACGACCATCTTCACCGTTGTGTCGTTAACCCCGACAGCCTCGTACGAGTAAAAGCTCTCAATTAGTTGGCAGCTGGAGAAGGGATCGCTGGTGTCGGCGCAGCTGTACTGCGGGCTATAGCCGACCAAATCTGTGCTTGCATTGGCAAGCTTGGTTGGGGGCTGCGGCACGAGAAAAGGATTCGTGTATTGACACCACGAGGGGACAAGCACCGCCCCGGGCGCAGCATTGTCTCCTCCGCACACAAAGGAGTCTATGGGACAGGCATCTTGGGCGAGAGCAAAGCTGGTCAGCGAGGCGCACAGGGTGAAGAGGAATGGAGCGGCCCGCATCCTCAAGGCTGGCATCAGCCAGAGCCTTCCAGCACTGCACGATGTGGTCCGCGCTATCTAGTATGCAGGAAGCTTGGTAGGGGCAGTGCAAGCAACGAAACCTTCGTCAAAAAGCAAAAAAGACCCGATCCGATTCGGCAAGTTGATGGGCAGATGGCAGATGGTCGCTGGTGAAAATGCACTGGCCTTTGACAACACGTCGCCCGCTTTCGTCGTTCGTTCTAGAATCTGGGTTTGTCGTGAACCGATTTGGCTCATCACCATATCTCCTGAGTCTGGCTCCGGAGCATAAAATCCTCCGAGGCCGGCTGCAATCACCGTTCGCCATGAACCGGGTCATTGCACGCGCCATAACAGCCGCCCCGCGGTTTGCGATGGCACGCACTGCGTTGGTTCGGCCGTTCTCTGGTGAGGAAAGTGCGCAGCGTTCAAGGATACTGACGAAGCAGTCCACGCCGAGTAGCCCCAACCGCTCGTCGCGACTGTTGGTACTGTGTGAGCTGGATGAAGATTCACGTGGCTTGTTGCCCAGGTAACGCCTCGCATTTATACTGCTGCTGTACTCGCTGCCGCAGCCAAGGGAAAGGCCATAAAGGTCACCTTCGTGAAGCCGAGCGGAGAGCGGGTGCTTGTGGACGCACCTATTGGGGACTCCATGCTTGAGGTCGCGCACGCGAACAAGATCGAAATAGAAGGTCCGCATACCGCTTCGATGAAGTTTGCAACGACTGAAACCAGCGGCGACGGCGTGCGGCGCTCTACCCGTGATGTCTGCGGAGCCTCCACGACCCCCGATGTGCAGGCGCATGCGGCGGAGAGACAGCGTGCTCCACCTGCCACATTATCTTAGCGGCGGATGTGTTCAAAAAACTTCCTGAGCCGAGCGAAGCGGAGGAGGACATGCTGGACCTGGCCACCGGGTTGACGAAGACCAGCAGATTAGGCTGTCAGGTGCGTGCGAGGGCTGAACGCTTGGCGACTGTGCCGGCACCTCGTCATGAGCCATCGCGGTGCTTTTTGTGACCACGACTCTTGAGTGATCGATGGTCACCGCACATCTCTCTCGCCTGTGGCTGCTTGCAGGTGCTGGCAGCTGCGGAGCTGGACGGCATGGAGGTGTTCCTGCCCAAGGAGGTCACAAACATGTCGTAGCATGGCACAATGAACATGATGTCGTAGCACGGGCTATAGCACATTCAACATGATGTTGTAGCACGGGCTGCGGTTCTCCGGGCCTGTGATCGGGCTGCCGAGCACAGTGCCACAGACTTGTTGTGGCCGCCCCAAGCAGCCGTGTTGGCAGTGCTCGCGCAGGAGCTTGCGGGGTCTCGCGCGACCCGGGCCCCGTGTGGTCCGCACCCGGCGTTCACAAGAAGGCCCGTTCCACCTCTTCTGTGAGCCTGAACGCCCTGTCGCTGCATCGAAGAGCCACGGAGCGCGACTGTCGAAGCTGTCATCGGTGCCTCCGCAGCGCGGCTTCCTGTTTCAGAATGCCGTTCCGCCACCGTGGGCAGCAAGTTCCATGTCCACAGGATTCGGGCATGCGGAGTGGATTATTTGCGCTGTGCTCCCAGGCCGACTTGCATCGTTGGAACGGCAGGGTTCTCACCTCCCCCGTGACCATAATGCCTTGCTCTCCCCAGCTGTCGCGCGGTGCCTGACCTGCTATCGCAGCTGCGGCTGTCGCACTACCGTCGGAGAGTCTTCGACTTGGCTGTGATGCAAGATGGCGGGTGGCGCCTGCAGCAAATCAGTGCGTTGTGTGGCTTTGTGCGGCAAACCGACCACTCCGTGCTGGTGCGGTTGGCAAGCCAACAACCAGGCGGACGTGAACGCGGTGTCGCCGGACACCTGGACAGCCGTAGTCAACGATCTTCCTGCGAGCCAGCGACTCCGCGAGCTTGCGGAGAGCCCATCCAGCCATTAAGCCCGTTGCCGATGGACAGCTACGCTGGCCGCTTACCGGCCATCCGCCGGTCTCACGGCTTCGAAAGCTTCACCCGACCCGGCGCCCTCTCTTGTTGCGCCCCGTCGACCTTGGCCCTCGCGGCTGCAGGTTAGCGCCTCGGCCCCGTCACGAGCTCAACGAGTGTACAGACGGGTTGGACGGATTGCGGCCTCGATGTGCAAGCGCCTTTGAAGAGTCGCGGGCACGTGCCCAGGGTGGCACCTCTTGCAGAACTGTGGACGTACCGGAAAACCGACGATACAGCACCCATGGCCGTTCTTGCAGTCTTGGCGTCACAATATCGACTGAGCGTGTTCGTAGCTCAAGAAAATCTTGCACTGGCAGCCTCGTGGCGCCCGAAAGCGCGCGCATTGCTGATGAGTTCTTGAACTTGTGATTTCAAGTTCCAGTACGATGCCTGCCAGTGGACGCACGTATACAAATCAACCGCCAAATGACCCCTCGGGAACATCATGATGATCTGCTTGTCGAATCAAATTGAACCTAAGATCGTCGATCGATCGTGAGAATATCGACGACTGATCGATTGTGGCTTGACCGACACGCAGATCACTGTTGGCAATTGGGATGTCAAAGTCTCGCCTCTGGCACCGGAATGGAATTGCGTGTAAAATGGAGATCGCCCTTCGCGCGAATGGGCTTCGGACGATGACAAACTCATCACGTGCCACGTTCACCAGACGGAGCGCCGAACTCTCGGCACCTTGATTATTGTGATAATCGCAAGGTGCTGCACTTGAAAAGACTCCGCTGTGATGATACAGCAGTCCAACCGCCGATGCTGCAGGCTCAGATGTATTCTGCCAATGTCAGTCGCGCTAGCGCTGCAACGCCTCGTCGCGAATCACGGACAACTGCATGATATCGCTACTCCTCGAGCCGGTGTCAAGGCACGCAAAAATGCCACGCTGAGGGAAGAAGAGGAGAAAGAGGAAGAAGAAGGAGAGGAAGTTCCAGGCATCTGCTGCTAGTACTGTTTCTACGCTGAGGGTGAGAAACGTGCGGTCGCTTAGCAAAGGTGCACTGCATTGCATGCGTCCTGGATCACGTGGTCCACGTCGCAGTGCGTCTTGCACTCGTCACAGACGAGCTTGAGTCTGCAAAAAGAGGCAAGGAAGCATCGGCAGAGTTCCGACTAACGTACGAGTAGGTGCCGGGCAACTACCTCGTTGCGGCACTCATGCGCAAGTCGAGATGAGCTCTTGTACACAGCCAGAAAGGCACACACCCAGCGGCTGCAATGAAGAAATGAAGACAGGGTTGTTGCGGAAGTGAGATCTACGACTCAAAGGGCTGACTAGCAGCGGGCGACCACAAGACAAAAACAACAGCATGATGCGTTGGGTTCTCGGAACCGTTCAACGCACCGCACACCGGCGCAAAGTCCAGGCAAGCACCAGAGATCCAGACTGCTCCATCATCGCAGCCGATGGAGTATGCATGGCCCAGCGCTGCAGGCAGGATATGAAACCGAGCGAGAGTGCGTCACAAGTTGGTTAGGCTGACGGCGTTGAAAAACATGGGCATCGCATCTGCGGACAAACTGAACTCACCCCACTTGCAGATGTCGCACTTCAGGCTCTCAGGCTGCAGGTTAAACAGAATGCGCATTGAGGAGTCCACTTTGGGGGTTCAGGTCGGGAAACCTCGATCTCCTGAGTGGATTTATCTTGAAAGGCAGCACGCGCGATGTCATCCACACACCGCATCCAAACCGGACGTGCTGTTGAAGCTGGCCTTGTCGTAGGGCTGCTTGTCGAACGCAGCGGTTGCGAGCGCAAGCATGCCCACAAGCATCAGGAAAACGTTGCGGAGCATCTTGTACGCGTAATGCGAGACAGCCGATTATCAAGCGTAACCAGATGCTAGATTAGAGCCTCTTTCACACAGTCTCGATTCTCCATATCGAAAAAAGTGTGTGAATCGCGAGAGGGCGCAGAATGACTTCCCGCTGACAGATTGACCGACGAAAAATGTCGGTGTCCGGTCACTCAATGCGGAGACCGTCGAGTTCAGCAGGCGAGAGTAGAGGAAAACCAGAGGGGCTCTACACTCAAAACCGCTAGCAAACACGGCACAGATCTCGCACAGCACCACCTTTTGTTTGTCCGCCTCAAGAGCCGCGTTGAACGAGACACGGCCTCCACCCCGCTGGAGGCTCCGCAGCATGTTTGCGCGCGCTCTTGTTCGCAAATCAATCGCCACGCCGCTGTTATGCGGTGCAGCCCGCTCAGTCGAACGAGCGTTGCTCCCGATTGTTGGCCGCGCATTCGCCTTCAACGGCGGCCGGAGCCTTGCGGCAGCCTCTCGACCCCAACAGCCGGAGATGCAGCATATCACGGTGGATGGGTTGCGCCTCGAGTATCGGGACTATCCTGCCACTGGTCCCGATGGAGCGACTCTGCTACTACTGCATGAAGGGCTTGGCTGCGTGGAGATGTGGCGTAATTTTCCGCAACAACTCGCTGCCGCGACCGGGTGCCGGGTGGTAGCTTGGTCTCGAGCAGGCTACGGCGGCTCAGACCCTTACAAAGAGCCGCGAGGGGAGCGATATTTGAACATCGAAGGACAGACAGCGCTTCCGTCGCTGCTGTCGGCGCTGCGCATTCAACGCCCGGTTCTCGTTGGCCACAGCGATGGCGGCAGCATCGCTCTGGTCTTCGCTGGCTCCTTCCCCGAGCTGACGCGAGGTGTAGTTGTCATGGCGCCGCACGAGTTCGTGGAGGAGCAGGCCCTGGCAGGCATTCGGATTGCGCAAGCTCAGTGGACGAAAACCGACTGGCCACGCCGTCTCGCGCGGTATCACCGCGATCCGCAGCGCGTGTTCTCAGACTGGGCGGACACATGGACGGCGCCGTCTTTCCGCGACTGGAATATTGAGAAGTTCTTGCCCAGAATCCGGAGCCCTGTGCTGGCGATCCAGGGCGAGCAGGACGAGTACGCCACGATGCGGCAGATTGAGATCATTGCGGAGCAGGTGCCGGGCACGCAGCTGCTCAAGCTGCCGCAGTGCGGTCACTCCCCACACCGCGACCAAGAAGCGGCTGTTGTAACCGCCATCAAGGAGTTCGTGGCGCGGCTGCAATGACCATCACTTTCGCACCCGTGTGCCTGATACCCCGGCGCTCGCGTTGCATGCTCCAGCGCGAGTGGCCGAGGAAGCTGTCTTCTTCGTGCAATGCGCTTGACCCTGGTTTGCGCTTTTCTCTGCTGCCGGCGACGGAGACGCTGCGCTGATCGAGCGGCAAACACATGCATCCCAAGGTCCCAACTTGAAGCGGCCGGCGCCGCTGGTAAAGCCGGGAAACCCGCGAGGTGCGGGCTGGCGTGAGGGTTGGGAGCTTTTCGAATGCGATCCACCCGACAAACTTGTTGCTGCTAGGCTGAACTTGGTTTCAATTTGTGTTTGCAAGGCTGATGGCCGTGTGGCAGTGCTTCGCGGTCCGCAACTCGGACGTTCAACAAGTCACGGTGGACGAGCTCCACTTATGCTTGGGTTCAATGTCTATCAATGGCAGCCGCGGTGACTCGACGAACAGTGTCGTGTGCGCACATCAACTTGACCCGCACGAAACAGGTTAGATGCTGCCCCTCAGGCTGGCGCGCTCAACTTGGAAACGCCAGGCGACCGCTTGGTTTGAATTCACCCATTTCTGGGCACTGTGTGCCCCAAACGTGGTTGGTCTGTCATGATCAGTGTTAGAAGTTTGTTCGCTCAGTGTGCAGGCGGCGGAGATGACACCGCAAGGGTTGTTCGCCCTCGTTTACGCGTACTGCGCCATGGTGGTGTTCCACAGGCCATCCATGCTCAAGCGCACGAACTGGCGCTCGAAGGCAGGCTGCGCATTGCCCTGCGCGTCGGCCAGGCCGGCGTTGCTCACGTACATCCAGTCGTTGTTCCAGTCGAACACCGCGATATGCATGTCGCCCGTCTGCTCCATGGCGGCCACGTACTGCACGAGCGCCTGTCCGTCCACGTGTCCGTACACGTAGTGCATCAGGTCGTTCATGCTGCAGCGCGCAGGCGAGGGAGGAGAGGCGGGGCATGGAATCGGTGCAGGTGAGCGTTTCTGAGGCATCGAAGCAGGTCCGCCAGACAAAGGCGTCGGATCGGTCCCCCGCTGTACCTCCTAGCGCTCTTCAGCACCTTCGAAGAATAGCCGGGCCAAAACGCCAGCCAACCCTATCGGCCGCACCACTCGTTGCCGCGGGCCCCACACGTACCATGCGTCGCTGCTGGGCTGCACGTGCTTGTTCACGAAGATGAGGTTGGTGAAGGCGTCGTGGTCGGGGTAGGTGGGGAAGCTGCGGTCGTTGAAGAAGGTGACCGCCTCGTCGCTGTACTGCACGACCTTGCCCGTGTTGGACAGCTTGTCCGTCAGCCCGATCCAGATGCTGCACGTGCGGTTCGCCGTCGCGATGCGGCTGAAGGCGGCGTCCACGTCCCCGTCGAACTGCAGGATGTCCTGCAGCAGGAACGTCCACACGTAGCCGAAGATGTTCTGCGTCTCCGAGTAGGCGTCCCACACCTTCTCGCCCACGCCCATGCCGGAGCTGCTCATGCCCGTGATGGAGCCCAGCATGCCCGCCCAGCCCAGCGTCGTGAAGGCGACGCCGTTGCCCGCGTTCGGGTGAAAGGTGAGCAGGGTGGGGAACTGCTGGAAGGGTCCGCCCGTGTCCCAGTCCAGAGCGCGCAGCTGCACGGGCTTGCCCGCTGCTGACCCGGCGGTCGTCGCCTCGCCCCACGCCACAACGATGCTGCAGGCAAGCACAGAGCACATTCAACAGGAGGGAGAGAGAGTGAAAACACCATGACCACAGTCTTGTGACGCGTTACGTGGTGGCGGGCAGAGTTGGTCATGTGCCCAGGGTGCAGATCGAGCTGAGATATCCGCAAGGCAGCCATGAGGGATGCAAACAAGGGCAGGCCCCAAGCTCTGCGCAATTTACAAGGCAGCTGTTGCACAGGAGCACAAAACCAAGCATGGCATCCCCTCATTCTTTCGTGTGGCTCGCTCCAAGCAGCACTGCGCTCCCACGCACCTGCAGGCGGCCTTGATCAGCTCCGGAATCATCGACATGCGAACGAGTTCGGAAAAGTTGCGGCCCGCGCCGTCCGCAATGCCTTGGAGGGTTTCGTAATGGTAAGCGGGAGTATACGGCTTGGTGGCGTTGTAAGTCATGTCCAGCGCATACTCGAGGCCATACGTCAGGATGGCCTCGCGGTATTGCGGTGGCACCCAGGCGGGAATGCTCTGGTTGAGCTGCGCCTCGAGGTACAGCATCACCTGCGGCAGCAGCGTACCGATTTCAGCTTTCATCAGGTTGCCGTACGCAAATCCCATCTCGTACTGCGTGCCGTACACGTGGACGACGTTGAGCGGGACGGAATCATTGTTGAGGGGCGCTGACAACGCGAAACGCAGGCCATTTGTCGTCTTGGACACGAGCGTTGGCTCGCCGGTCCACACAGGGAGCACATTTGGCGTGCCCTGGCAAGATGTCGGCTGTGCACCCGCGGTTACCAGCGCCGCAGCGGCAAGGACGCTGCGAATCGATGCCATTGAACTACACGACCGTGCGGAGAACGGTGTGGCCCAATGTGGAAAATTACCCGAGCGTACTTTGCGCCACAAGACTGGTGTCGTAGAACCCGTCAGCTATCTGCTGCGATGGCACGTAAGTAAGCAAGGAAAGTCGTGAACCGCGCGATGCAGCAGAACGCAACCTGACGGACGGATTTTGGCTTTCTCTGGATGATGAGCGAGTTACAGCATGATTTACGTTGCATCTTTCCTTGTTCTGGTCGTTTTAAGGCGTGGGCCCAATTGCTCAAAATAGTATCATGAGCAAGTTTTGCGGATCTTGCGTTCATGATCAAGTTCAACAAGTTGTCCGCGGCCGAGGCCCTAGGGCGACATGCACTGGCAGCCTGAGTGCCCGGCTCATGGGAATCGACCGCCCGTCGTGCGACACCTACCGGTGGCACACCGCGCAGCAAAGTTCTGAGAGCCAGCTTTGCGTGTAGGGGCTCCAGAAGTGGGCCCGCTCGCGTTGCACCTCCGCTGCCCAACGGACCACTGGCAGTGCCACCACTGGCACTGGCAGTGGCACTGGCAGTGGATCGCATCGGATCACCGGCGATCGCCAGACCCTGCAAGAGGCCGTCCGACACCAGGCAGCCCGCTCCCGCTCGACTGGAAGCCAGGTAGGGAGCGAGCGGCTGGCGCAATGGAAGCGTCTCGCCCGGCAGTAGAAGCGACGGCTGCGCCGATTGGCCCACGACCTCCGGCGGCTGGCCACCTCGGGTGGTTTCCGTCCGGCCAAGGTGCGGGCGCTGCGGGCGCACCGCTTCCAAGCCCGTGTGCAGGCTTCGGCATCGCTGCACTGAGCGCGGGCCTGACAGCGCTCCGAGGGCCACAGGCGGAGCCGGCGGGGCCAAAGCCCGCCAGTGTTACTCCATGCACTACAGCCTGAGGCGGCACTGCGCAGCCAGTGGGCATGGGGCGAGGGCCAGCTACCACCGCATGCGCAGCCGCAGAGCGGGCACTGGCCATGCTTGCCGCACCTGCTGAAGGCTGTTGCGGACGCGCAAACGACGCCACCGGCGGCGGCCCTGCAGGCGCCATGTGCGTGCCGGCAACCCCTGCCGCTGGCCTTCCCGCCGACATGGCCGCCAGCGCCTGCGCCTCCGCTGCCGCCAGCGCCTGCGCCTCCGCTGCCGCCAGCGCCGCCTCGAAGTCTGCGTCCACCTCCAGTAGGTCCGTCGAGGAGGCGAAAGGGGCGTCAGGGTCAGTGGGGGCGGGCGCGGGCAGGGGGCCGCCGCCCTGAAAGAAGTCTCGGGCGATGTCAGCAGCTGCCGAGGCCACGACACCCTGAAACGCCAGCCCAGCGGCGGGTACGCTCGCTGCCCCAGGCTGTCGTGGCGCTGACGCAGCAGCGATGCTGACTCCTCCTCCGCCACCAACAGCCGCCCCGGCGCCTCCTGCTGCTGCCAGCCCGGATGTCGTTCGCTGCATGGACAGCTGCCCCGCAGCCCGCTGGAAGTGGGACGTCATGGTCGTCTGCCCCTGCCCCGCGGCCCCGCCCACGAAGAATCGCACGGCATCCGTGCCAGGCACGGCCACGGGAGCAGCGCCGCCGGCAACCGCTCCGCTGCCTGCACAGGCAGCGGCAGCGGACGCCGAGGAAGCGGCGCCAGCGCTGCCCGCATACTGAGCACCGGCACCGGCGCCTCCACAAACCCTCGCCACGACAGGGCGGGGCGGCGGGAGGTCGTCAAAGAGGCCGTCAGGCATCGCTGTAACCGCCACCGCCTGCTCCTCCTCCGGGCCCGCCCCGTCCTCGTCCTCGTCACCCTCGCCGCCTGCCCTGCCGCCGCGCCCGCCTGCCCGGCCGGCGCCTCCCCTGCCGCCTCGCCCACCACCCGCGGAGGACGCGGCGGCGCCCACACCGGAGGCAGCTGCAGCCGCAGCGCCGGAGGCGGGTGCAGCAGTCGCGGAGGGCCCCGCGTCCAGCGCCGAGTGCAGCGTCTCCAGCTTATCCGCCACCATGCGCCACAGGCGGTCATCGAACGAGGCGGAGGCATCGGCGCCCGCGCTGCCGCCCGCCCCGCTGCGCCCCGCGCCGGTGCCGTGGCCCACCAGGTACGCGATGTCAACGCGCGGCGCGCGCTGGCCGATGCGGTGGATGCGGTCCTCCGCCTGCGCGAGGATGCCCTGCAGCAGGAGCAGCAGCGGGGTGGAGAAAAGGGCGGGGGGAGGGACGGGTGGAGACGCGGACGGGGATGGGCGCACAGGGGTCGAGAGGCAGCGCGACGTTGGAAAGGGCGAAGGGCGAGCAAGTGGCAACACATGGATGCCCAGCACGACGCAGCAGGGCAGCCGGAGGCAGAGGGGAGACTACACGTCGAGTGGTTGGGCGGACCGCGCCAGCCGCGAGCACAAGCGAGGCTGCACGCACCGGCGTCCAGTGCAGCTCTGCGAAGACGGACATGGAGGCTGCCGTGAAGGACAGTCCGACACCCGCGGCGGTGAGGCCCACGACGGCGACCTGCACCGCTGGGTTCTCCTGGAAGGCGTTCTTCAGCTCCTGCTTGCGCTTGGGCGGCGTGGAGCCGTCGATGCTGCGAGGGTTTAGGACAGAATTGCAAGGTCGTGGGCGGGGCGAGCAGTAGGCTGTAATGTTCAGTGCAAGCCAAGATAGAGCGGCGGCGGAGGCGGGCAACACGCTTGGGCGAGAAGCAGTTCCACCTTTCTGTTCGCGAGTAAAGGCGATCAGAATCGGCCTGCAGAACGCTGCCCGCACGTGCGCGCCTGCGGCCTACCGGGATTCGTCCGCAGCAGCCGCCACACCCTTCGCACCACCCGCATGCCCTCCGCGTCATCGCCGCCAGAACACACGCACCGCACGCAGTTGATGGGCGGGTCGTTGCTGCGCAGCGCCGCCTCGATGTACTCCAGCACGTCGCTGTGGTGGGCGAACACGAGCAGCTTGGACACGCGGCGCTGCTGCTGCTGCTGGGGTGGAGCAGGCGCAGGCGCAGGCGCAGCGAGGGCTGAGCCGGAGGCCACGGCCGGCGCCCCCTCGCCCTCCGAGGGCGCTCCATTCGCCGCCGCCTGGCTCCCCTCGTCGGCAGCGTCCAGGATGTGAATCAGGTCTGCGTCGCACAGGCCATCCGTGAGTCCAGCACCGTCATCGCCCCCTGTGGCTTCCGCGATGGTGATCGAAGCGCAGCCACTGCCGTTGTTCGCTGCTGCGGCAGGCGCGCGGCCGCCAGCACAGCCGCTGCCGCTGCTACTAACACTGCCGGCGCCCGCGCTGGCCTGCGAGCTAGCTCCGCTGTTCTGACGGGAGGCAGCGCCGCGAGTAGCGACCTGAGCCGCTGCAGCAGCTTGTCGTGCAGCCGCCAGCGAAGGGTCCTCCTCTGCAACCGCATAGGCGCGGGCCCAATCGGTCACCATGGCGCGGTGTTGCGGCTGACGCCCCGCTGCCTCGGGCGCTGCCGCGTTTGGGCTCGCTGCATTAAAGCCGCCGCCAGCCAGCCCCAGGCCAAGGCCCTCGTCATCAGACTCCGGGAGGAAGCCCCCGCCCTCCTCGCCGCCGCTGCTGCTGCCGCTGTCGTCGGCGGAGGCCCTGCCCGCTGCTGCGGCAGAGCGCTCGCGGGCAGGCGACGGAGACGCCTTGCGACTGCGCTTGCGCGCCAACGCAGCGGATGCAGAGCCTCCGGCCGCGCCCTTAGAGGAGCCTACAGTCCCAGCGCCCCCGTCGCGAGGCAGCTGCGCACCGCCCGATGCCCGCCTGCGCTTGGAGCCCGCGCCCACGGCCCGTGGTCCAGTCCCAGCCTCAGCACCGGCTCCGCTGCGGTCAGCCCGACTGTCACTGGGGATGGCGGCACCTGAGCCGCCGCCGCGTCCACGGAGCCTCCGGGCCGCACCAGCGCTGACGACGCCATCCGCTTCCTCCTCCGCCTCCTCGTCCCACTCAGCCTCCCCGCTGTCATCGCCGTCTGCCCCGTCTGCCTCGCCCTCCACCACCACCTCCACTGCATCGCCCTCCAGATCGTCTTCCCCCGCACCCCCGGCACCCCTCGCGCTGGAGGCAGCACGCAGCTGCTTCTCCACTGCGCGGGCGCTGTTGCTGGCGCTGGCGCCGCGGCCGGCTGCAGTAGCCTCTCCCCGCGACGCCAGCTCGTCTTCAAGCTCCGCGTCGACGGCAGCGCGCCCGCGCCGCAGCGGCTTGAGCAGACTGATGATGTAGCGCACCACGGCAGGCAGCTTGCCGATGCCGCTCTGCAAGGGAGGGGGAGGGGGGAGTGTGGGTACGAGGAGGTGAATGCAGAGGCAGCGGTGTCAGCGACGCGGACACGGGTGGGCGAGGAGAAGAAACGGACGCGGCTGTGGACTGCGGTGTGATGTGCCACGGCGCCAGCCCAATCCTCTGCTGACTCCTGCGCAAGCTCGCCGCCCGCTCACGATTGAGTTGTGGCGCCCACGGAGCAGTTCCGCAGCGGCACTCTCTTGTGCGCACGCGAGGTACCCACGCCAGCTCCTCGAGCCAGCCCTCACACAGCCTCGATGCCCTCAAGCTGGCCCCCTCGACCGGTCTTCCGCCCCCACTGCGGCAGCCGCCCCCCTGCTCCCCACTCACGCATCTGTACATGCTGCCCATGATGCCCTGCTTGCGGTGCCCCAGCATCTCGCGCTCCGCCTCCGAGGCAGCGGCCCGCACCGCCTCCTCCACCTTCTGCAGCTCAACGCGCAGGCGGCCCATCTGCGCCTGCGCGCCGTCCGTCAGCGCCACGCGTACCACGCGCCGCGCCTTGGGCGGCAGGCTGCGCAGGATGTCCGCCTTGCGCCGCCGCACCATGCACTGCCCCTCCAGCAGCGTGCGCAGCTCGTCCAGGTTGCTCGCGCCGCGGTCGTCGAAGCCCCACGGGCGATCCCCGGCCGCGCAGTAGCGCGTGGCGAAGGCGCGGTAGTCGCCGAAGAGGCGCGGCCGCACCGCCGCCACCTGCGTGAACAGCTCCTTCGGCCGGTTCAGCGCGGGCGTGCCCGTCAGCAGCAGCGCGCGGCGCGCGCCCTGCAGCAGCGGCAGCGCGGCGCGCGTGCGCCGCGCCTCCGCGCTCTTGAGGTAGTGGCTCTCATCCGCCACCACCACGGGGAACATGCCGGGGCGCAGGCGGCCGCTCTCCACGAAGGGCGCCACCATCTCGTAGCTCATGATGACCACGCCGCCGCAGTACCGGGCGGGGTCGTCGAAGGGGCTGCCGGGCTCCGGGCGGCCCTGCCGTCGCACAACGGCGCTGCCGCCACCGCTGCCGCGCGTGCCCGCAGCGCTGCCTGCGGCATCTGCAGCCGCTTCGCTCTCCTCGCCATCGTCGCTGAGGACGACACCCCGCGCCCCCGCGAGCTTGGATTTGCCCCCGCCACGGCCTGCCGTCCCAGCGCCCGCAGCGGCAGCTTTCTTTTCAGTGAGTGCCGCCCGCTTGCCGCGCCCCTTCCCCTTACCCTTTCCCTTGCCCGTGTTGCTGCCGGCGCCTCCATCGGCGTCCATCGCGGTGCGGTCAGGCTCGTCAGTCAGGTCAATCAATTCCTCCTCAGCCTCCTCACCCTCACCCTGTGCATCCCCCGCAGCTGCAGGGGCAGCGCGACGCCCGCGCCCGCCACCACGCGCTCCACCGGCCCCCTCTCCGTCGGTGCCATAGTCTGCGTGGCCGTAGTGGTGTCCCGAGGGCAGGGAGGACGCGCCAGCAGCGGGCAGCGCAGCAGCGGCAGCGCCGCAGCCTCGTCGCGTCGGGATGGCGTCTCCGGCCTTTGCAATCACAGTCAGCGTGTTGGCGGAGGCCGCCGCGCGGGCGTGCGCGTCCGTCAGCCCGGGCAGCCACTTGAGCAGCTCCTCGCGCCAGTTGAGCCGCAGCGAGGACGGGCAGAGCACCAGCAGCGGCCACTCCTCCGCATAATGCGCTGCCGTCGCCATGGCGGTGAAGGTCTTGCCGCAGCCCATCTCGTCGGCGCAGATAGCGCGCCCGCCCTTGCCCACGATGAAGCGCACGCCCTCCGTCTGGAAGGGCAGCAGGCAGCGCGCCAGGCGGGTGGGCAGGCGCAGGGGCTCGGGCGACGCTGCCGCCGGCGGCTGCGGGTCGCTCGACAGCACGCCCCCCCTAGCGCCTGCCGCACCGTTGCGGCCGCTTCCAGCGCTGCCGGCGGCGGAGAGACTGCCTCCTGCACCAGCTGCAGCGGCTGCCGCGCCGCCCGCCCCGTGCGCGGCCTGCGCCTGCTGAGCCGCCAGCTGCTCCAGAACGAAGGGCGGGATTGCCTCCACAGTCACGTTTGGAAGCGTGCTGGCGGCGCGCACCAGCGCAGGGTAAGCGGCCACGGGGAAGCGCCACTCCCGCCGGTCCGCATCGAAGACGCCGCCGTGCACGCCGCACAGCTGCACGATGTCGCTGCGGTAGGCGCAGGAGAGCGCAGCGTGCTCCGCGGACAGCACCGCGAAGGTCATCTTGGTCGCGGGGTGCCGCTCGACGTGCGGCTGCTTCAGGCCGAGGTAGGATTGCTGCGCGGTGCCGCCCACGGTATGCGTGGTGGCGGCAGACGCGTGCGTGTGCGAAACAGCGGAGACCTGGCCGGAGGGAGGTGGTGAACCCTCTGCCCACTGGAAGAAATTGCACTGCTCCGACTGGTCGAACTCGGGGCATGCAAAGAACGATCGGTTTTGATTCGGTCCAGGCTTCCGTACTGTGGCAGATCTCGCCACCTTGCCGCATCGGCACTTGATTCCAGTTGTCGTTGGCGGCCCGCCGACAGCTTGTTCAGGCGCCAACATCCGCGCGCACAAGCGACTGATAGCTCGCTGGATCAGGGTTGGCAAAGAAGTGGCAGCAAACCGTGCTGTTAATTCAAGAGCTCGATGAAGCTCCTCGTTGAGAAGTTCGAGAACAACTTGTTTTCTGAACAAGGGCGAACGCGCAGCTCGAGGGATCGGACAGTGTGACCACAATCCAGCACTCCAAGGAGCTGCAGTTTGCACTTCCACAGTTTCGGCATGCACTGTTCATCTGCAAGGTTTGAGCGCGATTGACGCCATTTTCCACGTGAAGATCATTGCATTGCGAGTGCTCACACGCAGTGAGGCCGGGCCAGCCCCCACACGGCGAGCTGCACATCTGCCGCGCGGTGGGATGCGCTGGGCTCGCTGTCGCTGGAGCCCCACTCGCGCTGGCGGACGGTCTCCTCGGCGCTCATGCTTTGCTCATCCGTGCTGTCTGCCATCATGTTCAACTTGAAGTTCAAGTTGTCTTCGTCGTCATCTTCCCCGCACAGGCTGAGCACCACCAGCACGGCGTCTGAGGGGCACAGCGCCAAACAGGCGTGATCCACGCGGGAGTGCAGCTGTTCCTGGTCGTCTGCCTCGCCGCCGCTGTAGCCCAGCAGCTTGGCCACGTAGTTCCAGCCCAAGCTGGTCTTCATGTTCTGCACCAGGCGGTGAAAGGACGTCAACTGGGACTCCAGCAACGCCCACGTCGTGTGCGCAGCCGTGGCCAGCGAACCGATGGCGGAGCAAGGCATCGGAGCTCCATGCGCCGAACAGCTGCGGCGCGCGCAGGCCGCCGCCCTGGCCCTTCACCGCCTGCTGCAGAACATGACGACAGCTTGGGATAGCACGACTTGGCCACGCTGCTGGGCTACAGCGGCGGCGACGAGGACGAGCTGTGAGTCCCGCCGTGAACTACGCTTGCCGAGCTGTGCCCATGCTGCTGAGCCTGTGGCCGGCACTGAGGATCACGACGACTAAGTGATAGACGGCTCGAGCGCCACTTTTGCCGCACTATGAGGGCGGCCTTTCGCACAGGCATACAAGCATTCGAGCTGGAACACTCCAGCTAAAACACAGCAGATCAGGCATAGCCAAATTGCACGCACTAAATCCGCAAATACGCACTCTCAGGCTGTCGCTCGTGCTATCATCCTGGGTAATTGGAGCGACATGCTAGACATTCATGTGGTTCGCGCACCGCAGCAGCATCGTGTCCAGTGAATCGAGGACATTGCATTATTGTGCGTCGGGTTGGCGCGGCGTCACGGTATGAGTGTTATCGGACTTACTGGAGGGTCGATGTTTAAAGCCTTTCGGTCTTACCTGGTACTGGAGGGTCGACGTCACGTGATTGTGCGCCTGTGCTACTACAGTATGCTTGTCGATCCCACATGAGGCTTGTTGCTTCGATCCGCGAGGGGCAAGGGCAGGTCGAGGCTCTGTCAGCTTCGGGCTCTCCGCGCCTTTTGCACTCGTGGGCAAGGTGCCGTTGGGTGCACTGCCTTGAACTTCGCACGTGCCGCTCCTGCAGCGGCGGTTTTAAAGTTTGAGTTATTGCGTTTTGTGTTAGGAAAGGACCACAAGATTCGCGCTGGCAGCGACGCCAGCAGGGCATGCCATGCAGTCACGGTGCCGTTGTGCCACTGAAGTTGTCTACCCAAACTGCGAACTGATACGGTAGTACCCCAACCTGAAGGA
>Ga0208629_100529_pt1 | contig 18150 bp, 8 predicted proteins | sample LakWasMet19_HOW5_2_FD_183865 | JGI IMG/M metagenome (GOLD analysis project Ga0208629, IMG submission 183865) | Freshwater sediment methanotrophic microbial communities from Lake Washington under simulated oxygen tension - Sediment Metagenome... | ecosystem: Environmental > Aquatic > Freshwater >...
GGTCGCGCCCAAACGCGCTTCGCGGCTGCCAGAGGGCGCTGCGCTCCCAGCTCCGCCTGACCCCGCAAGCGCAGTCGGTGCTCGAGCGCCGCCGCGAGCGCCAGGGCCAGCCACGGGCCTCGACCACGTACGCGGCTCGAAGAGATGCGTGTAATACGCAGCCCAAATGCGCTTGGGTGGAGTCGTAAATGGCAACGTGCGGCCTCACGTTCCAGGGGCCCAGTATTAGCCGATGGACCCGAGGCACGAGCTGCCCCTCCGCCCACACCTGCCCGCCGAAGGTTCTGACTGGAGGCCGACGACGTCAGAGCGGTTCAAGTCCGTGTCAAGTTGTATGTGGAGCATATGGTCGACTTCCTCTCCTACGGCCCTCAGATTCGGGCACGGGTCGCCGAGCACCTTGCAGCGGGTTGCGGCGACGTCGAGATTTATCTCTTCTGCAACGATGTCGTGCAATGGACGGCCTCTCGCAGCCACCCCACTTCCCTACGGACTACCGCGTGGACGAGATGGTGGACATGGATGACTGCATAGTCCTCTTCACACAGCTGGACCACTCGTGCCGTCTGGGCCCGACCGTGGGTGACGTCGAGTTCAGATACGACGGGCTACTGCGCTTTCGGGATTATTGGCGAGGGTGACTCTGCTCTGTGTGGGTGCCACGTGCGTCACGCGGGCACAAGAGGGGCTGCATCTGGCTGTTGAGCAGCTACGCAAGCTGCCCCTGCCTTTCGTGCAGTGGTACGTCCACTCGCGCCAAGCCCTTGACACGGCCACGGCGCTTGACATTTAATACTTGCCGTATGACCCCGGCGATGAAACTGACTACGAGCCATACCTTGCACCTGCTGTGCCCGCCCTGGTGCCGCCACCTGACGAGGGTATGTGTGCGGATGACGCCTCTGAGTCTCAGTTTCCCCGAGGACGACTTGATGCGCTGGCTGGGGCCCTGCGGACGGCACTGCTGTGTGGGAAAGCGGACCCCAAAGTTATGCGTGCGTCCGCACGGCGCCATCGCGCGGAGCTTGACACCATCTGCGGCGAGTTCAGTGTGATGTGGGGTGATTATGAGGCGCCTACTTAAACCTTGCCTTACTTGCTCTCTCCTGAAACCTCTTGCTGCGGCCCCCAAGCCCCAGGGGGCAAGCCCCCAAGCCCCTGCACAGATTCCCCATGACTATACTCGGATCGCCTATACTCAAGGTAAAACCGTAAGACTCACCAACATGAGTCACCGCTCAATATCGAGCTTCGAGGGCAGCTCACTTTCGACCTCGGCTCCCCTCGACGAACGATTTCCTACGTGAATGTCATTTATATGATAATTCACTATTATACAAATCGCCGTGCGGGCCGACCCCATATTTGTGGGGACAAGATGCTGAAGACTCTACGCGGGGAATGTCCATCGTTCGTACCCATGCATGCTGTGGACTGTAAATCCGATCGGTGGGTCGCGATGGCGTTGCGTCGCAATTCGAGACAACGCGTAAGCTTCGGCGCGGCCGCGGAGCTCGAACGAACGAGTTATCTCGGGTAGCGCCGCCCGAACTGCAGCTGTACATGTATGTATCGCAGCGCTGGCCAGGTCCCCGCTTGCGCCCGATGTGTGTTGTTCATGTTCTGCTGACTGTGCATGTTGAGTGACACATCTTCCTGGCTCCCGCAAGGGGCCCCGGTGTATGCTCGAAAGATGCACAGAGCATGACCACAGCGCCGCTCGTGCGTGACAATTCGATTCGAACATGGGATCGCGGGAAAACCGAGGCGCCTCGAGCTCGAGTCAGAGTCCGCGCGCGCAGGCGCCGTACGCGTGGCTGCCGACAACTATTGACTCGGGACGCCAGTGGACGTGCTCGCGAAGCGCCTGGTGTTGAATGCCCATGCTCGAACAGGCGTGCTGACTCCTTCCCTCGCTCGCCTCCGCAAGGCTCGAGGCAAGGCACGCGCAGCAGGTGCAGAATGCGAAGGGATGCCGCAAACAGCCAATAATTCGCAGACGCGCGAGGGCAGGCGCTAGCACGGAGTCGCGTGTGTGCAGTCGCCAGTAATTCGGCCAGCAGCCGCGGGTGGGCGCAGACACTGCCCGTCAGCGGCGTCAGTGCTTGCTCGTGCGGGCCCCCGCAGCAGCGGGGTTGCGGAACTCGGGGCGAGCCGCGTAGACCATGCACACCTCGCTGAGCACCCCGGGGGAGCGCTCGCGCTCGCTGGCGACCCAGGAGCAGGTGAATCCCTTGCGGCCCAGCAGCCCGCAGACCTGGTCGCGCAGGGCGAACGACTCAACCTCCAGCACCACCTGCTGCACCATGCGCCAGTGCTCATCCCGCACCCCCGCCAGCACCGCCACCTCCGCGCCCTCCACGTCCACCTTCAGCACGTCGATGCGCTTGATGCCCGCTGCAGGGGAGGTGGGAGGGGGCGGGGAGAGGGAGGGGGGAGGCGTGGGGAGCGAGAGGGAGAGGGGGTTGAGCGAGAGAGGCAGCAGTGTTGGCGGTGAGAGAGCCATCCAGCAAGCTACGGCTGACACGGCGGCCAAGCAGACACAAGGCCCTGGGCCAGCAGACGACGGGCAGGCGGGCGGGCAGGGCACGCACCCTCGTCGATGAGGCTGGAGAGGGGGACGAGCTGCGCCTTCACCTTGACCGTCTGCCCGGCCTTGGACAGGAACTTGCGGCCGATCCACGCCACGAGGGAGGCCGGGATGAGGCGCAGCAGCGGGTTGGAGCTGTTGCTGCACGGCTCAGGGTTGCGAGAACGGGCGACAAGCGAGCAGCAGAGAGGGTAACGGCGAGAGCTGGCAGCGGTGAAGCACAGCGATGCCGCCGAGGCAAGGCCCGCAAAGGCCGATCCGAGCTTAGGAAGTCGCTAAGGACGCTGGTTACGACGCCGGCGGCGCCAGAGCGCCAGACACGGGAACGGGCACTTCCGACAGGCTCGCAGGGGCTGACTCACGCGGTGGCTCGCGGCAGGTCCTCGGCAATGCGATCCAGGCGCTCCACCGCAAACTTGGCATCCTGCGTGCTCCACACGCTGAAATTGGGGTGGTGCTCGAACACGACGTCTGCGGGCTTGTCGCTGAGCCCCTTGTTGATGGCCGTAATCTTGAGGCTTGCCTTCGGGCCAGGATGGAACGCCTCTTCGAAGGCCCCGTTGGTCGCCGCCTCGGCATTGGCACGCAGCACAGCGTACGTGGTGTCAATGGGCTCAAACGCGTAAATGGCGGCGTCGCCCTTGCAGCGCGCGGCGGCGTACAGGCTAAACATGCCGATGTTGGCACCCGCGTCCACAATCGTCGCCCCCGGCTCGAAGACGATCTTGTCCTCCTTGCTGTACGCGCTCTCTCGCCCCCAGATCTCCTCGTACAAAAAGTCGGTCTCGCTCTTTTGCCACTGCTGAATGCGCATGCCGTTGGGCAGCGTGACCGGCGTGCCGGTCCTTGGTGTCGGCTTGCGAAGCTCGGTCCACAACAGCAGCACAATTGCGCCGCCGAGGGCAACCACAACGCCGACAGCGGCGAGAATTAGCATCTGCCAATTGGCGGTGATGAATTCAACCATCGCGAAAGCCAGCGAGAACCCTGAGAAACGTGGTCGAAGTGATCGATGCGGAGTGTCTGGCGTGACGCGCGCGCGACACGACAGCTGCCAAGACGAGAAAAGGTCGCGGCGGACATACACGCATGCATGCGATGCGGACAGGTTTGCGTGCTGTCAGGTGCGCTGTCCAGATGGCGGTGTGGGGCGTTCGAAGGAAAAAAGAGTGACAGAAGGACGAAAATCACATCTTTGTTCGTGGCTCATGACGCCATACTGCTGCAGGTAGCGCGAGCACTTCCGCCAAGTTCGCGTCGGAGTTCGCTTGCGGCGCGTGTTAAGCTGTCGCTCGACGAACGCTTCCTATTTGTGTGCGTTCCGTGGCTGAGTCCTGGATGAGCGCACAGGTGTCAGTGGCGCTTCTGTTGTTCGGAAGGTTGCGCGACAGTCTTGGCCGCGACACAGTTGAGGTGTTGGCTGCCCCAAGCGCCACCCTTCAGGAGCTGCTGGGCGCGTGTGCTGCTCGTTTCCCCGCGGGCTTCCTTGACGGGTGCTTGCTGGCAGTCGGAGAGGAGTTCTGCGACGCGCCGGCGGAGGCGACTGTCAGCACGCTTCTCGACGCGACGGGCACGAGGCAGGCAGTGGAGGTCGCACTCATTCCGCCCGTAAGCGGCGGGTGAGGGTCGAGCGAGCTTGACACTTGGCCATGAGCAGCACGGATCGTACGTCAGCCGTGGCCGCCCCTCGGCTGGGGGCCGGGGCTGCGGTGCTCTCCTCTGAGTGCGATGGCGCGCGAGGGCCAGGCTGGCTCACGCAGACCGCCCCCTTTGCGCTCCACATCGTCATCACAGCGGCCCCCCTGGACCTTGGCGCGGCCTACGACGCTGTCGTGCATCCGTCTGCGGGGGCGGTCGCGACCTTCGTAGGCACCACTCGGGACAGCCACGGCGGTCGGCCCGTCTCCCGCCTGGAGTACGAGGCTTACAGCCCGATGGCGCTGCGGCAGCTTGCCGCCATCGCAGGTGAGGCGTGGGAGGCGTCTGGGCGAGCCCTCACCGCAGTCTTCATCGCCCACCGCATCGGCCATGTGCCCGTGGCAGAGGCCTCTGTGGTAGTTTACGCCTCCTCCCCGCACAGGGGCGAGGCCCTCGCTGCTGTGGGCGCCATGATCGACAGCCTGAAGGCTCGCGTGCCCGTCTTCAAGCGGGAGTGGTACTCTGACGGCTCGGAGCCGGCTTGGAAGGCCAACGCGGAGTGCGGCGGCTGTCGCATCGCGCATGCACCCGCTTCGGGTGCTGCCGCAGCGCCACCGTCTCCGCGTGCCGAAGCGGCCCCTGGTGCCGTTGGGGCCCATCGACCAGCTGACCCTGCCGCTGGACACGCAGCTGATCTGCCCGCAGCTGGTCTGCCAGCTGTCGACCTGCTGGGGCTGCCGGCAGCGCGCGCCCGAATCGCGCAGCTGGAGGCGCAGCTGGCGCGCTTGCAGCGGTAGCGCGATACTGTGCAAGGCACTGCTGAGGGTTGAAGGTGCATGCATGTCTTGCAATCATGGACCTGCTGGTGCACCACTATAGACAGGCGCACGCCACAACAGCCGGCCATGGTCATGTATGCGTGGCCTTCGAAATCGACACCTGCCGCCGTCTACGGTGTGCTTGGCGGTCCCGCGCGCCGTTCGAGTTCGTGGTCAGACATGCCTGCGCAGGCTGGGAGTACTAGTTGGGCGAGATCGCCCCATGCGCACGTAGCGCTTTTCCCACGATCCCCCACCAACCGTCTGAACTCGTTGAGGCGTGCGAGCGCTGAAATCGATCAGCTGGGCAACATTGACACTCTAAGGCCTGGAGCTAGGATGGAGCTGCAGGTGCGCGACTGTTGGGTTTTCGATGCATGTCGAGCTCGAGCATTTGAACGTGGAGGCAATACCGATGACAACAGGGCGAGCGAGCAGCTGGTGCAGACCACTGCCACGCTCAGAGCGAGAGCCGAGGCTGGCTCTACTCTCGCCTCAGCAAGCGCAGCAGCAGTGCAGCTGCCCCTACGCGGTGGCGGCGCCTGCAGTGGCCCCAGCGCCGCCGCCCACAGGGGTGGCCACGCCTGCAGGGGTTGCAGCCGCCGCTGTTGGCGCAGCGGCAGCGAGTGCGGCGCCACCCGTGGCAGCGGCAACAGCGGAAGGCGCGTAGCAGGGCAGCGGCACCGCGGGGTAGAGGGCAACGGCAGGCGAGAGGGGGAAGAGGCGGATGGGCACCGCCGCCTCAGCCTCCACGAGGTGCCACCCCACGTCACAGGTGAACTGCAGGGCTGCGGTCCACATGTAGGGGACGAAGAACACCTCCGGCTGCGCATCCTCCTCGTACGCGAACTTGGTCTCGCGCAGGGAGGCAGCAGCCCCGGCAGCGCCCGCCCCGCCCCGCCACACCCGCACGGCCGCGAGCAGGGCTGCCTCCACGTCAGACTCCTCCCACACCACACTGGGGCCTGCGGGGGCCGCTGCGGCGGGCGGTGCAGTCGCGGGCCCGGTGGCGGATGTGGCGGCGGCGGCCGGCGCCTCTGCGGCTGCCACCCCCCTGCGCCTCGCCTCCTCCTCGCCCAGCACCCCTGCGAAGTGAGCCGCCACCTCCCCCACCCCCACCGCATCGGCCATGAAATCTGCGTCCGCCAGCACGGGGGCCAGCGTTTGGCTGCGCGCGTGCAGCAGGGCGTAAAGCAGCGATATGTTTGACGCGAGGTGCGCGGGCTGCAGCGCTGCGTGCAGCACCTCCAGGGTCACACGCACCCCCTGGTCGTACCGGGCCACCTCCCCCTGCGCCGCCTCAAGCGACGACGCTGCTGCCGCAGCCTCAAGCGACGACGCTGCTGCCGCAGCCTCGGAGCCGCCGCCCGCCGCCGCAGCGCCTGCAGCGGCCTCCGCGGCGCGCAGGCGGGTGAGAGCCCTGCCGTAGCGCCTGTGCAGCGTGTGCAGCATGGCCACGAGGCGCTGCGCCGCGTACCCGTGCAGGCCCTGGAAGTAGGGGGCGTGGTTGGCCAGCACCGCCAGGCAGTTGGAGTGCAGGTAAGCATCGTTGGTCACCGACGAGGATGGGGCGGCAGCGGCAGCGGAGGCGCCCTTGGGGGTCGCCGAGGTCGCCGCAGCGGGGGTCGGGGGTGCGGTGACGAGGCGCACCAGCAGGATGACCAGCAGCGACCCCAGGCTGACCTCCCCGCCCAGCAGCCGGTCAGCGAACCACGGGATGGCGCCCCCTCGCACCTTCACGGTGCGGTGCGCGCTGTCGCAGAAGCCCGGGTCCTGCGAGAACAGCAGCAGCGTGATGATGAGCATGTACCGGTGCTCCGGGGAGAGGGCGGCCGCGAAGTACAGCTGCTTGGCGAGCGGCAGCACCAGCTCGTCGATGTCTGAGCGGACCAGCACGTGGTCTGCGAAGGCCCGGCACCCGTGCAGGCACGTGTAGAGGGCGGCCGTGCCCAGCGGGGAGGCGCACATGTGTGTGAGGGCGGTGAAGAGGCTGCGGAAGCGCAGCGACAGGGCGGCGCTCACCTGCCGGGGCGAGCCCGCGGGGAAGAGCAGCGCTGCCGCAGCGGCACCCTCCTCCGCGCCCCCCTCGCCGGCTGCGGCAGCCCCAGCAGTGGCGGGGGTGGCGCCCGCCCCGCTGCCGCCCGCAGCCGTCGCAGCCGCAGGGGCGGGGGCTGGCTTGGGCGTGTCGTCAGCGTCCGTCATGTGACTGAGGCAGTGCCTGTAGGGGTTGACGAGGGGGGCTACCGCTGGGTCGACGCCGCTGCGGCAGTTGTGCGTCAGCAGCAGCAGGAGCAGGGCGCTCCGCTCGGCGAGGGGGCGCGGCAGCTCCCCTCCTGGCCCCTCTGCGCCTCCCCCCACCACAGAGGGCAGCAGCATCTGGGCCGGGAAGGCAGCGACGGAGGCGGCAGCGTTCCACACGCCAGACACGATGCTGCCGCCCGCCCCGCCGCCGCTGCCTGCTGCTGCGCCCCACGCTGCCACCTCGCGGGCCGCCCCCTCTGCCGCTGCGGCCCCAGAGGCGGCTCCCTTGTAGGCTGCCCCCCTCGCTGCGTCCACCAGCCGAGACGCCCCTGTGGCCGTGCTGTCCTCTGCAGGCGCTGGCTCGCCCTCCTCGTCCCGCGCCCCGTCCACGCAGATGTTGCGAAGCAGAGCGCCCACCACCGCTGCGGCCCGCGCCTGCGGCACCGCGGGGGCGGGGGCAGGAACAGCAGTAGCAGCAGCGGCAGTCGATGCCTTGCCGGCACCGCCCGTGGGCTTGCTGGCCAGCCCCTGCCCAGCCAGCGTCCCCACCGGCTCAATGCCGACTGCCATAGCCGCGGCGAGGGCCGGGTCAGCGGAGGCGAGGGAGCTTTCCCCCGTGACGAGGGAGGCCGCTGAGAGCACGTCAGGCTCGCACAGCTGAGTGGAGAGCAGCGCCAGCAGCAGCGTCAGCACCTGCGTATGCAGCTCAAGCTGCTCCCCCGTCACGGGGGACAGGGCGAGGAAGTCCAGGCACGCTGCGACGAAGGCCGTGAAGGAGACGCCCTCCAGGTCCCTGTTGCGCGTGCGGCCAGGGTTGGGGGCGGCCGACAGGTGGGCTGCGAGCTCCTCAGCGGTGGCGTGAGAGATTAGGGAGCGCACCAGCTGCCGCAGCAGCACCACGGCGTTGACGGTCAGCTCCACGTCTGTGGAGCTGAAGTACCAGGCGCGGGGCAGGCGCAGGGCGACGTGAGCCATCAGCGTGGCGATGTTGCGGCTGCTGCGATCGTTGCGCACTGCAAAAGAGGGGGAAACCGGCGGAAAGAAGGCGGCGCGATAGCAGAACGCCGCCGCACATGCAACACGGCGTGTAGCGCTGCGTCGCCTCGCGCACATGACTCACACAGGCGGCGCGCCGTGTCCTGCAGGTCCCGAACGAGCACGCCGGGCATCACTGTGTGCAGCCCCTCCTTGAAGTGCAGCATAGGCAGCCACCGCTCGTCATCGTACGCCCATGCGTTCTCCGAAGAAAAGTCTTGCAGGAGCTTGGCCTCCTCCGCCAAAAAATGAGACGAGCCGGTCCCCATTCAGCAGGTTGACGCAATGTCTGACTTGTTCGCCCAGCAATGCAAAGCTGTGATCGAGCGCACGGTTTGTGTGTCCACTAAACGGCTGCTCCGCGGAACCGGTTAAGGCAATCCCGTGAGCGCTGCCAATAGCTCGGGGAGCACGCTGAGATCACAGCACCGCGCCGAAACGCGAGATCAAAAAAGTCGTCTCTCACTGCCGGAGTGGCGTGTTACACCGCCTCACGCTGAAATCACAAAATCGGCGAGAGCTGTGTTTTGCGGGGCGAAAGCAACCTCAGCGTGCTCTTTCACCTGCGTGATTGGGAAGGATGGCAATGCAACGTGTGTTCGTGAATGAGAGTCTGTCCAGGGTTTTGGCTCGGAAACGACGATTTGGGGGGCTCGCATTTTTTGATCCAACCATCCCACACAGACCCGTAGTGTCGTCTCGGAAATCTTAGTGGTGATTCGTCAACTGACCGACGCATCACAGATTCACGCGGACGCGTGCTGGCACGCGGAGCCTTCTCAACGTGGCACACGTGGACTGACCGCCGCGCGTGTAGCGCGCAGCCAGTGCCCCAAATGTGTCGTCGCATTGCGGTGCTGGCATGCCTGTCGCTCGCTTCGCTGACCCACGGTGTGGTGGACGTGGATGTGTTCGCCAACTGGCCGTCGTACCCCGCATCGCTGTTGTTCGAGACCGCAGAGTATCTCAGCGAAGAAGACCGCACCCTGAAGCTGTTTTGGCGCTACGTGGATGTCATCAGCGCTGCCGGTGTGAACATGTCTGACGCCGATGCTGCAACACATCTTGCATTCGAAACTGCCAGCGGGCTGTTGCCCTCCCCGTTGGCATTTCGCATGTTGAAGCTGGCGGTTGCCAGCCGAAGCTACTCGCCCCGCGTGGAAATGCACAGGTCGCTGGCCTCTGCAACTGGCGGCCAGGCAGCTTGTCCAGCGGGGACGGCGGCTTGGGTGGTGGTGGTCGGCGGCCCTGCAAGCAGCGGTCGTACCCGTACCTCAAGGCTGCTGTGCTCCTCCGAGGACGTTGCTGGTCTACTGACAATGGTGGAGAACAACGGCGACTGGGAGAGCGTCAGCGGGGCCTCTGTCGCCATCCCCGACGCCGCGCTGGCCCTGCAGGACTGGGACTACCAGCACCCAGCGAGCAGCCCTGCCCTTGCGGTGGCCGCAGCGCAGTCTGGAGCTCCCACCGCATTCCTGTACGGCCCGCTGGGACACCCGCAGACAGCTGCGCTGCATGCGCAGCTGACCCGAGCAGCCGGCGCTGGCCATCTTCGCTACATCCTCCGCCACAATCCGCTGGCGCTGGCTCCGCTGGGCGGCAGTGATGCGCAGACCGGCGGTGTGACGTGGCTGTCTGGATACGGAGTGGGATGGGACATCAAGAGCACAGAGTACAAGTTCATGGACGACAGACAGAGGGGCGACGGGGCGGCAGACATCGACCCAGGCCTGCTGCAGGCGCTGGCCTCACTCGGCGCTGCCGACACCACCCTGCCGCCACAGGGCTTTGTTGCACTGCAGCCGCAGCCACCTGCGCGTGTAGGCCCTGCACCGGCAGCAGTGGCGCCGAACGGCGGACCATTCAACGCCAGCCGGATCGCTGAGCGATTTGGCGCGGAAGTTGCGGCAGCGCTGGAGGCTGCCGCTGCCTCTGTCTCCTCCGTTGCCCTGGACCCGTCGCTCCCTTGGCTGGGCGAGGCTGCGAACATCCCGCCAGTGCCCGTCGCTGCGGGTGGCAGCGCATCGGACAATCACATGGCTGCAGCGGCCCCCGCAGCAGGCGGCCTGCGCCCCTGGCAGCTGGGTCGTCTCGGCCTGCAGGCGGCGACTTACATCCTTGACGGAGCCTCCCCCGAGTGCACCTCCCTCTGCGACCCGCTGGCCCGCCTCACGGCCGTCACGGGTAACCTGCCCTCCCTCGCGCCGTACCTGAGCACGCTGCCTGTGCCCGCAGAGCTGGTCCAGGAGGCAGCCACCCTGCGTGGGGCCCTCGGCCTCGGGGACGGCGCCTCCGCCTCCCTCGCTGGCCTGGAGGTTAACGGCCTTCACGTGTCGCCCTCTGCGCCCACCTTCAACCTGTTCAGCCTGCTGGACACGCTGCGGCAGGAGGCTGGTGTGGCGCAGCAGGCGGGCGCCCTGCCCCTCTCCCCAGCGGACAGGCGGCGGGTGGCCGACGTGGCTGTCGCAGGCACCGAGGCAGCTGGGCTTGCGGCCGCCGCCGCCCTCGCAGCCGACGGGGCTGGGGCCGCCCCTGCCGGCGCTGGGGAGGGTGGCGACGCCTCTGCGGGTGCGGGCTCCCCTGCCCGCTCTGTCCGTGTCGACGTGCTGGTGGGTGAGGGAGACATCATGGCAGCCCCACCCACCTTCGCTGCGGCTGCTGCAGCGCCGACCGATGGTAGCAGCGACGGTGACAGCAGCAGCCCGCTGCGTCCCTTTGCGCACCCCCACCCCATCGTGCACTGGCTGGTTGACCTGGAGTCGCCTTCCCTCACTGCTGCTGATCCCTCCTACAGGCGCTGGCCCGCCTCCCTGCAGGCGCTGCTGCAGCCCTCCTGGCAGCTGCATGCGGTGCGGCGGAACCTGTATCACAGCCTGCTGGCGGGTGACCTCGCCTCCCCGCAGGGCCTGCGAGCCCTCGCCACGCTGCAACAGTTCCTCTCCATGCGTCTGCCCATCACATGGGGGCTGCTGCCCGTGCCGGGGAGTGTTGCGGGCACCCCGCCCGCCGCATCCGCCGGCGCTGCAGGGGAGGCGGCTGCCGCAGCGGAGGCGGCGCTGCTCCGCGACTCCCTCGCCGCTTTCGCAGCCCGGGACAGCGCTGCCGCAGGCGCCAGTGCAGGCAGCAGCACGAAGGGTGGCAAGGCAAGTGCTTCCGCCCTGCCGCGAATCTGTGTGGTTGGCGAGGGGGCACCTGCTGATGAGGAGGAGGAGGAGGACGACGAGGAGGGTGAGGAGGGCAGCGTGCCTGCCTCGCCCTGCGCTGTTGCCTTCGATCTGGCAGCGCCCCTCACCGGACTGCAGCTGTCGCTGCTGCACTCTGCTGCGCTGACCCGCCACGGCCCCGAAGCAGCTGTCTCTCTCATCAGCGGCATTGGGGGCGCCTGGCGCGCTGCCGCCTCCGGGGTGCAGCAGGCCGCAGCAGAGGCGGCTGCGGCAGCCCTGCCTGCTGACGTCAGCGGCGAGGCTCGCCAGGCTGCCATGCAGAGCGCTGCGTCGAGGGCTGTTGAAGACATGACCCTCCCGCTGCAGGCGGCAGTGGACGCTTACGCTGCCGCCGCTGCCGCCGCCTCGGGCGCTTGGTCCAGCGGGGCGGGCGCAGCGGAGGCGGTGGATGTCCTGACAGACAAGCGAGGCCTCGGGCGCCGCACCGTCCTGGGCGCCGTTCGCTGGCTGCAGGCGCGGGGGCTGACCCCCTCTGCGGGGGGCCCCAACCCCCTGCCCTGCATCGTGGTGAACGGGCGGGTGAAGGCAGGGTCGCTGGACCTGCAGGGCGATGTGATGCCTCTGATCAGCGAGGAGATGCAGGCCCTGCAGAGGGCCGTGGCCTCCAACGCCATCGATGACGGCGTGGCCCCCTCCGTCTACCACGCCCTGCTGGGGCGGGCCAGCGTGCTGGCTGGCGGCAGCAGGCGCAAGGGCGGCAGCAGCGGCAGGAAGGAGGGCAAGGGAGGTGCAGGCAACCTGAAGCTGCCTGGGGTGGGCCTTGTGGTGCCTCGCTACCACCCGTCTGTGTTCTCAGGCGAGGAGGGGCACAGGTACCTCCCGCTCTCAGCCCCTGCCCTGGCCCCCCTCCTCACCCGCACCCGCTACCTGCACCCGCCGGGCACCGCGGACGACGTGAAGCCAGTCTCCCTCACCCTGCTGGGAGACTTGGGCCAGCCAGCGATGCTGAGGGCACTTGCTGGGCTCGCTCAGTGGCTCACCGTGAAGCCAGCACCTGCTAGCAGCAGCAGCAGCACGGCTGCTGGCGGCGAGGGCAGCAGCGATGCGTACGCCTCCTCCTCCCCCCTCAGCAGCAGCCTCGCTGCATCGCTGCCTGCCCACGTCCTGTCATCTGTCGCCCGCTCCCTCCGCCTCGCAGCTGTACACGTTCCCCCGATCCCGCTCTCGGCAGCTGCTGCTGACAGCGACGCTGCCGTTGCCAGCGTGGGAGGCCAGCCCCTGTCGCTGGGGCTGCTGGTGCAGGCAGGCTGGTCCCTCATCGCTGGCGCAGCCCCCGCTGCCCTCACGGTCCGATCTGAGGAGCAGGGGCCGCTGGCCTACGCGCTAGCTGCCTCCGTTGCCGAGGCGGCTGAGGCGGCTGCTGCTGCAGCTGGCGGCGCTGCCCCGTCTGCACTGCAGGTGCTGCCTGCGGTGCGTGCTGCCTTGCTCGCAGGCTACGGCGGCGGCAGCGCCTCCCGCAAGAGGGCTGCAGAGCGACTGGCTGCTGCGCTGGAGACTGTGGCTGCTGCTGGGGCTGGGGCTGCGGGTGCAAGCATCGGGACCCTCGCCGGCCTCGCAGCCTCCCTCGCTGCCACTGGCTCCCTGGCGCAGGAGGCGCTGCTTGCGTCAGTGCCGCGAGCAGCGGCGGTGCAGACGGCAGCGGGAGGGGCTGTTTCCGCCTCCCTCGCAGCCCTCGCAGCCAATGGTCGGGTCTATGCGCTGCAGCAGGCGCAGCCGTCTTCTGCTGCCGCGGCCGCCCTGTCGAGCGGCCCCGCTGCCCCCTCGCAGCTCTCAGGCGATGGCCTCGCCCTGTGGCAACACCTGCACGCAGCGGGCACTACTGCTGGTGCTGCTCGCGCGGGCAGGAGGGGCGGTGAGGGTGAGGACGAGGAGGCGGGGCTGGGACACACCCTGCCCCTGCAGCTGGCCCCAGGGGACGTAGCGGCTGTGGTCACCCATGAGAGGACCACTCGAGGGGCGGGCCTGGCTGCCCTCCTCTCCACTGTTGACTTCAGCGCCGCAGCGGCCCGGGCGGAGGCAGCAGCGGAGGGCGAGGGCGCAGACGGGGCGGGTGCATCCAGCCCTGCTGCCACTGGCCTGCGTGTGCCTTCCTCTGACGACCTGACGGCTGACTGGATCAGCGCGGTGGTCATGGCCGCCTCTTCGGCCGTGGGCAGCGCTACGGCGCTCGGGGCCTCTGTCGGACCGGGTACAGGCAGCGGGGGCCGCAGTGGCAGCGGGGGCGGTCGGTCGATCCTCCCTGCAGTGCCCGCCCTACAGCAGGTGGCTAGGGCCACAGTCTTCACCTCCCACACCGCCGGCGACAGCAGCAGCGGCGGCAGCGGCGCTGCATCGGACGGCAGCGGCCTCTCAGTGACGGCAGTGCTTGACCCCCTGACAGAGGAGGCTGCCCGCATCGCCCCGCTGCTGCAGCTCCTGCGGGACCGTCTGGGGGCGTCTGTCCGCGTCTTCCTCCTCCCCTCCGCGGAGGGCTACTCTGAGCTGCCGCTGCGATCCTACTACCGCCTGGTCATGCCAGCAGACCCGCAGCCAGCAGGTGGTGACGGTGCCAGCGGCAGCCCTCTCAGCTGGAAGCACCCGCGCGCCCTGTTCCGCTGGCTGCCCCCCGCCGCAGTGCTCACGGCCAAGCTGCTGGTGCCTGAGCCCTGGAACGTGCAAACCGCCTCTGCGGCTGCTGACCTCGACAACCTCCGTCTGTCTGACGCTGGCCCCGCCCTCTCAGCCTCAGCCTCCTTTGTGCTGAGGGACCTCATGGTGGCGGGGCAGTGCCTGGACGTCGCCTCCCGCGCCTTCCCCAACGGGCTGCAGCTCACCCTGCGACAGGCCACCAGCGCTGCCGCAGCCGCTGCAGGCTCCGCCTCCTCGTATTACTCTGACACGCTGGTCATGCAGAACCTGGGCTACTGGCAGCTGAAGGCAGCGCCCGGGCTGTGGTCGCTGCAGCTGGCCGAGGGTCGGGCAAGCGACCTCTTCCGCATCCTCAACCCCTCCGCTTCAGCCTCCGCTGCTGCTGCTGCTGCTAGCGGGTCTGGTGAGGCTGAGGATCCCAGCGAGCGCTACCTGGCGCCCCTGCTGCGGCAGCAGGGCGTGGCAGACGCTGCCGCTGGCGCCGCCGCCTCCGCCTCCCTCTTCAACTGGAAGCTGTACAGCAAGCTGCTGGCCAGGCACAGGGCCGGGGGTGTGCAGGAGGAGGAGGAGGGGCACGGAGCGACACCCGTCGGGAGTGCAGCGCAGCTGCTCGTGTCTGTCCGCGACTTCACGGGGCCCATCACGCAGCTGGCCGTGCTGAAGCGACGGGGCAAGGAGCACGTCTCGCTGCTTGACTCCATCGGCAGCGTGGCAGCGGCGACAGGCGGAGACGGTGCGGCGGAGGGTGCGGGCGCAGCCGCCAAGGCAGGCGGCAGCGGTGGCGGCGGGATGTGGGGCGCGATGAAGCGAACGCTCTTTGGCGCAGCCGCCCCCGAGCCTGATGCGGAGGGCATCGGCGCAGGCGAGGGGGGCGCTCCCGCCGCCAACGACACCGCAGCTCTCACGGCAGGCGGCATCGGGGCTGGCGGCGCCCCCATCCCCTCGCACATCGGGGGCAAGCCAGTGGTCCACGTCTTCTCCCTCGCCAGCGGGCACCTGTACGAGCGATTCCTCAAGATCATGATGCTCTCAGCCACCAAGCGCAGCCCCTCCGCACACCTGCACTTCTGGCTCGTCGAGAACTTCCTCTCGCCGCAGTTCAAGGCGGCGGCCGCGGCGCTGGCGAGCGCGTACGGCTTCAGCGTGGGCTACGTGACGTACAAGTGGCCGAACTGGCTGCGGCAGCAGAGCGAGAAGCAGCGCGTCATCTGGGGGTACAAGATCCTGTTCCTGGACGTGCTCTTCCCCCTCTACGTGCCCCGCGTCATCTACGTGGACTCTGACCAGGTGGTGCGCAGCGACCTGCGGGAGCTGTGGGAGCTGGACCTGCAGGGCAAGCCCTACGCCTACACGCCCTTCTGCACGAGCCGTGAGGAGACGCTGGGGTACCAGTTCTGGCGGCAGGGGTACTGGAAGGACCACCTGCGCGGCAAGCCCTACCACATCTCAGCGCTCTACGTGGTGGACCTGCAGGCCTTCAGGCGGCAGGCGGTGGGGGACACGCTGCGGTCCATTTACGACAACCTGAGCCGCGACGCGGGGTCTCTGAGCAACCTGGACCAGGACCTGCCCAACTACGCCCAGGCACAGATCCCCATCCACTCGCTGGACCAGCGCTGGCTGTGGTGCGAGAGCTGGTGCAGCGACGGCAGCAAGGCGGAGGCCAAGACGATAGACCTGTGCAACAACCCGCGCTTCAAAGAGCCCAAGCTGGACATGGCGCGGAGGGTGCGTGCAGGAGGGGCGGGCGCTGACGGGCGGGAGGGGAGAGGAGGGAAAGCGAGTGGATGCTGCTGGCCGCTGTGGCTTCAGCGGCGTGACTGCGGTCTTGCTCGCTTCCCGTCCACAACCTCGCTGCGTGCCTCAGCGACCCTTTCAATCACTAGTCACCCTTCCCGGTGTTGCCCTCTTCCCCTCCACCTCCTCATCTCCCGTCCCCTCGCAGGTGATCAGCGGCCCCCTCTTCCCAGAGTCGTGGGTCGAGCTGGATGCGGAGGTGGCGGCGGCAGAGGCCGCGTGGCTGCACGGCAACAGCAGCACCGCACGCGCAGGCGTGACTGTGCAGGTGCTTCCCGACGGCAGCACCAGCGGCTGAGCGGGGCCCCTCACCTAGCGGCTGCGATGCGGCATCCTCTTCGTCTATCTGCGCCATCCAGCAGTGCACACTCGCAGCCATATGCACGAGGAGGTGCACGTCCGTCCGATGCGGCAGCAGACCTTAGAGAACGTCTCGATGGAATTCAAGCTTCACGAGTGTTTGAGCGGCTCTCTCGTCCATGGCCACACCCGCAGGAGGTGCCGCGGCCGAGATCGATCGAGGTTGGCGCACGTATACCGTATCTTTACGCGGGTGCACACGTGCATGGCGGCGCAGTGTTCGAATTTGAGTCGGCGTTGTGCCATGGCAGGCGCCATCCAACACGCGCATTGACATTCGCGTCGTTCGGCTCGAGTGCGCGGAGCCCGAGTGTTGTGCAGCATTCGAAGCAACCCGATCACGATTCGACTGCTCAGCACAACGCAACGCCACCGTAATGGGTGTGCACGGACGGCAGACAGCGTAAAGTGCCTTCCAACGCGATGGGACAAGCCCGCGCTGCCGGTGTCCGTGTGCACTCGAGCTCAGTATCCGTGTTCAATCAGCGCCAGCAGTCCGCGACGGCGGCAGCAGCAGCATGAGGGCCGGTGCCCAAGCAGAGCAGTGGACTGCCGCCTGCCACCAGCTCGCCCCCCTCTCGCCCGCCTCACTTCTTGGCCGCAGCAGCAGCAGCAGCTGCCTTGGGGTCCTCGAAGGCCACCAGCTCGCGCCCGTCCTCCACGAAGTCCCCTTCCCTGTAGTGCACCGCTGCCACCACGCCTGCGGCGGGCGCCTTGATCACGTGCTCCATCTTCATCGCCTCGAGCACCAGCAGCGGGGTGCCCTCAGCCACCACAGCGCCGGGGGCGGCCATCACCTTGACCACCTTGCCGGGCATGGGGGTCACCACGGCTGCGCGGCGGGCGCCCCCCGCGCTCTTGCCCCAGCTCACCGCGGGCTGCGTGAAGCGCAGGCTGTACGGCAGAGCCGTGGGCGCGGGGGCGGCGGCGCCGCTGCCCGGGGTCGGCGCATCTGTCGCCGAGTCAGGGTAGAAGGTGAGGTCCCGCGACCCCGCGGCATCCGTCACGGTGACAAGGGTGCCGCTGATGTAGCGCTGGGGGGCCGGGGCGGCGCCAGCAGCGGCAGCGGGACCCACCGCCATCTTGACCGCGTGTGCGATGGTGCCTGCGGAGGTCTTGCCGGTGGTGGCTGCGGTGAAGCCTGGGATGGCGCTGCGACCAGCCATCTCGCCCTCGATGCGCTGCAGAGAGACGACAGACACGACCAGGGGGTGCGCGGCGTGCGCACCCTTGGCGCCGCCCACCGACACGGTGAAGGAGCCGCCGCTGGCGCCCGCAGCGGAGGTGGCTGCCGCAGCGGGCAGGGCCGCACGCGGGCGCAGCGTGACAGACACCGCCGCGCTGCCCGCTGCCGCACCCGTTTCCGCCAGCTGCAGCGTGAAGGGGGCTGCGGCGCGGTCGGCGGGGGCGGCGGAGGCCAGCGGCGCGCTGCCGGGCCGGGAGAGCAGCAGCGGGGAGGCGGCGGACCAGGGCCCCGAGGGCTGGGGGCTGCCCCCGGCCGCGGGCGGCGCGCAGGCCTGCAGCGCGGAGGCCACGGCCACGACAGCGGCCACCTCGGGGTGAGCCAGCGCCAGGGGGGTCGCGGCAGCAGCCGCCGCGGGGGCCGCCCCGCCTGCGCTGGGTGAGGCCGCGCCGGGCAGGCACTCGTGCAGGTGGTAGGCGAGGAAGGATGTGTCGACCCCTCCCGCCACGAAGAGGGGGTGGCGCACCGTGGCCTGCAGGAACTCCAGGTTGTTGGGCAGGCCCACCACCTGGTACTGCCGCAGGGCTGCGGACATGGTGCGCAAGGCGTCGTCACGCGTCTCGCCCCAGGCGATGA
>Ga0208629_100531_pt1 | contig 18117 bp, 6 predicted proteins | sample LakWasMet19_HOW5_2_FD_183865 | JGI IMG/M metagenome (GOLD analysis project Ga0208629, IMG submission 183865) | Freshwater sediment methanotrophic microbial communities from Lake Washington under simulated oxygen tension - Sediment Metagenome... | ecosystem: Environmental > Aquatic > Freshwater >...
CCGCCGTGAAGGGGAAGAGGCGCCAGCACGCGGAGGGCAGCGCGATGTCCTCGAACTGGAACACGGCCAGCAGGCGGAAGAGGCGCGCCACCGCGTCTGGCAGCCCCGCCGTCGCCGTCTTGCCGACCTGCGCCAGCACTTGCAGCACCACCACCAGCCACAGCAGCAGGTCCAGCACCCGCGTCCGCCCGCCGCTGACGCTGCCGCCCACCAGCTTCGCGACGAGGAGCGTGAGGGCCAGCACGGCCGCCAGGCTCACGGCCACAGTGCCGGCGAACAGCAGCAGGGACTTCAGCAGGGCGTCGAGGCCCGCGGAGCTCGGACAGAGCGTACAGGCGCCGGTCGCCGTCGCCTGGAAGAACCCCTCATCGCACGCGAGGCAGCCCGCGCTGAACTGCCGGTAGCCCGCGCCGCAGCGTACGGCGGCCAGTGTGGGCTCCCACCCGAGGCAGCGCTGCAGCGCGGGCGCCGCGCACGGCTCGATGTCTCCGCTGTACTCGTTGGCGACCCACAGCCCTGCAGTCGCGGGGTAGGCAAACGGGCCGCCCGGACAGACGGCATTCTTGGGGCACGGCGCGCACTCGTTGCTGGCGGCGGGCCGCCATCCGCACCGCGGGAAGTCAGGGTGCGATGTGTTGGTGCAGGCGCCCGTGGTGAAGTCTGTGAACCCCACGCACTGCTGGGTGTAGAAAAAGCCGCCCGCCTGCCGCGCGGCGGCTGACGCAGACGCTGCCGCCGCCTCTATCACAGCGGTGGGGACGCGAGCGCCGCCCACGCTGGCAGCGGAGGCTGGGACCAGGGTGCCGGCCCAGCCCGACGCTGACGGCACCGCCAGCGGCACAGCGTCGTCAGGGAACATCGAGGGGCACCAGGGCGGGCACTCCACAGCCGGGGCGGGGACGGCAGCGCCTGCAAGCAGCACATTCATATCCCCCGCTGACGCGACGCCAGCGCCTGCGCCAGACAGCCAGATACTGAGCCACGCAGGCGTCGTGCTCTCGTTGGCAGCACCCCGCAGCCGACGCTGCGCAGGCGACAGCCGGTGTCGGGCGTGCGCCGATGAGGGTACAGCCGCGCCCAGACGTCGGGCAGCCGCGATGCCGTTCGGTGCAGACGCCGGAGATGGGGCAGGGCTCGCCGAAGCGGAGGGGGCGTCATCCGGCTCGTAGATGAGCCGCAGCGCCTGGAATCCGCAGTTCTGAGCCGCTCCAGACGCCGCCGTCCCGCCCGCCCCATCCACCGCCGCGCCTGCACTTGCCGCCGCGCCTGCAGCTGCCGCAGCGTTGGTGTCGCCGCCTCCCGCGCACAGCTGCGCGTACGGCGGCGTCAGAACGTGCACCTGCGAGCGATCGGGCGACAGCCACGTCACATTCGCGCGCACTGCACCCATGTACACAGCCAGCCGCAGCGGCCGCGCTACACCGGACAGCAGCCGTGCGTCATCCTGCGGCAGTGGCGCAGCGGCGTAGGCGGAGGCAGAGGCAGAGTCGCTCTCGCAGGCGTACGCTGCCCCCGCCTGCGCCAGCGCGGCGTCCTGCGCTGCCTGCGCCGCCACGCCCGCGGGCGACGGGAAGAAGAGGGAAGCGCGCCGGTCCAGCAGCAGCACCAGGGTGGTGCTGCCGGAGAGGGCGATTGAAGCGCCGCTGAGGCGCGGGGCCCACTGCGCGGCGGGCCCGCCCCCCACCGACGCCTGCCCACGCGCGAAGAGCCGATGTGCGGCGGCGGCGAGCAGCCGAGACCGGAGCGCCTGCACCGCCGCGCTGCTGTTTCCCAGCCCCGCCAGGGCAGCCGGCGCCTCCGCCACCGCCTCCGCCAGGCCCGAACGCATCGACTCCAGCGCCCCCGTGGCGGCGCGCAGCACCATGATGTCGCGCGGGACGGGCAGAGCCGCCTGCACCACCAGCACCCGCGCCTGCACACTGGTGAGCAGGTCCCCGGGGGCGCTGCCGGCAGCGGTGGCGTCCCCGGCGCGTAGCTCGCAGCGCACGAGCGCCACCTGAGCGAGCGGGAACAGATATCCGTTGCCCGCGGCTTGCAGGGCGGTGGCGTTGGCGCCGGTGCCCAGGCAGCCGGTTCGAAGGGCGACCGCGTCAGCGCTGCCTGCGGCGCCGGAACCGCCTGCGGTGGTGCCGCCGCTGCCTGACGCATCCGCTGCATACACGGGGGAGGGCCAGACACGCGTATCGAACAGGCGCAGCGGGTCCGCGGTCCAGGCAGCGCACTCCGCACCCGCCTGCTTGCGAACCACCACGGTGGAGGGGTAGACTGTGAGGAGCGGCCCTGCCGCCGCCTGCACAGCTGACACGGAGGCGGCCACCGCGTCAGTGGCGCCGGGGGCGGCGGAGTCGCTCCCGATGTCTGTCGCATCTACAGCGCAGGACAGCGTGACCGCAGCGGCGCCGATGCAGCCGCCCGCCTGCAGGTCGATTTCCAGGGCGGGCGGCTGCCAGGCCCGGCTGACGATCGCGGCTGCGGGCGCGTCGATGTCGACCGCGCCCGCGGGCGGCCCGAAGGCGGCGGAGATGGGGTCCACCACGCGGACAGACAGCCGCAGCGGCTTGGAGGCGTCGGGCGTGCGCGAGCGCGTCGCTGAGAAGGAGCGGCTCGCGCTGCCGGAGCGCGTCGCCGTCGGGCTGCGCGTGCCCGTGGCGGAGCCGCTGCTCGTGGGGCTGGGGCTGAGAGTCGCGGACCAGCTGCGGCTGAGGGAAGCGGACGCCGTGCCGCTGGCCGTCAGCGTCGCGCTGCTGGTGACACTCGCTGAGGGCGACGCCGTGGACGTCCACGAGCGCGAGAGCGTGCCGCTGCCGCTGCGCGAGGGCGTGGCGTGCGAGACGGAGGCTGATGCAGACGCGGTGGGCGGGGCGGAGCTGCTGACGCTGGCCGTCGCAGAGTAGCTGGAGCTGGGCGCTGCCGACGCGGATGCGCTCGGCGTGCGGGTGGCGGAGGGGACGGGTACGCCAGCCTGCTTGCCCGGCGCGCAGGCGAGCGCCCGCACCCTGTTGTTGCCCGCCTCTGCGACATACAGCACCTCCTCCTCCGCGTCCCACGCAAGGCCGCACGGCTCAGACAGCGGGGCGCCGTCAGCCGGAGTCCCCGACGCGGCGTCGCCGCGCTGCCCAGCCACCCCTGCCAGCTGGTAGGCAGACCCGTTGGCCAGCACGGCGAGCACGCGGTGGTTGCCGGTGTCGGACAGATACGTCACGTTGTGGGCGCCGTCGAACCAGAGCCCGGCGGGCGCGCTGAGGGAGATGCGTGTGGCGCGCTCGCCGGGCGTGAAGTTGGTTAGAACCCCGCCGCCCGCCACCGTATCGATGAGGTTGAGAACCGAGGCGCTGGCCGGCCCCGGCCCGGCAAACGACAGCCGACGCACCCGGCTGCTCGGGTCGGGCTCCGCAATGAGCAGGGCGCGGCCGGCGGCGTCAAAAGCCATCGCCTGCGGCAGCAGCCACGCAAGCTGGGCGGGCCCGCCGTCGCCCGGAGGCGATACTCCGTCCGCGTACCACGCTGCTGTCTCGTTGCCGCCCAGCGTGGCAACGCTGCCGCCCTGCACCGCCCGCAAGAGCGCTGACCCCACCCCGTCGGGCACGGCGGCGCCGAAGACGTCCGCGAACAGCAGGGCGCCGAACGCGTCATCAGCGACCATCGAGACCGCAGCGAAGACAACGGCATCAGCTGGTCCGTCCCGCCGCGCGGGCCCATCAGCGCCCGCCTGCCCGCCCAGCGCGCGGCCTGCGAGCACCAGACCGGGTGCGCCTGCTGCCTCCCGGCTGAAGATGTGGGTGCCATTGGTCGTGAAGAGAGTGCGCAGCGCGTCGGAGTAGGAGAGGCTTACCACCCCCGCGGCGACCTCGGCGAGCACCCCGCCCGCATCCAGCGAGAAGACCCGGCTGGTGGCGGCTTCGAGCCCGAGCAGCGCCCGCCCAGACGCGTTCCATGTAAGGTCCCGAGGCTGGGAGAGGGAGCTGAGGGCGCCAGGCGCTCCCGGCACGAACGGCGCCCCCGTGCCGTTGCCGGCAATGTCCGTCACCACCAGGAACGGCTGCGGCCCGGTGCAGCGCAGCAACGGGGGCACGGGGGCGGCCCACAGCGGACGCGCAGACGCCGTAGCCGTCGCGGTTGCGCTGTGGGTCGCGTGCGATGCGGAGGCCGAGGCCGTGGCAGTCGGGGACGCAGTGGGAGAGGGCGTGGCGGAGGGCGAGGGCGACGGCGGCGGCGGCACGTACGGTGCGCGGTTCACGCCCATGAACACTTGGTACGTGCTCGCCTGCGCTGCCAGCCCAAACGTCACCGCGCCACTGGTCGCGTTCCACACGTGCACGCTGCCGCGCTCCACGGCGTACATGACCCAGTGCCCGCCGACCCACCGGCCCGCCAGCGCGAAGAAGCGCAGGCCTGCGTCCAGCACGACTGAGCGCACGTAACCCCAGCGGCCGTCGGCGCCGCGGTCGTACTGGAACAGCTGCCCAGCGTCCGGCGCCGCCGTGTCCAGGTAGTAGACGCTGCGGCCCCCGTCGGCGGCGGCGGCAAACACGAACTGCTGCGGGTCGCGGCTCGTGCCGTTGCCGGGCGGCGCCTCGAAGCCGGGCAGCAGCACGGGCGCCCAGGCGGCGCCGTACTGCTCGTACGGCAGGCCGCCCGCCTGCCGCCCGCCTGCGGCGAACGCCGCGATGCCCCCGGGGAAGGGCGCGGGCACGGAGGCGTACAGGCTGCCGTCGAACACCTCCAAAAAGTTGATGCGGTACCCGGTGTTCCCCCCTATCAGGTACGCGGCCGGCGTCGTCGGCGTGTCGAACTCGTCGATGAGCGAAAACGTACCGTCGCTCGTGCCGGCGCACTCCATCCCATACCCGTAGCGCGCAACCGTCGTGTTGGCGCGGGAGTACAGGGTCGGCACATGATTTTTCAAGACGGCGCCCGTCGAGTAGAGGTGAAGGATGGCCATGGTGGCCGCCGGCGTCGTATCGTTCTTCTGATCCTCGGAGACGAGGACGGTCACCACCGACCCGTCCGCTGACCGGCCCAGCCGCGGACGCTCCGCCCCCGTGGGGGCGTCAACTGCGGGGTAGAGGGTGACCGCGCTCGTACCCGATGACTGAAAGCCGCCGACAATGAAGCTCGCGCCCTTGCTGGACAGCGTAATGAGGTTGATTTGGAAGGCAGACGGCCCTGGCGGCGGCTGCGTCACGTCTGTGGAGGCCACCAGCAGCACGACGTCGTTGGAACCGAACGCGCTTGCATAGGCGTGCGGTGCGGCTGATGGTGAGGCAGTGGCCCACGGGGTTGCCGTGGCCGTCGGGGGCGACCCCGCTGCCGCGCTGCCGCTGAGGATGAGCGGAGCCCTGCCGATGCCAATGAGAGTGGCAGCCCCCGGCGAGATTAACATGAAGCTTTCCATCGCCATGCCCGCGCCCACGCGGATCCGCACCACGGTAATCGCCGTCATTGCGAAGAGGCTGGCGTCCCCCGAGCGCGCTGTGACGTAGCTGGTGATTGCGGCGATGGGCCGCGGGTCGTACTTGAGGGCCCACGAGCCCCCGAGGCCCCACGTGCCGTTGGGTGCCAGGTCGTACCGCCACAGCTGCCGCGTGGGGTCCAGGCCGACGTCGCCCACCCACAGCGTGCTCTCGTTGGTCAGGTGCAGGGCGGAGATCGCTCTGGAGAGCGGCGACGGCACCCCTGGCAGCAGCGTCAAGAATGCCGCGCCCGCAGCCGTTGGGGCAGCGACATCTGTACACCAGATGGCGCTGCCGTTTGAGGCAAACACGACCATGGCGTCCGGAGACAGCGCTCCAGCTGTCACGGTACCCGTGATGCGATTTGCAGTAACTTTAACATTCGCCTCGCCTCCCGGACTCAAAAAACCATAGAGCAATGCAAAGTTGTCGGCGAGAAACCAGCCGTGCGTCGCATTCAGGCCGAGAAACCCCGCAATGGATGAGTGTAGTGAATACAGTCCCGTGTCGCCGCCTTGCGTCATCAGCACGGCCGTGTCCGCGACAACAGCGGGCGCCGCGCTGTGCGGCGGGAGGGAGGAGCACAACAACGCCACCGCGCTGCGATCCGCAGCAGTGACGGCCCGCATCCCCGTTCCGAACCTCGGCATCGTGCAATTTGGAACGCCGGTGATATCGAAAGCTCCAGAGAAGGCTGCCCTCTGCGAAGTCACACTCACAGTGTTCAGGAGTGAGTCCCCCGAGCTCGAGCTCAGGTAGGAGCGCATGTAAACGACGATGTCATCGTCTTTGAACTGCGCTCTGGCGGAGGCTGCGCCGCAACAAAGCGATAGAAGTAGTGCCAGCGAGCCTTTCGACATGAGTGGGTGTCGCACACAATCACGGTGCGGGCCGAAGCGCCTCAAAGAACATTAGCTGGTGCACCCGCCAGATCGGTTTTCGGCGGGCGAGCAGCCTCGAGCGAAGGAATCCGCTGGCGCCTGGTACCGGGCGTGGCGCAGGCTTGGCATCTCCGGTTGCTCGCAAGCGAAAGCGGTGCCTGAAAAACAGTGCCGTCAAACAACAGCGCAAAACACATATTCTCGAGACTGTCGCCGTCCCTTGATTACGCTGGGCTCAGCTCCCCGGAGCCGACGGAGGCTCCCGTCACGGAGCACATTTGCAGACATGGCTGTTGAACATCTGGATTCGATGTTGCGGGGGGAAAACACTCCCATTCGCGATCTCACGCAGCGATGAGGAGGTTGCCCGGTTTTTGGCAGCTAAGAAGCGAGCGCTCGCTTGGTGAAACACGTCACCAGCTGTCTTCAACGCTTTGATATCACAATGGCGTCGTCGTCAGCGCCGCAGAGCTGCACCCGACACAACCCCTTTGTTGACATGACAGGAGATGCTGATTCCATAACATGGGCCACCGGCCGAGTGCCGGTTCCGAGCCAAGATGAGCTGATGCTTCTCTTGAGCCTGCCGCACTTCTGCGCCGCCTCGGTCGCGGATGCTGTGTCGTGCTTGCAGGCCGGCGTGGTGAGCAGCGAGGGACCTATCGCCAAACGCCGACGCTTTTTGGAAGACGACGGTGGCGCGGAGTCAGCCCATTCGTCTGGTCTCGAGGGTGGCTCGCAGCACGACGCAGATCTTGACGACGCCGGGGCGACTGTTGCGGCCCCTTCCCTCTCCAGCGCCCCTCAGTCCGCCGATGCCACCGCGGGCAGCGGCATGCTCAGCAACCTGGAAGACTCGGTGCTGTCTGTGGACCGCTACAACTGCGCGTCGCCCTTCCGCTGGCCGCTCATCCAGCTGCCGCCCGGCCCGCTGCGCCGCCACCGGCGCAACTTTCTGGTCCTGCAGCCCGTCACGACGGCCAAGCGGCTGTACAATCGCAACCAGCACATCACGGGGCCGCTGGCGCAGCTGCTGGAGGAGTACGAGGTCGGCGCGGTGGAGAACGACTTTTTTCGGGGCCGCAACATGAAGAAGGCGGTCAACTTCTTCCAGCGCCTGCCCCTCCCCATCGCCACCGTGCCACAGCTGCTGGCCCTGTACGCGAGCATGCCGGACACCATCCGCACGACGGCGGGGCTGGGCAAGAGCACGCTCGAGAAGGTGTTGCAGATCCTGCGCGGTCAGCCCGTCTCCAAGCTGCTGGGCCGCACCACCAACGCCGCGCTGACGCTGCAGAAGGAGTTCATCACCATCTGGGGAGTGGGCAAGGCGCGCGCGCGGGCGCTGGTGCTCGCGGGCGTCACGTCCATCGCCAACCTGCGCACGCGCCTGCTGACGGGCGGCCGGCTGCCCGTCGATGAGCGCGGCAACCCCATTATCCAGGAGGATAGCAGGGGCATCCTAGAGCGCGGCTTCCACGAGGACATCAACCGCCGCATCCCGCGCGCGGAGGTGGGCGAGCTGCTCGAGTACGTGCGCCTGCGGGCCATGGCGCTCTACGACGAGCCCATCGAGGTGCTGTGCTGCGGCTCCTACCGGCGCGGCAAGGCGAGCTCGGGGGACGTCGACATTTTGATCGCGCCAGCGCGGCGCACAGGCACGTGCCTGCGCCTGAACCGGCTGGTGGACCGCCTCAGCCCGCCGGAGGACCCCTTTCTGGTCATGCACCTGCGGCGGCCGGGCGAGGGGGCGCACCACTTCGGGCCCACGCGCGAGCGAGAGCAGCGGCGGGAGGAGGAGTTCCGGCAGCGCGCGCGCGCGCTGTTCGAGGGGCGCGGCGGCGCGGCGGGTGCGGGTGCGGCGCTGGGGGAGGCGGAGGACACGCAGGAGGAGCGGTTGCACGCGGAGGCGCCGCCAGACGTGGAGGCGCGCGAGGCGATGGACGTCGAAGCCGGCGCGCAGGTGGGGCCGCCCGTGCAGTGGTCGCAGCAGCACGAGTTTGACGTGGGCCTGCTGCCGCCCGATGCCCTGGCCAAGCTGCAGGCCAGCGGCGCGGCCGAGGATGGGGCGGGACGCTGCGGCGCTGCGGGGGCGGGCCGTGGTGGAGGTAGCGGCCGTTTGCCGTTGGGTGGTGCCTACGTGGCTGGCAGGGGAGGCGGTGCGGGGATGTGGGTCGGCGTACGGCTGCCTCGGGAGGGCGCCGACGCCCGGACGCCGCTGTACGCGAATCAGGTGGACTGGGAGGGGCTGGATGCCGACGCGGGCGCGGGCGCTGGCGCTGCAGGCGGTGCAGCGAGGCATCCGCTGGATGCAGGCGGCCGCGGCATCGCGGATGCGGACTGGGGCGCTGGCGACGCCGCTGCCGCGTCTGCGGCGAGCGGCAGCAAGCGCAAGCGGGGGCTGGGGGTTGCCTCTGGCGTGCGGTGGGCCGCTGCCCCTGCCGCTCAGATCGCGCGCGGTGATGCCGCAGGCGCAGGACTGGGCGCAGGTCTGGGGCCCAGACAAGGCAGCGACGCAGGCGCTGCTGCTGACGGCAGGGACGCACCGCCAGGGGTCGACTCGGGCAACGAAAGCGGCGGCGGCAGCGACAGCGATAACGGCTCCTTCTCTTCCTCGTCCTCCGCAGCGAGCGCCGTGAGCGATGACGACGGCTTCGCTGCGGAGCGCATCGCCGAGCTGCAGGCGCTGGAGGACGAGGGGGAGCTGCGCGACGAGGAGGACCGAGGCATGCTGCGGGCGATGGCCGCCAAGCGCAGGGCCGCTGCGGCCGCTGGCTTCGCATCAGAGCGGGGCGGCGGCGGCGGGCGCGGGGCAGGCGGCGGGTGGCATCGCCCTGTCCATGACGAGGATAATGACGATGAGGAGGAGGTGGGCGCCGCCAGCCTTGGGGGAGGCCCGACCGGCGGTCTCTCGCGCCTGCACCCCGCGCTGGGCAGCGGCGGCCTGGTTGCGGGCGAGCTCAAGGCGGAGCAGCGCAAGAAGGAGGCCGACCTGCTGCACCGCGTAAAGTTCACGGCACGCTACGGGGGCCGCGGGGGGCGCGGCGGCTACGGTGGCGGTGGTGGAAGGGGCAGGGGCGGCAAGCACGACCGTAGCGACAGGACGGCCGTTACCAGCGAGTTTCGGCAGATCGCGGCTGCGGCGGAGGACTCTCAGGAGGAGAAGCGCCTGCGAGCCGGGGCTGGGGGCGCGGACGCCTTCGGCAGAGGTGTGGGTGCCCCTGCGGCCGCTAGCGACGCGGAGAGCGATGCTGAACCGGCAGACGCCGGCGGCGCTGCAGCGGCAGGCGGTGCCTCCGCCGAGGACTTTGTGCGGGCTTACCCGCAGCACACGTGGCGGGCCGTGCTGCGGCTGCGGCGCAAGGAGCGTGCCGCAGCTGAAGCGGCGGAGCGCGCGACGGTGGCTGCAGCGGCAGCGGCCGCAGGTAGCGCGGGGTCTACAGCTGGCGCAGGTGCAGGTACTACGGGCGCAGGTGATGCAGCAGAGGGGCGACGACACGGCGCGGCTCTGACGCCCCACGCTGCTGCCCCCAGCTCGTCCTCAGCCTCCTCCTCTCCCTCAGCCTCAGCTGCTGCTGCTGCTGCTGCTGCTGCTGCTGCTGCTGCTGCTGCTGCTGCTGCTGCTGCTGCAGGCGCAGGCGCAGGTGCTGGTGGCGGCTGGCTGGGTGGCCTCCCCCCAGTGCTGCCGCCAGGGGTGCGCCCCCCGCCGCAGTGGCGCTTCCTGCCGCAGGCAGAGTACCCCGTTGAGAGCTACATGGGCATCTGCCGCCTGCCCTTCCCGCCCGGCTTTCCGCAGGCCCCGCTGCTGCCGGAGGGCGTGCGGCGCTGCGGGTGCGCGGGTTGCAGCGCAGAGCAGGAGGGAGGTGGCCTGGGGCTCTCAGACGCAGAGTCCCTCGCAGGCCACAGCCGCAGCCCACACAGCAACTGTATCAGCAGCAGCAGCAGCAGCAGCAGCAGCAGCGGTGCGCACACGGCAGCCCGCGGTGGGGCGGGCGGCACGGAGCGCTGCGCCTGCCCCATCGCGATCCGCGCCATGCTGCAGGCGGCGCAGGATCGGGGCATCGAGCTGAGCGTGCTGCCGGGCGAGGGTGGCGTGCCGCAGCGCCCCGCGCGCCGCATCGACATCAAGAGCTACCCGCGCGAGTACCTCGCCTACGCGACCCTCAGCTTCACGGGCAGCAACATTCTGAACCGCAGGTGCGTGGAGGGCGGCTGCCAGTGGTCGGGAAGTGCCTCGATGGCTGTTGACCGCGCGTGGAGCCACTCGTGGCACTGCCTGCCGCCCACCGCCTGCACCAGGGGCGTGTGGTGCACGCGGGATGTCAATGGCAGCTGCCCTGGAGCCTGTCTGCGTGCCCTTTTGTTTGTCTTGTCGGTTCACTCTCGACGCCGCTCCCTCTCACCCCTGCTGCAGCATGCGCGCTTACGTCAACCTCTGCGGCTGGACGCTCAGCGACCAGGGCCTGCGGCGCGCCGTGCGCGAGGCGCGGACGGCCGTCAAGACGTCGGAGGGCAGCGCCGTGGACTGCGAGACGGAGGCTGACGTGTTCATGGCATGCGGCCTGCCGTACCGCAGGCCGGAGGAGCGCGACGCGGAGGCGCAGGAGATGACGGTGTCGGCGCAGGCCGTGGGGATGGAGGTCGCGCACCGCTGACGCGCGTCCGCGTGGCGGCGGGGCGCTCCGCCGATGAAGTGAAGGAGCGCCAGCGGTTTGATGCGGCACGCACACACCTGGCTCAAAGCAAGGCCACGGTTTCGCGATCACGTTTTCTCGTCTTTTTTTCCAGAAGGCAGCACGGAGCCTTCGAGGGCAACCCATACCGTGGTTCAATCTACCCTCAGTACCTCGTTACACGTGTGTCTTTTTCGAGGAACGATCGATTGCTCCCCAATCCAGGGAGCGGAGCCTGGCTTCCACATAGGCCAGCCCTGATTCGCAAGTCCTCGACTGTGACGCATCTGCAGCTGACGGTTGTTTGAGCTTCAGCAACGTGCATTCACTGTGCTGCCGACGTTATCGCTCGAGAGAATGCTGGCGACCGGAAGTCTTGCCGATGCAGTCGCGGCCAAGCCGATGGTGACGCTCGCCGCCACTGCGGGTGCAGGGCGAGGCCTGGTAGCAGCTGTCGACATTTCGGCAGGCACTTGCATTCTTGAAGAAGATGCGCTTTGCTTCGTGCCGAGCGAAGCGAGGGCCAAATTCTCAACTGCTGCGGCTGACGCAGCGGAGGCCTTCCTCAGCCAATTCTCGTGGCATCCGCTCCTAGACGAGACACTCCGCCTGGCATCTCTCAAGCAACTCACGCCTGAGGGTGCCAGTCAACCTACACAAAGTTTCGATGGCCCGGGAACTGCCGCGGCACTGGTCACACTGCGCCGCGTCCTGAGCTTGCCGCCTGAGGCTGAGCCGCCAGCCGCGCTGCTGCAAGCGCTGCTCGCAAAGCGCATCCTGGACGAGAACTCCTTCTCGCTGTCAGCCCGCGCGCCGTTGTTTCCCATCGACACGCTTCCGGCGGCGTCCCCCGCTGCAGCGCCAAGTACTAGTAGCCCGGCGGCGGCTGCGTGCTCCGTGGTCGGCCTCGCCGCCAGCATGCTCAACCACTCCTGCAGCCCCACCGTCCTGCACTGCTGGAGCTGGCGCACCCTCCCGAATCCAGGCGATGCGGGCGAAGGCAGCAGCGGTAGCAGCGCCGGCACCACCAGCAGCGGCGGCAGCGGCGAGCGCTTGTGGCCGGTGGTGCGCGTGATCGCCCTGCGCGACATCACGGCTGGGAGTCAGCTGTGCACACGGTACATTGACGTGGAGACGCGGACGCGCCACGCGCGCCGGCAGCTGCTGCGCCAGCGCTACGGCTTCGACTGCTGCTGCGCCCGCTGCGGCGGCCCTGGGGACGCGAACAAGCGCGGGGACGACGCCGTGCGTTTGCTATGCCCCGAGTGCGACAAGGGCTACGTGTTCGGCGCGTGCTGGAGCCGCAGCGGCGCTGCCGGGGCCGCCTGCAGCGCCTGCGGCTCCACCGCCGCCTCCTGCGAGCCTGACGTGCAGCTGGATGAGAGGACCGCGCTGCTGCAGGCGTTCTTCGCTGCGTCCGTCGCGGCGACCAAGCGGAGGGACGCTCGCGACGCTGCGGAGGCGTCGCGGGCGGGCTGTGGAGGCGCTGGCGGCGCGCTGCCGTCAGTAACAGAGGTAGACGAGGCTGCGGACGCTGCTGCACATGAGGAGGGGGCTGCGGCGGCTACGTGTGACGGCTCGGCCGCTTCCGCGGCTGAGACGGCGGAGGAGGCCGAGGAGGAGGCAGCGCTGGGCCGGCTGCGGGCGCTGCTGCACCCCGCCGACTCCGCGCTCTTCAAGATCCTGTTTAACCGGGCGCTGCGTCTCTTTTCAGCGCACGGGCTGCACGGGCTTGTGGGTGCTGACGCGGCCACGGGTGACGCTGTGGACACTGCGGACTCCGAGCGAGATTCGGCTGCAGCAGCTGAGGCAAGTGACGGCCACGCGTTGACGCCCACAGCAGAGCACCCGAGCGAGTCGCAGCTCGCTGCCCTCGGGGAGGCCGTCTCCCTCACTGCACAGCTGGTGCGGTGCATGCGAGACGACGGCATGGCCTACCTGCAGCCCTCCACGCGGGAGTCTGTGCTCGCCCTGCACACGCGGCTGTGTGAGGCCCGGGTTGCCTGCAGGGCGCTCGGTGCGCGCCCCGTCGGGTACGTGGAGTGCCCAGAATCGGAAACTCTGGAGACAGACCTCGCAGCTGCCCGCGGCGCTCTGAGCGCCGTCCGTGCTCTGATTGTGGCGGCCCGTGGCTGAGAGGCGGGCAGCTCTCTGCCAGCCATTGCTCGCTCAGGCCTGCCGGCGTGCAGGTAATCGCTTGTTTTGTGAACGACGGACGTCAGTCACGATCCTTCAATGTATTGCAGCGAAGCGTGGGCGTTGGCGCATGCGCCGACCGCTTATGCATGCATTCGGATCCGGATAGTACTAGTCGGGGTTCGAGCTCTCAATCGACATCGACAATCAAGTGGGTTGAGCGTGACTCAGCTGCAGGACACGCGGGCCGCATCTTGATCCGGTCCCGAGTCGACCTCGGCCTGGAGGTCAATGCTCGCGTGCACGTGCATCTGGAGCTTGATCGAAGAAGACTCGCACGTTGACGTCGACGCCAAAATGCTCGCAGAAAGCTTGGAAACTAACTGTCACACACCTGGAGTATGCATATGCCATCGATACAACCCAACATAGTCACCACAGCCCACTACTCCACTGTTGTACGAGCTTGAGCATCTCGGCATGGGCGCAGTAGCGACACAAATCAGCACCTCCTAAAACAGGCGCCTGCCGGCGTTGTCCCCTAAATTCGGCATGATGTCTCACTGCGTTGCCCCCGTCGCTCTCTCGCAAGCCGTTGGATGCGGCAGTCGTGCATAGTGCCATCCGCCTCACAGGCAAGAGCCAGGCTTTCAGCTGCCGTATTGGCTCAACTCCATGCAGATCAATGGCTGACAGGTATTGGGCACCCGCTGGCCCGCGCCCACTCCGCGACTTCCGGATGGTGCTTCAGGGCTACCGTAATCACACAGCTATCCCACGGGCAGGGTGGCCGCTGAGAACGAGCCCACTGCAGTATCTCCAAATCGCCGTTGCGCGCAGCCGCAGCACACGTCCATTTGTCCCACGGGCACGGGGGATCTTGCGTCCGCAACCACTGTAGTGCGGCCAAGTGGCCGCCGGCTGCCGCCTGGGCACACGTGTTGGCAGTGAACGGGTATGCCCGTTCGTGCAGCCACCGTAGCACGTCGAGACGGCCCTGCCGCGCCGCAGCCTCCGCGGTGCGGGCGTTACTTGGACAGCCGCAGCTGTGCAGAAACTCTAGCATTGGCAGATCGCCCCGCTCAGCGGCATGTGCGCAACACAGCACGTCCATTTGACGCCACGGCCGTCTCAGTTCCCCCACCAGCCAGCGCAGCACAGGCATGTGGCCGGACCCCGCCGCCAACACGCAGCTCTCCTCAGGGACGGCGCAGCCATGCGCAGCGGCCCATATCAACGCGTCCAGATGACCACCAACAATCGCGCAGGCGGTTGTGTCCGCTGACCACTTGGCGTGCGCTTCAGTCCGCAGCCAAGCCAGCACGTCGGTGTGTCCGCCTGCTGCTGCAGCGGCGCAAGCCCCGGTGTCGAGCAGCCACCCGTCAGCGTACAGCATCTGCAGCTGCTCCATGCGGCCGAGCTTGCTCACTACCGCGCCTGGGAGCATGCACCGCTTGACGGTGTCTGTTATGTGCTCAGAGGGCAACGGATGCTGTGCCGCCAGCCGCCCCGCCACATGCACAGCGATCGCCTTCCCCACTTTCCGATGCAGAAGAGGCCGCGGCACGCATGGATCGCCACACAGTCCTTCCAGGAATGCTTCATCCATTGCCAGCTGCACAGGGAATCCTGGGACATGCGGCATCCTTTCAACGACTGCAGCTGCTGCGGCGAACTCCAGCAGAGGCCGCAATGGCTCCATCGAACGCAGGGCATCCAGGAGGCGCGGCGCACCATGAACGAGCCCACTCGCGCCAAGACCCAGCTGCCCTTGAGCAGCAGCTTGCTGCGTCAGCCGCAGGAGGAGTGATCTTGGCAGTTGTAGGTAGTCGACCAGAAAGCGCATCGCGTCAGAGTCGGCTGATGTACAGCCGGCAAGGGAGTCGTACAGCGGCGTGGAACGAATATGACAAATACGAAACGGCGAGAGCATCTCGGCGTGTAGCTTTGCAAGCAGATCGACCAATTGCGCACTCCGCTCTACCGAGAGGTGGTCCGTGGCAATGAACAGGGATGCTGCAGCTGTGGCCGCCGGGTCGTCCGCAATGGCCGCCTTAACCACCTCCGAGTGTTCGCGCAAAAATATGTCCACGCGAGTGGGCAGGCAGGGTACTACCAACCCCTCACATAGGTCGCATCCCGGATCCGCTGGTTCAGTGTCAGCAGGTGCAGCGCCTGACAACATTGCGGACGCGGAACGCTTCAGTTGACGAGGCACGGAGGCTGTGCGAATAAGATATGGTGGAGCAAATGGCATGAATCGGTGCTGAATGTGCAGATCCAACGTATTAGTTCAAATTCGAAAGCGAGATGTTGACGGGCGGCAGCGCAAACGAAATCGGCGAGTCTCGGTCTCAGACGGTCTGTCACAGCGAAGGATGTCAACAGGCGCCGAGCGATGCACAGCTCGAGCGCCCGCTTGCGCGAGAATCCCAGCCAGGAAAGAAGCTTGCATGTTTTGGACGAATCGTCGTGGATAGAGAGCAGGAGAAGCGCGACCCCCGTGCTCTGCCGCAGGATCTTGACCGACGTTGATCCTGCCATGTCGGCCATCGCAGCGGCATTCTCCGGCGCTGGCGGGATTCCTGCGCTGCGCGCACTGTCTGGCGTTTTACCAGCTGATGCTCTTGCAGCTCTTCCGACGTTGCCAGCCTTGGCGACTTCAGAACGGCACACCGCGCCGCTGGTTGCGCTTCTCTCCCTTGCATCAAGCTCGTCAAGTGCGGACTCCCATGATGCTCTCCTGAGGGCCAGCGAACATTTGTGTACAATTGCAGCTTCCGAGGAACTTTTGTTGGTCCGGTCTAAGTGTGCGTTCTACTGTGTCTTGCAAACGGTGTCAGCGCGGAATGCGCCCAAAGCGGTCACGGCTTGCTCACGCTCCAGCGCTCTTGGTTACCTCCCTCGGATATCCTGTGCGATTCCCGGATGCAGTGTGTAGCTTGTCGAAGAACCTGTGCCGCATCGCCACAGCGGCGAACCAGGTTGCGGCGGGCGTCTCCATCCTGCAGCGTCTGCTCATCGTGCTCGCACGCTCCAGGACAGACGGCGCGACCGTGACGCCCGTGCATGCCGACTGGGCGCGCCTCGCGGTGGCGGGCAGCGCGCACGCCGCTGCGGCGCGCGTGCTGGACACGCCGCTGTTCGAGGTGGCGCACGCGGCGGAGTGGGGCACGCGCGCGGCAGACGTGCTGCAGTATCACTACTGCGGCGGCTGCCTGTACGCGGACGCGGGCGCGTGGGCCAAGGCCGCCGAGTTCTTCCGCACGGTGGGTGGCGCGCGCGGGCGCCGGCGTGCCGTGCGGCGGCTGTGGCGGCGTGGGGGTGGCGGAACGGGAGCGCCCAGCGCCCCTCAGTCGTGACGCCGTGGTTCAGTAGTTTCATGGGCCGCTGATCTCTTCTCGCGCCGCCTTCTTTTCGCGTTTTGCTTCCTCACCATCCTGCACGAAGCCCGGCCCCCTGCCGCCCCTGCAGTGCCTGCTGCTGCCCACGGCCGCGGCCAGCAAGCTGCAGCTGCTCGCAGCGAAGCGGCTGCAGCTTGTGGAGGTGTTGGCGCACGGCGACGACGCTGCCCTGAGCACGCCTGCGGGCACGCACCCGCGCGTGGCGAAGCTCGTCAACGGGGAGGCCCTGATGCCGTACAAGTCGCTGGCGACCCTCGCACTGCAGACGTCCAGGTGAGCCGCCGAGCAACGCGCGCTGCGACCAGCGCAGTTGGGGGGTAGTGTGAGCACGCAGGCCGACCACAGCGGGGCGGCGCCGGTGCGGCAGCATTGCTGTGTGCGCGACACGGCCGCGTGTTTCTCTCGCAGGCCGCAGCGACACCTGCACCGCTCCGTGCGGGTGTCAGGCGGCCTGCTGCGAGTGCAGCACCTCCCACAAGGCGCCAGCCGCTGGCGTCACGTGCTGCTTCGCTCCAGCTTCATTTTTGCCCCCCTCGCCCTCTCCCCCCTCTCGAACTGCAGCCCTGCGCGACTCCTGAAGGAACGTGTGTCGTCTATGCAGAGGGTGTACGAGACTGACGGCACGTTGGGGCTGGTGATGCAGCTGCTGGCAGCCGCGGACCGCCTGCGCCTGCGCCGCCTGCAGCGTGTGTATGTCAGCCTGCCGCTCGATGAAGCGGCGCGCCTGGCGGGGCTCGCGTCCGCTGCCGAAGCGGAGCGACTTGTGGCTGCGATGGTGCGTGCAGCCGCTGTGTGTGCCCCCTGCTGCTGCTGCTGTTTGTTGCGGACAGGAGGCGTGTGCGGTGTTGCGATTGCGCGACACCCATTATGGACGCTGAGCAAGCGCTGCCGTGCTGTGCCAATCACAACATTCTGCTTGACCATATGGGATGGCCGACGTGGGAGTGGCTGATATCGGTCTCGAGTGCGAAGGCAGCGTGCTTTTGCGCTGCCACAACTAGACCGCGGTACATGATGTGTGCCTGCCGTGCTTCGAGGATGAAACTTGAACCAGGCTACAAACAAACAACACACGTATGTGGCACCGGCCGCCTGCTGCTTGCGTCCCTCAGCCCTCAAACCGGACACGCGCAACGGTCTATGAATGCTCACACCCCCGCATCCATCACCAGCAGACACAACCTGCCATCCACCCCTCGACATGAGCACAAGATGTGCCATCACACGCTGCTCTCACTCTGCTGCAACGCTGGCCCTTCGTGCCGTGCGGCCACTGCAGATCGCTGAGGAGGGCTTGGGCGCCAGCATCGACCCCGCCACGCGCGTGCTGCGCTTCGCCGCTGAGGGCGCAGGCGCCGCCAGGAGCGCGGCGGAGGCGGAGGCCGAGGTGGCCCGCCTGGAGGCGGAGCTGCAGGTGCGCCAGCGCTGCTCAAGGGTGCTGTGGCGGGGGCCAGTGCCGGTGTCGTAATTGGCACCGACGCCCAAATCGTCTGCTGTCTGTTGTATCGCGCGTCCGCCCTGGCTTGCATTGCCCGGCGCCACCGCCCCCCCCCCCCCCCCCCCCCCCCCC
>Ga0208629_100532_pt1 | contig 18080 bp, 2 predicted proteins | sample LakWasMet19_HOW5_2_FD_183865 | JGI IMG/M metagenome (GOLD analysis project Ga0208629, IMG submission 183865) | Freshwater sediment methanotrophic microbial communities from Lake Washington under simulated oxygen tension - Sediment Metagenome... | ecosystem: Environmental > Aquatic > Freshwater >...
ACGTGGACGTCAAGGGCGGCCTCGCGAACGGGACGCGTGGCGTTGTTGAATCCTTCCTCACGGCGCGGGCAGTGTACGCGGGAATGCGGGCCACCCTGCTCGCTGCGGAGCGGGAGACGGGACCAGTGAGCACAGTCGTGCTGCAGCTGGCGCGCCGCATCCACCGCCTGCTGGCGAGCACGTCGGTCTCAGGCGACCCGGACGGCCGGCTGAAGCAGTGGCTGGACGCAGCGGGGAGGGGCGATGAGACGCTCCTGGCAGCGCAGCGGGCATGGGAGGCGGCGCGAGGGCAACCGCCCCCACACGCAGGGCAAGATGGCAGCCAGAGCCGCAGTCAGCAGCTGCAGCTGCAGGAGGGTGAAGCAGCCGGCCTCGCCTCGGGAGGGCAGCGGCAGCAGCAGCTCGCCTCGTCTGCCATGCAAGAGGTCGACATTCAACCCAGCGCTGGCGACGAGGGTGTAGCGCTGGAGCGGGAGAGCCCACACGATTCGGCAGGGGCTGTGGCGGAAGCCCAGGGCTCCGAATCAGCAGCCGAGGCAGACGCGGATCGTATTGCCACCGCGTCGGCGGCAAGCGGCGCTGAGCACGGCGGCGCTTCGCCGGTCGTGGCTAATGCCGCTGCGGCGGGGCCTACACCGGTTCCTGCAGCTGCCTTCGCAGCCGCAGATCCGGGTGTGGTGATCGCTCAGGTGCTGCCGCCGTCCCAGGTCTCACTGTCCCAGGCGCCGCCCTCTCAGTCTAGCCTTGCTTTTCAGGCGCCCCCATCCTCTGAGCGCATGCCGCAGTCTTCCTCTCTGCCACTTGCTGCCCGCAACATGGTTGTAGAAGCTTCTCCGCAGCGGTGGAGCATGCTTCCCGTGCTGCCAGCGTCCGCCGCCCGAGGGAGCCTGTTCGCTGCTCCCAGCATGTCAGCAGGATCGGGCGCAAGCGCAGCGTGTGTGAACCCACACGCAGGCGCCTTGAGGGCTGCAGTTCCGCTGCCGGCGTCGTCCGCTGGCGCCGTGAGCGGTGCCAGCCACAGCGCAGGCCCCCAGCGGCCCGCACTGCCCGCTGCGGGCGCCCAGCCGCTCGCCGCTGCAGCTGACCGCTCCTGGCTGGAGCTGCTGCCTCGCGACCCCGCCACGGGCCAGCCCCTGCGGGAGGTGCACGTGGAGCTGTCGGGGCTGGGGCACGTGGACAGGCCGTACGTGCTTGTGGACGAGGCAGACCTCCCCCGGTACAGGCGGCACCCTGCCGTTATCCCGCTGCCTGCGGCGGCCCACTTCCCGCCACTGCAGGCCGCGCCGCCGGCGGGGCAGCTGCAGCTGCTGCGGGCGTTCGGAGATGGCGCGGCCGCTGCAGCGGACGAAGCTGCTGCAATTGGCGATGCTCCTGGCGCAGTTGGCGCGGCTGCTGCAGCTGGCGACTTCTCTGCACGTTGTGAGGGCGACGCAGCCGGCGAGGCTGCCAGCGAGGCTCCGGCTCCCCCTGCTGCCGCCATTGGCGATGGTGGTGCTACAAGTGCACTCGCTCCTGATGCTGCGCGCACCGTGCCAGCGGCTGACGCCGATGAGTCAGGTGCGGCCGATGCTGGTAGGAAACGCCGCCACCCCGCGGGGTATGCTCAAGACGCTGTCGATATGGATGGAGGCCCAGGGCTGGGGGGCGGTCGCGTCAGTCGGCTGTACAGTGCAGCCACGGTTCGAGCTTCGGACGGCCACGGCGCCTCTGCGGCCCGCAGCGCTGGCCGGAGGCGCCGTGCCGCTGCAGCGCTCGATGGGTGTGCCGGCGGCAGCAGTGCAGTGGGTGGGTCAGTTGGGCGTCGTTCAGCCTCCGTTGCTGTCGCTGGCGCGGCCGGTGAGACCTTAGCTGCGTCGCATGACAGCGATGCGACCGGAGCACCTGGCCAAGCGTTTTACGAGGACAGGCGAGGCCGCAGCCTTCGTAGCGCAGCTCGTGGCCCCAGTCAGAGACGGAGAAACGTAGGCAGCCGGTCGGGCAGCAGCGGCGACGATCCCTCCGAAAGCAACGCAGACGCGGGTTCTCTCGATGCAGCCGCGGAAGAGGAGGAGGAGGAGGACATGGCGCCCGAACCGGAAGTCCGGAGCGACTTTGATGAGACTGGCCAGTTCAGCGGCCTTGGCTCCAAGCGACGACGCCCGCTCGCTCATGCCAAGCAGGACAGGCGCTCTGCAGCCGCCTTAACGGCGGAGGCAGGCACGAAGCGTATGCGCCACACGTCCCCAAGCCGCGATGTTACCGGCGACGGCGACAGCGACATCGAAGCGTTGTCCGATGCGCACGAGGCCAACAAGGCAGCACACGCAGCCTCGGCGAGAGAGCTCGCAGCACGAGGCAGGCGCCGTCACACTGCCAGCAGCGCAGCTGGCGGTGGTGGCTTTGTAGGCGTGGCCGCCGCCAAACGAGAGCGCAGCCGGCTGCGGCGCCTGCCTTGCTTCAAACCAGACGCTGTCGCGACCCGGAAGGCGGTCACAGCGATTGCAGCGTCTGGATATGGGATCGGGGATGTGATGTGCAGGCGTGACGATGCACCGAGCTCTAGGCGGCAGCCTCCCGGAGAAGGCTTTGCGTCTGGTTCTGCAGCAGGCGCGCCGCTACAGCCCCCACCAGGTTGGCCCCTGGCTAATGCTGCGCTCCGGCCGCTGCACCCTCAGGCAGTGCAGCCCCCGCTCAGCCACCCTCCGCCGCCCCAGCATCAGCCACACTCCTCGAAGTACTCGGCGCTGCAGCCGGTGCAGGCTGAGCCGGCTTTCTTGCGCCACAGCCGCGGCTTCGCTGCCAGATACATGCAGCAGTTCGGTTTCAGCGGTCGCCTGGGGCGCGCGGAGGACGGCTTGCCGGCGCCAGTGCAGGCTGTTCGGTGGCCGGGCCGCCGGGGCGTCGGCTTTGGCTCGCGATACGACGCCCTCCAGCCTGACGCCGCAGCCTCTGCCGCTGCGCTGGGGGCTGCAGACGGTGTCGGCGCGGCAAGCGCAGGCAGCGGCGGTGTCCGTGGCGCTGGCGCTGCTGCTGAAGCCGGGGCTGGTGATGGCGCAAGGCGGCTGCCTGGACAGGCTGGCACCCTCCGCAGCGGCTCTGGCTGGTTGGATGAGATGGGCTACGCTGACGCAGCAGGCGCCAGTGATACTGGCCCTGCAGCCGGCGCTAGGCGTGGCAGCGGTATTGTCGCGGAGCGCAGCGGCAGTTTTGCGGGTGCGGGCAGTGGTGGAGGAGGCGCATCCGGAGTTATGAGTGGTGCCTGGCACGCGGAAGGCTTGGATCCGGACGCTGTCGCTGGAGATCTCGGTATTGCAGGCGGCGCAGGCAGCGCCTCAGCCGCCGCCGCCGCCGGCCATCGCCAGCCGCTCAGTGCAGTGCTGCGCGTCAGCGACCTGCTGCCCGATCCTGTCGCGATCGTGTTCAAGCGGGACGGCAAGAGCGGCAGCGGCGACGGCGCGGAGACGCTGTTTCCCGTCGTCTGCTTCTCGCTACCGGGCGGCGGGGAGCGGATTGAGTTCGTTGAGCCCGTTGAGTTCAAGGACCACCAGCCGGGGGTCGGCGACGTCAGCCTGTGGGCCGTCCCCCTCAAGCTGTGCTGGGCGCTCACCGTGCACAAGAGCCAGGGCATGAGCCTCGACTACGTGGATGCACACCTGCAGCGCTGCTTCGCTGCGGGGCAGGCGTACGTCGCCCTGAGCCGCGCTCGCACCCTCGCGGGGCTGCGGGTCACGGGATTCAGCCCCGCCGAGGTGCGCGCGGCCCCTGAGGTCGTCTTCTTCCACCGCCTGCTGGACACGCGCAAGACGGTGGTGGGGGAGGGGGGAGAGCGCCGGGTGCAGCCGTAAGCGGCCTGCACCCCGCCGCGTGCGGTGACCATTAAAGCTGAAGCGGACGCATCGTGATCACGGGTGCGCAGCGGCGCCGGCGGTTTTCACGTGCACGTGATATATATCGACGGTGAACACTAACGAAGCGACCGCCATGCGCAGCTGCAGGTCTAGCTATATACGCGTGTCTGGTTCTGGTCATGGCCATATGCTCGCGCTCTCGAGATCGCAAATGTGAATCGATATTAGCTCACAGATGCGTAGATTCGGAAAGCCATTTGGAGACGAGAGTTGTCGCTACATGTGTACGCACGAAGCAACGCGATGTCATATTGCTCGCCGATCATTATTCGTTTTGAGAATCAACATTCAATGCCATGTGGCGATGTCACTGCGTTGGTGACGTCGACGTCGGCGCGCATCACGGGATCTGCTGCAGCGTACCTCGCTCACGGGACAGCTGCCAGTGCAGGGATCTTGGTCAGCTTGGCAATAAAGAGACCGCTGCAACCGCACCGGATGGGGTCGAAGCGAACCGTCCCCGGGATGAGACCCGGCAGCCACGGCGGCTGCGCGAGAGCGAGCGTGGCAGGCGAGCTGCCGCTGCTGCAGCCACTCGGTGCGGCCCCCGTGGAAGCCGACACGGTTGCCGCGTTGCCAACCCGTGACGAAGGGACAGCGCCTGCAGCACCAGGAGCAGCTGCGGCAGCGATGGCGTCATCAGCTACGGCAGCGGGACGCGTGTGCAGGCGCATGAACTGCTGCTTCAGGTCTGACAGAGGGGAGCTGAACGGGTCAGCAGCAGCGGGGCCCAGCGCAGCTGCTGCAGCTGCAGAGGCGTCAGCACTGAGTGCCGTGTCACTTCCGGCGCCAGGTGCTGCGCAGCCCGACCGGGTGGCACCGGAATCCGCCACAGCCGCCGCTGCCAGCGGCAGCTGCGGCGGTGGCAGGAGGTCCGTGATCGGCACCAACTGAGCTATCGGGTGTGCCCCCAGAAACCAGGCGATCACATCCTCATTCTGCGCGCGCGTGAGGGAGCATGTTGAGTACACAAGGGTGCCTCCTGTGCGCAGGCGCGCAAACCCGTTGCACAGCAGCCGGCGCTGCAGCGCCACAACTGCCGACACGTCACCAGCGGCCGTGGCTGCTGCAGACGCATGTGCCTTGGGTACAGACGCAGCGGGCGCTGCGGAGTGCCATGCGTCGCAGCTGCACAGAGGCGTCACTTCGTGCATCGAGGCCTCCGGTTCAGCGGTGCGAGCCGCGTTGAGGCGACAGTCCGCAATCCCAGCGTCGGCGGCATCGGAGCGGCTCAAAATACAAGGAATAGCAACCGCACAGGCACTGTGTACACTGCCTGTCCGCGCACGCAGCCGCCCGCCATTGCTGGGAGCGTCATCGCCATCAGCTAGACTGATGGAAACCGCAGACGAGGTCTCGCAACCCTTGGCGCCCACCGCGGCATCGGCGACCGTCGGGTCGGTTCCACAAAGAACGGAGACCAGCGGCCGAGAAACGGGCGCTCCAACGCCTGCCCTTCCCGTCGATTCAGCATTCACAGCTGCACCATCGAGCCGCACAGTGGCCGGGACGGCTGCTGCACCCATCGCAGCCTTGGTCGATGGAGCCAGCGCGTCCGCCTCGACAGCAGCGGCCGACAGCGCAGTGCGCGTGGGTGTGCTAGAGGAGTCCAGCCGGCGCTGGCTCGCATGCGCATCCCACCCATCAAGGCCCCGCTGCGAGGCAAACTTGGCTACGTGGCGAATGGAGCCGTCGTGGCTGCACTCGGCGTCGACCAGCACCTTATCATAGAAGAGGGCCGTGGCCCCTGGAGCGGGAACGTTGCTGTCTGCTACCTGACTTTTGTTCGGCTGGGAATGACCGCAAGGCTCATAACTGGTGCTGGAGGGCTCAGGACGAGGAGGGGCAAGGTGGCAGCATGCGGTGGGTTGAGCTGGGCCACAGCTGCTGTCGCTGTAATCCCCAGTGTCTGCGCCACTGACACGGCCGTTACAAGTACCCAGTGCTGACAGGCGCTCCAGCTCACGCAGCACCCGAGCATGCAGTGGCTTCACGGGTGCACACACACCCTTCCGATGTGGTGCCACTGCAGACACGGCCCTTCCGACACCCCCACTTGCAGCGGCATCGGGTGAAGTGCCCTCTTCACCTTCAACACCACGCCGCGCTGAATCAGCACAGTCGAGCTCTGCACTCGTTCGAGGAGTGGCTGGGATAGCGGCACCGGTCATATGATGTGCTACCGCCCCGCGCTGGCCAGGTATCGCCTGGTGAGTCCTCCCGGAAACCGGTTTCTTCACCAGCGGCTGCTGCTTGACGGACCGCATAAATACGTTCTCCGCGAGGCTGTCGAACACAAGAGAGGTCGCGCGGTTAAGACTCCGCTCGGGGTGCCGACAGCCCGGCAGCGCGGGCGTGCTTGCAGCATCCGCGCTCTCGCTGTTCCGAGCACAGCACACTGACATGGCTGCAGCGGAGGATGCAAGAGCGGCGACCCCACCAACGGTCGCATGCTCGGGGTGAGCTATTACCGTGTGACCGGGTCCCTCAAGAGACACCACCGTAGCGCCAGTCGTCCTTGCCTCCTCTGTATCGAGACTGCCCTTTCGCATTGCTGCTTCACCCGTCCTTACTTCGCTGTCATCGCTCGTTGCTGCGTCGTAAAATAAGCCCCGTAAGCCACGTAAGCCACCTAAACAGCCACCTAACGCCCCCTCTTCGCTGGCGGCGCCGCTGGCGTCGGCCGCAGCCGGGTGGCTAGCGGCACCCGACGAGGAGGCAGTGGACGAAGACAAGCTGCCGCCAGCAGCAGGGATGGTCGCAGCCGAGCAGAGACGGACGCAAGGCGCTGCTCCGGCGGTACAGCGTTGCTCGTGGAGCCTGCTTCCAGCGCGAGATCTAGCAGTGTGGGCGTGAGTCTGGGTGCTCGTGCGCTTCGCAGCCGCCCTGTCCTGCTCCACTTCAGCAATCAGCGCTTGCAAGAGTGCCTGCTGCGCTAATCTCGTGTGCGGTGCATGCGTCGGAAGGGCCAGCGGCGCCCCAAGTCGGGCCCCGCAAACCGCCGCGACAAGCGACACGGGCGCGCCGGGGCGCTCGCTGAAGGTCGTGCCGTCCGCGCAGTGCAGCTGCAGGCGCCACCGGTCCTGGGGACACCCCGGCGTGCTCGCTCCGTACTTTCGCAGCATTGTGCAGGCCGCGGCGAGCCGGCTATGCGAGATGTCGACGCCCGTCAGGCTTCCTCGGCACCCCATCAGATCGGCGATCAAGCACAGCTTGGCTCCCGGGGCGCAGCAGACGTCCAAGACCGCGTCGCCAGGCTGCGGGTCCAAAATGTAGACAGACGCTGCGCTGCTCACGTCCATCCCATAAATGTGGCCCGCGCGGTACGCCTCTGAGCTCGCGAGTTGCACTGACGAGTCGGCGACAAAGAAGTTCGGCAGCCAGGAGACTGGGCGAACGCTGGTGTGCAGGGCGAGCGCTGAAGCGGCAGTGCCGGCTTGAAGGCTGTTGAGCCGAAAGAATCGCGGAAACACTGAGCTGTCAAGAACGTACAAGCGTGGGTCAAGCCCGTGCTCATGACAGAATGCGGCCATGCCGTCCATCGAGATGCCCGGAGGCACGTCGTGGCAATCCATTGTGGAAGTTGGATGAGCTCAATCTATGGGCTCCGGATTATACCGCTTGGGATTGAGTGCGCCGCGCTCGTACGTTTAGTACGCGTGCGACAAGGCGAGCATGAGCGAGCAGCACTGCCCGGGAACTTCACTGTGCGGATTTCGTCCAGGTTCGACAAGTTGGCGTGAAACGTTGTGGATGCGAGGCGCACCAACGATTTGGAGACAATGGGCGATGGTGCGGTCGCCAATCCAGCGTGTGCCCTTTGTGCTCTCCACCGGTTTGGTCTGGCGTGGCCATCGTGGCACTGGCTGAGCTCAAACCCTGACAACTGAAGGCCAGAGCGGGGAGCGAAACGGTTTCTCGAAACCGTGGCTTTCGGGAACTCAAATCGCACGAAATGTCAAGTCAACGGCATCGAGAGCGACAGTACCCCAAAGCTTTTGTCGTGTGCATCTGTTCGCATTCAATGCACGAAAAAGTGACGCCAAAGGCGCATCGAGGCCGGCAAACGCACCGCACTACACCAACAGGCGGCAGCCCACCGCACTGCCAGTGTGACCGCAGAGCGCCAGCGCCGCCTGGGCCGCCAGGCTGGGCGTCGGCTGGCCAGTAAGGGTCGCGCTGCCGTTCACGCAACGGCGCGCCAGCTGGTCAAAGGCGGACTGCCGCACCGCTTCCGGTGGCCGGTATTACAGATGCGGCGCGTGTGCGCGCGATGGATGGCGCTGCGGCCCGGACTGCCCTGCGCTCGCCGCTACCTCGCTGCCTCTCAACACCAGACTGCCCTGCGCTCGCCTCAGTACGCGAACTGCACCTGCATGCCGACCGTGTGCTCGCGCTGCCGGTGGTCAAAGGTGCAGTTGATGGAGGTCACCTGCTGCTGCGTGGGGGCGATGGGCGACATGCCGAAGTGCTGCAGCGACAGGCCGACCTTCATGTCGGAGGCCACGTTCGCCGTCAGCGTGGTGGCGGGCCCCTGCAGGAAGGGGTCGTAGCCGATGCCCATGCGCGTGCCAACCGCCAGCGACGACTCGAGCGTCGCGGTGCTGCCTGACAGCTTCGCCGAGATCTCCAGGTTCTTGTTCACCTGCCGGTGCACCGTCAGCGACACCGCGTCGTTCTCCTTGCTCCACTTCCCCAGCGCGCACCACTCGCGGTCCCGTGAGGTGAGGGTGGCGAACAAGCTCGGCGTCAGCTCCTGAGGCACCGGGAACGGCAGAAACCGGGCAACGCGGGCGTTCAGAGTGCCGCCAGCTGTGATGAGGGGCGTCACGCGCTGGTGGTACATGAACTCCCACGACTTGCCGGACTGGTTCTGCTTGAATTGCAGCGTGGACAGAAAGTCGGGCCCGAAGAACTTTGCACCCAGGCCGCCACCATACAAGTTTTTGAGGCTGAAGCTGCCCTCGGCGTTCACGCTCATGGGCAGCGCGCCGAGGCGGTGCGAGCCCGAAAGGCGGATGACGCGCCCCTCGGGCGACGGCTGGATGACGGCGGACGTGGACGGGCGCCGCAGCTCATCGGAGAGGATCAGCATCGGGATGACCTGCTTGTCAATCTGCACCTGCAGGCCCGCGGACAGCCGGTTTTGCGACATGCCGCCAATGGAGGGCATGAGCGCCAGCATCAGCCCGGTGCTCTCCTGCACCACCAGGCTTTTCCCGTACTCGTCGTCATCAAAATCGCCCGGCGCTGTCGACCGTTGAGCTTCAGCGGGCTCCTCCGGTGCTTCCTCGCCCGACTCCTCGCCGCCCTCCGCGGCCGCGCTCTCCGTCGCGGCACGCAGCTCCTCCTCGCTAAACATTGTCGAGGCGCGAGACTGCTTGCGCTCGTCACCGACTGTCTCAGCCTCACATGACGCCACTGCCGGCAACAGCCCCGTGAGCACCGTGCCAGCAGCAGCACTGAAGCTGTCCACGAAAGTAGAAGGCCTCGAGACACTGGTCACAGCCACAGGGGCATCCGCAGATGGCAACAGCCACGCAGTGGCGACTAGGGACCCGCCCAACACGGCGGTCTTCGACCCCGCTAACCGCGCCAGCAGCCCGCTAGCACGAAACATTTCACCATAAACAGCAAAGAACAGGGGAAACTACCACGTGGCGTGGGTCTGCCAAGGGCGGTGCTGAGCGTGTATCGAGAAGGACTGCAGAAGTCCGCTGGCCTTTTCTGGACCCCTCCTTTCGAATCGCAACCTTGTGCAATTCACGAACGCGCACACCACCAGTTCCGTGGTGTTGACGAATGGAAAGAAATTCATCTATAACATGGGCCATGAGATGTGCAGGCTCTGATTTGATCGTGGAAGATTGGCGCCAGGCCCTCGAAGCATCGCAGGTCGGGAGCTTCCTTCCGCCTCGGCTTAGGCGCGCAGTCGGAGTAGTTTCGAGGAACCCCTCTGTCAAATAGGCTACTTCAGCATGGCAGACTCCCCGCCTTCTTCGGCTCGACCGACGGGGTCTGCGTCAAGACATGTGGAGACCTCAAAGCCGGACCAACAACTGCAACCCGCCGCACATTCCGAGAGCGCCACTGCTGAGCTGGGTGCGGCCGGATCGGGCTCTTCTATTGCTCCGAGTGCTCAAGCGCACTCGCCGGTCCGATCACGGCCCCCAGCCTCGAGCGCACTTGCTGGGACCAGCGAACCTGCCTCTCAGCAAAAGGCTGCTGCGGCGGCGTCGGCCAAGGGTGGCCAGGACAGCAGCAGCTCGGGGAGCGACGGCAGCGACGCGGACAGCGATGAAAGCGACACGCCCGCGGCGGAGCGCGCGCTCGTCGGCGAGGCTGTGAAGATCGCCGCCGGTGAGGGGACGGGGAAGGTGGGCTTTGTCACGCAGCGGACGGGCGACGGCCGCTTTGTCGTGCGCGTGGGCACTGCAGAGTACACCAAGCGGCGCGAGGAGTTCCGAAAGACGAGCAGCACCGCGGCGCTGCTCGCGATGATGGCTGATGAACCCGGCTCGCCGCCCGGCAGCGGGGACGGCGGCGGGCTGCTGGGGGCCCGCGTCTCACGCCGGTCCCGCGGGCCTGCTGCAGGCTCGTCCGCCGCCTCCGCTGGCGGCGCGCCGCCGGCGCCAAGAACCAGCGTGGGCCGCGGGCGCGGCGGCCGGCGCGGCGCCAGCAAGGCTGCGAGTGCGAGCTCCGCAGCTGCTGGCTCTTCTGGCCCCTCCGCCTCATCGTCGTCCTCTGGCGCGGCGACCGCAGAGTCTGGGGGCGCGGGGTCCGCGGCTGCGGCGCCAGAGCCAAGTGCTGGAGCTGCACCGGTGGCGCCTGCTTCTCGAGGGCAGTCACCCGTCGCCGCCGCAGCAGCAGCTGGCGCCGCTCCTGCTGATGCTACCTCCACCCCACCCGAAGCTGCCGTCGCCCCTGCAGACGCGCCAGCTGCGCTGCCGCAGGGCTCGCCTGCCACTGCTGCAGATGTGCAGCCGTCATTGGAGCCGGGCGCTGCCCCGTCGTCCTCTCTGTCGGGACGGCATGCAGGTGGCGCCGCCGCTGCTGACGCGGAGGGCAGCGTGCTCGCATCCACGGAGCCCTCAGCCGACGCCGCGTCGGTGGACGCCAGCTCCATCTCCGGCGGCGCGGCTGCGGGTGCCGCCGCGCCCTCTGCTGGCGCCGATGCGCCGCCCCCGCCCGCTAAGAAGCGCCCGGTGAAGGGCGGCGGCAGCGACCGGCTCTCGCAGGAGCTGCTGGCGCTGATATCTGCTGACCTGGTGACCACCGGCAGCAGGCGGCGCGGCTCGATCGGCGGCCTGCCTGCTGCCGGCGCAGTCGGCGCCAGCGCGGCTGGGGCGCCGGGCCGCGGCCGCTCGGGCTCCGCGAGCTCGAAAGCCCTGGCTGCGTCCGCCGCCTCCTCTGGGCTGCAGGGTGCAGCGAAAAAGCAGCGGCGGCAGAGCAGCGCGGACGCGGAGCACGAGGCCGACAGCGGCTCTTCCTCGTCCTCGTCTGACAGCGACGGCCGCGGCTCGCACGCAGCCTCCTCTGACGAGGAGGCGTCTGGACCGAGCGACGCTGATGCAGCAGTCAAGCCGGCCAGCAAGGCCCGGGCTCGGCCGCGCGGTAGCAGCGGCGCAGCGGTCGGCAGCCCGAGCGCCAAGGCCTCAGCTTCGACCGCTTCGGCTGCAGCTGCGGCTGCTGCGGGCAGCGTGACCGGTGCTGCCGCCGCTGCCAAGGCTGGCGCCAGCCGCACCGCTGCAGCGCGGGCTGCCGCGTCCAGCAAGGCCCTTGCGGCGCGTCAGGCGAAGGCAGCAGCCGCTGCAGCCGCAGCGGCAGAGGCCGCGGACGGCGAGGATGCGGCGAGCAGGTCGGCCCCCTCGTCGCTTGTCGGGCAGCAGCACAACGGTGGCGGGGACAGCAGCGGCGCTGAGGAGCTGGGAGCGGAGGACGAGGCTGCGAGCATCGACACCGCGGCCAGCGGCGCGGGAGGCGCGGGCGGCGACAGCGCTGCTGCTGCGGCCTCGAGGAAGGGCCGAGCCGCGGCGGGGCGGGCAGGCAAGCGCGCCGCTACGGGCGGGGCAAGTAACGCTGGGCGCATCGGCTCACAGGGGCGGGCGTCTCTCGGCAGCGGCAACGGCCCTGGCGGCGGCGCAGCCGGTGCCGCCGCGGCGGCTGATGGCGCGGAGGGCAGCAGCAGCAGCAGCAGTAGCGCTATGGATGTCGTTGGAGGAGACGAGGCAGACGCGGGTGCTGCTGCTGCCGCTGCAGACGGCCAGCCGCTCGGTGGTGCTGCCGATGGCGCAGCGGGCAGCACGCTGCCGGGCGCGCTGAGGGTCGACGCCGCCTCCGCCGCCGCGAACGGGGCGACAGATGCGCTGGGGGGCACGCGCAGGGTCGGTTCTGCAGCCCCCACGCCTGGTGCGTCAGCGGCTGCTGCAGGAGGCAGCTCTGGCGGCGCCTCCACCACCTCCGCTGCAGCGGGCGGGAGCGCCTCTGGCGGCGCCTCCGCCTCTGCTGCAGCGGGCGGCAGCCGGGTGCGGGGCGTGCGGGCAGAGCTGCTGAACCTGCTGTCGAGCGGAGGCGGCCTCACCGCCCCGCTGGCAGCGCAGCGCAAGCGGCCGCAGCCGGGGGCACTGCGGGACTCTCACGTAGGGCCTGTCCCCGCCGGTGGGGCCGCTGCTGCTGCTACTGCTGGGTCTGTGCCTGCGGGGGCAGCTGGGTCAGCGACGCCTCGGCATCCGGGAGAGGGCGCATCCGGTGCATCTGGCGGCCCCCCGACGGGCCACCACGCAGCCGCGCCGTCCAAAGGCGCCGCCGCCCGAAAGAGCGTCGGGAGCGGTGCGGGGGCGGCTGCCGCTTCGGAAGCAGCCCCTGCGGCTGCGGCGGCCGGCGATAAGCCAGCTGCTGCTGCAGGGGCGGGAGGCGCAGGAGGAGGTGTGGGTCGCAAGCGCCCTCGCACCCCCGCCCCGCCTCCCGCGGGGGCTGGCAGCGGCGAGGGCGAGGAGGGTGACAGTGGGTCCGGGGCGGAGGAGCGGGAGGGAGGCGGCAGCGCCGCAGCAGCTGCTGCCGCAGACGCAGCGCCCTCAGGTGCCGCTGCGGCCGCTACCGGCGACGCCGCTGCCGAGGACGCTGGCGCTGCGAGGGGCGGCGCTGATGCCGCAGCTGCTGCAGCAGGGGACACTGCGCCCTCGGGGGCTGCAAGCCGCGGGGGCGGCAGAGGCGGGCGGCGCGGCGGCGGGCGGGGCGGCAAGCGCGCGCGCTTTGAAACCGCCGGCGACGGCGCTGACGCGGCCCCCAGCGGCGGCGGTGGCGGGCGCGGCGGCGGCCGGGGCGGCCGGGAGCGGGATCGCGAGCGGGACGAAAGCCCCGACCTCATCGACGAGCACACCTCTGGGGGGGCGGCCTCCGTGCTGCTGGCGCCGCGCGCCTCCGCCTCGGGCGCCAACCGGCGGGGCCGCGGCGGGGGCGCCGGGGGGGCGGGCCCCTCACACCGCAAGGGCGCCAAGGCTGCCGCAGCCGCAGCGGCGCTGGCGGCCGCCGTGCTGAGCGGCGACGCCTCGGGCAACGCTGCGGGGGGCAGCAGCAAGGCTGCTGCCAAGGCCGCCGCTGAGGCTGCAGCTGCAGCGGGCGGGGCGGGCGCCGGCCTCATGCAGCACCTGCACATGTCCGGCGGCGGGCGCGGCAGCCACCACGGCAGCGGCGTGAACCCGTACGGATGGACAGTCGGCGAGGACTGGTTTGGCTCCGTGACGACCCTTGCGGCGCAGACCGCAGCGACGCGGCGGCAGGGCGTGCTGGCGACGCTGGCGGCGCAGGTTGCGGCTGCAGGCGCCGCCGCTGCGGCGGCGGGCAAGCGGGGAGAGAGTGCCGCCGCCGCGGCCGCCGCCGCAGCTGCGGCGTCAGCGGCTGTGGTGGCGGGCGGACTGCCGGCGGGAGGCGGCGGCAACGGCGGCGCCGCTGCGGGTGGCGGCGGGCGGCGGGGCGAGGAGAGGGAGCGCCGGGGGGGCGGGGGCGGCGCGGGGTGGGAGTGGGTCGCTGTCAATGAGCGCCCCGCTGCGCCGCTGCCTGGCTACTCCCTGCCGCCCCTCGCGACCGCTGCGCAGACGCTGACGATCCTCGACCGCACGGCCATGTACAGCGCCCGCATGCGGCTCAAGGCGGCGCACGAGGGGCGGGCAGACCTGCGGCCTTTCACGCGGCAGATGGACCTGCCGTCGTGGGGCGACCCGCTGGCGGCGCAGCGGCGCGAGTGGGAGCGCCTGCTGCCGCGGGAGCGTGAGACGCCCGCCTCCACGGCGCCTGCGTGGCCCGCAGAGCGCGCGGGAGCTGCAGAGGAGATGCAGACTGCGCTGGCTGCCGCCGCCGCAGCCGCAGCGGCCACGCCAGCGACGTCGGCAGCGGCAGCTGGCGCATCGAAAGAGGCATCGAAGGATGCGCCCGCGTCACGTGCTGCTGCGGCCTCCGCCCCTGCAGGCGCCTCTGGCCCGTCTGCTGCTGGCTCCACACCTTCTGCGGGTGCTGGTGGTTCTGGTGCTGCGGCGAGGCGTGAGGTCCGCTTCTACAAGTTGGGCAGCGGGCGCCTGGGCAAGGCGGCCGCGCTGGCGCTGGGGCAGCCCGTGCCGGACAGCAGCAGCGAGGAGAGCGAGAGCGAGGGAGAGGGGGAGGGACAGAGGGAAGGGGAGGGACAGAGGGACGGGGAGGGACAGAGGGAGGGAGGAGCTCGCAGCGGCAGCGGTGGCGCGGCTGCCGCCCACAGTCAGCGCGGGCGCAGCCGGCAGCGGCGGCGCTTAACCCTGCGCCAGCACCGCGCCTCCGATGGCGCCGACGGGGCGGCTGTGGCGTCCGCTCACGCCCACACGGCGGCAGAACGGCAGGCGCACGCGACGGCGCGCCGGCTCGCTGCGCGGCGCGTGTACCGCGGCTTCTACGCGCCAGCGCGCTCTCCGAGCGGCGGCAGCGGCGCGGAGTCGGGGTGTGAGGCGGCTGCAGGGACTGTGGCGGGCGGGCGTGAGGCCAGGCGCGCTGCGACTGCAGGCGGCATGCTCAAGCCGCTGCTGCCTGGCGCCTCAGGGCACCACAGCGACGGGGAGGCCGAGGAGCGAATTGAGCACTGGGCCCGATCCCGCCGGCAGAGCGCCAGCGCGGCGGGGCGTGCCCACGGGGCCGCTACACATGCAGGGGTTGCGGGTATGGCGATTGATGGTCGTGCTGCTGACGCTGATGACGCCGTCAGCGTTGCGAGCGGCGGCAGCGACGGCTGGTGCAGCGGCGGCGGCGGCTACAGCAGCGGCGGCGGCAGCGGCAGCGAGCTGAGCTGCGAGGCGCAGGACTACGAGAGCGTGCTCGCGGCGCGGCACGCGATCCAGCGCGCTGACGTGTGGCTGCACCCGCTCTCCTACAAGCCCGATGGGCCGCAGCTGGACCGCGCTGCGGCGCGGGGCAGCCACCGGCGGCCGCCGTACTACGGCCTCAAGGCGTTCACCGCGTACCTGGCGGCCCACGAGGAGTCGCTGTTGTACCCGCACAGCGGGGTGGACTGGCAGCCCGTGCTGGCGGCTGCGGAAGCCGCGGCGGCGGCTGGCTGGGCTGCTGACGCTTCGGGTGAGGGTGAGGGGGGTAGGCGCTTCGGCGCTGCAGCGATGGACGTGGCCGCAGGCTCCGCCTCAGAAGCTGGTGGCGTGCACACTGCGGCACCGGCAGAGGCGAGCGAGCCCCGGCAGGCGGTTGCTACCCTGCCTGTTCCGATGGTGCTTGACGATGGCTTGTCGCCGCTCATTGCCCGCGTCGCGGGTGAGGCTAGCCGCACGGTCCAGCCCTCTGCAGCCGCCGCTGCTGCTGGGTGCGGTGCGCCGCTGCCGGTGCCGGTGTCTGACCAGCAGCAGCAGTCGGTGGCAGCCCCGGGTGCCACTGAGGGGCAGCCCCCCAGCCTGCCCGCACACGCCGTCGTCGCCACCGGCCCCGTCTCCGCAGCGCTGGCGGCCCGCATCCCGTACACCGTCCGTCCCTCCGATGACTACAACACGCTTTACGTCTACGTGCGCTGCCCCGGCTGCGGCATCGCGAAGGAGCGCGCTGGCGACGCGTGCTGGAACGCTGCGTGCGCCTCGTTCCCGCTTTCCGCTGAGGCGGCGCTGCACGCTGCAGCTGCGGGGGCGCTGAAGGCCGCGGCGCAGCGGAGGGGGCCTGCCGCACACCCACAGAGGGGCGGGCAGCGGGCTGCAACACACGTACCAGCCAGTGCTGTGCAGCCGGCGGCCGGCGCTGTTGCGAGTGCGCCGACCGCACCCGGCTCAGCTCCGGCGCTGCCGGCTCATGCGGCAGCCCCAGTCTCTCACCCTTTCGACCCGTTGCTCATCAACCCCCCAGTTCTCACGCTGGTCCCAGGCCTCACGGCGGCCGATGTGGGCGTGAGCGCTGCGAGTAGCGGTACCCTCACAGGCGCAGGCACAAGCGGAGGCAGCGTGAAGGCAGACCTGCCCTGCCCTGCACAGCAGCCGCCTGTGTCTCTCGTCGCCCCGCAACTGCCCATCCCAGTGCCTGCTGCGCGCGCCTACAAGGCCCCTGCAGCCGCCAGCGTGATTGCAGAGACCGTGAGCGCCCTCGTGTCGAGCGGGCTGCCTGTCGCTGCGACCGCTCCGGCGGCTGCAGACGGCGGCGCAGCCGCTGCTGCGCCTGCCACAGCGGACGCTGCGGGTGTAAAGGCTCACGCGGGACACCTGGGCCTTACTCCACAGACGCCTGCTGCCGACGTGGTCGCAGCGCTCACGGCTGGCGGGCCGGGAGCGCGCCAGGCTGCGTCTGTCTACCACAACCTGCTATTTGACTCCACAGCACGCAGGGCATTCGCTGGCCGCCGCCTGGCGGATCGCATGAGCGGCGCTGTGAGGGCGCTGCCGCCGCAGCCGCGGGTGTATGAGCCGCTGGGGCCGAACCCTGACCTCGCGGCACCGACCACTGCCGCCGCCGCTGCTGCTGCTGTCCCCCCTGCAGCCGCTTCCGCCGCCGGCCCTGCCGCTGCAGCTCTCACTGTCGCTGCGAGCTCAGCGGCACCCGCTACCGCTGCGGCCTGCACGGATGCGGCCACCACGCTTGCTGCAACGGGGGCAGGCCAGCCTGTCACACCCGACACCGCTCCTTGCGCCGGCGGCGCTGCAGCTCCAGAACCGCTCTCTGCGCTGCCGCCGCTGCTGCGGCACCAGCGTTTGACCTCTGCTGATCTGTGGGGCTACGAGAGCCCGCCGGAGGCCGCCGACGAGGAGGAGAGGCAGGCAGCGGACGTGAGTGAGCGAAGGGTGAGGCAGGCAGGCAAGCAGCGCCCCGGTACCGGCAAGCCGAGTGGCAGTCAACGCGCAGCCGTGGGTGTTCACTTCGCTGCTGCAGCCGGTAATGCGGGCGCAGTCGACCTTGGCCCCCTCCCCTCAGTGGGCCTCCCCTGGTCCCGCGGCCGCGTGCAGCGCCTGCTGCGGCGCACCCTCGCCCCAGAGCGCGCCGCGGCGCAGCAGCGGCAGGCGGCGTTCGCTGCCGCCGCGGCTGCGGAGGGCTGGGGCGCCTGGGACGGGCTGCTGGCGGAGCAGGCAGAGGCTGCCGCGCTCGCGGCCGAGGCGGAGCGGCTGCACGGGCAGTACGCAGCCGATCTCGCTGCGGAGGAGGACGCAGAAATGCGGCGGTTTCAAGCCCTCGCGGCCGCAGAGCCCGACGCTGGTGAGGCGGAGGGCGCGGGTGGCGGGGACAGCGGAGCAGTCGCAGATGCTGCTGCCGCCGTCGAGCAGCAGCTGCAGGGAGAGACACCGGATGCCAGCGGCGCCCCTGCCGCTCCCAGCGCCGGCGCTGCTGCCGGGAGCGGCACTGCAGCGCCTGTTGCTGCCGGACAGTCCGCCGTCACCGTTCCAGCCGCTCCTGCAGCTGCAGCTTCCGCTGCTGGCGCCCCTGCCGCCGCCGGCGCAGCCAGCAGCGGGAACGCTGTCTGCCACGAGACCGCGGCGGCTGCAGCTGCCCCAGCGGCTGCGAAGGCTGGCGGCCGGTGGCCCACCCGCCGCAGCGCTGGCGGTGCCGGCAACAACAGCGGCAGCAGCAGCGGCGGCGGAGGCAGCAGCAAGGGCGCGTCGGGCGGCGGCGCGGTCCGCGGCGGCCGCAGGGAGGGCGACGACAAGCGCCGCGTAGTGGTGAAGGGCGGGTGGGCCTACTTTATCGACACGTCCGACG
>Ga0208629_100534_pt1 | contig 18044 bp, 12 predicted proteins | sample LakWasMet19_HOW5_2_FD_183865 | JGI IMG/M metagenome (GOLD analysis project Ga0208629, IMG submission 183865) | Freshwater sediment methanotrophic microbial communities from Lake Washington under simulated oxygen tension - Sediment Metagenome... | ecosystem: Environmental > Aquatic > Freshwater >...
GCCGGAGGACAGCAGCAGCGCCACCTCACCGGGCGACAGCACCTTGTCGTCCCGCGTCGCGGCGCCCAGGTTCACGAGGTGCGGTGTGCGCGGGAACTTGATGAGGCCTGTGTCCATGGCCGGCGTCTCCGCCTCGACGACAGGCACGCCTCCCCACTCCTCCGCCAGCGCGTTGCTGCCGTCGTCAGAGAGTACCACCTCCAGCTTCTCAAAGCCCTCTGCAGCGGCCGGTGGCTCCAGCACGCCCTCTAGCGAGCCAAGTGCCCTCAGCCCAGCGGCGGCGGTCGGCAAGGTTGGGTGACCCACGCGTCGCACGATGCGCTCCCGGCAGTCGCCGACGTCTCGCGCGAAGAAGACGCACCAAATGGACCGCCCGGACGCCCAATCAATCCACGCTTTGCGGTGAGTCTTCGTGAGATTGCAATTGTCAACGATCACCGTCTTGCCCGCACGAGCAGCAGCCCCCGCAACGTCGTCCACCTCGCCCTTGCCCCGCATGTCATCCTTGTTGACACGCTGCACCCTGTCCCCCAGGCCCGCAAGCAATGCTGCGGAAAATGTGCTTTTCCCTGACGCCGGGTATCCCACGAGCAAGATAAGGGCTGGCAGTTTCACGTGCGCGCGCAGTGGCGCTGGTCGCGGCGGCAACTCCGCAGCAGCCGATGTGCCAGCCCCACCGTGCGGGCGGCCGAACATGCCTGCGACGAGAGGCCACGACGAGCGAACAGTACTCTCGTACTTGGCACGAAGCTCAGGCGGCGTTGCAGGGTGGTGCTTCAAGACAACGGCATCAGGGCTGGGAAGTGCAGTCGCCGCACCCGCGAGCAGATCAGGATCCGCCAGAGCAAGCCGGCACAGCGAATAGTAGCCCGCTGCATAGCCGGCAGTCGCTAGTTGCACGGAAGCGGTGCACGCCAATTCACTGACGCCAGCGCGTTTGATCGTGCTCCAGAGGGCTTTCGCCACATCATCGTCGGTTGCCATCTCGCTATGGTATGTTGATAGCTGGCACGTCGCTTTGGAGATCAGTCTTTTTGAGGATGCACCGAATTTCAACGATGGTAGCTGTTGTGCAGCAGCAAACACAAACTGCTGTGTGAACGACTTTCCTTTTCCGTGGATTTCTCCTCGGAAAACGCGCTGCACAGACGCGGGAAAATTCGTTCGTGAGTTCACCTCAAAGTTTCGACTACAGCAGGTTCACAAACAGTTCATTCATCACACCGGGCTGTACTCAGCACGAGGTCCATCGACGACATTTGGAGGCAAGATTCTCGCAGTGGGAACCGTCGCCCTCACACAGTTTCGCTCCGTTTCTTGCCGCCTGCTTTGTAGGAATGGAGGCGCGCGATATCCGCGCAGCGATAGTAGAAAGCGGTGATCTGGATCTGTCCAGCGTCACACACGTTGCAGGAACGGATCTCAGCTTCTGGAAAGAAGATTCGGCGTTCGCTGTTGCGGCGCTGGTCGTGTGCACATTCCCCGAGTTGCGCCCCGTGTGGTTGCGCGCGCAAACCGTCTTTCTTGCGGGGGAGTACACCCCTGGCTTCTTGGCACAGCGCGAAGCACAACCGCTGATGGATTTGATCGATCAGCTGCGAGCTGACGTCGCAAGCCAGCCGATGGCTGCTCGACGCAAGTTGTCAGACGCACTTGCGCACCCCGGGATTGGAGATCGGGGTCATTTGACTTGGTTCTGGCGAGATCATTCGGAGCCCATCTGCATGCCCCAGGCGCTCCTGGTGGACGGCTGCGGCGTGCATCACCACTTCCGCTGCGGGCTGGCCTCCCATCTGGGAGTGCGCAGCGGGATTCCCTCAGCGGGGGTGGCCAAATCACTGCTCGCCGTGCACGGGATAAGGCGTGAAATCGTGGATCCAGCCTGGGACGCAAAAATGGCGACGGTGGAGGCGGCCGGAGACGTTCAGACTGTGGGGCAGCACCTAGATCTGGTCGCTGACTCGGGCGAAGTCCTGGGCCGTGCGCTCCGCACATTCCGGAAGGCGCAGCGCCCAGTCTACGTCAGCGTCGGTAGCGGCATGTGCTTGGATGCGGCGTGCGCCCTTGTGGTCGCGTGCTGCCGCACGGGCAGCGTGCCTGTCCCCATTCAGCAGGCAGACCACTGGGGGCGGCAGCTGGTCGCGGCAACCAAGCTTGAGTCGATACCTGCATACAGCAGCGGAGGCCCAGCTGTGCACAAAGAAACGGGTGCAGTGTGTGGCGCGGGCGCTGGTGATGGCAGCAGTTGTGCAGTGGGTGAAATCGAATGTTCAGGCGAGGCCGGGCCTGAGGCAGCATCGGCAATGTGCGAAGGGTTGACTGTGTGCAAAGTTGCCGAGGCGACGGCGATGGCTCCTGTAAGCTTTGCGGAAGCCGGGAGATAAGGGTCGCAAGGCTCAGCATGAAGGCGTACGCGTCTTGGTTGCATGCCCACGTCCCCTCTGTGTTGCTTCAAATTCCATGTGCTGTAGCCCGAGCTCGTTTTGTCGCAGCAGCCTGTGTATGAGTTGCCCTTTCGACAAGAACCTACAGGTATCGACAATGATTGATGGTTTCTCTTGAGACAAGAGTCAACACCAGCGAGCTCGTGCGCTCTTTTCAAACCAGAAGGCAGCTGGCAGTAACGGAGCACCTCTCACGAGAGCAGGCCAGCGCCAGAAACGTTCGAACGAATTCAACGACGGAGAGGCTACCCAGGAACGCGAATATGGCGAGCTTGAGCGGCTCGTGAAAGCACCAGCTGCAGTGCGTGGGCGCACACGCCGGGGATTCCGGATCTAGGCTTCGTGATGGTTTCGGGGGGTCAATGAACGTTAACAGCGCGCACGCGGTGCAGGAAACGTTCTGCCCACAAGGGCATACCAATGAACCGTGATAATTGTGTGGAAACCCACGTATTGCTGTGTTCGGCAACATTATTATGCAAACAGGCGTGCGTGTTCGCACGAATACGTCACGTGACCGCTCCGCGATGCGCCCAGTTCGGCGCTCAGGCTGGCGCGGCCAGCGCGCTGCTTCTGCAAGCAGTCGTCCGCCGTGAATTGTTGACGAGCACCGTTTTTGAGCCCTCAAGAAAGCCAGACAACAGTCAGAAAACGGCTGTCGGGCCTCACAACATTGGAACTGTGGGCTTGACAGTTTGCCATATCGCGCCGTGGAGGTATCGAGCGGATCACGCGCGAGCAGAGTTGTCCAATGCTGTCGGCCGATAGCACGACGGTGCGCTTCCGCTCATCGCGCCGTGGAGGTATCGAGCGGATCACGCGCGAGCAGAGTTGTCCAATGCTGTCGGCCGATAGCACGACGGTGCGCTTCCGCTCATGCATAAAGTGTGGTCCAGATCAACAGCCTATCGAAATCCGTCATGAAGAATGGCAACTCCGTGCTCCCAAAACGTGCGAGTGCGCGAACAGCTCGACGACCAATGCAACTGCCTCAGGCTGGGATTTCCGTGTGTCGCTCATTCGTCACGCAACCAAGTATTGCCAAATCAGACAAACCCAGCCACATCGCGGCACCACCTTGCCCAGACCTGTGAAGCATCAGCGCCGCAGCGCTGCGGCAACAATCCAGCAAACCCCGTTGGGCCAGCCGTGCCAACCCTGCGTTCGCGTTGAGCTCAAAACTGAAATCAGCGGTAGCCCGAAATTGCACCGCGACCCAGCTCCTAGAAGTGGATGCACGCGAGGGTGAGGGCACGAGTTGCGCAGATCTGGCGACTCGGCAGCGTCAAAACGAGCCCGCAAATGGCGAATGCTGCTGCTGGCACAACGCGCGTACCGGCGTGCACTGGCGCCATCTCCCACCCATTACGCGCCAGTTTCCGCTCGAAAAGTGTGCCCGCTACTTGATGCTGCGCTACGCAAATGCAGCACGCGGATCTTAACTTGTCCTTCTTGGGCGACGTGCCAGGTCGCCAACCAGTTGCCGCTCTTGTTGCGGAGGCTTACCGATGTGAGAACCGCGTATCATGAAGCCTGTACAAGTGATTAGCAGCCCCAGATGCTGGATTGCTGCCTCCACAAACTCATTCGATCCTCCAAACCTCGTTCTGCGTTTGCAGTGGGCTACTCCATTGTCGCCGCAAACTACAGCACCACCACCCCACTCAAGCCCAAGGATGTGAGTAGTCGTCGCGTGGTGCTGGCAATAGTCTCCCTAACGGCAATCGCCGACGAGCTGGCCCTCTGATGATCTTATACCTCGTGCAGAATTGCAAGTTCACTCCGGCAGCGCTACCAGGAGCTGACTCCGCAGCCGCCAGCTCCTCCTCAGCATCAGTTTCCGCGACAATCCGACGCCCAGAGCCGCACGCCTTTGACGCCGTGTCTGCTTTGTCTGCCACAGCGGGGAGTCGGCTGACTCGGCGCGTTGCTAAGCTCCGAAGACGCCAGGCGGCGCGCGCGGAGCCTTCGCTGAAGCAACTCGCTCCTCCATCCGCTGCTGATGGCGCTTCCGGAAGCGATGCTGCCACCGTGCCAGCGGCTACAGCCGGTGTGGGGCTTGGACAAAAGCGGCCAAGGCCAGCAACTGCTGAGCCTGCCGCTGGCGTCGGGGCTCAGCCAGCGCGCGGATTGGTGCAGCTGAGCCGCATTACCGTGGCCGCGGAGGCTGTGCGGGCCGTGTCAGACCTGTTCGTGGGAAACCCGATTCTGCAGTCGTACGACTTGGTTGCGGTCGCGCCAGGGGACCCAGAGGTGCTGCGGCACGCCGTAGCGTCCGGTGTTGCAGACATCATTCGCCTCGACATGTCGGGCGGCCGCCTGCCCTTCCCGCTCAAGGCGGACCTGGTGCACGCCTGCCTAGCGGCGGGCTGCGTGTTCGAGCTCGAGTACGCGCCCGCGATCCGCGACCCCACGTGCCGTCGCTTCTTCATCGCCAACGCCGCTGAGCTGCTGCGCCTCACACGCGGCAACGGCATCCTGCTCACCAGCGGCGCCGCGAACGCGCTGGAGCTGCGCAGCCCCGCTGACGCCGCGGCCATCGCGGGGCTGGCGGGCCTCAGCGCGCGCCAGTGCGCGCTGGCGATGACGGCTGCGGCAGCGCAGGCGATTCGGCACGCTGAAAAGCGGCTGACTGGGGCGCTGGCTGGCGCTGCCGGGGCGGTCCTGCCGCGCGGCAAGCCAACGGGGCTGACGCATGGGGCCGCCCACGCAGCTGCAGCGAGCCTGGGCGGCGCGCTCTTGCACGTGGGGGTGCCGGTCTCGCTGCCCCGCGGTTTGCCCGAGGCGTCAGCTGAGCGTGAGGTGGAAGAAGTGGCGGAGGCGGCGGATCGCGGAGCTGCACCTGCTGCTGGGGCTGGCGCAGCCGCATCTGCTTCAGCTGCAAAGAAGCCGCGGCTCGCGGCGGGTGCTGCACGCGGCGCCAGCGGTGGCGACAACGAGGGTTTGGGCGCAGACGATGACGGCAATTTGATGCTGCTCGGTGCAGGGGCGACCGGGGATGCGGCAGAAGAGGAGGACGAAGACGACGGCGGCGCATCTGCCGCAATCGCTGCTTTGGCTGGAGCGGGGCTCAATCGCGACCGGCGAAAGCCGCGGCAGCAGGGCGGGCCGAAAAAAGGCTCGAGTCAGGGCAAGCAAGACAGGCGGCAACGGCTGATGGCAACGTCGCAGCGCCAACTGCTGGCGGTTGAATCGTCGCTGGCGCGAGAGCCTGCCGCAGCGGGGGCTGGCAGTAAGGGTGCAGGCGGCGACAGCGCTGGTGGGTCGAAGGCACGGCCGTGGCTTGGCTCCGCAGGTGCCAGAGGCTTGGTAGTGGCCGCTGCGCCTGCCTCAGAGACCACAAAAGGCAAAGCGAATGGCATGCAGTGGGCAGTGCCGCGGTGACACCAATGACTCCCGCGGCGGTGCTTACCGACGTTGCACGCAGCATGCAGCGCGGTTTGGAACGAGCGCGTTCATCATCACTGGGGCACCCTGAGCACCGGTCGAGATCGCCGATTCGTGAAAAACATCACTCGCATGTCCTGACAAAGCGCGAGCATTGCGACCCGTGCCGAACCTTGGCGCCTGTATTCGTATTCGCGTCGCTGCGGTGTTTCTAAGGATGATTTTGAAGCAATAGATCGACGCAATCGCGTCAATGCACTCGCAGCCGAGCATCCCGAACACGCGTGCGCACTGCGAACCGAAGTCCAGGGACATGAGGAACGGCGACACGAGCGCAAGCGCGACATCGAGCCACCACTAGGTATCTACGGGAACGCCGTGAAGCCACAACTCCATGTGTTGGCATTGACGAAAAAAGAGAACATTCAAGCCTTGCAATCACTTCATCAGCGGATGCTGCGAAGTTCTAAAGCCCGAGCTCCAACGGCAACAGTCGCACGCATGTGCCCCTGGGCAAGCTGGAATCGATGCGTGCGATCAGACGAGCAGGGAATCTCACAAGCGGCCAGATCGGCCTGCAGTGACCCCGCCAGCTCCACTGGCACTCATGCCCATCGCCGCAGCATCCTCATCGTCCACGACAAAGATCGGCGCCTTCACGCTGAGACGCGCGATGTCCTTCTCAATCTGCGCCAGCTGCTTCTCGCAGTTCTCCTTCCACCGGATCTCGCCGATCGTGCTGTTGCTGGTGGAGATGTTCTTGAAGGTGGTCTTCTGGTACGCCATGTTCACCTGGTCCCACTTCTGCTTCAGCGCCTCGATCAGCTCCTCCCGCTCGCCACTTGTCAATTCGCGCATCCGCACGCCCGAGGCGGCTTCCTCCTCCATCTGCACGATTGGTTCGATGCACAGTGGCCCAGTCGAGTGAGCGCGTCATCCATCGGGCCCCCACCACCCCAGCCCCACCACCACAACACACAGACAAACATACCCAAACGGCGCGCACCCACGCATGCACCAGCCTCCCGCAGCTCCATATGCGTTCCAAGATGCCTGCATCAGCAGAACAACGCCCTGCGTGCCGCGTGGCTGCACGCACCTGCTTCTGATCCAGCAGTGACTGAATGTACTCGTGCTCCGCCTCGATCTCCTCCTTAACCTTGTCCAAGTACGCCGGCGCGCGCCCGTACTCGGGCTTGTGCAACCAGTCAGCTTCGGCAACCGCCTTCCTCTTGGGCGCTGCAGGCGCAGCATCGAAACCAGCAGCTGGATGATGACCCGGAAAAGCAGGAGCGCTTCAGTTAAAACAGCCTGACGATCGCACTGCTGATACTCACCAGTCAGAATCGCATCTACGGCATTCGCAACAACAAAGTCCTTTTCGGACTTCAACCCGCATAGTGGTGCCTCTTCCCGCTTCGGCACCGCAGGTTTCCGTGGCGGCTCCTCGCGCGCAAACTTTCGTGCTGCACACCGCAGCAAAACCACAGAATGTATGCTATCAGAAGGTCCAACTATTCTTGGTGTGAGTCCCCGGCTCGTTCGTGCCTCTGGCGGAAAGGGAGCTCGGCCAGATGCCCGCAGCATCATGCGCAACTCAAAGGAATGCTGTGCACTCACGCAACGAAGCTGCGGTGCCAGAGAGCGGCCCGCTACGTTCATGTGCTTTGGTGAAGGCTGTCGGCCGGACCTGCGGCTTGACCTCGCGACCCATGCTGCCAAACTCCTTCTTGGTCGCTGCCCCCAAAAAAGTGCTCGCGGCGGCATATGGCTTTGTCATCGGGTCATGCTTGCTGTGATACATCGGCGGCTTTTCTGGAACTACTGGTGCCTCTTTGATCCAAGAATAGATGGATTCTGACATTTCCTTTGCTGAGTGACCCGAAGGCGAGTCGCGCACAAGGGTTCTGCGAGGGGTTCAAACGTAACGCGCTAGTGCGCGGACAATCAGGCGACCACAGAAGGATTGCTTCAACAATTGGGTTGTAGGCACTACTGTTAGGCCGAACTGCCATCTCGCGATCTGCGAACTTGAAGGAAAGAGCTCGACTTCGACTCCCGCCATACTCGAGCCACAACTGTCTGTCCGCGGCGAGATTGCAAGTTCGAAACATCACGTCGCACTGTCATTGCGGATCATACAGTGGTGGTACTCCACGATTCAGCTGCCCGAAATGACTGTCCCGTTTTTTGCAATGTGTTGTGCAATTCCTTGTTGAGTTGCCGAGCTTACGCCGCTGAGCTTCAACGAACAGAAATGGACGAATTGGAAGGGAGCTTGCTGTCGAGACGAGGGTACTTTCAAGCTTACCTCGCGAAACAAGTGCCTAGCGGACCTGCTGCCATGCCGGCTCCAACATTAACCCAGAGCGTGGCATTGAGCACAAGAGAACGAGCCGGGCTGCGACACAGCTCGGCCTCGAGCGCTCGGGGCGTGGCCCCTGAGCTTGTCACTGACCGTGCAGCGTACGTCAGCTTCTTGGAAACTCAGTTAGAACGCGTCAGCGCAAAGGCGCTAGCGACAGATGCTCTGCAGGAGCGTGTGGAGGGCCAGGCGCTGCAGATCCAAGATCTGAACGAGAAGATCATGGCACTCACGAAGCTCCTGTCGCTCACGCAAACATACACGGAGCGACAAGGCCAGGAAGCTGGTGTGGCGGTTGCAGAACTACAGACTTCAGTTGCTCAGCTGCGCTCCGGCGCTGCAGAGATGGAGGGGAGGCTTCGTGGTGTGGAAGCATGGGGCGGGGGAGTCGATCGTCAGCTGGACGCGGTGCAGCAACTGGGTGAGCGACACGTTTCCCTCGAACGGCACGTCGATGAAAAGGAAAGGGAACTCCAGAGCGTGGATGACCGTGTGCGCCAGCTCGAAGGCCGCGCCGCAACGACGGATGACGTTCAGCGCCTGCAGCTCTCGATCGACGCAGTCAGCGCCACGGCGGAAGCAGCAGCCGCAGCTGCGGAAGGCGCAGCGCAAGAGGCTGCCGCTTCCAGCGAGGCCGCCAGTACAGCTGCTGATGGCGCGATCGCGGCTGAGGCTTCGAGCTTGCGCGCGGTGGAAGTCGCGACCGCAGCGCAAACTGCTGTCGCTGAGGTTGCGGAGCGGGCGATGGTCGCCGCAACCACCGCCAGCAGAGCCAGCCAGGCTGCCGAGTCTGCAGCGTCAGCAGCGCAAGCTGCGGTTCACGCTGCAACTGCATTGGCGATGGGCGGCCCCATGGCCGTCGGAGAAGCCGCGCCCAGCTTCGCGGCTGTGTCCTTCTCCTCGCCTGCGGACCTCGAACCCCACCGCCCCGTTCGATCATCTCATGTGGGCGAACGCAGTGACGCTTCTTCAACGCATGTACCCCCCAGCCTGCAAGCCGTGGGTGCCGCCGACGAGCTCTCATCCGGCCGATCGACCGATTCTCGAGTCGAGCTGCTAGCTTCTGCTATGAGTGCAGCTACCACTTCTGCGGACGCCCGGTCAAGGCTGTCCGAGAGTGGGTTGGCGGCACGGCATACAACCGCAGCTGCGCACGTTTCTACCGTTGCTTTGCCTGCTGACGAACTGTCACAGTCTGGGGCTTCTGCCGCGAACGTGCGGGGGGCGCTGCAGTCCGTCTTGTCTGACGTGTTTGCGACGCTGCGGCCCGCTCTGGCGCAGCTGCACGAGCGCTGCGGGGCCCTTGAACAAGAAACAGCCCGGCTCCAGCGCCAAGAGGGCAGCGAGGCTGCGACGGCGGCTGCGCTCTCCGCAGCGGAGCACGGGCAGGAGGAGATGCGACACCAGCTGGCGGAGGTGCAGGAGGCCGTTGAAGCTCTCGCCACCGCACAACGTCAGGGTGCCGCTGCCAGTGCCCAGGCCATGGATGGCATACAGTGCCAGGTTGATGCAGTGGCTGAGCGCCAGCTGCACGCTGCCCTGCAGCCGGAGCTGGAGGCGCTGCAGGAGAGCGTGCGGAGCTCCACAGAGGCCGCGCACGGCGCTGCGCAGGCGGCCGTGCATGCTGCAGGTGTCGCCGACGCCGCTGATGGGCGCGCGCGGGCCCTCGAGACGCAGCTGTTGGGCTTGGGCTTGCTGGGCGCGACAGGTGCGGTCCCCGCAACGACGGCTCCAGAGGCCCAGGCACGCGTGCCGCCGAGTTTGACGTCGTTAGACGTCTCGCCGCGCGGCGCAGGGGCTGAGCAGCTCGCTGCGCTGCTGTCGCCTCGCCTGCAGCGCGACCTCGTGCTGCCGGCCATCCGCGCCGAGGTGGCAGCGCTGCAGGAGAGCGTGGCGCGCGAGCTGCGGAGCCTGCTCGATGCGCAGGGCCGTGCTGCCGGGCAGGCAGCGGCGCAGCAGTCCGCCATCGACCGCTTGGACGGCCAGATCACAGACGTGGCGACGGGTCTCGAGGCTGTGGACATAGAGCAGCAGCAACTCATCCGCGCCGCCGACGGGCTGGTGTCCCGCTGGAACGCTGCACACGAGAGCATCACAGAGCTGCGGGAGGATGTAGGCACGCTGCGAGGAGAGATGGCGGCGGTGCGCTTCGTGCTGGACGGGACAGAGGCTCCTGCGGGTGCGCCTGTGCTGGAGGGAGGGGAGGAAGGGGTGGAAGGGAGGGTCGGCTCTGATCTGTTCGCTGCCTCCCGCGCCCGGCTCCACGTGACGGGGAGCGGAGCCGGCATCGACGCTGGGGCGTTGCAGGCGGCTGCTGAGCCCGCTGTGGCCGTGCTGGACGAGGAGGGAGACGCACGGAGCGCTGCTGGCGGGGCCCTGCGGCAGCAAGCGGCGCCGGTGCTGGGAGGCCGCAGCGTTTTAAGGGCGGTGGGTGTGTGCGCAGGCAATGGCCGCACTCTCGAGGGGACGCCTGTGGAAGGCGAGACGGTGAATCCGCTGGGGAAGGCGTCCGGTGCATCTCGACCCTTGCCGCCTGCCCCGCCAGCCGCAGAGGAGGGCAGCGCACCGACAGCGGCGCCACAGGAGGAGGGCCGTCTATCTGCCTCAGCCCTGCTTCCGGCCCAGAGCGCAGCTGCGGCCCGCTCACCGTCGACTGCAAGCACTGCTGGCCGGGCCGAAACGCAGCGCATTGAGGCAGCCGCAACCCCTGCTGCGCACGCGTGGGGTGCCCGCGGCGCCAGCGTGCATCGCCACGACCTATCCTCCCCCGCCACCGGCATGCGATCGCCAGGCAGCGCTGCTGCCGCTGCTGCAGCAGCTGGTGTGAGCCCGCGGGAGGTGCTGCGGCTGCTGGACACCGTAGTGCAGCCGCGCATGCAGAGCATCGCCTCGGAGCTTCACTCGCGCCTCAGCGCAGAGGTCTCGTCGCTGCTCATGCGCCTGTCGCGGCATGATGGGACCGCTTCTGCTGCCGCTCCAGCGTACGCTGCTGCTGCTGGCAGAGGAGCAGCCGAGCCACCCGACGCTGGCGCATCTGCATCTGCGGCTCCCTACAGCGACGGCTCTCGAGGCGGGGCGGCAGGGCCACAGCCTCTCTTCGACGCGACCGCCACTGAGGCTTCGACGCGCGCTCCGCGGAGCATCGTCGGTCTCAGAGGGACACAGGCAGCCGCCCTCGCCCTTCCCGAGCCCTCTACGCCCCCATCGCTGCGCAGGGTGCGGGAAAGCGCACAGGCAGCTCGCCGCATCGTCACCGCGCCAGCAGCAGATGGCAGCGCAACAGCTGCCACTACGAACGCTGCGGCTGCTGCTACCGTTCCCGCAGGAGAGGACGCGGAATACGCGTCTCCCAGCGCTCGCAGGCTCATGCAGCGGCTGCAGCAGAGCCCGGGGAGGCTCGCCCCTGTCTCTCCGATGCGCTTTGCCCCTGCTGCCGCCACAGCTGCTGGAGCCGGCGCTGCTGGTGACCGCCTTGCGACGCTGGAGCAGAGTGTCGCGGGCATCGCGCAGGCGGTGGGGGCGCTGACGCAGCAGCTGCAAGGCGGGCTACCGCTGCGGTCGACTGCGGCGGCGAATACCGCTGCCCCCGCAGGGCCAGGGCTGCAGCCGCTCGCGCAGAGCCGGGGCTCCGCTGCCTCGTCGCGGCCCAGCAGCCCGGGGCGTGCCGTCGTGCTGGTGCGGCCGCTCGCAAGCCCGACAGCCTCCCCCACGGGGCAGGCGGGCCTGCCGCGGCAGCAGCCGAAGCCGAACGAGAAGGCTTCGCAGGCGCGACCGGCGAGCCCGACGGCCCAGCGCGCATTGCGGCCCGCCTCCCCTCCCCCCGCTGCCCCCGCTGCCATCTCCGCTTCCGCCCATCCGCATCCTCAGCCTCACTACCCCAGTCGCGGCGGCGAGGCGGAGGGTGTTCTGCGAGCCACGCACCCTTCCGCCTTCCACTTCCCGCTGCCCTCGCCTGGCAGCGCCCTGGCCATGCAGCCACTGCAGCAGCCGCAGCTGCAGCTGCAGCAGCCGCAGCTACAGCGGCCGCCTGCGTCTGCGTCTGCTGCCCTCACCTTCTTCCAGCCCACAGCCGCCCTTTCGGCCACCGTGTCTGCCAGCCCGCCGGCCTCCCGCCCGACCTCCCGGGGCCGTGCCTCCGTCTCTCCCGCTGACCTGCGCCTGCGCCACCTCTCCTCCCCAGGGCGGCGCGTGAGCCACAACCGGGCGGGCGACCTTGTGGTCTCGCTGGGCACGCAGGCGGGTCCGGGCGTGCATCAGCCGCGGCTATCTCCCGAGCCCACGCGCTGGGGCGGCTACAGCAACAGCGACCTGCACTGCACGCGCGAGGCGGCTGCGGCCGGCGAGGACGCAGCGGCAGCACCCTGCTGTGAGGGCCCGCTGCAGCAGCACTGGAGGGCGGAGGAGCAGCGGCGCAGCGGCAGCGCTCACAGCAGCCGCTCCGGCCGCAGTGGGGGCAGCAGCGGCCGCCTCGTGCAGCACGTGCGCATATACCGCGAGGAGGAAGACGACGAGGATGCGCCTGCGCCTGTGCTGCCGAGGGCTGCGCTAGAGGCTGCTGCCTCCCTGCCGCTGCCGGGAGCGACCGGTCGGCCGCATCCCACTGTCGCTGATGATGCTGCGATCCCCTTCTTGGGTGCGTCCACTGCCCGTCTGTCTCCCCAGGCGGAGCAGCGGCGCACCTGTGCGGAGGACGGACAGCAGCCATCCCAGCAGCCCTCCCAGCTGCCCTCCCAGCAGCCCTCCGGCTCAGCCGTGCCGGCTGGAGGACTTTTGCATCACGCTCGGCTGGCTGCTGAAAGGCGGGCTGGCTCCCTGCCAGCTGCTGAGGCGGGTAACCACGCGGCATCCCCCGCAGCCGGCCCACCGCAGGTTGCCGAAGTCACATTTCTGATGCACACAGACACCCATGTTGAGACGTGGGAAACGTCGGGGGGTCGGCATGCGGCGAGCATGCAAGCGCCGCATGCTCCGATGCAAAGAGCTGTCTCGCGCCTCGCCGCTGCCACGATGCAACAGACATCGCAACTGCCTCGCAGAGTATCCGGGACCCGTGCTGTGGTGACCGCAAAGGCGTTGCCCAGGTGCGGCTCTGCTGGCGCTGCATCTGTCCCGCCCGCAGGTGCGGCGGCGGGCGCCGGCTTGGGCCAGCTGCCCTCCTGGTACAAGCAGCGCGCCGAAGAGCTGGGCATCGTGCGCGGGGGAGAGGGCGGAGGCAGCAGGCGGCAGAGTGTTGCCAGCTCGGAGCGGGGCAGCCTTGGCGGTGGATATTAGAGGGCGGTAGCGCCCGCGGCCCTTGAGTGCCTCCAGCGGGTGCCTCCCGCGCACACACAAGAGGCACACCGATGCGGCACTGTCCCGCATCCATGTCTCAGGCCTGCCGTCTCGGAGGCAGATCATAGTCACCCTAGTTGACCCGACGGTTGACCCGAACTGTTGGGTTGCACGTCAGTGTGAACGTGCGTCTGCACACCGTTGCCTGTTTCTAAGACGGGTCCAAGCGCCCTCTCACGTCCTGTCGATGATCCGGGAGCGTGAGCTCGCGGACCGTATACGTAGGCCTGTGGCCGTTGCCATACCATTGGTTATGTAAGAATCAAGCACAAGCCAGTATCCACTGACTAGGCCCGGCGTTTGTGAAAGCACGGCAGATTTGCGTGCGGAGAAAACGCAAGGATGCAGTCGGAAGACAGGGTTGTCGGAAGGGGCACGGACGGAAGGAGTCCGAATGACCCGCGAGTCGTTTGGAGAAGGATTTCTCTGTCAAAAACAAACTACAACCAAAATACACTGCTTAATACGGAAGCGTTAGCACTATCCCTTGCTTAGTGCAGTTGCTTTGCACCTGCTGCGTGCGTAAACCTCCGAAAGTTTCGATCATCGTGGACCAACTGAAACCCTGGAATGGCGGCCACACTGAAGCGTCGCGCGCCTCTGCCAGCCACAGATCTTCATTCGTACGATGCGGCAGAGCCATGTGACGTAGTTGGACGTATTCAAGAGAGCGTGATCGCGGTCACCACCGTCCTGAACGCCGCAGCTGACCCCGGGGCTTCCCAGCTCTGGGCCTCGCAGAGCCTGTATAGCGGCAGGATTGAAGAGTTGCTCGCGCGCTGGCTGGAGGGGGTGGGCTTGGACTGGGAGAGGTGGCGGGAGGATGGTGCGCGTCAGGTGAAGGTGGCGGGCAAGGTCATCTGCGGCCGGGTTGTCGAGAGTGCCGTGGATGCGATGCAGGACAAGATCGAGGAGATGGCGAGCGTGTTCCAGCAGCTCGTGGCAATGGGTGAGTTGCCAGCAATGAAGGGATGCGCGCGTTGGTGTTCGGGGGATTCACGCAGATCGCGCGAGGGGATGGGAGCAGCTGCGCGTGTCATGCGGATGAGTCGTGGCTTTTGTCGTGCTGGGCGCCCGACGTTGGGGAGGCAATGTGTAGTGCGCAGCAGCATCCTGCACTCCAGCAGATTGCGCTGCGGCCAATGTGTGGCGACCGTTTCCCCCATCCCTGCTGCTGGCGTGTGGGCAGCAGCCCCCCTCGCGTCTCGTCCGACCCCCAGCCAGGCTCAGCTACTCCATCCACTTTCTCGCCTCCCCCTCCCCTTCCCCTCTCTCCTCCTCTCCCCTCCCCTTCATCCCCGCGCCTGCAGAGCGCAAGCTGGCGGCGGCGCAGGCGGCGCTGGGCGAGCACACGGCCCCGCTGCGGCAGGCGCAGGCGTCGCTGCTCTCCCTGCAGGCGTCCCTCGCGGCAGCGGAGCGCCTGCTGCTGGGCGCTGACGCCGCCACGGCCCACGCCCTCGGCGGTGGCGGTGGCGATGGAGACGGCGGGGACGAGGGCCGCGCAGCAGCAGCCGCGGCGGGGTCTGCGGGGGCGAGCCAGGCAGAGGCGGAGGAGCGGGAGCGCGAGGAGGAGGGCGGAGGGGAGGGCGACGCTGGCTCGCAGAGGGGCGGGGAGGGGGAGCCAGACGAGGAGGGCGCGGAGGGGGATCGCTCCCTTGCCCCGCTGGATGGCTCGGGCTTCACCAGCGGGGAGCCGGGACTGGGGCGCGGCAGTGGCGAGGGGGAGGAGGACAGCGAAGGCGACGGGGAGGGGTCGGGAAACAGCTCTGGCGCGGACGCTGAGAACACGGCTCCCGACGCCGCAGCAGCCTCCGCAGCGCTTGGCGCTACGCCTGCCGCCAAGGGCAAGCCTGCCGGGAAGCCTGCGAGCCGCGGCGTGTCTGTGGCGACTGAAGCGTCTGAGGGGGCAGCGTCTGGAGCGGCGAGGGGCACGCACGCCTTGGCTCTGCAGCAGCATCAGCAGCACTCCGAGCGCTGGGCGATGCCGCCTGCCAAGAGCGCAACTGCGTCCCCGCCCCCTCGCCCGCTCCCTGCTGCGGCTGCTGCTACTGCGGGCACTCAAACAGTCGGCGGCCTCTTCGGCGGCTCCAGCAGCATCGGCGCGGGCTCTCGGCGCTTCGGCGTCTCCTACAGCGGCTCATTCAGCGGCTCATCCAGCGGCGCAGCGACTGCTGCTGCTGCTGCTGCTGCAGGCGGCGCCACGAGCGCAGGCAGCCTGCGCCTGGACGCGCTGGCTGCGTTCGGCGACGGCAGCGGCGGCGGCGGCAGCAGCGGCGGCGGCAGCAGCATCGGCAGCAGCAGGCAGGACTTCCTGCGGCACGCCGCGCCCGCGACCGCAGCAACAGCGACGGCGACCGCAGCGATGCTCGCGGGCGGCCCCGCAGGCGTGGCGGGGCTGGGCCGCTGATGTGTCTGATGGCGTGGGGTGGGAGGGGCGGGCTGCAGGGCGACGGAGCCCGAGGAGGCGGCGGGGCGGAAGTGGGCGGAAGTGGGCGGAAGCAGGCGGGGGGCAAGCGAGACAGGGGGCAGGGGAGCGAGAGATGCTTGTTTTGTGAGCCGTCGCCCCGTCTCGCCGAGCCGTGCCGCTGCGTGCTCGCCGGATATGAGAAGGGGTATGGAAACGGCGGGGCGCAGAGTTGCAAGCGGAACAACGGTTTGGGGGTTAGATAGAACCAGAGCGGCAGATGGGGTCGGGCGGCGCAACGGGCACGGGGCGGGGCTGCAGTGGGGCCCATTGATGGTGGTGGTGGCGTGTGGGGCGAGCGGTTGGAGACAGCCAGCTGCATCCCCGCCAGCAGCAGTGTTCCAGCCGGAGTGCTGTGGCAGGTCTAGTGCTGCCCGCGTGCTGGCGGACGTGGACGCGGGCAGAGGACGCGGCACGCGGGTTGCTGGCCTGCAGCTGCATGCTGCGCAGCTAGCACTCCTTCCTGATGTGCTTCAAGCTTGAGCCGGAAGATGCTACTTAAACCCGTGTGAGCCCTTTGACCGATGTGCGCGAGCACAACCATACAATCCAGACCTCACAATAGTCGACGCGATCCCGATTTGACGACACTTGCGATGCATCGTGATCCATGCTTGCGTCACATTCCGGTAGAATTCAAGCGGCAATCGTTTGAGCGGCAAGTATAGGTCAGCCCGAGCCTGGCGACGGCAGAACGCAATGCACGAATCAGCGTACGAACGTGTCGCGCGGAAATGGTGCGCGCGCGGCACTCATGTGCGCCAAGGAGATCCATAGAATGCGTCCGCCGAGGCGCAGCTGCAGCGGTTAGCGCCGTCCGTAAATGCACCGACATGTACAGGCGGTTAAGATGATTGACGGCGCCGCCGACAGCGCTCAGGTATTGCGGTGTCGGTGCCCGTTGTGATGACTGCATACTGTGATTGCATATCGTAATGGCATACTGTGATGACAGTGTGATGCATGCTCCGCATCCCTTGGGCCGGGGACAGGCAGTCGGGGCACGAGCCGAGGAGAGTCGCCCTGGGCTCGCCACGCAGCCACTGGGTTCGTCAGCCGCTAGCGGACCCCGCCCTCAGATGCGCAGAATCCTCAGGGGGGCGCCCGCAGTAGAGCCGGTGCCAGCCGCCCTTGCAGCCGCACCTGCAGCTGCGGCTGCGGCGGCTTCCTGCGTCCGCACGGCGTACCGGTTGGCCTGCTCCACTGCCGCCTGCACGAAGAAGCTCTCCCAGCCCGCTATCAGGGTGTGCGGGCCGGAGGGGGGAAGGCTGTGGTGGCTCGATGCGGCTGCGGACGCACCCTCCCGCCACTCCCGCCGTGCAACAGCAGCTGCAGCCGCCTCGGCCGCCGGGGTCGAAGATGCAGTAATATCGGCGGCCCCAGCGCCCTGTTGTCCGCCCTGAAGCGCTTGCACGCCTTGGGCCAGCTGCTTGGTGGCGTGCAGCGGGCTGTAGGCGTGCGGCTGATCAAAGATGGTGTAGCGGCGCTGCCGCAGCCTGCGCACCATAGCGTTGCGGAACGGGTCATCGGTCGCCAGGCGCACTGCAAGCGCCACGTAGTGATCGTCATCGCGCGCCACCAGCTCTCCATCCAGCCCCATGGTGCGGTAGAGGGCATAGCCCATGCGGCCTCGCAGCTGGTTGGTGGGCAGGGTCACCATGGGCAGCGCGATGGCGACGCCGTCCGCTGCCGTCTTGCTGCCGTCAAAGGGGAAAGGGTGCAGCAGCACGTCTGCGCAGGAGAGCAAGCTGAAGTAAGCGTCGCTGCCCGACTGGCGCGGCACCCACCGGATGCGGGCAATCAAGCCCTCCACCTCCTCCACGCAGCTGTCGGGCAGGCGCGGGCAGTGGAAGCCGGGGGCGAGGCGCGCTGCCGCTGCACCTTGCACCTTCGCATGCGGGGCGTCGTAGAGAGACCCGGTGCGGGCAGGCTGGCTGCTGCTGCTGTCGGAGGGCGACGCAGACGTCCAGCCCGCGCCGCCGGCGCCCCCGCTGCTGCGGCTGCTCGCTGCCGCAGCGGCTTCCAGCTCCGCGTCGCACTCCGCGGCAATCGC
>Ga0208629_100535_pt1 | contig 18043 bp, 16 predicted proteins | sample LakWasMet19_HOW5_2_FD_183865 | JGI IMG/M metagenome (GOLD analysis project Ga0208629, IMG submission 183865) | Freshwater sediment methanotrophic microbial communities from Lake Washington under simulated oxygen tension - Sediment Metagenome... | ecosystem: Environmental > Aquatic > Freshwater >...
CGATGCACCGCCCGCCAGGAGGCGCCGGTGTTCCCCCGACACGCCTCGGTTGAGCGCGTCTTGAGCGGCGCGCGAGGGGGCAAACTTGTTGGGCGCGCCCAGCGCCCGTCGGCTGCGTGCGGACTTGCGAGCAGTGGCTGCCGCTGCGGCGGTGGCTGCAGGGTTGGCTGCAGCGCTGGCGGACAGGGTAGGGCTGGTCGCCGCAGCGAACGAGTCGTCAACGTCATCAGGCATCGCCGCGTCTGCACCAGCAGTAACCACAGCAGAAGAAACCGCCGACGAAGTTGGTTGCTGTCCTGAGGTGAAATCGTCAGTGGGGTTCGCATCGGCAGCGAAGTCGACACGCCGGCGTTTCGGCGTTGGAGCAGCAGCAGCTGCGCCGTCTGACACCGCATCTGTCTCCTGATCGCCGCTTCGGGCTGCATGGTCGTCTGCGCCAGCTCCTGCGCTGCCCTGGTCCGCGCATGCTGCGCTAGCTTCGTCGTGCTCTCCTGCGGAGAGCCGCCCGCCATCGCCCTGCGAATCCGGTGCGCCGGACCGGCTGGCATCTCCTGGCAGGCCAGGCGCAGCAGACCGCCGCCACAGCAGTCGAGCGACCCGGCCCAGCGGGGCCGCCTGGGCATCTGTCGACAGCAGCAGCGCCGCGGCGGCGTCTGCCGCTCGCATGGCAGTCAGGACATCCCGCGCCAGCTGCGGAAGCGCGGCCGTCGCCGCAGGCCGAAGCGAGGCATCAGGCGCGGCGGCGGATGAGGCGGCGGACGTAGCGGCGGGTGAAGCGACAGCGGGCGCGGCAGCCGGCTGCAGGGGGCCTGCCGCTCGGAGCACCACTGCGTCGAGCCACGCCAGCAGCGGCGACGAGGCCCGCGCCGGTGTTGCCGACCCGACCAGAGCGTGGGGGGCTTGGATCACATCCGCACTCCCCTCCGCACCCTGAGCCGACACGCTGGCGCCTTCCGCAGTTCCAGCCATGGCGGCACCATCGACGCCAGCTGCGACTGATCGCGCAGGGACCGCTGACGCGGCGCTTGCAGTAACAGAAACACACCTCGGCTCGCTACTTTCGGCCTGAGCCAGCGCGTTCTGCAGGGCAGTCACTGCATCGCCAACACGCGGCCGGTGCAGCGCGAGGGGCAGCGGGTGCAAGGCCGCGGCATGCGGGGAGAGGCCGCACCCTGCACGCAGCCGCAGCTGCGCTGTCAGCATGAGGGAGAAGGCCGCCTGCGCCAGCTGCAGCGCTGCGGCGGCTCTGAGGCACGCCTCATGCTCCTGCAGGGCTCGCAGGTAGCGAGGTGCCAGGCACCCAGAGCAGCGAAATGCGGCAGTCGGAGCGTCGCGCGCCAACACCGCCGGCGGCGTGTTGCCGACGCCACTCACTCCAGCAGTGCCGGCACCTGGCTGCGTGGCCGAGCTGCCGCGGTGCTGCTGCGGGTCACTTGTGAAGAGGCCTGCCGCAGCGTCGGGGAGGCGCGTGCACGCCCAGTGCACCCACTGCGAGCACCCAGTGCACTGCACCACGGTCGCCTGCGGGCGGTGGTTGAAGTGGCAGGGCGTGCCAGGCACCGCCTCCAGCATCTGGCAGTCCGCGGAGGGCGGGCACGGGAAGGGGTAGCCGGCTGCCCGCAGGCGGGCATCGAGGGACAGAGACGCCACGTCCGCAGCAACGTCAGGGGAGGTTGAAGGTACGGGTGTCGCATCCGCTGTCACGCCAGCATCACGAGCGGTGGCAACAGCAGGCTGTTGAGCGACAGAGGCGGGTGAGGCGGGCATCGGTGTCGCCCGCGGGCAGTCGATATCGGTCTGACTGTCCACGCACGGCCCCGGTGAACCTTCCAGCTCGCTGGAAGCATCGGCGGCAACGGCCACGTCGCCTCCAATCCCCTTCTGCCGCAAGAACGGCGTCTCCAGCCGCAGCAGGCGGCCATACCCACGCTGCATCGGCCGACACCGCGCGAAGCCGCGCAGCTGGCGGCTGCTGACCGTCTGAGCCACGCGATCAGCGGTCGTGCCCAGCTGCCGCAGCGTCGCGGCGATGCCCGGCGGCGCCCCGGCGTGCCGCCATCGAAATGCTGCCAGCTCCTCCTCCTGCAGGACGCTGCCGCGGCAGACGGGCAGGTGTGGGGCAATCTGCCGCAGCAGCGCCGCCTGCCCCAACGAGCCGCCGGAGCCGGCGACAGCGGAGGGCATTCCAGCGTGACCGCTGGAATCAGTTTCGATGGCGGTGGCATCTCCGTGGTGCCGAGTCAGCTGCTGGTGCGGCGGCAGCGCATGCAGGTGCGGGTGCAGCTGCGAGTGCGGCTGCGGGTGCGACAGTGCCGGTGGAGCGAGTGCCCGACCCGTGGTGGGAATCATCGCCTCATTAATGCCCCCGTGCTGCACCACGTGCTGCAGGCCCAGCCAGCCCGCGTAGTGGGTCGTGAGGCGCAAGCCACTGGGCACCAGTGCCGCAGCGGCGTCCGAGTCCGCATTCTCGCGTGCTGCCGCGGCGGCAGCGTCGAGCGTGCGCAGCATGAATCGTGTGGCTCCCAGTGCCATGCGTAGGCCAGGCACCGGCTCCGTGCCCGGCGCACACGCCTCGCCGAGGGGAGGCGCTGGGATGAGGGCGCCGCACAGCAGACCTCCGCGCTGCTGCTGCTGCTGCTCCTGCTGCTGCTGCTGCCCCGGCACCGCGGCACCCTGAACTGGGCCGCTCGATCCGCCAGCGATAGCGTGCATTGAGCCCGGGACGGCACCGGCGCCTGCGCCACTCGGAAAGGCTCCAGAGCCCTGTGCGGCAGATCCAGCACCAACTACACCGGCCCTGCCGGACGCCGACGCAGCGCCCAAGTCGAGCCCACTCCCGCTGGCCCCGTCAGACAACACGGGCCGGCCTGCCGCCAGTCTCGCTGCGTTGCCTGGCGCCCTGCCCCGGCCACGTCCGCGCCCGGCCCCCCTGACAGGTGGAACAAAAATAACAGTTGCCGCACCCGCACCAGCGCCAGGCTGCCCTGCGGCGAGAGGCGCCGCCGGTGTCACCGGCTGCCACGGCCCGGGCATCAGCTGCTGCAGAGCATATTCAAGAGTCCACGGGTGAGGTTGAGCGTTAACCTCGGAGTCGCAGGGGAAAGCGGTGGCGCCTTCCGTCGGGCGGTGGCTGACGACAGCAAGCGCGGCACCGGCGGAGCGCGCGCTTGTATCTCCGCCGGAAGACGCAGCAGCGGCTGCCCCCGAGCCGGCATGGAACGCGAATGACGGCGCAACGGCCTCTGCACCGCACATGCCAGCTGCCCGCTCGGCAGCGTCTTCGGCGTGCATGACAGAAGTCAGGTACAGCTGCAGCTGGAAGGCGCTCTGTCCTGAGAACCCAAACAGGCACGCGATGGCCGACAGCTCGCGCACGGCGGCGGAAAGCGCCTGTGGCGACACACAGATGATTCGAGCCGCGTGGGGAGCTGGAGGCACAGCAGAAACCTCAGCTGTGCAAGAGCTTAAATTCGCAGAGCTGGAAGCAACGCCACCGGCGTCACTGGCTTCACCGCTTGCTGACGTGCTCATGGAGGGCGGCAGCAAGCGCGCGCCTCCTAAGCCGGCCTGCTCCGACGCAGCAAATACGGCAGCATCGCGAGCGTCCACCTCCCCTGCCAGATGATACAGCCCAACAAGACCGGAAGTGCCGAGCGCAGCCAGCGGAGTCGGCAGGGATGATGAGCCGGCGTCGGTACCTGCGGCATCGTCAGCAGCAGGTAGAGCAAGTGATGTGGAAGATGTCTGCGTCGTCGCAGCGGCTGAAAACTTAGCGGCTAACAGCAGGCGGGCCAGCGCGGCTTGCAGGCTCCGCGTGGCGGTGGTTGCAACAGTCTCGTCACCTCTGACGACGGATCCGCCGGCAGCGGCAGAGACCGCGGCTGCAGCGGCGGCTGCGGGAGCGGCCGGCGCGCGCTTCCAGCGGGCGGCATCAAGCAACACGGCAGTCAGCGCCTCCCGGGCCAGCGCGGCGTCCAGCTGCGTGAGCGCAGCCTTGCCGGGACCCGACAGGTGGGCGAGCGCGATGTCGAACGCGAGCAGCACGGGCTGCGCCGCTGCAGCGGTCACACATTCGGACAGCACAGCGGGCGCGCGGGCGGCCATGTCAGCATGCAGCGCCCGCGCTGTGGTTGCGGAGCGTGCGTCAGGGAAGGAGCAGAGGCCGCCGGACAGTGGGGCCGTCATGCAATCTGACGCCACGCCCATGCTGTCCGCGTCGGCCTGTGGCGGCAGAAGCGCAGCGGCGGCGTCTGCACAGGGCAGCCGCTGCACCTGTGGGGCCATCGCAGAGGAAAATTCGGCCATCCAGTCAGGCGCAGCAGCCGATGCGGCAGCTTGCTTGAAACGCGCCACCACTGCCTCTACACCGAGCAGGCGAGCAGTCCGGACGTGCTGAACCACCCGTGTCGCCCGCGTGAGGCCCTCCTGAAATACCTGCTTGGGGGGCCGCAGCAGCGTGCAGTGCATCGTAATCAGGCGGCGCAGCAGCAGCTGCACCAGGTCGCCAGACATGAGGGCAGGCCCCACAGCGGCAACCGGCCCTACTCCGCTCCCCGCTGCGCCAGTTGATGAGTCAGCAGCTGTCGTGGATGCACGGCGTGAGGGAAAGCGTGGGTCGGGAGCGGCCGGAGGCTGCGAGCTGGCGACGGAAGCGCGATCGCTGCCGCTGCCTCCAGTGTTAGCAAAGTATGTTGCAGATTTGAAAAGACAGCCACTGTCGCTGCCATCATTTAACCAACCAACGGCTGCCGCTGAGTCGTCCCTAATACCAAGCCCAGCCCGTAGCAGGGGAAAAAATTGCAGCGACGACACGCTAACACTGCCCAGCAGCCGGGGCTCTGCCCGCGCTGCCCCTCCCGCCGCGTTCTGGCTGCAGCCATAGCCTGCGTCGCGGTAGAGAGCGCTGCTCAGCAGCGACATGGCGCAAGGCGTGCGCAGGGCGCGAAAACCGGTGGTGGCCTGCGGCAGTACCAAGGACGTGAGCGCGGGCCCGGTGAGTGCTGCCGCCAGCAGCGTGGTGGCTGCCGATGGGCTGTCCACTGCCTGCGTAAATTGGGAGGCCGCCTGCTGGACGGAGGCGTGCAGCTCAGACAGCGTGGGATACGGGGCAGCACGCTGCAGCAGCTGATGGCGTGGCGGGAGCTGGACGGCTCGAAGGGCCGACGGCGAGTGAGCGGGCGGCTCGGGCTCCACAGCTGCCGCACCCCCAGCGACGAGCGGTGGTGCATGCGATGCAGAGCACGACAAGGCAGCGACAGCAGGATCATCAGGGAGAGCTCCACGCCCCGCAACGCTGACCGCACACGCCAGCTGCAGGCGCCGCAGCGCCCCGGCTCTGGCCATGTCGTGCCGTAAGCGCCGCTGCAGTACGAGCTGATGCAGCAGCATCGCCAGGCGACGACTCGTCGCCTCGAGGGTTGACTGCAGCCCGCGCAGCTGCGGGTTCGCGGGCTGTGGTGCAGCAGCGTGCGATCCCGCCTGTTGAGGCACCTGCGGAGCTGTAGGTACCGGCGCAGGCGGCTGCTGCGACGCCGCCGATTGCTTGCAAGCCTGCAGCTCCTTGGCCGCGTGCTCCCGCACGAGTGCTGTCACCACGATCTCCTCACCCACGTGCACGTCCTGCGACGCAGCGCGCAGCGCCCGCATGATAGCCCGCTGCGCCTGCACGCGGCGTGCCAGCAGCACCGCAGCGTCGAGGGGCCCGAACGGCTCAGGCACGGGACCGGCAGGTGGCGACTGCAGTGTGGCGGGTGCTAGCGACGGCGTCGGCGGCTGGTCGTCTGCAGCGGCAAGCAGCAGCAGCAGCGCGCCACCATCGCCGGTAGCCGCACCGGCGGGCTCGACGTGGTCTCCAGCAGGCGCAGGCTCCGCTGAGCCAGGCGGCGACAACCAGTCGGGCTTGAGCAGCGTTGGCGACTGGGCTTGCAGCCCTGAGTTGTCCCTCGAGACAGCCTCAGTGCCACCCTCCCCATCCACATCCATGAGTGCAGGCGCCTGCGCTGCTACGTGTGTGCCAGCTCCCGAAACCGTGACGCTCGATGCAGCTCGCCGGGAGCCGCTCTCCGCTGCAGCGACAGGCGGTGTAGCAGCGCCCGAAGGCCGCGCTCCCACATCCACCACGGCCAGAGCGCTATAGAACGCGCTCCCGACGGGATCGGCGGCCAGGGCAGCCTCGCACAGGCCCCAGCGGGCGGCCCACCCTGGCCCCGCCCGCGCTCGCAAGGTCTCCAACGCCACAGCGTCACGGACGATTGCTGGCGGGGCCGTGGGTGAGCCTACCCCACCACTGCTCCCTGCATTTGCGAGCACGCCGGCGCCTTCACCTGATCCCGACGTCGCGGCCAGCAGCGCGTCGAATGCCTGGCGCGCCGCGTACGCCGTGCCGTACTGCGGAGACGCCACGCGTGACACCTCGACAGACAGCAGCTCTACGATGCGAGCGTAGTGGGTGCGCTTGCTGGCCTGGTACGCGCTGCTCGGCCGCCCTCCGGCCGGCCGCTCGTACGATCGCACCTTCTCCCGCGCGGCGGGCAGCAGCCGCTCCAGGCAGGCGGGCTCGTCCTCGATATAATCGCCCCATATCTCTGCCTCGAAGCAATCAGCGGACACTGCGTCGAGGGCGCACGCAGACACCATCGGCTCGCCCGCGGCCGCCGCTGCCGCCACGGCAGTCGACGTCGCAGCCAGACGGCCCGAGCGCATGCCAGCGGAGCGCAGGCCGCCCAGCTGCACCCGCTCATGCGGCTGCAGCAGCATGCCGCCCGTCTGGGCCGGCTTCGAGGCTGTAATGCATTCGAGAGGCGGATCGCCCTTTGCCAACCCCGCGAGGAAAGAAGATGAACTGAAGGGTCCGAGAGCTGCTGTCGTACTGGTTGTGCGTGCATTTGACCCGTGTGGTGCAGCCGAAGAAGATTGAGAAGCGCGCTGGGCCACGGGCGCGTGCGACATCTTCTGTGTTTGCCCCAGGTCGCTCTCGTGGGAAGAAGCCTCGCCGGTGGGAACAAAAAGGGCGATGACACCTACGTCGTGGCTGATCTCGTGCGGCGCTTCCGGGGCGCATCAATCACACGCCAGCGCTGGCCTGGCCTGGGTTGGCTGTTGGCGTCCGACGCCGCGGCGGCTCGCCAGCAACAGAGTTCGGGGCGCGGTGTTCGGGAATACGTCTTAAGAAGCGCAAGGCGCATGGGGCGCATGCGATAAAATGCTCTTGTGCCAGTAATCGGTGTTGGGCCATGGCGAGCGAGTGACACTGCACGGCAGACAGATGTGGGAAGATTCGGTGCGTGCTCCACTGGTCGCCGTTGAAAGTTCGGCTGCAAACACACGCCCTTGAGCACGCAAGCTTGCTCCGACTTTCTGGCGAGAGTGCGACCGGGCGATCGCAAACTTTTGCCTGTGCGACGGGTCGGCGCCTTTGAGTCCGCGTGGCCGGCCGCCTGCGGGCTGCGGCCCCCGCAGGTTGATCCAGGCCAGCATTTCGCCTTGACTAAGACCCAGTGAACCATGCGCGATAACTCGGGATTTGCCGTGAACGCACTGCCTCGAGTCGAACCGACGGTCCACGCCGGCGGCTTAAGCTTCAACTTGAAGTTGCGAACCAACCCAGTTGACAGTGAGTGTCAGCAGTACGCATCAAGAAAGAACACGCACGCGGTTTTGGAAAAGATTTCGAACATGCAGTCACTGCGGTGGTGTCTGGATCTGGTCCTGCCTTGACAGACTGGGTGCTGCCAGCCTGTGTGTGGGCTTCTGTTGCGTGTGTCCGCCGCTAGCAGGCGGTGCACAGCCGGCGTGTGCCCGTGTAGCCTATTCGAACTCGTAGGTGTCCAGAATGGGGTGTTCAGTGCCACAGTGATGTGCTGCAGCGGTCACATGCCAGCCAGAGGCGCCAGGACCTCAGGTAAGGCTCCAGCTCGACATCAGGAATGACGGGCGAAACGGCTGCATGGCGCAATCTAGTGGGACACACGCGCGCCGCAAGCTTGACCACTTGCACGTGAATCCACGCCGCCGCCGTCGACAGCAGCGGTCAGGTGACGGCAGCTCAGATGCCCCCCGTCGCTACCAGCGCCTTCGCCTCTCGGCCCAGCCCCAGAATCATGCGGATGATCTCAGCCCGCTTCAAGTCAACCGTGTAGCCGACGCCCCAGTGTGGGACCATGCCACCCAGCTGCTGCTTGCCCTCGGCGGCAGGGGGGCCACCCCAGACGGCGACGTCAAAGCGGTCGTCAGGCAGCAGCCTGCAGAGGAGCAGACAGGCGCAGGTACGCCGCAGTCATGTGCGTGCGCAGGAACGTCCACGCGGCCCCCAGCACGTGTATGCCGAAGATAGGAGGCGGTTCGACGTCGGGCCGCGTGATACAGCTCACCATTGCCGCCGCCACCATCTGTCCCACCATCTGCCCCCAGACCAGCTGCATCCGCGCGTGGCTGTCATGCACCACCACGTCAATCAAGCCGCTTTCTCCCTTGACGCGCCCGCAGCGCAGCAGGTGGCCGGGCCGGGCTTGCAAGCCACGGAAAGGTTGCAGAGCGGGAAGGTGAGCGGCTGCTGCGCCAGCAGCTGTGTCAGTCAGCATACCTGTCTGCACCACTCGGTCAAGCTCTCTCACTAGGTCTGCAGGCCTGTCCCCCGCGCGCTTGCGTCTTGCGAGCATGCGTGGCAAGCCACAACGCACGCTGGGGTGCGGAAGGACTGCCTTCCCACAGAGTATGACCGGGTCTCGTGCTGCAGCCGATGAGGCAGCCAGCGTGCAGCGCCCGTCGTCGAGGTTGCACGCACTGCCCGGGGATGGCATGGAGCACCTCGACAACGACGCGGCCCAGCGCGTGCTCGCTGCGCTCCCCGCTGTTGTCAGGCAGCAGAGCCAGCGCCACTTGCTGATGCTCAGCGAGGTGCTTTCAGCGTCTTTGCCGAAACGGAGCAGCGCCTGCAGCCACTGTGGCAGTGTGGCAGGGCCACGAGATCGACGGCGTCGTCAGCCTCTCTGGCCGTCGACGGGCTCGCGGCCTGGAAGTGGCAACCCAAAGTGCCCACGACGTAGCTGGACCATGAACACGTCTCCTTCAGAGCCTTGGTCACCGGCGCCGTGCCGCTCCCTCGCGATAAAGGCGACGGACTGCAACCGTCGCCCGCAACGAGGTCAACGCCCGCATGCGCATGCGGTAGCTGGGCTCGGCTGGCTCTGCAGCCTGGGGACCTCAGGGCTCGTCGGTCACTTGCAGCCCCTGGACTCTGCGCCTGGCAGCGGTGTCAGTGCGGTACAGCTCCCCGTGGTCTACAAAGTGGGAAATGATGGTGCGCACGGTTGGCTGGCTAAGATTCGTGATCTCGCTCACAATCTCGAAGACCTTGGTGGGGGAGAGGTCTGGGTTGGCCTTGTGAGCGGCGAGGGCCGCGGTGATCACCTGGCTGGAGTGGAAATGATGCACAGTTGCGCCTCGCTTGCGCTCCGCTTCGTCACTGTACGTGAACTTTTGCAGTGTTGCCCACATGCAGCGAGCATCACTCTTGTATCCCCTGCTCGCCGTCTTCTTCTTCGCCAACTGTGCGCGTGCGGCGGCGAGATTCGCATTCCAGACCCCCTTGGTGTCCCTCCGTTTGGCACGTTTCGCGAGAGCCGCAGCCCGCGCTTTAGAGGTGTCCGGGGTAGGACGTTTCGCGGCGGGTTCTCTGCAACCGTCAAAAACGATGGGTGTTAGCATGTCACGTTCACAAGGTCGGAGTGCACATCATCGCTGCGGTTGAAAATCTTCAGATGGGATACGCAGCAGCCCCCAACACAGATCCGCGGCCATCCTCACTTAAGCGCAGGCGATGCAGATGCCTCGTTCATTTGTCTGCGACCTCTCTTCATGCCCACGCCAGCGGGGGCGGCCGGCATCGCGACGGCGCCTTCCATGTCGCTCACTGCGGCAGCTCTGGTTGCTGGCTCCCCCGCGCGGCGCGCCCGTCGACAGCCTCCGGATCGGAACCAACAAATCCCCTCAGCAGCCCAGAGTGAAGCACTTATCGCGCCAATGCGCAGCAGATAACACTCACGAGCTGCGCCAAGTCGCGTCGGAGCAAACCTGCGTGTAGACGTTCCTCCAGACGATGGGACAGCGGTTTTTCCTCCAAACGGTGGGACACTTTTTTGGGCGCAGATTTCTCCACCTGCACGCATCTAGATGCGTTAGCGCCCCACGCGGGCTCAATTTGAAGCCCTTGAGTGCTTGATTAATTTAGCACTGCATAAACGCCGGGTGTTTCTCGTTATTCTCCACTCATCGTTGGATCTGTTCTCACCGACGAGTCGCCGCCTCGAGGCGAGCAGCAATGAGCTCCAGCAGCTCTGCGGGGGCCGCTGCTGCAGCGATCGAATGCTTAGATGACCTACCACTTATTAGTGCGGTGCCCTTATTTGGGTCGGCGTTAAATCACCTCATCTGAGAGGCTCATCTGTGGCCGGGCCGCCATGACGGCCCGCGAGTACGCGACTCCCGCCGGCGCCGAGAGCCGACACAAGCGACACCGCGTGGCGGCTCGCGACGAGCAGCCGTTGCCAAGGCCGTCGCTGCTATCCCTGCAATCCTGCGCCAGAAGCACATCAACGAGGAGACCGCACTGGCGTCACTTCCCATCGCGAAGCTGATCACGCACGGCGAGCACCACCGAGCTGCGGCTGAAAAGGGAACTGAAAAGCTCCGGCATGCTGATACAGACCTTGTCAAAGCCTGTGCGGAAATCGCAGTCGCGGAAGCGAAGCCATCCGCAGCCGCGCAATCCCACTCAGGCTGTCAAAGCTGAGCGCGCAGTCGCTTTGAAGTCACGGTAGGGCTCCACCCATGCAAGCTTGAGTTGCGGGCAACTCAACACTCTTTAAGCTCCTATAGAATCTGTAGATACGACCAGCACACGCCACTGCGGCCATGCGTTCGTGGCCTCAGGCCGGTGCCACAGTGCACGGGCGTCTCGTTCAACAAGTTGACCAAAAAAGTCAATACCGATTGGTTTGGATGAGCGAACACGGGATCGAACCGTGGACTTGAAGCGTGTAAAGCTTCCGCTCGTACCACTGAGCTATTCGCCATTCCAGAGCTTTCTCGCTTTTTAAAACTGTTCAAGAGGCTAGAGGTTTCTCCAGACGATGGACACTTTGGGTAACATTCGCTTTCTTGCTCGACACAGCGAATCGCGCCGCAAAGGCGTCAGAGACAGGTTTGGTGCGGACCACTTGCCGAATGACGCTGATTTTCTTGCTGAGATCTGCTGCTGCTCGCAAAGATTGGTCGGGGTAAAAACTCGGCTCCAAACGGTGGGACAGTGCCAGTGGATTTGGCCGCCGTTTCCGTCGCTGGGATGTCTTCGGGTCCGCACTATTCCGTTGTACTTGCTGTCAGTAACATTGCCATCATATTTTGTGCGGCGTGATTCAGGCGTGCGATGTCATGCGCGCGATCGGCTGTGGCACTTCGCTGCGACGCGAAAGGGTGGCCGTCGGCGGTGGCATCCGGTTGAGTTTGAGGGCTTTTGGTTGCCCCACTCGATCGTGCGTCTACACTCAACAGTGTCTCAGTCACTCACTTTCGGGCAGGACTGCGTAACGCACAACGTGCGCCGTGCCGCGGCGAATGAATGCGTAATTTAGGCGAATGAAGCCAGAGCATTGCATCCTCGCCCGAAATGGACGAGATCGTTGAGGTTCTCAGTCGTCGCGCTGTCATGCCCGGTCGCGATTTTACTCTTGCTTCGTCGCCTCATGCCCGTCGGCACTATGGCGACCTACACCGAGCTGCTGCGTCGGTCGTGGCGGCGACTGCTTGGCGCGCAGGTGCTGGTGTCGGGCTCGCACGTTGCCCTTGCCACGGCGGTCTCGGCTCCCAATGTGCACGGCAGCGTCGACCTGTCAGCCACCGGCGTGTCGCACTACTCGTTTGCCACGTACGCCGCCAACGACCCTATTGAGGACCGGTTCGTGATCAAGTCCCACGAACAACGCGTCATTGCCGCTGTGCTCGACGGCCATGGCGGCTGGCAGGCCTCGGAATTTGCTCACAAGGAGCTGCCGGAAGCAATCGCCAAAGAGTTCGGGAACTCGGCCGATCCGCACGACCCGGAGCAGGTGGCGAGTGCTCTGGTCCGCGCCTTCACGCGCACCGATCGGGCGTTCATCTCGGCTGTGCGCACCGCCTTCCAGTTGGGGTTTGGGGACGTGGCCAAGGTGGGCTGCTGCGCCATCGCCGCGGTAGTCACGCCCAATTACCTGGTGATTGCCAACGCGGGCGACTGCCGCGCGGTGTATGGTCAGATCGTGCACACGGACAAGGCCCACGCGCTGCCGCCCGCCCTGCTCGCTGATGCCAAGAAGCAGGCCGCCGCGCAGCCGTCCCAGCCCCGTATCGACGCGGGGTACGGCAGCGACGGCGAGGAGCAGCCGGCGCAGCTGCCGCCCGGGGGCATCGCGCGGCTCAACGGGCAGCAGGTGCACCTGTGGGCTGTGCCGCTCAGCGACGACCACAACGCACGCGTGCCGCGGGAGGTGGGCCGCCTGCAGGCTGCGCACCCCGGGGAGGCGGACATCGTCAAGTGCCACTCGCCCGACGCCTGCTACGTGAAAGGGCGCCTGCAGCCCACGCGGGCGATCGGGGACGCGTATCTCAAGCACAGCGAGTTCAACGCGCCCTCCCCGCTCGACTTCATCGACCACATGGAGTCGGCGTACCCCGCGGGCACGGTAGGCAGCGCCAGCATCCTCTACGGCGCAAAGGCAGCGGACGAGAGCGACGCCAGCGCATTCAACGCCGCCGCGGCGCTGTATGCGCGCAAGTGGGGGCGCCACGTGCCTGCGCCCTACACGCCCCCCTACATCACCGCGACGCCGGAGACGCGCATCCTGCGGCTGAAGGCGGGCGCCGGCGGCTCCGGCAGCGGCAGCGAGGGCTCTGGCAGCGGCAGTGAGAGCGACGGGCAGTTTGGCAGCAGCGGCAGCAGCATGCGAGACCGCGTGATGCGAGGCGGCGCACCCACTAGCACCAGCAGCAGCGGGGAGGCTGGCTTCTACCCCGCCTCCGCGGCGCTGGCGATGCCGAGCGCGTTCTCGCAGCTGCCGGCGGACGTGGTGGCAGATGCACGGACGCAGCGCTTCATCGTTCTGGGCTGCGACGGCGTCTGGGACGTGCTGAGCAACGAGGAGGCGGTGCGCTTCGTCGCGGCGGACCGCGGCGACCGCACCACCGTGTCGAGCCGCCTGGTGCAGGTGCGTACGCTGCCGCGGTGGGCACGTGGGACTGTAAGAACGCGGCATCGCTGCGGTGCCGTTTCTTGCTTCGAGCGGGCACTGCTGCGCGTTCTGCCGCGGCTGTAGCTGCCGGTGAAGCGTCAGGCAGGTGGCCTATTGGCTGTGTGGGTTGCTCGTGTCCGTGGGTTTGCGCATTACAACGCTCACCCATGCGTGGCCGATGAATTGGTAAACGGCCGCGTTGTTGTCTCTCGGCCGCAACGCTGTATGCCGTCTTCCTTTCGCGCCCTTCTGATCGGTATTCCTTTTCCCCTCTTTTACCCTCCACTTGGCTCTCCCCTGGCTACCCACCGCTCTGCTCACCTCCCTCCCTCTCTCTCTCTCTCTCTCTCTCTTCTCTCTTCTCTCTATCCCCACCGCAGCACGTTCTGGAGCGGGAAGCGGAGCGGGCTGGCATGTCGCTTGCGAAGCTTATGGCGCTGCCTGCGGGCCGCAAGAGGCGCGGCCTGCACGACGACGTCACGGCCGTGGTGCTGTTCCTGGGCGATGCAAGCAAGGCGGAGGCCGCCCCTGAGAAGAAGCGTGGCTGGCTGTGGTGAAACCCGCGTTCAACGCTGGAGGGGAAGCGCCGCTGAACCCCCTGTTACGAGGCAGTTGCGTGCTGCGAATCGCGGTAACCTGCTGTTATGAGTGACCGAAGCGGCTCTGTTGGTCGACCGGGTGCGACCACCCGAGGGTGCGGGTTTCCTCGCTTGGCAAGCTGCCTGCGCAAGCCGCGTGCGCGCACCGCAGGCCATGCGACGCATGTGACATGCGTATGACACCCGTCAGCGAGCGCGCTCGCTGTCGTGTTTTGAACCAGCGCTCATGAACCGGCATACGTTCGCGATTGCCGCGCTCAGGCAACACGCCGCGGGCCTGCGAGCGACAGACACTCCCGAGCCTCATCGCTGTATTCAAACCACTCATGTGCTGGGCTGAGGTTGGCAATGAAGCGTCATCATTTCTCAAGCTTCGACCATCAGAATATTGAACGGGGCCGTGGCTACTGCAAATTACGCCCAGCGTTGACGCAGGCTTTGAAATTGCGCGTAAAGAGCGCAGTGAAGTGCAGTGGTGAGGCAAGGCGCCAGCCTGATGTTGGCCCCGCAGGTCCTTAGAGCGCCTTGTGGCGCTGAACTGCACATGCCGACGGCAACACCTCGCGCCGGCTACGCAAAAAAAGCTCAATTATAATAGCTCGCAGGCTCGCGCTGACAAGCCGTGATACCACTCACGATGAGGTCATGACCAGCGTGAAATGCCGCCCAGTTCTCCTCGGTAACCACGCAATCAACTTGTGATAGCACTCAGCTCACGTCTCACTGCCCACAGATGCCGCAGGTATGGTCGCCAGCTCAGAGAGGTTGAAAACGCTTGACCTCCGACACGGGAGCAGCTCGCCATCGTAGGCGCGAGGGGAGAGCGCAGCAGCACCGTCAGACGGGCAGATGGCGAGCACCGGAGGCAACATCAGGGTGTGACATTGCCGACGGCGGCGACCGGGTCATCGCTATTGCGGGCTCCGCTGCGACTACGACACGCGAGAGAACATGTACCTCTGCCGTACAACACACTTTCTTGCAGAGAACTTCCGGGACAGCCCCTCAATGTGTTCTGCTAGCTGTACAGACCACAATCGCGTAGCAGCCGCCTGTTCAGGGATCGCGCGACGAGGCCTTGCCGTTGCAGGCATAGCGCCGTCGAGGTGGAACTTGAGACCTCTTCGATGGAGCAGTGCAGGACCAGGGCTGCCAAGTGTGGTCGCCATTCACGTGGAGACGGTCGAGGTTCCAAGCTGCAAGCACTCCGACGCCAGACCGCAAGTGCGAGCACAACACTCGTCATTCTGGATGCGGCCTGCGCGACCCATGTGTTGGGGGCCGGGGTGAAGCTCCGCGCACACGTGAAGGCGACATTCGAGTGCGGCTCCGTGACGAGTGGTGCCAGTCTGTCGCGGACCAACGCCACGCCAGCTACAATCAACAATGTTGATGCATCACCAACGTCCCTGCAGAGAAGCCATGGTGGCGCCTGAGTCCAGGTACGTTGTGCAGATCGCACATTCTCCTGTGCTTCACCAACATCACGGCGCAGCGGCGTCCCCACCGCTGAATGCCACAGGACTATCCAACAGAAAAAGCTCAATCAAAACAGAGTGTAGACGAGCCACGCAGCAACACGCTGCACCAGGCGAGGAAGGGCCGCAGAACTCGGTGCACGCTGCTCGGCTGCGGAAGCGTGCGCTTGCAGCGCAACAACTGATTGGAGCCTGATGGTGGTGAGGCTAGAATGTACCCCGTGCGAGGCGCACCAAAACTGCAGATGGAGCAGCGATTCGAGCTGTCAAGGCTGTCGAGCAACAAAATATCGATACGTGACAGACGCAATCGGTGTCGAAACGTTTGATCCGAGCGGCTGCACATCTCGTCAGAGCGTAGAGCGCGCGGCAAAGTAACTTGAGTGTTCACACGATCTTCCTTCCTCTTGCCCTTCGCTTGGCCACGATGGCAGCCGCTGTTCCAGCACCGCCGATTGTCGAGGGCAGCATCGCCGCTGCACCCCTGCCTTCAGCCGCGACCGATGCGGTGTCGTCAGCGCCGCAGCTGCAAACACTAGATGAGCCCGTCGTGACAACAATCGCGCGCGATTTGAAGATGGTGGCGCGCAAGCTCAAGGTTGTGCTCTTGCCGACAACCGCCGCCGCGGGCGAGCTTGCGTCACCGTTGCCTGGAGGTGGAGGCCCTGCCGCCACATCTGGGTCGCAAGCCACACTCAAAGTGTTGCGCGAGTGGGACTTGTGGGGACCTTTGCTGCTGTGCCTGGCGCTGTCGATCATTTTGAGTCTGAACGCGCCGACTGGACAAACATCGCTGGTGTTCGCGTCGGTGTTCGTCACCATCTGGGCTGGAGCTGCGATCGTAACAGTCAACGCGAAGCTTCTTGGAGGGAAAATGTGCGAAGCCTGCTCAGTGCACACCGTGTCGCAGCTGCGCCCGCGCTCGCAGCTGCACGACATCGATGACGCATGTTCGCCCACTCCTTTCACCTGCACCGCTGCTGCAGTTCGTTCTTTCAATCGGTGTGCGTTCTCGGGTACTGCATCTGCCCGATTGTCATTGCTGCGCTGGTGTGCTACTTCATCAGCAACAGCGTTGTACGCACGCTGGCGGTCGGGTCGGCGCTCGTGTGGGCCACAAGAGGTGAGTGTCACTGCTGCGTGTGCGTGTGCATCGCGGCGAGAGTCCCACTGTGCGTGCTCCGGCAGAATGTCTGCGCGGCGAGCGAGCCGCAGCAGCCAGCAAGCCAGGCCCATCGAAAGACCGCGCGTGCATGCCGGTGACGCGGCGAGTACTATCGCCTTGCACTCCATTCGGAATCGTGCATATTTGTTCTCCTCACGCCTGCAGCTTCCGTCGTCTTTATGTCAGAGATGGTGGAGCCCGAGAAGCGGGCGCTGGGCGTGTTCCCCGTGGTTTTGTTTTACGTGATCATCAGCTGGATGGTGTTCATCCAATAGGCGCTGTACGCGCTGCGGATCTGCGGCTGATGTAGACGCTGTGCCTGCATGCTGGCATCCCGTGCGGCCCTGCTGTATTTTCCGGGAGCCCTTACTGAGCAGCTCATGCGGCAGCGAAATGTGGCGGCGCAACCCCACGCCGCATGCGGCAGTGTCATGGGTGTGGACGCCCGTGCCGGCTCTGCCCCGTGCCTCCGCTGGCAATGGCGGTGGCGTGGCACGAGCAGGTGATGCTTGACTGCTGACCACCGGAACAGTTCTGTCAAGATGCGCAGAAGCTGACCGGCGACGGCTCTGGTGTTCAGTGCATCGGCAGGGCGCGTGCAGCTGTGTCGCGGTTGGCTGGACCGTCGGCACCGCCGGCTCCTCACAACACCCCGCTGCCTGCGTCCGCCGCCTGCGCGGAGTGGAGCAAATTGCGGTTGCGCCACGGCAGGTACCAGGCGTAGTACAGGAGGGCGGACCCCGTGGATGCGAGGCCCCACAGGACGTAAAACGTGATGTTTGAGGCGTCGCTGCCTTCCTCGCTGCTGTCGCCGTCTGTGGAGTGCTGCGCGCCGTCCGGCAAGGGCGCAATCAGTGCCGCCCAGATCGGATTCACTGAGGAGGAGGCGCTACACGTGGGCGTGGCTGTGGCGTTGCCGACCCCACCGCTGTCGACGCTGTCCCGGGTGCTGAGCGCCAGCGCCACGCTCGCGGGTGCCCTGCTCGCGGTTTCGCGGAGTTGCTCCTGGCTGTGGCAGACAAGAACTTGCAGGGCAAGCGCCGTCACTGCCCACAACGCCATTCCCCGGACGCGGTTCGGGCGCGCCGGTATCCAGGGCTCGTCTCCGAGTGCCCGGCGTCAGCGAGGTTGCGGCACGTCGAGCATGACGCCGAGCTCGAGGCGACACCCGCAGCTCACAACGAGGACCTGATGTTTTTTCCACCAACATCGTGCGTGTTGTTCCCCTTTTTCCCGCGGTTTTTGTAAAGTTTCGCAAAAAAAGTTGGGGCGCATTATTTTAACAGGAGATCAATTGAATATTAGGTTGCCGCGCCTTTCCCTGGAAAAGCTGAGATTTGCGTCGCAAGCTGCGCGCTGTCTGTTCAATTGGAGTGCATCATTGGTAGCATTTGATAGACTGTGGGAGTGAGCGCCGGCTGCGTCGCGGAAGACAGTGTCAGGGTGTGACTCCAGCCGCTGAGCAGCCTGAGGACTTTCCGGCAAGCACTCGACACCATGGCACCAACGCCGAACGAGTTGGGCGCCTTCTTCATCGTA
>Ga0208629_100538_pt1 | contig 18007 bp, 19 predicted proteins | sample LakWasMet19_HOW5_2_FD_183865 | JGI IMG/M metagenome (GOLD analysis project Ga0208629, IMG submission 183865) | Freshwater sediment methanotrophic microbial communities from Lake Washington under simulated oxygen tension - Sediment Metagenome... | ecosystem: Environmental > Aquatic > Freshwater >...
GCTCCTTGGAACGAAATGTCAAGCACAGCATCTCAAGCTGCGCCAATCATGGGAAGTGCGTTAAAAGCAATGCATCCTCATTTACAACAGGAACGGATTGCGTGTGTGAGCTCGGAGTGACAATTCGAGCCACAAAACTTGGCGACGACAGCGGACAGATTCACGAGATGTTTCGCGTCCGTTCTTTTGCACACCGCACATTCGCGCGAACGTTTTGAAGGCTGCGCCTCATGTAAACAACTATGGTCGGAGTTACTGGGCCTTAATCAGCGGTCGCGAAAATTGACCAGCTGCCGCTGCACCGTCGGCAATTATCGGGCCGTTTCTCGAGATCGAGCAGGCCGATCCTGCCGCTCAACGGCAGAATTGAGGGAAATGTGATAACAATCACATGAGTAGAAGTTTGCTGGTGGGCGACTTATATCGACCGTATCTACTAACCTCGCGTTCTCGGAATGTACGTGGTCGAAGGTGCCGCAGGGTGTCGGAGCAAGTCTCCATTTTCGAGAACGCGTGTGCGACTGGGCAGGCATCATCAGTGTATGCGCTCAATTGTCATGCCGACTCTCAAATGGGGGTGACGACCGCGTGATGTCCGGCGTGGCGTGGGGCGTGCGCACGAAATCGAGGATCGAAAGCGTGACACGTCGAGTTTTTTCGGTGCGCGCGTGCGTGTGCATCGTCGTGTGCTTCCGCGTCGGATGTATGTGGCAACCTGCCCCCAAAGCTGAAGTTTTTGGTAAGAACATGCGTGAGTCGTGTCGTCAACGCCCGCGTGCGTGGTTTTCGTTCACAAGCGCTGAATCTTCAACCGTCATAATGAGGTTCAAACGCCGTAAGTGGGTCGTGGGCCTGGCCAGCGGGCGTGAAGCGGGCGGCGTGACGCGGTCTTGCAGGGTGGTCGCTTCACGACCACCCCAGTCTAATCGTTATCCCTAGTGTTTGTGGGTTGTACAATCCGGCCGTTTGTTTTCGTGTATCGACGGTGAGCGTCGACACGATGCTCACGTCAATCCTACCTTTCGCGGTAGCCGGCGCTCGTGTTCGCCAGCCTGTTGGTGGGGCTCTATTGTATGGGGTGCGTTGTTTAACGGTGCCAGTCCGCTGACAAGCAGCGCAACTTCAGGTTTTCGGCGGCTTGTACGCCACTCTGCGTTCTAGCACCGCCGCCATCCGCGCATCTCATGCTTCTTGCGCCTGCCCGCTGTCATCTCTGCAGGGCAACATCCTCTCGCGCGCGGCAATGCCTGCTGTGGCTGTTGCCACTGGGCCGCCGGTGCGTTCTGCTCACGCGTTCTGGATCTGACGTCGAGTTTTCGCGGAGTGCATTCTTTGTTCGTCACAAGCTGCCCCGTGCTGCTTCGCCCTACTCTGCTCGCTGCAGGCGCCGTTCTCGTTCACCGCGCAGGCCCGCAACTTCTCGGCGGCGAGCAAGCCGCATGTCCCGCTTGGAGGCATCGCTGGAAGCACGATGGCGGCTGCGCACTTCGGGACGCTGCCAGAGCCATCCGACAGCGCTGCTGGCAAGTACGTGGCGGGCGCGGGCTCAGGCGGTGCCACCGGCGGCCATGACGCGCCCGCCAACGCCGGCAGCGACGGCGAGCCCAAGCCGATGCGTGTCCTCGTCAAGGTGGGCGACGGCAAGGACTCGCTGTTCAAGAGCGCAGACCTGATGAACATGGACCGCATGGAGCTGCTCAAGGCGCTGGCCAAGGACGATGGCTTTCGCGAGAGCCTGGCCGGCGTGAAGCTGGACAAGAGCACCGTCAGCGTCGTGACGAGCACGTCCAAGGTCCCCTCAGCTGCCGACGAGGGTGCCGCTGTGGAGCTCACGGCCGACGACACCCTTCAAGGCTACGTGGACAAGCTGGCGGAGGACGCCAAGGCACCGCTGCCTGAGGGCACCAAGCTGTTCATCCGCGTGCAGCTGCCTGGTGCGCTGCTAGCAGAAGGTGAGGCGGCTGTCATCCAGCTGTTTTCGGGCTGCCCGTGCTCTTGTGGCAATATCTGCACGTGCTTATATCCTTAACCATGGGCTCTTCGTGCTGTTGTTCTGCTGTTGTTATGCGTCCCCACTTTGCGCACTGCTTGCAGACGTGTGGCTCCGCGAGCGGTCGGACAACATCAGCTTGTCTGACGCTACCATCGCCCGCCGCGAGGACAAGTGCCACTTCATCTTCAGGGAGCTGGCCAAGCAGCCTGTGCGCCTGGTGCGCTCCCCACCAGCCTCTGGCAAGACATCGCTGGCAACGCTGCTGAAATACCACGCGGCTGCCGCTGGCATCGGGCGAGAGGTGACAGTGCTGGATGCCAGAAGCTGGGTAGCAGAGCGCAAGTCGCTGGAAGACTTCTGGCTGGCTGAGACGGGCACCGACATGGGCGTGGCGCTGAAGCCCGCCGCTGGCCCGCCTCGCACCTTCATCATCGACGAGGCGCAGCGCCTCTACCGTCTGGGGCAGGACCACCCCTTCTGGAGCGCCGTGAAGGCCCTCAGCGCAGCAGAAACCTCGCGGGTGCAGGTGCTGCTTCTGGGCGTCTACGGCGTGCGGGCGCGAGAGGATCAGGTGGGCACGCCCATTGAGATCCGCTACCCTTGGTCGCTGTCCCTGCTGGAGCTGGACGACACGGAGACGGAGGACTTCTTCGCCGCCTTCAACGCCACCTGTGGCCAGCACGGCTGCCCGTCCATCTCCTCCGAGCTGCAGCTGGCCATGCAGCGCGTCTGCCGTCGCCACGTCGGCCTGTTGCGCGCGTGCGTGTGCTTGTACTGGGACAGCTTCAAGGGCAAGCCGGCCCCGACGCTGGACAAGGAGGCTGAGTTCATCGCCACGCAGGTGCTGCACCTGGGCGCCAGCTTCGAGCGGCGCGCGCTGCCCATGTTGTCCGACCTGGCAGCTGCAGAGGCGGCCGAGCTCCTGCGCGTGGCGCTGGCGGGAAATGGTGGCTTGCTGCTGTCAGACCTGGAGCTTAACGCATTCCCGCGGAAGCTCATCACAACGGGCGTGTTCGACATGGCGCATGCAGAACGCGATGCTGCTGTGGTGCGCTTCTCCTCGCCCGCCATGCGCACGCATGCGCTGCGGCAGCTGTTCGGCACGCGCCCGCAGCTGCCCATGCCCGCAGATGCGTTCGCATCTGCCATAAGCCTCGCGCGGCACATTGTGAAGCGGATGCAGCAAGGCGAACTGCGGGGCTCGCAGTCGCCAGCGTCCGATGGGTCGCTGCTGGAGCGGCAGTACCAGATGTCCTTCTACGCGTGAGTCCTTGAGCAGCATTCCCAGCTTGTGCTGTGCGACAGTTCGTGCTGCGCTGACGTCAAGTGCCCTGATCCAGCATCACGCAATCACGCCGCTGCCACAAACGACTCACCTTTTTCTCTGCTGTGCCGACGTGTTGCGCTCATAACGGTTGCTTTGCCCTGCCTTTTACAGCGCTGCCGTCACCGCCTTGCCGCGTGACGTGTACATCAGCCCCGACTATGGCAAGGCGTGCCAGCCTGGCAGCGACACGCGTGGCTACGTAGACTTCTACATCAGCGGCAACCACAACATCGGCATCGAGCTGACACGCGATGGCCAGAAGCTGCAAGTGCATGCAGAGTGCTTCGGCAGCCAAGGGCACTACGCTGTGCTGAAGCTCAAGTCCTGGATCGTGGTGGACTTCCGGCAGAGCAAGCCGCAGCGCGTCACCATCAGGGAGAACCCAAACTGCCTGTTCGTGGTCTTCAGCGAGGACTTCAGCCAGGCAACGCTGATGCAGCACGGGCACCGTGCCGAGACGGTGCATTTGAGGAGCACCTAGTGGCACTGCGTCCGAGGGGAAGCGTCTGCGCGGTGCTGGCGACGAGGACGCGGAGGAGGAGGGCGAGGCGGCGGGCGCGGCTGCTGCTGAGACCAGTGGCGGTGGCAGCGACGACGCGGCCGCCGCCTCCGCCGCGCTGGACCTCGGGCCGCCCATGCAGGCCATGTCGCTTGAGGGCGCGGACGACACTGGCGCGCCCTCGCACGCTGCCGTGGAAGACGGGCGAGGCCTCGCCCGCTGCCTTGTCTGCCGCCAGCGGCGCAGCCGCTTCGCCCGCGCCGAAGCGTGCTGCAGGCACACAGATGCACGCTGCTGCCAAGGGTGATGCGGCTGCTGGTGGTGCAGCCGCTGGTGACGGTGCCGCCGCCGACGGCGAGCCGCTGTCCCTGGCCGTTGCCATCACGCCCGTGAGGGGCGGTGCGGGTGCTGGCGCAGACCCCAGCGCAGGCAGCAGCGCTGCAGTGGCCGGAAGCGCAGCGGCTTCGCCCGCGCCCGAGGCGGCTGCAGGAGTGCAGACGCGTTCTGCAGCCAAGCGCGGCGCCGCTGGCGGCGGCGGCCCCAGCAGCGGCAGCGGGGTTGCACACGCTGCTGCTGCTCCTGCTGTTGCAGAGCCAGCCCACGGCGGCGACGCGGGCGCGCGAATGTGCGAGAAGCTGGCCATGGAGATGCGCATCGGCGGGCTGGCGCGCCTGGCGTGGAGACGCTGCCCATTCACGACTACCTGCCGCCCCTGTCAAACCTGAGCGGCTGGGACCCTGATTTCTACGTGGGCGCCGGCGGGAACATTGAGGACGAAGCTGCTGAGGCGGAGCTCATCACTGCAGCAACCGTCGGCGCCGGCACGCACGACCCATTGAGGTCGGGCCCTACCGAGCACGTCATCGGCCTGCCGCCGCCGATGCCACCGTCGCCGCCTGGGAAACCCGCGGCAGCTGCTCGCAAGTGAGGCCGTCGCCGCTAACCAGTCAATGCGGTAGCCATCAAAGACATCGCGGCTCAAACAACAGTCCAACGGCGCGCAGGAAGGCAGCTCGTGGCCGCCGCAGTCTCCTGCATCGAAGGTGTGACAAGCACCGCTGCTCAAGCCTCGAGTTCGCCTCGCCATGCAGCACAGCAACGAACATCATTAGAGGCCCCCCGGCGGGGGGGCCGCCTTCGGCGGTGGCTCCGCCGTCGCTGCGATGGATGTCGTCGCTTCGCTCCGACGCCCGGCCTCCCTGCCCTGCACGCCGCGCGCAGAGACCGCCGTGCTGCCACTGATCCGACGCTTTCTTCCAGAGGCGGAGAAAAACGGATGGGTCCAGCTGTCGAATGATGCGGACGTCTCCGCCTTCACGTCCTACGAGCTGGTGGAGACGGACGTGGCCGAGCGCGAGATGGCGGACCTGCAGAGCGGCCTCACGGAGCTCAGCTGCCTGAGCACCACCAACATGCCGGCTGTCGTTGTCGAATAGCCCGCGCCGCCGCGGACCGCAGGCGCGGCGCGCAAGCGATCAATGATGCGTGCCCTCGCAGCATCACTCGACCCATTCTTCCCACGTGCACGCATGGAGGTCCCCTTGCACTCAGGCTGTCGCTCTCTGCAGTTGTTATCCGTACTCATTCACCACACCCCACCTCGCGTTGCGCGCATTGAAGCACTGCTCGCTCACAGCGACCGTGGACACGTGCTGTCGTTCCTGCCCATGCATGTTGCTTTCATCGGCAAGTCGAGTGTGCAGCAGGCAATGCGACTGGTGTCTGGAGCGGCGGGTCGGCTGCCTGTGGCCGATGCGCTGCTTCTGTCGCACCGTGCCGTGCGGTAGGTTCTGAGGCGCCTGCACGAGTGCTGGCTCACAGGAGTGAGCCCAGGGGAGCTGGAACACGAGCGCTACCCAGTGCCGGAGTGCAGACAGCGGCCGTGGCCACAGCGATTGGCAGCCAGTAACTCTACGAGCCACTGAGCCCGTAGCCCGCCTCATCAGGCAGTTGTATGCTGATCATCATGATGCGAACAGTCTCGCCTCATTGAACGACTGGCGAACTTTGTGAGACCAGCCGTATGCACGTCTTCTTGTCTCTCCTTCGCCTGCGAACTGCATGTCCACTTCAAACACGCTATCAGTCGGCCGCTTGAAAGCACGTTGTCCCTCATGTCGGGCTTGACTCAACCTTGCCGACAAGGTACATCAGAAAGCCGTTGCGACACCAATACGGTTTCACGTTGCCGAATATCCCACCCATCACTTTCCAGCGATCGAGTACCCTTCCCTACTAGGCGATCCGTTCCGTTCGTTGGCGGCCGAGATCGTGGGCGGGATATGTGTGTGTCACGGTACCAAGTGGGCACGGCAAGGTCCGTGGGACAAAGGCGATGCAATTGCGTGAGAAGTCAATGGCACGCAGTTGAACGAGTCAGTTCGAGAGGGCATAGGGCCAGGCCAATTTGCCCCGGGGTTCAACAAAGCTTGTAGTACCGGTAGGTACCTGGAGAAGCACTCTCAGGCCGAGTTGCGCAAAGGGTCCACCGGTCCCCGGAGCCAGTCACACTCTGAAATCAATGACGTGGCCTGCGAGATGGCCAACGGCCTGCAAACATTTGAAATCTGCAAGCATTCCAAGGAAATATTCATGCGGAATGCCGCGATTCCGAGAGGAATCCGCGCGAAATCCGCGGGAAGCGAGCGGGGGGTTGCGCGCAAGTATTTGCACTGTTTGCAACGTCGACACGCGCATCGAGGGCCGCGTGGCCAAATCCCCTTCCTCGTCGATTCCCAGCCGCGGATCATCCGATCATCGTCCTCGATGGCGGCCGCAGCAGCGTTCGAGCGTGGTCTGCAAGTGCTCGCTCGCCTCCAGCTCGAAAACGGCAGGCACCTTGTAGCTGCAAGGGGCAGTGTTGTCGATTTCCGCGGCGACGCGATTGTGAACGCGGCAAATGAGGGCTGCGTCGGCGGAGGGGGCGTGGACGGGGCCATCAATGATGCAGGAGGTCCTGCCCTGGTGGAAGCGCGCAAAAGGTTGGGCGGTTGTCCGACGGGACAGGCGAAAAGTACCCCTTCCTTTCGGCTCAAACCACACGTAAAGCTCATCGTGCACGCTGTCGGGCCAGCGTACCGCGCGCCATTGCGGGGCTCCGTCGAAGGTAAAGACGCGCTGTTGGCGTCGGCGTATCTGTGTGCACTGCAGGAGGCAGTTCGCAGCGGCGCCTCATCTGTGGCCTTCGCCTTGATTAGTGCGGGCGTGTTTCGCGGGCCGAGATCGCTCCAGGACGTGCTGCGCATTGGCTTTCGCACGCTGCTGTCCGCGATGGAGGGCGAGGCTGTATGTGGCGGCACAGCTTCGGGCCGGGATTCTGCCGCTGGGGGTGCTGGGAGCGCCGACCCTGCAGCTGCGGATGACTCAACGAATGGGCCGCTGGAAGTATTTCTCGTCGCGTATACCGCGGACGAGCAGGAGGCATTAAAGCAGGTCTTCGCTGAGGCGAACTCGAAATCTGCCCCGAGTGCTGCTGATGCCCCCGCCTGCGCTGCAGCAAGCGGCGGCTCCGCCGGAATGAAGAGCACAAGCATGGGAAGATCTGCAGCGGCCCCCACGAAGCTGCTTCCGTGCAGCCGCAAGTTCAGTGAAGCTACCGAAGCCGTTGCGAAGTCGCCACTTGCTGTCTCGTACGCTGGCGGCGTCGTCGACATCCCCGCCGGGTCTCGCTACTACACGGATGCCGCTGGCGTTGCGCTGATTGGCTGGTGTGGAAGCTACGATCCACCCGGCGATATGGATGGGGAGTCCGTGTTGGCCGGGAGGTACTGAGTATCGGACACCACCGGCGTCTTTCTACTGGGGCTGTGAGGCTGATGCCCGATGAGCTGAATACATGGTCTTGCCGCGTCTCCCGATCCGCCGGTTGACTTGTGGATGTGCATTTCCGCCGCTGTCTTCGGAAGCCGGGCAGGATCGCCGCCTTTTGCCTCTGGCCCAGCAATCCTTCGCCGGGTATTCGATGACCGTCGCACTGTGAGTACGCAACGCTGGCGTGCCTTGCGAGCAGCAGAGCTCAGGAAGCAACATGCGGGGATGGGTGCGCCTTTTGATGGGTGGCCGGCGTGCGCGTGGTCGCCGTATCGGCATGTTGCGCTGCTCGCTGCACTCTGTTCACGGCCAAGCGGCGAGTGTGTGGCCCGCTTCGCCAGCCGACGCCGGGAGCGTACTCGGCACTGAACACGGAAGCGATGCGTGTCTGTAGTCCACTTCGCCAACTCCTCCTTCCCTGTGCAGTTGCTTGGTCATGGTAGGAGTGAGCATCGCTGCATTCGAACGTAGCGACTTCGGGTGCTGCACAGGTCTCGGAAGTAGGCAGTGCCGTCACTTATATTGGCGTTCCGCATTTCAGCAGCACCGCACACTTCAACCAGAGAGGCAGCTGTGCGGTCGGCGAGCATACCCCGCGGGGCGTGCGGTTCTGTTGGCGATTGTCCCGCGGTCGAGGGATCTTGTTGAATGTGACGAGTTCGAGACGGTAATTCGTCGTGCGGTCCCTGCAAGCAGTGTCCTCGTGAGAGGTTTCGTTGTGATGAAAACGTGCGCCTCTCGCGCTTCATAATCGAACGTCGACGCAGCTGACATATACCTGCCGTTCAGTGCAACTTTCGAATTCGCGAAGGGGGTGAGCTCAGCTTCGAAATCGAGAATTGCGTTCCGGTGGATGACTCGTGAGCATCGTGATCAGGATCCGTACTCGAGCTCGTTGTGGGTGCCGCGATTGGCCAGTCCTAGGCACGCGTCCACAATCGAATGCATCACACGCACTCGCCCACACCGGCAGTCGAAGTACAGTGACTGCAGGAGCCGGAAGACGGGAACGTCCGGGCGGACGCGGGCAACTTGAAGACATGGGGACTTCGGCTGCCAAGTCAGTGACCCCGCTGCGTACTGCGTGGGAATGACAGCTGCAAACTGCGTATCTTGCAGAAATCACCTACCCCGACTGCGCGCAGATCCCATGCACAACAACTTCAAATCGGATGCAACTCGCGCAACGTGCGTCCAGCCACACGGATACGCATACTGTGGCGCGCCTCAATCAACGCTGCTCAGATCAACTAGCTGCTCAAATGTGTGGCTGCGTCCGCCACCGCCTCGGCAGCGGATGTGACTGCCCATGGGCACTCCCAGCTGCTGCGCCCTGCCCTTCGCCCGCCTCTGCTTCGCTGTCGCTTCCGTCGACTTCCCCAGACGTCTGTAACACATCGGTGGGGGCCCCGGGCAGTGTAGCCTCGACTGCACCGTCCCTTGACGCGGAAGCAGTGGGGGTCTCAGCGCTGCCCTGCAACTGGGCAAGTGGGTTTGCCACCGCCGCTGACAAGCCGCCGCGGCCGGTGTGCCGCTGCAAGCGTGCGCTACTGCCCTGCTCTGGGTACGAGTCCCTCCCACCGACTGGCAAAGGGGCAGTAGCTGCCCTGGCAGGCGGAGATGCCCACAGGCCCTCACCAGAAGGGGTGGCCGCACCCACACTTGCCTCCGGGCACGAAGCCATCGCCGGAGCAGGCTGCGGGGCTGGCGTCGGCCCGGAAGGCGGGAAGTGGACTCGCGATCGCGCCGCCGTCGCCGCCGCCGCCTGTGCCATCATGCGGTCATGAATCGCTTCCCGCTCCCGAGCTGCAGCGCGGCGTTTGCGAGCCCGAGCCCATCGCCACGCCCCGAACCCGCCAAGTAGCCCTGGCACAAGCAGCCCCAGCACGAGGCCGAGTATGAGAGAGGAGGTGGATGCGGTCGCAGGGGCTTGCCAGGAGCTGTCGTCGACAGCGAGGGATGACACGCCTGACAGAGCAAGACGAGGACGCGGCGCCAGGCGGTAGGGCGCGATGCCCCGCCACAACCACTCGCCGCTCGCAGGAAGCAAACCCGCGCTCGCATTGGGGTTGCTTGCGTTGGTGAGGTCTGCCACAGTGAGCCAACGGGCGGGCGGGTGCGGCTGCAGGACGAGAGCCAAGTCGGCGGGCCGGTATGGGAAGGTGGCGCCGGCAGAGGCAGTCAAGCTGCCGTACCCCGCGTCCGCGAGCTGAGGGGAGGCGCCAGCACGGTTTGACGAAGGCGGCACCCCCTCTGGCAGCTCCACCACCGCGGCCTCCATCCGCAACCTGCCCCCCGCCCACAAGTCGGCATCTTCCGCGAACTCAGCCGGCCGCAGAGCTACAACGACAGGCTGTTGACCCGCCAATGCTGCAGGAGGCACCAGCGCCAGCCCCACCCCAGACGTGTCTGTGACATAGGTGGGCGACACCGCTCGCAGGCGCACGGCGAGCGGCAGAACTGGCGGGTAGGAGAGGGAGAACGGCACTGCGGTGGCACCGGGCTGTGGCCCCCCGACCACGTACGTAAAGGTGCGCTCCAGGCAGGGTAGGCCGTACCACGGCGGGGTGAGGCCGGGCGATGAGGTGTTGAGGCCGAGGGGTGTCAGCTGAGCCGACAGAAAGGCAGCGGTCATGGCGCTGCCGTTGCAGCGGTGCCCCGGGGCCACGCCGGACCCTGTTGAAGGAATGATAGGGGGCCGGTATCCCAGCGCTACCGCAGCCGTGCTGTTCAGAGCAATCGATGCCGGCCCTGACCCTCCGCTGGAGGCAGCAGCAGCGAGGTAAGTGTACGGCCGCCCAAAAGGGTCAGCGAGCCCCTGCCCGCTGGAAAGGGCCGCAGAGGCGTTGTTGCCGGAATGAAACCCGCAAGTCACCCGAAAGGCGAAGGGCATCACGGCCGCCGCTCCTTGGGCGAGAACCCTTGCTTTGTTCGCGTACAGGCACGGCGGCTGGCCATGCCCGCCACTGTCGTAACGCTGCAGCGAGCTGTCGCCCGGACCGCTGTTAGCCTGGGCCGGGTGCGCCGGTTTCTCCCGCTGCCCTGTCAACGCATTCACCGAGTAGCCGTTGCTTTCCGCCGAGCGCGAGCCCCAGCGTCGGTGGAGGGCCGCCACCAACGCCGCATCTGTCGTCGTCGCTGACTCTCGGGTCGTCCCCGACTCGCCGGCCAGGAAGGACGGCACGGCCACGCCAGAGCCAGCACCAAGGCCGCTCAGAGTGCCAGCCGGTGCCGCGGAGTGTGCCCGCGGAACCGCGAACCCCTGCCCGTTGAGCGCCTCGCACACGTGAAAGAGTGGCTCAGCCAGCGTAGCGGCGCAGCTGTAGTGCAGCGCGTACTCGCACTCTGCGCCAGCGTAGTCCAACGGGCAGGCGCAGGCCCCCGGCACGGCGGAAAAGTCGGAAGCGCTCCACAGCGGCGTGCTCAGCACAGTCGGACCTGACGTCGACGCGTTGCACTGTGCCACGCCGCCATTCGCCGCGAGCAGTACGGCTGAGTTGCTTGGGCCGAGGATGGTGAGCACCGCTGCTGTAGTGGCGGCGTCAGCGGGCAGCAGCTGCGATACATTGCGCAGCTGCGACAGGTCGGTTGCGCTGACATTGAGCGCGGCAGCGAGTGCAGTGCGCTGTGCTGGCGCGAGGGCGGAAAAGTTATTCGACAGAGCGACGGGAAGCGGTGCCCTTGCCGCAGGAGAGGCGGCAAGTGCAACCAACAGCGGCGACTGTGTGCCATTGACAGCGGCTGCAACAGACAGCGCCGACACCGTTCGAGCGAGCGCAGCGGTCGCTGCTGCGCTGTTGACTGTCCCGTTCGGCCCTGAGGTTGCTGACGCTTGCAGGCCCGTGAGTCCGCTAAACGCAGCCTGACTGACGGGTACGCCATTGCAGAAGTATGCAGACGAGGGACCAAGCGTCGTCGTACTCGGGATGAAGATACCTACGCCGCTGCAGCGAGCGAAAAAGACGGGGGGCACGGTGGCGAGCGTGCCGTCCCAGCCTGCCGCAGCCGCGGGGTCACTGTTGGAAACGTCGGCCAGCAAGGCGAGAATCACGTTCGCGTATCGCACGGCGGCGTGTTGCGTCGCGTCCAGAAAGACAGGGAAGGGGCTGCCGACATCGCGGGCGTAATAGGCAGGAGGCGCCTGCGCGACCCCGAGTTCGCGAGGGGTTCGCTCCTCGACGCGGGTCCGACATTCCGTCACGCTGGGGACAGATTCGGCACCGAGCAGGCGCTTCGACTCTTTGCGAGCTCGCTCAGCGTGCAGGTTCCGGGCGAATGCCTGCTGTTCGTCTGTATTGATGGCAGCGTGCCCGACTGCTGCGGGGCCAGATGACGCATCTGCGGCGAGTAAACTCTTGAAGAATCCCACCAACCCCGGCGCTGCATTGCGGGCAGCAGCGGGAAGTGTAAGCTCGCCCTCGCCCGCGAACAATTGCCCGAGCGGGCCTTCCACAAGGCTGGATTTGAAGACTTGCATCGCTGAGACGAGGTGGCCGCCTACCCGACTTGCGGGTCGCGACACCTTGCGCGTTGCGTTGTTTCCCGGATCAAACACAACGGGGTGGTCCACGACCACTGTAGGCTCGCTGCGGCCGTCTCGTGCGGCCAGCAGGCACAGCAAGCAGAACAGCGTCCGCATTCTATCGATGCGGTCCCGGGACCCGGCAAGAGTGCGAACGTGAGTGCGCAACAACGAAGCCTGTCGGCGAGCATATTCGGAGGTGAAAAATTCCACCTCGTGGGCCAAAGAGTGGAGCGAACGTTTGGCGCCGAATTCGTGTTGCCACTTTGGATCTGCATCTGCGGAACTTTGCCAGCCGTCCGTCTTACTTTGGTAATGACCAATCCGATGCTGCATCCAAAGTCGGTTGACTCAATCGGGCGGGGCTCCTCTACAATAGTAGGGCGTAGGCGGGGGCACCGAGGCACACGGCTGTGATCGTCTGACGCAGGGCGCACGATTGCCCCAATCAACGTCACAAGCCAAACGACTTGACTTGGCTCGTCACCATCGCCTGCTGCGCTTTCATTCGCGTTCGCCACTGTTAGCGCCCCGTCGCTATTTCAACGTTCATCCGTGGTAGTGACTCTTTGGCGTTAGACTGCTCTGCGGGCTGCGATGAACTACATCACGCGGGACGGGCTGGAGAGCCTCAAAACGTATCGGTACAAGGGCGAGGATCGCAGCCTGCTGTACAAGCATGTGCTCTCACCGTGGGCGGACTTTTGCGTGAATCACTTCACGCCACGGAGCGTCGCCCCCAACACCATCACCTTCATCGGCCTGCTGCTGCAGTTGCTCGCGTACCTCATCCTGTACTACTACTGCCCCACCTTCTCCGAGGGCGCGCCGTCGTGGACCATCCTGTTTGCCGCCTTCGCGCTGTTTGCCTACTCGACGCTGGACAACATGGACGGGAAGCAGGCGCGGCGCGTGGGGGCGTCCTCTCCGCTGGGTTTGCTCTTCGACCACGGCTGCGACGCCATGAACACGGGCATGGTGGGCACTCTGTCCTTCATCATGGCGACAGGGGGCGCCGGCGGGCTGGAGCAGGGCAACATGCGCATCCCCTTTGCGTTTTGGGCCTTCCTCTCCGTCGCCTTCTTCATGAACACGTGGGAGGAGTACCACATCCGGCAGTTTATCCTGCCGGTGGTGAACGGCCCCAGCGAGGGGCTGATGCTGACCACGCTGCTCTTCATCGTCACCGCATTCAAGGGTGCGTCCACAGGTTACGCACGGATCGACCGATGGAAGGCTGCGGCGGCGCATGTGAGGCCGCATCGCGGGTGAGCATGCCACCTGCAACAACCATCTTCACCTGCCGCCGCTTTCTCAGCCGCCATGTTCTCCTGCAGGCACGACCATGTGGACGGCTGAGGTGCGCTCTTTCAAGCCTCTGGCGGCATGGTTGTCCCCGCTCGTCTCCGCCTTCCGCACGCTAGCCAGCATGCCGCACGACGCACCTGTCAGCAACATTGAGCTGACAGCCGTGTGCGCGGGCCTGTTCCTCGCCCTCACGTGCGTCTTCAACAGCATCACGGTTACCCGCTACTACCTCGCCCGCGGGACCCCGCTCAGCACGTACCTGCGCTCCTTCGGTGAGTGGCGGCGCTGTAGCGATGTAGCGATGGGGCAACGCCCGTGCGCGGCCGCTCCCCATTCCCACCCGCTCTGTCCTCGCGCTCCTACTCCCCCTCTGCAGGCGACACCGTGCCCATGTGGACGCTGCTGTTCGTGTGCGGGCGCTGGCTGTACGACCCCGCCGTCGCCCCCGCCGCGCGCGCGCACCCGCACCTGTGGCTCCTCGCTGCGGGCTGCATCTTCTCCGAGTTCACCTCCCGGCTCATGATCTCGCACGTGTGCGACCAGGTGTACCGCCCCAGCTTCCTGCCCATCGCCCTCTTCGGCCTCGCGCCGGGGCTGAGCTGGCTGTCAGGCGCCTTCCCTGCTGCCCACGCCACCATCGCGGCATGGGTGCCGGCGCAGTTCCTGCAGCCCAGCTTCCTGCTGCTGGTCGCCTTCGTGTTCGGGGCGACCTACCTCGCCACATTCTTCGTCGGCAGCGTCACCACCATTGCAGACTGCCTGGACATCGACGTCTTTGACTCGTCCAAGCAGCGTCGCAGGCATGCGGCCGCCGCTGCCGCCGCGCTGGCGGAGAAGCAAGCCGCGGACGCGAAGGCAGCGCAGGCGCAATAGTCGCCGAGCTGGTGCCACAGCACTCCTCGTGCCTCAGAGCTAGAACCGAGACGTCGCCTGCCCGACGCAGTGTCCGCACGGCGCCGGCACCGTCAGTCTGCCCTTCCGCCCCGCACAGGGCTGGTCACGCCGCGGGGGGTCGGTCGTTGCCTGCTGCTGCCACTCGAGCTTCGTTGTCCAGGGCAGTTCTGAACTTTTCATTCACGTCCCCGTCTGAGTCTGCTGCACGCAGCGCCGTGTTGCATCCTCGCCCGCCTGAGTGCTCAGGCTTGTTTCGAGGCAGTGCGAGTGCGCCCGGGCCACCTGTTCGCGCGCCACCGTCACATGCATGCGCCGGAGTCAAATTCGATGGATCAAGAGCACCAAACGGTCAGAAGGTGTGCTTTCAATCAATTGGTATTCGAGATCGGCGGAGCTTCTGTCGGGCCAAATGCACAGGGCTGGCCGTGGCCCCGTCCCGCTCGTGACGCCTCGATAGCACGCGGCAGCAACTAGTGAATCTTGACTGGTGAGCCGACATGGCACACGATCGTGGAATGATGCAACGAGTGCCCGAGGGATTGACCCATTGATCAAGGGCCAAGCTGCGTGCAGCGACAGTGCGGCCTGGCACGACTGGGAATCGTCGAGAAGGTTGATGAATGTGGATTCAAAACAAGGGCGCCGACAATCATCAGGCGCAGCTCCCAGGGCAGCAGCAGGTACGCAATGACACAGCCAGCAGGCGGTCCAGGGCGCGCGCTCATGCGTCAGGGCCTGCACACACAGGGCACCGCGTGAATGAATCAAGTCGATGAATTGTTTGGCACACATGCGACGCTGCCACAAGAAAGTCGGCAGTACAATGACGTGCAAGACAGGGGACAGCGCAGCACTGCAGGAGAACGCACCGACAGCCCAGTAGAAGCCGTTGGCGAGCGCAGCGGCGACGGCCAGGGAGGGATCGGAGCGGGGGTCGGACTTGTACTTGGCGGCGAAGTAGTAGCCGCCCTTGACGCCCACCACAAGGCCAGAGTCGCGGGACTTGAGGACGAAAACGTTCTCGAGGGTCACGTTGGGTGCGGACCCATCGTCAAGCTGCAGGGCGCGCAGGCGAGGCGAGGGAGTGCGCAAGATGCCAGCAGGCGGTGGATTCACACAGGCAGCCGACGAGACAGACACAGTCCGGGGAGTGACCGCAAGCGGGAACTACCACAGAATGTGCCGCATTCCTCGACCAGTTACGCCCCAGCTCGCCCTTGCGCTCACCTTGGCCTGGTACGTCTGGGCGCCCAGCTCACGCAGCACGGTGTACTTGGTGCCGTTCACGCGCACGCCCTGCGCCTTGAAGGTGGCGTCGTCCTTGGTGCCGAGGCACAGGCAGGCGAGGTTGTACGTCTCATACACGTCCTCCTCCACCTCCTCGATCTCGCGGCCCTTCTCCTTGGTGATGGTGGCCTTGTACGCGTCAGAGAACACCCAGAACTGGTAGTTGCCGTCCTCGGCGAGGGGGTACGACCCCAGCGCAACACCGTCGGTGGACTGGCCAGCCACCACGATGGTGCCCTCGGGCGCCACCTGGAAGACGAGAGAGCGGGCACACGCATGGGGCAGCAGTATAAGAAACCGATGAAGTGAGCGCTCCAGCTGACACCACGCTGAGCGCTGACCAAATCGAGGCAACGGCCACTGCACCCACACAGCCAGGCAGGTCGAAACAGGGCACGCGTGCAGCATCTCGAGCGGGACTTAACCCGGACTTTGGACGGAAACAATCAGCAGCCTTCGGCCCCGAGGATACGCGCCGACCGAAACCCGGCTCCGGAAGTGCGCGGACCCAGAAATCCCGCTTCCAACGCGTTCATCCAAGAAGGCTTACCTTGGTGACGGCCGCGATAGTGCCCTGCCAATCGAAGTCAGCCATCTTGAACTGCGGGAACGAAGAGAAACCCAGAGAGCACGGGCAGCTGTTGCACTTCCCCAGATGCGCCTGAGCACGCGCAAGCAACGAACCGTCGAACCCGGCCCTGGTGACTGCCAACTACAGGCGGCGATTGCCGCTGACGAGGAGGCGTGTGAAACCCTGCTTGCAGCGGCAGGGCGGTGACATCGAAGTGCGCGTCCGCCACGTCGTCGGCTCACCAAACGAAACAACGCAAGAGCGTGCAAAGGCCTATAATATCACGATGTGTTGCAACAAAGGTGCTCCGTCGCCGGGAGCGGGTCGCAACGTCGCGGAAGTTTCGGCGCGGCGAAAAAAGGCCAGAAAGTCCAATCGCGGAGGAAAGGGGAAAACGGGCCGCGGGACAGACGGCTTTGAAGGGTGAACATCGGCGCAGCGCAACCGAACGGCGGCGAATGGCCCCTGTCAAGGCTGCAGCAACGTGCTCAGTAGTCCTGGGCTGGCTTTCGAACCTGTCTCGGGTTGCCTGATCGTCATCTGTGCAGCACCTGACCGCGGCTTGTGGGCATTCGCGGTCACGCAGCAGCGCCCTCGTTGAACGTCGACGCGTCCACTTCGAACGCAGGCCTGAGCCCAACACCCACGTTTTCTGTTTTTCCACCCGCCGTGGTGCCCCCTGTAATGGCGTCTTTGTTCGCATTTCCGTCGGCTCTGGCACGGACTCTCAGCAATCGCACAGCCCGCAGATTGCAAGGGTTTCAGCCGAAAGTCGCCGTCCCTTGTCTTGCCGTGCCTACTTGGCCGACGTCGCCAATACAAAGCGCTCTCCCCAGCGGCTACGTGCCGCCCCCACCACCCGGGACCCCCAAGCCTGACCTCCCGATCTCGGTGAGTGGACGGCAACCTCCCGGAACCGCGGCGAGTCGAACAGTTTGCCTTTGCAACGCCGTGTGCTCGGTGTACCCTGCACTTACTTGTCTTCTGCAGATCAGCCGAACTGGCACGGGCAAGAACTTGCCCGTTTACGCGGACTTCAGGCACGGGCGCACCAAGTGTTACACCATCGTTCGGCACGTCACCGGCGACGTGGGCGCGTTTTGCAGGGAATTGAATGCTGTGCTTGGAGGAGCAGTCATCTCGCACAAAGCTGGCTCGACGGTTGTGCAAATAGACGGGTACAAGGTGCCTGAGGTTCGCAACTGGTTGCTCGGTCTCGGGTTCTGAACGCCCGGAAAGCATCTCTCGCGGCTGCAATGGAGCTGGTCGCTTGATTAGCGCAATGGTGGAGCTGGCTCTGCAGGTTTCTGCCTTGTACGCCGGTAGTTTCTTGTGGACGCGGCACCGCGCAAACCACTTTTGACGGAAGCTACGCACGATCCCGAGGGCCCTCAGACGCAAGGAGAGCCGGCGAGAGCGAAGTAACCGCATTGGTTCTTCTCATGGCTTGGACAGCCCACATTTGCTGCGTTCCTGACGGTCTTGCGCTCACGCCGTACGGTACGGCGGTCGGGGAGGGAGTTGCGGTGCGAGGCGGTCGCGCGGCCAGCGGCGAGCAAGCGCAGCGCTGCTCGCTGGGTGCCGTCTGCGCACCAGGTACCAGCTCTTAGCGGTGCTGTTGCGCGGCCCAGCGACGCTGAGCTTGCGGCGTCGTACACAGCGTTGGCCCGTGGCCGCGGCGCTCAAGCAGAAGCGTCCAGGACCCAGCATACCCCGCCGGCGCCCGTGCTGCTGACGCTCCTAGCGCAGCCAATGCTGGCCGTCTGAGGCAGGGTTCTACATGCGACGGGCAGACC